>PVML01017285.1_pt1 | contig 121913 bp, 119 predicted proteins | sample 1853371 | NCBI WGS metagenome assembly PVML01 (sample SAMN08533508, study PRJNA380276) | Human gut metagenome, whole genome shotgun sequencing project. | isolation source: participant 1, chromium library | host: Homo sapiens | collected 2017 | reverse complement strand
TACTCGCTTGGTGTCAATCTATATTTTTCTTTAAAAACACGATTAAAGGTTCTAAGACTTCCAAAACCACTGTCCATCGAGATTTCTGTCAGGGTATCATCTGTAGTTTCAATTCTCTGACAGGTATACCCCAGACGCGCCTCATTCACATATTGATTAAAACTGCTGTGAAATGTCTTTGAAAACAATCTGGATAATGAAAATTTGCTCACGCCAAGGTCATGTGCCATTCCATCAAGTGATATACTCTTATTAAAATTAGCAGAAATATATGATACGGTGCGGTATATTATATCATCGCTGCCAATTTTGCTCTTCTCCACCAATTTCATCATCGGAATACATCTTGCAAGTATAATCTGCAAATAAGCTTGAACAACCCATATATCATTCTGCCCGGTATCTATTATGGATTCCACTGCTCTGTACACTTCATCCGGAATAACATCACTTTTTACAACAGGATATTGTGGAGCCTTATTCCGCAGTACATTTTCAAATCTACCAAAAATCATTTGTGGCGCATTAATAAAAACCGCCTCATTGACTTCTGATGAAAACACCTGATAATGATGTATAACATCAGGAAATACTACTCCTATATCACCTGTTTCCATGTGATACAGCTCCTGTCCTACACCAAGCTCTAATGTTCCTTTCGTAACACATACAATTTCCATTGCATTATGCAGATGTGGTGGCTGGTGCCGTGGTTTCCGCTTTACTGCAATAATCTCTTCATTTGTATTTTCATACGTTAAATGCACTCAGATCATCTCTCCCATATTATACGATAATTATTCAATTCCTTTTTCTCTTCTAAGCTTTTCATTTGCAGCTTCTACATTCATCTTTGAAAGAAGAATTGTAATAAGAATCTCAAATACAAATGGTAACCATAAATACATTACCTGAAGCATAGTAATTGCAGATGCCGGCTGAGTCGCATTTGTACCTACATAACCACTGATTTCAAGCAGCCATCCTACAATAGCTGTTCCAATTCCACCACCAATTTTGATTCCAAGTGATGTGCATGAATACATAGTTCCATCTACTCTCTTTCCCTGAGTCAGGTAAGTATACTCAGAGCACTCGGCAATTACTGCATTCATGTCTCCCTGCCAAGGTCCCTGTCCTAATGCTGCAACTGCAGTAAACAGCATCATCAGTGGAACGCTTCCCATGTATCCTGCTACAATCACAAGTGCTCTTGCTATCGTAGCCAGAATATATCCACGTTTATTAAGCTTATACATTCCTTTCCACTTTCCAACAAGAGTTGGTGTGAAAATAAGTGCTATTATAAGAGGAATATTTACAGCCCATGCAAATACACCAAACAGATTTTTATTCTTAAGAACCCATGTACAATAATAAATACCTGCACCAATCATAGCACTGTATAACTGCTGCAAAATATAAGTTCCACAAATCATCATATAGTACTTATTCTTAACAAGCAGCTTAAATGCCTGAACAAGACCATACTTCTTTTCTTCATCGTTCTCTATTCCGGAGTTAAGCTCCTCTTCCGGAAGCTCCTTAACCGACAATCCTGAAATCGTATTTACTACAAGGCCTATCAAAGCATAAATAATAGCTACGACTCTCCATGCAGCAGCACCTCCACCGCATACATCAACAAATGCAACTGTTATAGACTGAATTATCAGACTGGTTGAAAAGGCAAAAATAAAACGGTAAGAGCCCATCTGTACACGCTCTTTGCTGTTCTTTGTTACCAGCGAAGTAAGTGCAGAATATGCAATATTATTTGCTGTATAAAATACACCATTCAATAATGTATATGCTATAAAGAACCATGCATACTGAGCAGTCCTGCCCCAGCTTGTAGGAATTGCAAAAACTGCTACAAGTGTCAAAGCACAACCTATATAGCCATAAATCATCCATGGCCTTGCTTTTCCAAGCTTTGTATGTGTTTTATCAATAAGTGACCCAAAGAAAACATCTGTAAAACCATCAAATAATTTAGATGCTGCGATTAATGTTCCAACGATTCCCGATGCAAGTCCTATAGTATCTGTAAGATATACCATAACAAAGGATGTCAGGAATGCATATACTACATTTCCTGCAATATCACCGGAACCATAACCAATTTTGTTGTACCACTTTAAGTACGTCTTTTCTTCCATGAAAAACCTCCAATTAATTACTTTGTTTTATCTTTAACAGCTATACTAATTTTATATATTTGTGCAAATTTTGTCTATAAACATAATAGGCTGTAATATGCACAAAATGATACACTTTTTTAAAACAAGTGTTTTTATGATAAAGTTCACTCAAATCCTCATAAAATCGTGAAACTATCATACTTAAAAACCTCCTTAATAGTCGTCCTACTCTATGCAAATATTACACTCTAAATCAACCTTTTGTCCATAAATATAAATAGACAAAACATGCATAAAATGCTACAATACAAGCGGAGGTGTATAATGTATATTAATACGGGATATTTGAATCATTCACATAAAGATTTTAAAGATAAAAGCCGCCCTCTGATTGTAGGAAGTTGCGGAACATATCGCCTGTCACAGCATCCTAAGATGCCTACATACAGGCCCAGAGGAAGACTGGATTACCAGATTATATACATATCATCCGGTCTTGTTCATTTCCACTTTGACAATCCTGAAAATGAGACAATCATTCCAGCAGGACATATAGTGTTATTTCGCCCAAAAGAGCTTCAAAAATATGAATTTTATGGTAAGGATAAGACTCAGATATATTGGATTCACTTTACTGGAAGCGACGTAAAAAACACTTTAAGAAAATACGGATTTACAGACAATAAAAGAGTCTTTAATGTTGGAACGTCTCTTGAATATGAACAGGTTTTCAAAAGGATTATTACAGAGCTTCAAAGATGTCAGGACAATTATGAGGAAATGCTCATGCTTTTGCTACGACACCTTTTGATTATATTTAACCGTAAAATAACAACTGAGCATGTAATCAGAAATGAATTCCTTGACAGCCAGATGGATACAGCAATTACATATTTCAATACAAACTACAACCGCTCTATTAACGTGGAGGAATATGCTTCATCAATTGGTATGAGCATAAGCTGGTTTATCAGGAGCTTTCGGAAATATACCGGTAATACACCAGTACAATTTCTCACAGCACTAAGAATGACAAACGCACAGGTGCTGCTTGAAACGACATCCTACTCTATAAACGAGATTGCAGGCATTGTCGGATACAATAATCCACTATACTTCAGTCGATTGTTCCATAAACAAAAAGGATGTTCTCCTTCTGAATACAGAGCAAGAAATACATAATAAAAAGACAAAAGCAGGAGCAAATGCTCCTGCTTTATCCGGATACTTATCTTTTTAATTAATGACTAACAGATTGTAAAAGAATAATCCTTATCAGTCTCCGCACTGATACGATAATCCTCTTCCACATCTGTTCCCCAGCTGTCGATACCTCCAACACCTCTTACTGCGCCATATATGCATAAAACAGTTCTTCTTGCCGGTGGCAGTTCTTCATGGTGAAGAGCGTTTTCAATCTCAGATGCGGTATAAGGCAGACAAGAAAATGCAAATTTTTCATCATTCTTTTCAATGCGCAGTGTCTGTGATGAGCTATCTGTCCTGCTGTTATCAAGAGCCGTATGTCTTGTAATTTCAAGCCACTCTGTATCCATTCTCATACCACATTCCTGCGGAACAAGATATTGTGTAAGACTCAGATCACTGATCTCATAGACGCCTTCTTGTGCACCTGCTTTTCTGTCAGGATATGTTTCCCCGGAGAGTCCCTTATATAAATATTTGTCAGCCAATGTTGGCATAATAAATCTCATTCCAAATACAGGAAATTCAGGGAGCCCCTGTACTCCATTATAATGTACATCCACGCGAATCTTTCCGGACGCATCAACGCTATAGCTCACAAGAACAGTTGTCGCCGGAGTTGTTATGGTCTCGTATGTATATTTTACAATAATTTCATCAGCATAAACATCACCGCCATAGCTGTTATTATCAGGTGCATATGGTTTTTGCTCCTTGCCATCCATGATCACCTGTATTCCCTTACAGTCAATAAACATATCTGCCGAAAGCCAGCTTCCGCTTTTAATATGGAACTTGCTTCCCCTGTCATTATCTGTCAACGCTCTCCAGAAAGTAGGCTTTGGGCAACGATACAGCCACTCATATCCATTTTTAACGATAGATTCCAGTCCACCCTGTGCATAAGAGAAAATATAATCAAAGCCTTCACCATGTACACCTAATGTATAGTCACCATAGACCACTCTTAATTTATCTGTATAAGCCATAGTAATACCTCACTTCCTGCATTGCCGGTTTTTCTTTCCTGTCAGCAAATACAATTCCATTTGCTGAGAATTCATAGTCTGCCGGTTTATCATCAAAATCTCCACCATAGCGTAAAACGTCTTTTCCTGTAACGGGATCTTTTACCATAATTGCCTGGTCAATAAAATCCCATATAAATCCGCCATGATACATATCGTATTTGTCAATCAGCTTCATATAAGAGCCAAGTCCACCCATTGAATTTCCCATATCATGCATGAATTCGCATAAAATATACGGTTTTTTCGGACTGTTATTCAAGTATTCCTCTACATCCTCCGGTTTTGCATACATTCTGGTCTCAAAATCAGAAATAGTATCCTCATATGCCCTATTATAATAAGCGCTTTCATAATGAACTAATCTTCCATCCTTCTTTTCGGCAAAATAAACGTTCATTGCCTCAATGTCGTCTCCTGCATAGGATTCATTTCCTAACGACCAGAAAAGGATGGATGTATGGTTTTTAAAAGTTTCGAAATTGTTTTTTGCACGCTCAAGCACTGCATCTCTCCACTGTGGAATAGATCCTGGTACATTGCATGACGGTTCGATTGCCCCTAGTTTTTGGAATGAGCCATGGCTCTCCAGATTCGTTTCTGCCATCACATAAATACCTGCATCGTCGCACATATAGTACCATGGTATCTGGTCAGGATAGTGACAGGTACGCACAGAATTAATATTGTTTCTTAACATACATGATATATCTGCCTTCATGTCTTCTATACCAATACATCTTCCGGTTCTTGCATTCCACTCATGACGGTTTACTCCCGTGATAATAAGACGTTTTCCATTCAAATAGACTACTTTATCTATAATCTCTATTCTTCTGAAACCGATATCATAAGGAATTACCTCGGCCAGTGAACCATCCTCTGCTTTAAGCTCAACATAAGCATGGTATAAATATGGATTATGATTATCCCACAGCTTGACACTTTCCAAGTCAACACAAATCGTGCCTTCCAAATGGTCGTTTTCTTTATTTAACTGTAATGACTTCTCAACTAATATATTTTCTTCTCTGTCTTTTAAAATAAAGCCAGCAGTTACATTCTGACTGCCAGTAGCAGATACCTTCATGCTGACAGATACGCTTCCGCTTTCATTATCTTGATTTAACACAGGTTTGAACCATACATCCTCCAGATGAACATCCGGAATTGCCTTCAAAGTAACATTTCTGAAAATTCCAAAAAATCTGAAAAAGTCCTGATCCTCTAAAAATGCCGCCGTGCTCATCTTATGTACCTGCACTGCCAGAACATTTCCCTTTTCCTTAATATATGGTGTCAGATCAAACTCTGAAGGTGTGAAGCTGTCCTCTGCATAACCTATAAACTGACCATTAAGCCACAGATACATAGCTTCTTCTACACCTTCGAAGCATATATGTATTCTTTTTCCACACATGTTCTTATCCAAATCAAAGTATTTGATATAAGAGCCTACCGGATTATACTGTGCTTCTGAGAACATTCCCTCTTCTGCTCCGGTTGCCTCCATACTATATGCTCCTCTGTGGTACTCTTTTCCTTCCCACGGATACATAGTGTTGATGTAACGTATTTTATCATATCCAGCCAGTTCAATATGTCCGGGAACCATAATTTTATCGAATCCTGATGCATCAAATGTTTCCTTATAAAAATCAACAGGTCTTTCCATCACATTTTTGCTGTAAGCAAACTCCCATTGACCATTTAATGATTGTAATAATGGATTTTTTTCTTTTTTCATGTCTGAATAATCCAGATAATAGCAATGATCACTATGTGGTTCCAATTGATTTACCTTAAACACTTCCGGATTATCAAGCCATTTCATATCAGCGTTCATATTTTTCCTCACTTTCCAATTATTGATATATAAAACCAAGAACAATAACTGCTTTGTTGTATCTAAGATATAACAAAACCCTTGCAAAGAGCAATGTAATAAATTGTACAAATCATGCACTAAATGATACTGTTATAATTACTGTATTATAAAATGAGGGTCAAAAGGTATCATTTATGCTTGCATGCAATTTAAAAAGCTCCCGTGCATTGCACAGAGAGCTTTTTAGTCCGGTTAGTACAAACATATATTAACACGCGAATTATATGATGACACTTGCTTTCCCTTTTTTTCAAATCTTTGGATTCTTGTAATAACCTGATATTCCATCTGCAGCTTGTCCGATGAACAAGAGTATACACAAGGTTCAAAACCGGTATATTCATCATCCCCTTGCGTATAATTATTCCCATAATAAAAATTTTCTATTATATTTGTCTCAAAGGAAGAATCTATTTTTGATTCAGACTCTTTTGGATCACCCATAGAATAATCACTGCCATATGTCTTTGCATATAAATCTCTCATCACTGCAGCCTGTGCCTTAGGACTATCCACATCTGCACAATAATATGTAATATAAAACGGTACTCCAAGCACCGCATCAACAGCAGCCAGCATTCTCGTATCTTCAAATGATATTATAAATATCCACGCCGATAATTCCTTGCTTATATCCGATGTTACAAAATAATCTGATATTGTGTTGTCAATACTATCACCCAAAGCAACTGCTGCATCATATTGCCAAGGAGCTGCTTCATATGTCTGTTCTGTTTCGCTGTCTGTATCCTTTGAATAGTTACTTTCAAGGCTTTGGAGCATAACTATATCGTCTTCACCGAGCATCTGCATAATACCTGACTGCTTCTGCAGCTCACAGGCACCCTTCAGAAAAGTCTGAATAGCCGTATAAGCCTGTCCCACCGGAATCTCAGTATCCAACGGTTCCCTTATCTCATTATATTTCTCATTCCACAGCTCATTTACATTGTCCTGCATCAGAGACATCATCTTTGTAAGCCTCTCTTCAGCTGAAATAGAGTGGCTGTAGGGGCTTATATCTGCGTTGCTTATCTTAGTACTCGTTTTGGCAATTTTTGCTGCTTTAAGTGAAATCAGATAATTCGGTATCATATTTCCCGCACATACAACTGCCAGAATAATGCATATACACACTATTCCCTTGATTTTATCCGGTTTTTTATCAATACATTTGCGCACTGATAAATGCTTACTTCTCATCCAATGCCTCCGCTTTCATGTCAAAATACACCTTGGTTCCTTTACCTGACTCACTCTCATAATGAATTTTTATATGATGCAGCTTAGCAATCCTTGATACAAGTGCAAGCCCAAGCCCTGCTCCATGCTCACTTCTTGATCGTGACTTGTCAACCATATAAAAAGCCTCTGTAATGCGCTCTATATCTTCAGGCGGTATTCCTCTTCCATTGTCCGAAACTGCAATACGATAAATACTGTGCGAAATAAGTCTGCCTGATACATCTACCTTGCTGCATCCTGATTTCACTGCATTGTCTATCAGATTAAGAAGCATGGTCTTAAACAGATCATATTCCAGCCACACCCATGCCTCATCCGCACTGTACACAATCTCTGTATTATGCTTTCTTGCCGCTTCATGTGCGGTTTCCACACAGTCTGCTATAATCTCAGATATTCTTGTCTCTTCAAGCCTGAAATCATTTTTATCAAGAGTAATAAGCTCCAGCAGCTTAAATGATAATGCTTCAAGCCTCATGCCCTCATTCAGTATGACTCCGGCAGCACTGCGCACCTCATCTTCGGACATTTTTTTCTGATACAGGGTATCGGCATAGCCTATAATTGATGTCATTGGGGTTTTGAGCTCATGTGCGAAGTTTGCAGTAAAATCCTCCTGCTTCTTTGCCGCCATCTGAAGTTCATAAACTTTGCTTTCAAGGTTTTTCGCAAGCTCGTTGAAAGCCCTCGCAAGCTCACCTATTTCATCCTTTGTCTTTACATCACTTCTTGCTGTGTAATCACCATCTGCAAATTTTTTGGTGGTGGCTGTTAATCCGGCAAGAGGCTTTGTAATCATCCAAGAAAGTATCAATATGACCATCATACCAACAGCAAGTATAACAATGTAGTACACGCTGCATCTATACCTAAGTTCCTTTGACTCATCGAAAACCGGTGTAATATCACTTTCCGTTATCAGAATATACCTGTTATCATTCAGTTTAAAGCTGCTTTTGACATGGATATATCTGCTGCTTTGCTTTTCACCGGTATCTTTAGTATTCTCTTTTGACACTATACTGTATGTAAGCGTACCATCCTTTACCTTTATATCCTTTTGCTCATAATTACATGAATTGGCATATATCCTTTTTCCATCATCATCGGCAAGATACATTCCTCCTTCATCTCCAACAATGGATTTTGCCGACTGCGACATCATATCTGTAAGCTCCTTATCCACATCTTCACTCTTCATATTAAGTATGACTGTTTCAATCGAGTATTTTATCATCTGATGCTGTGAAAGTGCACTGTCCTGCTCCCTTTTCACTGCATGCTCCAGTGAATATGATAGAGTCACATATTCTATCATTCCAAGGGCAACAGCCAGTATCACTGTCATTCCAAGAAACATTTTATAGAAAAATTTCATCCGCGAACCTCCAGACGATAGCCAATCCTGAAAACTGTAACAATCTTTTGATTCCAGTTAAGCTTTTTCCTTAGTCTTTGTACATGTGAGTCCAGTGTCCTTGTCTCCCCGGTATACTCCTCCTGCCATACAAGTTCATAAAGCCTGCGCCTGCTGAGTGCAACATTCTTATTCTTCATAAGCTCATACAACAGGTCAAATTCCTTTGCTGTGAGCTCTACCTGCTCACCTGCCTTTGTCACTGTACGTGATTTAGGATCTATAGCTACATCCTCTATTTCCAGACGCTCTGCCATGCGCTGAGTGCGCCTTAATACGGTTTCCACTCTCGCAAGCAGCTCCCCTATCTGAAATGGTTTGCATATGTAATCATCCGCGCCCATACGAAGCCCGCGTATCCTTTCATCCACCTGTCCCATAGCAGATATTATTATGACCGGAGTATCCCCAATTCCCCTGACATAGTCAAGCAATTCATAACCATTTATCTCAGGAAGCATAATATCAAGCAGCAGCAGATCATATCTGTTCTGCTCAATTTTGTCCGCCCCTTCCTTGCCATCAAACGCTCTTTCGCATTGATATCCCTCTGCCTTCAGGGTGTTGCATATTAAATTATTTATGTCGTTGTCATCTTCCACTATGAGAATACTGGTCATAAGCTGCTCCTCTTCTATGATTATGATAGAATTATTATAGCATAAAGATGTGTCATAGTTGTAAAAAACACCCTATTATTTAACTCAATAATAGGATGTTTTACCGGCACTTATACAAATATATTCTCACACATACATACTCCAGACAGCTCTAATCTGAGATGATATATTTCTGAATAACCACCTTTTGCCACTTTTTTCAATGCTGTTTGGATCATTTATTGAAAATCCTTCATCATCGTAGCCTGTTATAACCATAAAATGTCCTGTATCGGTAAAATCTCCCGGTCCTACATTTACCACAATAGGATGTCCTTCATCAAGCTCTGCTTTCATTCTGCTCTCATCCAGCGCCACTGTCTTTGCTTTTACGCCGTAGTGCATGCAGCCTTCACTTATAAGCGTCCATGAACTTCCCGAACCATCCACACTGTAACCGGCTTCCTTTGAATACTTTGCTACTGCAATAGGTGATGCACCCCTGTTGTGTGTCAGATAAACCACTACCATCGAAAGTGTAGTGGGACCGCATCCGCTTGCTGCAAAAAAATTGCCGCTATACTTTTCATAGCCCCAGCGTTTATCCCACTGCACAAATAACGGAACACTATCCATAGACGCTTCTTCTGTCAAATCAATTGTGTGTTCCTTCACATGTTCCGCCGGATAATCATACACAAACTCAAGTGCCTCTTCATTCTTCAAAGCAAGGTCCTTTAGCTGTTTCGGATATTGGGTACTGTTCATTATATCATCAAGCATCGACTGATTATTTTGTATCTTATTCTTTTCAGAGATTTTGCTATTTTCTATAACAGCATTATCATATGTATTATTTCCGGCTTCAACATCATATTTATTTGTCCTGCCATCACCGGATCTTATCATACTGCTTCCAACAGTCACAAATACAGCCACAGCTATGATACTACAGGAAAATATGATAGAACGCAGTATTTTTCTGCGCCTGCGTCTCCTTCGACGTAAATTTGCCCCATGTCTGCAACATTTGTTTTGTGTCATGTCCACTTTCTACCCTCCTGCTTCTTTGTAACTGATATTGTGTATCATTACTCTATCAAAAGCATTCGTTTATTATGTTGCATACTTGTGTCATAGTTGTAAAATATTCCAATATTAAATTGTATAAATAAACTGACCAATGACAGTATTGCAGGATATTTTAACCTGTCACTGTACTAAGCAACTTTTGACTATATATTCTGTTATTTTGGCAAGTAATAATTCTTTTCGTATTCTATAATGGCATCGTAAACAGAAAGGAGATGAATTTCCATGAGAAATAAATTACACAATTTTATTGATAACTTACTTAGCTTTTATGCAAGCTTCTTTACTCACAGATTTTATCAAATATAATGTGCATAGCATATTCTACAATTGTTCCTTTATTTGGGTTTTTAAAATATCGTTCATATCCATTCTTTACGTCCTCAAAAGTCACTTCCCCTTGTAACGGAATATATGCTTTTTGGATTAATTGTTGGGCAATTTGTTCACTATAAATTTCATGCATTTGCATATCCATCGATCGTCCTTCTATTTCTATAGAACCTATATTTTTTGCTGCTTTCTTAGCTGCACCCTTAATCCTGCTCCACAAGGAATGTCCTGTCGGATCACTGTAATTCAACGGATTATTGGTTGTATAATCGTAGCGGTTTCTGGTTAATGGATTTTCTGTCGTTCCAAGGTCACTATCTTCAGTTGTAAAGGTTCTGTCATTTTCTTTTTCCTCCTGAACCTCTACTTCTATTACATTTTATATTCAAAAGATTCTCAATCACTTCGAGACCTCGGCATACTTACATAATTTTGTAGGACGCCGATTTTTTCATTATCACTATACCTACAATCAGCCAACATATTTATGTATTGTTGCTCTTACAGCCCCAGGTCCTGCGAGCATTTCGCGGAACATTTCTTCAATCTTTTCACCAACTCCATCTTTGTAAAGGTCAGTGAAGAACAGACGCTCATTGGAAAGGATCGGTTTGAGCTGATCTTTGAATGTCTCCGTTTTTCCTACTACGATATCCTTAAACTGTTCCTGAAGTTCCTCGTTCATTGGGTCTGGTGCAAGTTCAAATTTATTTCCTTCATCATCCACACCAAGCATATATCTAAGCCATCCTGCGATTCCCAAAGGAATAGCTGTCAGTCTGGAGGCGTCTCCGAATTTCGCTACATATGCTTTAATTGTCTCACCGAATCGGATACCAACCATCTGAGATACATCTACGGCCAGACGAAGGTTTGTATCTCCCAAATACTCATTCGGAAAACGCTCATTAAAAAGTTCATCCACAAATGCCTGCGGAGAAGGGATTCCCGGGTTTGCGACTACCGGAAGACCTTCATCATAAGCAATCATACGCGCCATCTTCATCATATCTTCGTTTGTGTTCAGCATATGCGCAAACAGATCATATCCAAGAACCACACCCAGCGGACCTGTTGCAGAATGTACAGGGTTCAGACATACTGTTACTTTCATACGCTCAGAAAGGTTAACCGTATTTCTGTCAGCCATATATACACCGAAACCTTTCTCCAGAGCCGGACGGCCGTTTGGGAAGTTATCTTCAATTACGAGATACTGCGGTTTCTCTGCATTAACAAATGGTGCAATATATGTTTTCTTACTTGTGATAACCGGCTGCATATTCTCAATGCCAAGATTCTCAAGGTCCGCTGCGATCTGCTCGCTTGGACGAGGTGTGATCTTATCGATCATCGTCCATGGGAACGCAACAATTTTCTCATCACTTACATAATTTACGAATCCTTCATCTACGAATCCGACTTTCTTCCACTCTTCTGTCATAGTCAGTACAGATTCACGAAGTTTCGCACCATTCCGTGAGCAGTTATCCATGGAAACCAGAGCAATTGGATATCTGCCTGCTTTATATCTTTCATAAAGCATCGCAACCAGAACTGCCATTGCACCTGTTGCTTTATCCGGACCATTTTTGATATCAGCTTCTACAAACGGAAACCATGTCCCGTCAGCTTTCTGTAATGCGTAACCTTTCTCTGTGATTGTAAAGGAAACCATCTGCAGGGATTTGCTGGTAAAGATTTCTTTCAGCCGATTCCAATGTGCCTGGTCTGAAGACTGTGCTTTTACTGCTTCTGCAAGAGCTCCTATTACTTTGTATTCACGTGTTCCATCACCATACAGGATTACGCTTAATCCCAGGTTGTCATATGGATCATAAATCTTGTCTACTACATCATAATCAAAAGTCTCTATACATGTAATGCCACGGTTAAGCACGCCCTCTTCCAGAAGGCCGTCAGCAATACCACCGATAAATACACGGAAAATATTTCCGATTCCGAAATGTACCCAACCAGGTTCTTTCTTCGCTTTCTCAGAAACAGCCTCTACGTCATAACCTGGCAGAGTGATTCCGGCCTTTTCCCATGCTTCCTGTTCTTTGATTCCATTCAGTGATAATTTCATGATATATACTCCTTGTTTTCTTTTTATTATGTTTCAAACTTACGTTTATATCTCAACTGTAAGTCGAGTATATATCCTCCCTATCTAAAAGTCTATTGACAAAAAGTATAATTTTTTTAATCTTATTTTATGCATTTTTACCAGTTATATTGACCATTACTGTTCTTATTATCGTTATTGCATTTTCACTTTCTATATACTACAATATACATAAAGCTAGAACTTAACTCTATCTATAACAATTCAGGAAATAATATAATCCAGAAAATCTGACAAGTTTTTGCGCTCTGCCAGACTATATCAAATATATAATTTATAAAACAGCTACCATAATAGAATCAGGAAAATCTTATGAGTGAAAAAGGTTTAACCAATATCAGCGTAAAAAAAATAAACAGATCAAAAGTTTATCAATACATCTACAGAAAAAAAATAACATCCAAGCTCCAGATCGTTCAGGATTTACAGATGGGATTGTCCACCGTAAGCCAGAATCTGAACCTGTTAGAGCAGGATGGCTTAATAGAAAAAAATGGATATTTCGAATCCACCGGCGGAAGAAAAGCAAATGCGATTCAGATTGTATCTGACTTCAGAATTTCCATTGGCATTGGTATTTTAAAGAATATGTTCCATATCACTGCCGTTGACCTGTACGGAAATACACTCTATACCAATACCATTCCATTTCCATATTCCAACACGCCGGATTACTATAAGCAGGTCACCGATAAAATCAAAGAATTCATTGCCACAAATCAGTATGATGAAGAAAAGATACTTGGTGTTTCCATCGCTACACAAGGAATCACCTCCCCTGATCACTCTACTGTGCTGTATGGAAATATCATGAACAATACAGGCATGATACTGGAGGACTTTTCCCGTTATCTGCCTTATCCATGTTATTTGGAACATGATTCAAAGTCTGCTGCTTTTCTGGAATTATGGAAACACCCGGAACTTGACAGCGCCGTTGTCTTTCTACTGAATCGTAATCTCGGAGGCGCTATCATCACAAACCACCAGATTCATCAGGGAAGTTCTATGCACAGCGGCACGATCGAACATATCTGTATTAATCCAGATGGACCGCTCTGTTATTGCGGAAACCGCGGCTGTCTGGAAACTTACTGTTCCGCCAACGCTCTGGAACAGGCTGCCGGTATGAATATAAAAGACTTTTTCTCTCTTTTACGCGAAAAAAAATCTCCCCAGCTTACACAAATCTGGAAAGATTATCTCCATCACCTGGCCTTTGCCATGAAGAACATTAATTTAATTATTGATGCGCCTATTATCATCAGTGGTTATCTGGCACCATATTTTTTAGAGGACGACATTGCCTACCTGACTAAACATATCAATGTTTCCTCACCATTCGCATTAAACAAAGAGCACATTTTTGTTGGCACAAATGGACAATACACTCCTGCTATCGGGGCTGCATTGTTCTATGTAAATCAATTTATACATGCAATATAATAAATATTACGCTGCATAATCTTATTCGTATACCGTCAGTTCTTTATGAACATTACCGAATTGTTAGTTGAAAATGATATTCTCTCCGTGGAAAGGAAGTTATCTTTTAATATTCAACGGTAAGTATGTATCCTCAAATATGAATGGAAATCAGATGTTCAATACTTTAAGTGCAGGGGTTGCATTTACCGGAATAGCGGAATAGTTCATGCTATCTGGAACGTTGTGATTATTGGTGGAGGATTAGCCATTGGGGAAAAAATGGATAAATATTCTGTAATGACATATGTACTTAATTCAAAAGATTTCGCCATCACAGGTGGTGAGTTTGGAATTGAATCATCTGTTATTTCATTGTTCGGATACATAATAGTTGCTGGTATAGCATTTTTTATGATTAAATCAAGAAAAAATTGATATAATAGGTTTGAAAATATGAAGCTATAAGGTACTTGTCAAATTCCAGTTTGCCGAAATATATTTCTAACTTTCCCTATTTTACAGGCTTTCCAGCCTGTGCATTAGCGAAACGATATGTATTTTCCCTTATTTTTGCCCTTATGAGATAATCGTAAGGGAAATAAGGGAAAGTTTTATTTAGTCATTGCCTGCCACTTTATCAAGTAACCTTGCAGATTCCCGCTTGGCTTTTCTTGTAGAGTGTGCATAGACATTCATGGTGGTACTGACATCTGAGTGCCCTAACAGTTCCTGCACATCCTTTGGTGCTGCTCCATTTGCCAGAAGGTTGCTTGTGTAGGTGTGTCGCAACTGGTGAAAATGAAATCCTTCAAATCCATCCAGTTTCTGAGCAATCTTCCTGCAAACAATTCCTAACGTGCTTGGCAGTTCCAAACTTCCATCCGGTCTTAAGCAGACAAAGGATATTTCCTTATAATCTTCTGGAACATTCTCTGTTCCGTCCAGATGATAGAACTCATAGTAAACTCTGTTTTTGTCTTTTACTTCTCTGTAGTAGTTTTTGTGGTAAAGTTCTCCGTACTGCATTCGGTTTTTAAGTTGTTCCTTTCGGGCATTGCGAAGAATCTCTGCCAGTGTATCTCCAAAATCAACAATCCTTACCTTTTTTCGTTTGGTTGGTCCGATGATATTCTTGTGCCTTGAACCATCATATCGGATACTTCGTCTGATCGTAAGGCACTGTTCTTCAAGATTTACATCCTGCCATGCCAGACCACAGGCTTCACCGATACGAAGTCCTGCATAATAAGCTATCTGGATTGGAAGTATTGCCGGTGGATTGTAATCCTGTAGAAATTCAATCAGTCTTTCATAATCCTCTCGTGGAATTGGCTGTATATCGCCATCCATGTCATCATCAGAAAACAGGTCAACCTCATCCGTCTGGTATTTCAGCTTAATATACTGCATCGGATTGAAAGTGATATATTGCTTTGGGGATACTGCAAACCGGAATGACTGCTGTAATACTGCCGAGAAAGAACGAATGTAATCTTTGCTGTAACCTTTTCTTTCTGAACCATCTGGATAAGTGCCACCAAAGGAAAGCAGATCGAAGAAGGCTTGTAAATGCTCAGATGTTACATTTTTCAACTTTCTCTCTGAAATTGGATGCTTCTTGATGTTGGTAATAGCACCAAGGTAATTCTGGACTGTCCCATTACTGAGAGTACCGGTCTTTAATTCTTCCTCTGCCCATATATCAAGTAATTCTCCAACTGTAATATTTTCCGACTTTGCAATGAATTTCTTGCTTTCGTAATCGTCCATTGCCTGACGGAGCAGTTTTTCCGTTTCACTTTTGCTTTCTGTTCCAGCGTATTCTTTCTGAACCAGATTGCCGCTTGCATCTTCTACATAGAAGCGGTAGTACCATTTCTTTCCTTTTTTTCTTACAGATCCTTTTGCCATAATCGTGTGTCTCCTTTCGATATCAGACAATCGGAACTGATGAAATGCTTCTTGCGTGTAAGTATATCATAACTCCGGTTGTCGTTCTATACCGAATCGGAATCCTCATACAAAACTTCTGATAAAAGATTTTCAAGCCTTTGTTCTGCCATTTCCGGTTTCTTGGAATAAAGCCTTACGATATCTGCCATGTCGTTAAAGGCATTAACAGTGTGGGTGATCTCCCGGAGAAACATAATCTCGTTATATTCATCATTCGATTCAAACCCCATTACTTTTGCAATATCCGCTTCATTCGTGTTACCCTTGTAATTCTTGCAGGCAAACTGGAACGATTCCAGAAACAGGTTATATTGCTTTAACATTAACAGCAGTAAATCTTTTGAAAAAGCATCTTCCTTTTTACTAAGGTCGAGAGGTAACTGTTTGAGAATATCGCCCATTGCATCACGAATCTGTAATTCTTTCTTATCCGTAATATCGGTTTCGTATTCATCGGTTTCCCCTCTGAGCCATTCAATAGATACATGAAGTGCTTCCGAAAGACCTTCCAGCACCATCTTTTTGGTATTGTCAATCGAACCATTCTCATAACGCAGGATTGTGGAAGCGGTAACTCCCATCTTCTCTGCAACATAAGGCTGTGTCAGATTTAATTCCAGACGACGCTGTTTTGCCCTGCTGCCTATCAGCTTGCGTAGTTCTTTATCTTTCATGCTGATTGCCTCCTTTTTCGGTATGTATGAATTATAGCATGTACCTTACATAATTGCAATATGCAATTCAATTATTATTTTTAAAATTTCATAACGCTTGACAACACAATATAAAACCGCTATACTAACAGCACAACAAAAATTGCATAATGCAATTTAACGGGAGGTGACAAGATGACGGAAAGAAAGATTGCATTATCCATCGAGGAAGCAGCCGACTATACAGGAATTGGCAGAAACACTTTGAGAAAGCTGGTTGAATGGAAGAAGCTTCCGGTATTAAAAGTCGGAAGAAAAGTCCTTATTAAAACTGACATTCTGGAAAAGTTCATGGAAGCCAACGAGGGGCGAGATCTGAGGGATAAAGGAAATGTAAAAGCTGTCACAAGAAATGTGGCAACTTAAAAAGGCGGCTTCCTACGAAACCGCCAAAGGTTCTATCAGACCGAAGCCATGATATACCTACACGCAAGAGGATTATACCATGTGCTTCTCCTGATATGCAACCGAGAACTGCTGTTTACCGGAAAAAGAAAGGATGAAGACGATATGGCGAAATCAACAAAGACTTATGAAGAAAGAATACGTGCATTAGAGAAAAAGGAACAGGAAAGCATTGAAGCTACAAAAAAGCTCATAGCACAGCGGAAGGAACTGGAAAAGAGAAAGAAAGCGGAAGAAAGTAAAAAACGAACCCACAGGCTCTGTCAGATTGGAGGAGCGGTGGAATCAGTTCTTGGCTGTCCGATTGAGGAGGAAGATTTACCAAAGTTGATAGGCTTCTTAAAAAGGCAGGAAACAAACGGGAAGTTTTTCTCAAAAGCGATGCAGAAAGAATTAGTTACAGACATGGAGGAAGTGTAATGGCGGAGGGAGTGGGTTTTCCATTCCCTTCATTGCCTTTGAATGAAGGGCGCACTTATGGACAACCAGAGGTCGTCCTTATAAGTTTGCCACAAGTGGCAACCGGTCTGCGCTTACGCTTGCCGGGCTCGTTCCGTCGGCGGGGCTTTCAGCCAGACCTGCTCATGCCGCAGGGGACACTCTTGCGCAGAGGGCGTTCCGACAGCTTCACTCCTGCCAAACCAGAAGAAGATGCTGTCGGAAATCAATGCCGGATACGGCAGAAAGGGGGAATCATAACATGGCGATATTTCATTTTACAGTAAAGATTGTTGGACGCAGTAAAGGAAAATCTGTCATATCCGCATCTGCATATCTTAACGGAGATGTGATGAAGAATGAGGAAACAGGCAGGATTAGCTACTATACTTCCAAAAAGGAAGTCGTCTACACCAGTCTGATGATGTGCGAAAATGCACCTCCTGAATGGCTGCATGTACCGGAAGAAAATATAAAAAGGTTTCAACTGTCTATCCGTTATAAAAGAGCGGATGATAAAGATGCCGCACTGGAAAAGTTTAAAATCACATTTCAGAAACAGCGGCTATGGAATGAGGTATTGAAGATAGAAAAAAATGCAGATGCACAGCTTGGACGCTCATTTGAATTTTCCCTGCCGAAAGAATGGAGCAGACAGAAACAGATTGATTATACAACGGAATATATTCAAAAGACTTTCGTGGATAAGGGAATGTGTGCCGACTGGAGCATACACGATAAGAATGATGGAAACCCGCATGTGCATTTACTTGTAACCATGCGACCGTTCAATCCAGACCATTCATGGGGCAGCAAAGAAGTTAAGGAATGGGATTTTGTCAGAGATACTGACGGAAATATCGTAGTTGATGAATCCCACCCGGACTGGTGGCAGGATAAGAAAAATCCTGACCGGCATGGAATCCGTATTCCGGTACTTGATGAAAACGGAGTACAGAAAGTCGGGGCAAGAAACAGAAAACAATGGAAACGGGTTCTGACCGATGCTACCGGATGGAACAATCCAAAGAATTGTGAGTTATGGCGAAGCGAATGGGCAAGGATGTGTAACCGATATTTATCCATAGACAATCAGATTGACCACCGCTCTTATGAAAGACAGGGCAAATTAAAAGTCCCTACGATTCATGAGGGTGCGGATGCAAGAAAGATTGAGGAAAAATATCTCACCGGACAGATAAGGAAAGGTTCATGGAAGGTAGAGGAAAACCAGATGATTAAAAAACAAAATGCACTGCTGCAAAAGGTAATTGCAACCTTTGGTAAGGTATCCGGTGCATTGTCGATGTGGAGGGAGTGGTTGAATGACATTAGAAGAAAGCAAAGAAGTAATTCCCATGATGGAAGCAATGATTACACAGATAGAGGAACAGCAGAATATCATGGCAGAGATGCTTCAGGAGATACAGGAAAAGGACGAGAAGCTGATGTGCTTTCAGGAGCAGGAAGAACGATTGCAGCAATTAGAGAAAGAATTGTCAGAGCTACTACAAATCTTACCGGATACAGAAGAACTGTTGATGCTTCTGGAAGAAAAGACAGACCAGATACAGAAACTCACAGACGAAAATCAGCAATGGCAGGAATTGGCACAGAAATTAAACAGCGAGAACCGGCTATTGCAGAAACAGAACAGCGAATTACTGAACTTGAACAGCAACTAGAGAAAGGAAGGTTGATTGATGAACGAATTAAGAAACTCAAAGAGCGACGATCAACTGGAAGAGTTACTTCTGCTGACGGAGCAGATGCAGGAAGAACTCGACCAGAAAGACCGGACTATCCGGGAACTGAAAGTGCAGCTCGACGAATCGCTGACCTTGAACGAGAGGTTAAACAGCGAGAACAGAGCAGGGAACATTCAAGCCTTAAAGAACGACTTCAGGAAAACAAAAGAATTGTTGCAGAGCGAGAAAGAGAAAACGCACGCCGCCGAAATCATGATAGAGGAATGTCGAGATAAGCTAAGGCAGGCAGAACAGGAACGGGACTATGCACTCTCCCATCAGAAAAAAGTAGAGATACCGGTTGAAAAGCCGGTACTCTATCAAAAGTGTGGGAACTGTAACCTGACAGCTTATCTGAAAGCCAAGGAAAAGTATGATACGCAGAGAGAAAAACTGGCAGGCAGATATAAAACAAAAACAGCCATGTATGAAGCATTGATGTTTCTGCTGATATGGTATTCCGTATCAACTACTCTTTTTCAGATGATACGGTCAAAAATATTTATTTCTGATTGCGTGGTATTCTTTGATACAATCGCCACTTTTATACAGACCATTGCAGGGTGGATTATACTGACAGGAAAGAACATGGCACAGATTAGTAATGGAATATCCAATCCTGTCGTTGCCGGAATTGTATATTGGCTGATAAGAATACTGATCTGCGGTGGATGTTTGGTGGGTGCTGGAATACTTTTAGCATTCACCGGGATAAAGATTGCTGGGCTATATAAGAAATACTGCTGGGATATGATTACAATACTGGTAACACTTATAAGCATGGCAATAGCAATCTATTTTGGAGATTGGATAAAGACAGTATTGCCGATCAATCTGCTATTTTTCTTATTATTCGTGCAACTGGTATATGTTGGAATCAGGTGGTATGTAAAAGGCTGGCGGGAAACAAGGGGATATTATTAAAAATCCGATTGTAAACACACAATTTTATATATGTGCTTAATCACACCTCTTTGTATTTTAATAAAATCCTACAAAAGCTTTGAAAACAAAGGATTCATTGTAATGTGTTCGCTTTATCCCTTTATATGATTTCACACTATGTTCCCCTTGCCCTGACTGTTCATAATGGTAAAAGCAAGGGCTGGAAAAACGCATAACGCAATACAACAAAGTGTAGCAATTGGGATATTATGAACGAAGAAATCATCTTTTCATAAGCAGTCAATAAGGCTGAAGGAATTAATCTCTGCCGCCTTATTGACTTTCAGGTGGGCTTCAATTATAATTAAATCAGCTGATTTAAAACAAGCGATTTAGTAAAAGGAGAGATAAAGTATGCCACCAAAAGCCAAATTTACAAAAGCAGAAATTATTGAAGCCGCATTAAATATTGTCAGGGCAGACGGATATGAGGCTTTGACTTCAAGAGCGTTAGGAACATATCTCGGTAGTTCGGCAAGACCCATTTTTACTGTATTTAAAAATATGGAGGAGGTTCAGCAGGATATGATTAAATCTGCTAAAGCTCTGTATAAAGAATATGTCAATAAAGGACTAACAACAGAGCCCCCGTTTAAAGGGGTGGGTACACAATATATTCTCTTCGCTGTTAATGAGCCTAAGCTTTTTCAACTCCTCTTTATGACGGAGCAAAAACAAATTCCTGACTTATCTGGTGTACTTCCGCTGATAGATGAAAGTTATGAGCAAATTCTATTGTCAATTCAAGATGATTACAAAATTTGCAAGGCAGCTGGGAAAAAACTGTATCATCATCTTTGGATATATACACACGGAATTGCAACGCTTTGTGCCACAAAAATGTGCCGATTTACAGACGAAGAAATCAGTACAATGATTACTGAGGTATGTATGAGTATTTTGAAAAAGCTGAAGGAAGGAGAAAATAATGATTAAAGCGAGAAATATAATAAAATCCTACCAAAACGGAGAAAGCCGATTCCAAGTATTAAAGGACATCAGTCTTGATATTGAGGATAATGATTTTGTGGTTATTCTCGGCGCATCTGGTTCTGGCAAGTCAACCTTTTTGAATGTAATTTCAGGTCTTGAACGCCCTGACAGCGGTAAAGTGTTTTATGACGGAAAGGATATTACAGCACTTTCTGATAATGAATTAACTTCATTTCGTAAGGAAAATGTCGGATTTATTTTTCAGCAGTATTATTTGCTACCCAATATGAGCGTTGATAAAAATGTAAAAATGGGTGCTGATTTAGCAAATAATAAAGATTATAAAAACGTCATTAGAGCGGTTGGACTCGGAGAAAAACTACATAAATATCCCAGCGAACTTTCGGGTGGCGAACAGCAAAGAGTATCTATTGCAAGAGCTTTGGCAAAAAGACCGAGAGTATTATTTCTTGACGAACCGACAGGAGCATTAGACGAACAAACAGGACGACAGGTTCTTGATTATATATGTAAACTTCAAAAGGAATATGGTTTTACGATTGTAATGGTAACGCACAATTTGAATATTGCGGAAATGGCAAACACAGTTATAAAAATGAATAGCGGAAAAATATCTGAAATTTACACAAATGAAGCACAAAAGACTGCTTATGAGATAGGGTGGTGATGGTATGCTCGTTGGAATAAAAAATGTTTCAAAACTCATCGGTATTTCCATTATAGCCTGTTGTGCTGTTCTTGTTTGTACAATGTTTCTGAACTTTTATTTTGATATTCGATTAATTGAGAGTGAAATTACATCTGAATTATCAATGTTTTTTTATAATGCTCAGGTTTCTACCGCAAAAGTCGTTTGCCTTGTAAGTGGCGGATGCTTGCTTTTAACTGCGATTGTTATGTTGTTGTTTTATATTAAGCATTATATTGACACGCATAAGAAGGAACTTGGGATATTAAAGGCGTTGGGATATTCAAATATCAAAATTGCAAAAAGCTTTTGGGTATTCGGAATTAGTATATTTATTGGAACTGTAACCGGATATGCAGGAGCATTTCTTATAATGCCGTGGTTTTACGCTCTACAAAATGAAGATAAAATGCTTCCTGAGATAACTATCAATTTTCATCCAAGCATTTTATTTTATTTTGTGGTATTGCCAACTGTGTGTTTTTCGGCACTTTCAGTTTATTATGCCTGGTACAAATTCAAAAAACCTGTGTTGCTGCTTTTGAAAGATAATATGCAAACTGCTTCTAAAACACCAAATCATAGAATCGAAAAAAGCAGTGAATTGTCGTTTGTAGAGTATTTGAAAAGGAATACCTTGAAATCTAAAAAGGCACTTGTATTCTTCATTATTTTTGCTTCGTTTTGCTTTTCAGCTATGACACAAATGTCGTTTAGTATGAAAGATTTATCAAGTGAAATGATGGGTGTGATGATGTTGGTCATCGGACTTGTATTAGCGTTTACAACTCTGTTTCTTGCTATAACTACAGTAATAAACGGAAATACAAAAACTATTGCTATGATGAGAGTATTCGGCTATTCACAGAAAGAATGTTGCAGGGCAATTTTAGGAGGATACAGACCGCTGTCCTATATTGGTTTTATAATCGGAACAGTATATCAGTATGGATTGCTTCGGCTTATGGTGGATATTGTATTTAAGGATGTCGAGGGTGTACCTACGTATAAATTTGACTTTCCTACTATGCTTATTTCTCTTGCTTGTTTTATCACGATTTATGAAATTATGATGTATATATATTCTGAAAAAATTAAGAAGATTTCTATCAAGGAAATTATGATTGAGTAACAGGGGAAAATACATACAAACAATATGGATACAGTGCCCTGTCTGGTGAAAAAAACTGAACAATGATACTGGAAAATACCAAATTTAAAAGTTTCATCTGCATTGTCAGAAGTGAAAAAATATAGAATAATAGGGACAAATAAATCTAAAAGGGTTATTTGTCCCTTATTTATCTTTGAATTAAATTTCTAAGGAATCTTCCGCATCTACCCACATTTGCATCGTTCCATCAAGATACAATCTTGCATATTCAAGTGGTTCATCAATAGCAAGTGCATTTAATGCACAATCTGATCCAGGTGTTGTTTTTAAATTCTTTTCTGCTTCCCAGCAGTCAATGCGGAGCATATAGCCAGCACTGGTATATACATCAATGCTGTTTCTGTGTGGATTGTATTCTGCAAATATCGTTCTCATCGTATCAAATCTCCTTATCGTTCAATCAATCATTTGTTAAAAAAATAGAAGCATTTCAATCAGTTCACCATGTCGTTTTAATTTTGTGTTATACTGTTTTATAGGATTTTCTTACCCTTGTATTTGCCCTTATCAGAGTTCGTAAACACTGGTGGGACAATATAATACAAGGGAAACAATAAGGGAAAGCTCACCTGCGATAAACTTAGTGTTTTCAAGGGCTTGAGAGATATTTGATAATAAAATATAACAATTATTAAATTCCTTGGAATACATGAAATCTCAATTCCAGTTTGCAAAAGGAAAAAAATAAGAGAATAAAAACGGAAAACCATTGTCTGTAGTATAAGTATTTGTTATTATGAAATAAATAGAGGATATTTTACAAAGTAAAGCTTAATCTAGAGAATCTGCCAGTGGCAGGCCTCTGTAGATACCAAGGTATACAAAAGGAGAATGAAAAAATGAAAAAAGAAGACATGTCCTGTATCGACTGCGCAGTAAAAAACTGCAACAAAATGGATAAAACCTATCCGGATTTCTGTCTGACAACACACATGGATGAAGAAGTTCTAAATGAAGCTATGGAATGCTACAATGAAGACGAGAACCGCAAAGTAACAATCGCTGCAGCTGAAGTAGAGTATGAGAATTACTGCAAACATACCCGTGTCGAAGAAATCATGGATTTTGCAAAGAAGATTAATGCGAAAAAGATCGGGATCGCAACCTGTGTCGGATTGTTGAAAGAAAGCCGTATCCTGGCAGATATCCTGCGCAGACATGGCTTTGAGGTGTATGGTGTCGGCTGTAAAGCCGGAACACAGAAGAAGACATCGGTCGGCATCCCGGAATGCTGCGAAGGTGTCGGTGTGAATATGTGTAATCCGATCCTGCAGGCAAAGCTTCTGAACAAGGCGAAGACGGACCTGAATGTTGTGGTCGGACTTTGTGTGGGGCATGACAGTCTGTTTTACAAATATTCCGAGGCACTGACTACGACAGCAGTGACGAAAGACCGTGTATTGGGGCATAATCCGGTGGCGGCGCTTTATACTGCGGATAGTTATTATTCGAAGTTGAAGAAGAGTGAAGAAGAGTAATTTTTCTAATTTGGGCGTTTAAAGATACTTTTTCTGCTATTTTCTCTATGATGTCCACTACCGGACATGCGTCTGCGTCTACAAATATCTGCATTTTTTATCCAGCCTCTCCAAATAAACGAAATTATTTATCCAGATACCTGAACATGTTTATCTGGCCATCACACTCGTAATGCTCCATTAAAGGATTTTTTTATGCCGGTTTTATCTCCGGTTCATCGTTCTTCATATCCTCTTCTCCTCTGTTTTATTCCGCATTCATATTTTAAACTTCTACACTGTTTGTATGTATAAATATATGATACTGATTTATTGAATTTACTGCAACATAATCTTGAAGTTTATGTAATGTATTTCGGTAACAAAGGTATTCAGCAAAGACCGTTTACGCTATATCATTTTTTGAGTAATTCCAATGCCCTGTCCATTTGTACGCAGTCTGCATAACGTTCAGGCCAGAGAAATTCATTATAGTAATGGTAAGCCTGTTCCCTAGTCATGTACTCATTGTCCTGCGTAGAATTTGCATAGGCAGGAACAATCATGTGTAAGCCATGCTCAAAACCAGCCTCTACCGTGGCATTGATACAGAAATCAGTCATAATGCCATAAATCATCACGTCTTTTTCTTCCTTTGCAGTCAGATACTCAAGCAGACCACTCTCTTTTTTGAACGCACTGCATACGGACTTGATAAACCGTTTTTCATCAGGCATCGGTTGAAACTCGGAATAAACCTCAAACTCATCATCTCCGATAGAGAATCCGGTATCAGGTCCATCATCATGCTGTACATAAATAACTTCTATGCCTTGTTCTCGAGCTGCTCCAATCAGCTTTTTGATATTACCAACAAACTTTCTGAACTCATATAAGCGTTCATCCACGATACCATTCTGTGCATCTACAACCAATAAAACCATGAATAATTTCTCCTTCTTCGAGCTTTTTGCTTTGATTCAAATAAACTAAATTCGTATATTATAATAGAGCGTAGCTTCTGCTTCATACACCGATTCTGTATAAGAATCAAATAGCACCCATTCCACTAAATCAAACTGCCCCGGATTCTCCTGCAGAAATCTGGCAACTGTACGTACCGCAATCTTTGCTGCAAGCTCCACCGGAAAACTATATACTCCTGTTGATATGGAAGGAAATGCAATAGACCTGATTCCATTATCCCTAGCCAGCTTCATAGAATTAAAATAGCAGTTAGCAAGAAGCTCCTCTTCTCTATTCCTTCCACCATTTCTTAAATAGTCCCACTCTGAGCACCTTCTTTTGACTTTGCCATCATTGTCTATCCATTTCTCGTTGAATCCATGTCATAATTACATCTACAAGATAATCCTGCTGCACCTGACTTAGTTCCTTGCCCGGCTGCATTTTATGCCACTTTCGGATGCACTCCCTACAGCATGTTGCCGTTGCATGCTGGGCAATAAATACAGGATGACCACGCATTGGTGTCTGTTTACCATCATTTGCTATATATGCCGGAGCTTCTCTTTTTGTAATAAAATCCTTTGCATGTTGTCTGATTGTTTCCAACCCTTTTTTATTTATGTAATCAATATCTTTCTGCTTCAGATGGAAACTGCTTCGGAACTTGGAATTATCCAGTCGCTCAAATAACTGCCTGTACCATTCATCCTTAGTCATTAAAACTTCACTACTTCCGGCTCATGTGTAAATGATGAAAATGTAGCTGTCGCATTTTTTAAATAGAACACCTCTGTATTTCCATCATCTGCTGAGTACATATTCTGTAAAGATGGATAAGCATCGAGCATAGACTGTCTTGCTTCTCTTCTGTCATCTTCTACAAGTTCTCCGGCTACACGAAGCCACTCACCATTTTTATATGCACAGATTTCTACCTTCGGGTTTGCGTGAATCTGCTTTGAAACATCCTTTACCTTTCCAGTCTGAATATACAGCTTCCCTTCAAAAATGTGTGCAGTTCCAAAAGGTCTAACTCTTGGCTGGTCGCCTTCTACTGTTGCCAAATAATATGTCTCTGCTTCTTTTAAAAATTGTACTACTCGTTCCATGATGTAATCCTCCTGATAGTTACTTAAATAAATCCATAATGCCAAAGCTCGTCTTCTTATAAACCTTATTGTAAGCTGCTTTCTTTGGATTCTTAATCCATCCTGCACATTTTTTTCCGTACCCTGGAATCAAAGCTTTCTTAACAGCTCGCTTGGCTTTTCCGGTTGTTCTTGCCTTTATTGATTTCTTTATACTGGGTGTTCTCATTCCAAACTTCATCTTAATCGCCTCCGTTGTTTCAAAAAATCACCTGTTATTACTATCTATCTAATAATGATACTCTTATATATAAATAATGTCTACAATAATTGGGTTGGTGTCTACTTTTAGATTACCACTTCATTTCTGCTCCTTTTGGACTTCCTCCTGCCCCCCTCCACCTCAAAGTCCAATCCGCCGCTATTTCTCACTCCACCACGCAAAAAAAGGCGGATTGCTTTGCAATCCGCCAGTCTCAATCAACCAGTCTAAACCTCCATCAGCCAATTCCTCCAAGTAAAGCACCTGCAATAAGTGCAACAAGTGAAAGTGGGACAAGGACATATTTGCCAAGTGGTACAAACCACTTTCCAATAGGCTTATCTGCACCTGCATTAACAGCATCAACAGCAAACTTCTTTCCTGCAACCCAGAAGAACATAATTGCTGCGAGCATTGCGCCAAGTGGGCAGATATAGATAGATACTGCGTCCATCCAGCCTGATACAATCCCCTGTATTACAAGTGACACAACACAGCCAGCCACTGCAATAATTCCAACAGATGCAACACGGTTAAGCTTAAGCTTCTCCTGAATAGTTGCAACCGGAGCTTCATACAGATTAACAAGTGAGCTCATGCCGGCAAACAGAACACATACATAGAATACAATTCCTACAATCTTACCACCCGGCATACCATTAAATACATTTACAAGATAGATAAACATAAGTCCGGGACCACCTGAAGATAACTCGGCACCGCCTGCTGCCATACCTGGAATAATAACAAATGCAGCTAATAAAGCAGCAATAGTATCAAATACAGCAACATTTCTTGCTGAAGTAACAACATTTTCCTTATCACTAAGATATGAACCATAGATAACAGTTCCGTTACCTGCGATAGACAGTGAGAAGAACGCCTGACCAAATGCATATATCCAGAGCTTTATATCAAGAATTCCCTTAGGATTAAGGGTAAAAATGTATTTATAACCTGCACTTGAACCAGGAAGCGTGAAGATATATATTCCAAGTCCTACAAACATGATGAAAAGCAAAGGCATCATGACCTTGTTTGCTTTCTCAATTCCGCCTGCAATACCAAGTGCCATAATAACAGCAGTTACAACCATCGCGATTATAAGCCACATATTATTGCCAAATGAGCCTGCTGTACTTACAAACATACCACCAATAGCTGACATATCATTGCCCATTGCTGAAAGCTTTCCAGAAAATGCAAGATAAGTATATTTGAATATCCAGCCAACAACTACAGTATAGCCCATTGCCAAAGCCAGTGAGCCAAGCACAGGAATAAAACCAATTGCCTCACCTGCTTTTCTCTTTCCTGTACGCATCTGCATACAGTCGCCAAATGCTTTAATAGGTCCGCCCTTAGTCGCACGGCCAAGTGCCATCTCCTCTATAACACCTGTCGAACCTATCAGTATTACAAATATTACATAAGGTATTAAAAATGTCATACCACCCCATGCAGATACCATATATGGAAAACGCCATATATTTCCCATTCCTACTGCCGAACCGATACAGGCAAGAATAAAACCTGTACGGCTCTTAAAGCCATCTCTTTCCAATTCAATTCCGTTATTTCCCATAACTTTAGTTCCTTTCTTTCTCATATTGTGAATAGCCATATTTACTATACATTTTCCTGCAAAGATATCTTATACACAAAAAAGCAAAGAAACCATTACCCCTTCCGGGTCATGGCTCCTTTGCCTTTGATGTTTGTATAATATACCATTGTGTTATTCCTGTAAAATACATGTTGGTTATCTAATCATAACCAAAAATAATAGTTAAACTACATAATCCACATCTGCGCCAGATACATCACAACTGGCATCGTAATAATTGAAAACAGCGTTGACAGGCAGACCATACAGACCGCCCGCTCATAATCCTGCCCGAATTTCTGTGCAAATATTGCCGTACTCGTTCCAACTGGTGTTGCCGCAGCAATCAGTGTAATCATTCCAATCTGACCATGTCCCACCGGTATAATATAAAGTACAAGCAGTGTAAGCAACGGAATTATTATAAGCCTGACAAACGATGCCAGATACAGGGATGGATTAAGCAGTAAGTCACAGATTCTGACACATGACAGATAATATCCCAGTACTATCATGGCTGCAGGTGTATTAAGTGCTGCAACTCCAGCCATCGTGCTGTTTATTACACCTGGCAGTTTAATTCCCGTAATAAAAAGAAACAGTCCTATAACAAGTGATATTGTCACAGGATTGACAAATACCTTTTTTATATTTATCATATCCTTGCGGCGGGTTATTATCACAATACCGTATGTCCACTGCAACAGATTAAGAATACTGGCTCTTTCAGAAGATGCTGCGCGTGCTGTCAGTGAAAGTCTTGGAGATGCCGGCGAAATAAGGCTCTGTCTCCGCTCAAGTGCAGTTCTTGTCAGCAATGTACTTAAAGATTTTATCCATGAGCACCCTCATGTCAGCTTTTCAATATCTTCTGAACCAAAAGGGTGTGACCTGCTGATTGACTCTGTCTCATCAGCTTATGATATTCCAGACAATGCACATCTTCTTATGACAGAAGAAATCTGCCTTGCCGTTTCATCATCACATCCACTTGCCCATACCGGACACATATCAGTAGAACAGATGATGGACGAGAAATTCATTGACCTTGCAGATACTCCATCTTACGCCGGAGTGTTCAATTCAATATTCTGTAAATGTAAGAAAACTCCTCAGATAGCCTACTCATGCAATGATTACATATTACAGGGCAAGCTCATAAGTCTCGGTCTTGGAGTATCATTTGTTGCCTCTGTAACATGGACAAGCAGCAGCCTTCCTGAAAACATAAGCCTGCTGCATATAGATGACTGTCCACATTTCAGAAGCATTTATTATCAGCCGCTTGGCTCATTCTGCTCAGAAAATCAGCGAATCTTCGAGCACCAGCTTGAAGAATATTTCAAGAAATTGAATAAATAATGCACCTGTGTATTTTAATGCACTTCTAATGGTGTGTCTTCACCGGCTGCAAACTGCACAACACTCTTAACTGAAGACTCAACCATGTCAGACACAGCCTGATCTGTGAAAAATGCAATGTGAGGTGTGACAATAGTATTCTGGAAAGACTTAAGTATGATGTAATCGTGATTAACAACAAGGTCATCATACTTACGGTCTGTACGGATAAAATCATCTTCACCCTCGCAGCAGTCAGTTCCAACTGAACCAATCTTGCCACTCTCAACAGCCTCAATCAGATTCTTTGTATCAACAAGTGCACCTCTAGCCGCATTTATAAGGATAACGCCATCCTTCATCTTTGCAATTGAATCCTTATTAATCATATGATATGTCTCATCACTTAAAAAAGTATGAAGCGAGATAATATCTGACTTAGCGTACAATTCATCAAGCGTTACATATTCAACATTTTCAAGGTCTTTTGCAGGGTATGGGTCATACGCAATAATCTTACATCCAAATCCTGAAAGATTCTTAATTACTGCCTTTCCAATTCTTCCTGTTCCGATAATACCTACTGTCATATTCTGCATTTCTCGTCCACATATAGGACCAAGTGAATAATCCGCTGTGTGCGAACGCATCATTACATACAAAGCCTTGCGAATACACATAAGCATAAGCATTACTGTATAATTGGCAACTGAATATGGCGAATATCCGCTGTGTGCAACACGGATTCCAAGGCGCTTTGCTGCCTCAAGGTCAACACTGTTATATCCGATTGTCCTGAAACCGATATACTTAACACCTTCTGCTGCAAGCTTTTCAAGAACAGGTGCTGACAAGTCACACATGCCATCGCACACCGACATAGCCTCACAGCCTTTGACACTTTCTATATCATCTGCTGTAAATCCGCTTCTATTAATCTGTAATTCCACCTTGTATACATTTGCAAATGTATCAAAATACTGTTTTTCATCTGGACGAACGCTGAATGCTGCTATCTTCATAATGTTTCACTCCTCCTACTTAATCCACTCGTATGTAAGTTTTCCAAGAATCTCGATTCCCTTAACAATCTGTTCATCAGAAGGTGTCGAATAGTTAAGTCTGAATCCATTAGATTTCTGGTTCTCATCTGCTAAGAACGCTGCTCCCGGAACTGAAAGAACGCCTCTGTTAATGGCCTCCCTTACAAATGGTGCAGAATCCATTCCATCTGGCAGGAATGCCATTACAAAAAGTCCACCCTCAGGGTGACCGAAGGTTACTGAAGGATGGAATTCCTTCTTCATGCACTCCATCATGAGATTACATTTATGCTCATACACCTTTCTTGAATCCTCGAGATGCTTGTCAAAATCATAGTTATTAATATATTCATTACAAATGTACTGGAAAAGTACAGTTGAATGTACATCTGTGCACTGCTTTGCAACTGTAAGCGGTCCTGTGAGCGACTTGTTGAACACAAGAAAGCCAAGACGGAATGCAGGTGCCATTACCTTTGAGAAGCTTCCTGCATATATAACCCTGCCCTCTGTATCCATTGATTTGATAGTTGGCACATTTTCACCTGCAAATCTTAATTCACCATAAGGATTGTCCTCTAATATTGCGATATCATATTTGCAGCAAAGCTCATACACTTTTTTTCTCTTCTCAAGAGAAGTTGTGATTCCTGTAGGATTCTGAAAAGATGGAATTGTGTATAAAAGCTTTGCATCAGGATTAGCCTTTAAAGCCTCCTCAAGCGCATTTATATTCATTCCGTCCTGCTCCATTGTAATTCCTACAAGCTTTGCACCGTAAGAACGAAATGTATTAAGGCAGCCTACAAATGCAGGCTCTTCTGTAAGCACAACGTCTCCTTCATTAACAAGTGCCTTAGTTGTAAGGTCCGCACACTGCTGTCCGCCTGACACTATGAAAAGCTCATTATTCTCGAAATCAAAGCCTTCCTTCTTCTCAAGATATTTCTTCATGGTATCACGCAGAGGTGTATAACCTTCACTCAGTCCATACTGTAATAAAGAGACAGGATTCTCGCTGAGTCCCTTTGCTGCTATCTCTTCTATCTCCTTGCATGGGAATGTCTCTGCTGACGGATTGCCACCACCAAAAGATATAATATCCTTGCTTGCTCCTAACTTAAAAAGTTCTCGTATCATCGAACCATGTACACCTGATAAACGATTAGAAATCTCGTATTCCATATATATATTTCCTCCTTCAAATACTTGCTAATGCAAAAAAGAGCCAGAATCCCCTAAAGATTTCCGGCTCCTTTGCCCTTGATAATGGTATCATAACCCCATTTGTCATTCCTGTAAAATAAATGTTGGTTATTAAATCATAAATCGTAGTAATAGTTATTCTTTTCAAATATTATAAAATTATCAGATAACTTTTCACTTATCCCAGCTTCCCTCTTTTCTTAAGATATACGAATGCGGCAGCGCATATCACAACCGATAACACTGAACCTGCCGGTGCAGCAAGTCCCCTGTGGTTGGCAATCATCGTTATTATAATGAACGCAATCTGAATACAACCATCCTGTATTGCAACCGGAATTAGTATTCCAAGACTGACCTTAATGTCACTAATTCATATTCTGTTGCAATTCTTTTATGTTGTCCAAATCAGACAAATCCATTCCTTCATATCTCTCAACAAAATCTATCAATGTTGATTTACGAACCTTTAGACTACCTAACCGAAGTGCAGGTAATAGTTTTCTGTTAATCAGCTCATATACCAGATGCACATTCACCCCTAATACCGCTGCCGTCTCACGCACATTGTACAAAAGCTTTTCGTCTTTTGAATAGCATTTAAATCTGTGAAATACGCTAAATACAGACTGAACAATTCCCAATATGTTTGATCCCAAATCAAAGCCTTTTCTTCACGCGTTTTTATAATACGTGGAAAAACATAATTTGTAGAAATCATTTTTTATTTGTGCTTTTTATTTCCGCTACCAGTTCTTCATACTTACGTTCGTCAATAATATATTTCCGTTTAATCAGTATATAAGCAGCTCCTATAGAAATTACCGGAACAGCTACAATTCCAAGACGCAATATAAATCTTTGTCCGGCATCTGCTGTCTGAATAAATTTATCTGCCTGTACAATTACATTTTCCGAAGTAAGTTCTCCTGTACCAGCTTTTATTTCTAATCCGGATATTTTCTGACTGATTGCATAGATATTGCTTATAATCAGTATTAACGCAACAACCGCCTGATCAACCGCACTGGCCAGCTTTGTTGCAAAAGATCTTACTGCTGAGATAATACTGTCATGTCGTTCATGAAACCGGACTTCATCATACTCTATGGTATTATTTAACATGACAATCATCGTCATATTGAATGCTCCCTGCGAAAAGAAGATTAGAAAACCGATGATATTCAGTAAAACAACACTTTTTGGTAAAATGTAGCCTACACTCATAAAAAGCATATACCCAATGACCGTAATGATGGTAGCTGCAGTTATAATCTGATTTCGTGTGAATTTTGAGGAAAGCCACGCAAAAGATGCCTCTGATATTAGCGTTCCTAATCCATACATAATTGTAAACCAAAATACAAGACTGCCACCTACAGAATATCCAAATTCAAAATAAAAGAAATTCATTCCAATCATAATCAGAAGACCATTTCCGATTTGGAATAATAAACATGCAATTCCAATCACTATCAACTGATCATTTCTCAGGAATATATGAAACATATCTTTTAATGACAGTGTTCTCTTCTTTTCCGGTCTTTTTCTCTCTTTTACTCCAAACACTGTAAGTAGCTGGAAACCAATAAAACAAAAAGCAATCACAATCGCAGCCGTCCGATATGCCATAATCGCATTTCCAGCTACCATATCAGGGAGCAGACCTGCAACAGAAAACTGTCCGATACAGATAAAAATTCCCTGTACGGTTACCAGCCAGTTCCGTTCTCCAGGATCTGATGTAAGACTCGGCAACATTCCCCAATAGGCAATATCATTCATTGTGTAAGTCATTCCCCATAAAAGATATCCCACTCCAAAAAATGCAACAAATCCCCATCCTTCCGGCCTTACTGTAAACAAGCAGATAATTATCAGGCTGTTTAAAATTACTCCTATAAAAATCCAAGGTTTAAATTTTCCAGCTTTCAAATGCGAATTTTCAATAATAATTCCCATCATTGGATCATTAATGGCATCCCACAGCAGACACACTACCATAATTGCTGATATTACTGCATATTGGGCAACTGTCAGTTTCATCGTATATTGAATATATGTAAGAAGAAACATAGAGATAAGTGCATACGCCATATCTCTTCCGGTTGCTCCTATACAATAGCTCCATTTTGTGCGTTTATCCAATTTATTGTTTTCCATATACGACTCCCCCTCTCTCTATTTCTTCAGCAGTCTTTTAAAAGCCTGCAGATATTTTTTATTTGCATTGTAAACTAACATATCGATTAACTTCGGAGTTGCAATTCCACCACTGGTTGCAATCAGTCCTTCCAGATTTCCTTCTTCGACTCCCATTTTTACCATTTTAAAGGCCGGGTCCCGCTCTGATTTTCCCCCAAGTATAATCTTAAGTCCGATATGTACGACTCCACGAACAAATTTTCCAAACATGGAGACATTTACCACATCCTGATAGGAATCGTAAACCGTATACTCTCCACGCTTTTTTTCTTTGTCATGTTTTGGTTCACCGCCTAATAGCTGATAAAATTGTTCTGCACTGATTTCCATTCCATGTGGTTGCTCTCTAAAATAATCCGGAAACAGTTCTCTTTCATTTCTAAAATAACTATTTCCTACTACTTCCATATTCGCCTTTAATTGTAAATCATGTACCGATGCTCCGATACAGATCTGATATTTGCCGCTTAACATGGAAAAGGCTTTTTTCTCTACATCATAGACTGAAAAACTTCTTTCATCCAGCTCTAGTATAACTTCTTTTTCTTCTCCCGGATGCAGATATATTTTTTGAAATTCCTTTAGTTCTATATGGCTTCTGATAACATCTGATTCAATCGGGCAGATATATAACTGTGCTATTTCTGCTCCACTCACTTTTCCGATATTTTTAATTTTAAAACGAATTTGTATCTTTCCACCACTATATACTTCCGGTACATTCAATTCCGAATAGGAAAAAGAAGTATATGAAAGTCCATACCCAAACGGATATTTTACCGGAACATGGAATGTCTCATAGTAACGATAACCTACAAAAATGCTTTCCCTGTATTCTACATCATCATTCGGAGGTGCAAAATATCTCCATGCCGGAGTATCTTTTTCTGAAAACGGAATTGTCTCTGCCAATTTACCGGATGGATTCACCTCTCCACTGATTAAGTCAGCAACAGATTCCCCTACAGCCTGTCCTCCGAGGTACATGTGAAGAATTGCTCCTACATTCTTTTCAAAACTAAAATCCATAGGCGCACCACCGAAACTAATTGCTGCAATATGATCTTTTCCGACAGTTTCTGCAATTTCAGCCAACAGTTCTTCCTGATTTTGAGGGATTTTAAGATTTTTCCTGTCGTATCCTTCTCCTTCGTAAGATTCTGTAAGACCGATAAAATATAGAATCACACAATCTTTTTTTCTATATTCCTGTTTCAGTTTTTCTATCGTATCCTGTAATTGCTTTTCTCCTAATTCCTCCGTTTCATTCTGATATCCCTGTATATAAGTTACCTGATATCCTTTTTCACGTATTGCTTCAATCGCATTTGTCATCTTCGTCGGCTGGATATGACTGCTCCCACCTCCCTGAAATCGCATCTGCCTGGCAAGCTCTCCAATAATGATTACCTTCTTCTCTTTTACAATTGGCAAAACACTATTATTTTTCAAAAGCACTGCACTTTCATTTTCCAGTTTACGTGCCACCTGATTCTGTTCTTCCATATCTACCTCATAATTTTCTTCTATATTTTTATGAAGTGATACAAAATTCTGCAGAACATTCTTAGTCCAGTTATCCAGTTCCTGACCCGTAATCCGGCCATCCTTATACGCTTCTTTTAACACATTTGTGTGGAAGCCTTTCGGATCTGGCATTTCCAGTGTCAGACCATTTTTCATACAGCTTACAATATCATTTGCTGCTCCCCAATCCGACACCACACCACCTTGATATTTCCATTCTTTTCTCAGAACATCTGTCAGTAAGTATTTATTTCTTGCTCCAAATTCGCCATTAATCCTGTTGTATGAAGCCATTACAGAAGTCGGTTTTGCTTTTTTCACAACTTCTTCAAAAGCCGACAGATATATTTCCCTAAGAGTTCTTTCATCAATCTGGCTATTGGATGTCATTCGTCTTGTTTCCTGTGAATTAACAGCATAATGCTTTAAACTCGTACCTATTCCAAGGCTCTGTACACCTTCGATATATCCCGTTGCCAGCTTTCCTGTCAAATACGGATCTTCACTGAAATATTCAAAATTTCTTCCGCATAAAGGAGAACGCTTGATATTGATTCCGCAGCCTAGCACAATGGATATCTGCTCTTTTTTTGCTTCTTTCGCAATCGCTTCACCCATCTTTTTAACAATAGCAGGATTCCAACTGCAGGCTATTGCACTTGCAGTTGGAAAACAGGTTGCTGGCTTACTGGTTTCAATATCCCCAACCTTTTCCTGTTCCAGTTTTCGAATCCCATGTGGTCCGTCTGTCATCATAATAGAGGGGATTTTTCCATTACAGTCATAAGTATGCCAGTCACCAACACCGCCTAAAAGCCGGATTTTTTCATCTATTGTTAACTGTTCACATATTTTATCAATGTTCATCGCTTTTCCTCTCTTTTAATCTCTTAATTGCATTTTATCTATTTCCGGCATATAATTATATTGATTTATCGTGTTTTATGTCAATTTATCGTGTTTTTGACAGGAGGAATCACCTATGTATAAAATGAAGTCAGACATCAATTTTTCACTCACACATGAAATGTTGGAAAATGCAGAAAATGAACGGATACATACATCTTATGCACAGGAAAAAGCAATTCTCGAATGTGTTTCAAACGGAGATATTCACGCATTGGAGAATACCTATTATTCACTCCCAACAACTGTCTACGGAAAGATGACCTCTTCCAATTCCAAATTAAAATTACTTTTTTATGCAAGTATTGCTAATACAACTTTAGTTACCAGATATGCCATCGAAGGAGGACTTAATGAGGAAACTGCTTTTTCCTTAAGTGATGTATATATACGAAAAATGGAACAATGTACCGATGTTGACGCTTTAATGAAATTAAATGAACAGATGGCTATTGAATTTACGCTTCGTGTTGCAGAAGCAAAAAAGACGCCAAAAAACTACTATTCACCAGCTATTTCTCGCGTCATTGATTATATCTATCATGGTAAAAATAAAACTTTAACCTTAAATCAACTGGCATCTTTAGTTAATTTAACACCTAAATATCTGTCTGCCCTGTTCCATAAAGAAACCGGACAGACTCTTACTGTTTTTATCCATAAAGTTCTTATTGAAAAGGCACAGAATTTACTGGCATATTCCGACTATAGTCTGGATGAAATCAGTACTTACTTGAATTTTTCATCTCAAAGTTATTTTATTTCTATTTTTAAGAGATACACTGGTATAACTCCCGGACAATATCGTAAAATGCATCGCCAGATTAGTTGGTAAAATAGAAAATAAAATAAGAATATCGATGATTAAACGCTACTATCGCCAGAACTTTTCTCGTCTTGAAGATAAAAGAATCGTCAGTGGTGACAGTATGGAACCGGAATTTCACAGCGGAGAGATCGCGTGGGTATCACAGCAGGATACCCTATGTGATGGTGAGATAGGTATATTCGGACTGAACAATGAGGCTTATATCAAAAAGCTGAAAAGATATGCAGACAGACTCTATCTCGTATCACTAAACAGCAAATACTCTCCTATTGAGATAAAAGAGTCTGACCGTCTGGATGTATTCGGAAAAGTGGTCGGCAAAATTAATTCTAATGATGTACCAGATTACCGGTTTTAATGAATTATAACGAAAGAAGTGATTAAATGAAAATAATTAATAATCTTAAGGGAATACGGACACAGCGAAAAATCGCCCAAAAGCAGCTTGCCATGGACACTGGATATGATCCCCGCACTATCCGCCGCGTTGAGCTGGGCGAATGCTGTCCGTCCGCAGAATTCATGTTTGATATGTCCGACTATTTCGGAGTCCCGATTGAAGAAATATTTGCACTTGATAAATCTACAGAATCAGTACAGAGAGGAAAATAAAGATGAGCGATGCAGAGGTCAAAGATTTAAACCAGATAAGTAAGAAGGATATCTACCACACTCCATCCGGCAAATATATCCAGTTCATCCATGATCATTCGGAAAAAACGTTTGATGCGTGGGAACTCCTACCGGACGGAAGTCATCGGCTGCTCGAGAGCCAGAGCACTACTATTGAGACATTTGATGAATTTAAACAAAAAATTATAGGTAAAAACTAACATTAATCGTTATTCTTTGCTTATTCTAAACTCTAAAATGTATATACATGTGTATATCAATATTAATACATATGTATATACATAAATTAACAAATAACAGAACATTAAAGCAGTCGATTAGTGGCAACCGGCTGCTTTAATGATTTTTTAGTATGATGTCTTTTATAGTTACAATAATTTTTTGTATGAAACAATTATAAATAAAGTAACTGTCTCTTAGTATATCACTTTAAATAGGAAAAACAAATAATTTTATTTAAAATAAATACCAGCCGTTTGCAACCGACTGACTTTTTTGGAGTTTAGATTATAAAAAATGTTTGTTAAAAAAGGGATAGTGAGCGCTATTTTCGTTCCCACTCACATTTTTATAATAACATTAGTATGAAAAGTGCGCAACGTTTATATTATTTTTGAACAGGCTATATCGGCATACCGATATAGTCTGTTACGGTAAAGCATAATAAAAACTGACTAAATACAAATAGTTCGTAAAATATGTATTTTAAGAACTATTTGTATTTTTCATGATGGTATGGTATAATAGAGACATACAACTCTGAATTTGCTAAAGGAGGTGGTAAATATGTGGTGGTCTATTGGTGGTGGAATCATAATCTTTGCGTTAGGTATGTTTATCTTCTTAAAGCCGGGCTTAATATGGAAATTAACAGAAGAATGGAAATCTTATTGTGCAGATGAACCATCTGAGTTTTACTTGAAAACAACAAAAATAGGTGGTATTCTATTTGCCTTATTTGGAATTATTATGATTATGCTTCCGGTTATTTTGGAGTAATAAATTCAAGTTTGGAGAATTGAGAAAATCGGAAGTTGTGAACTTAGAATTAGAGGTGTTGAAAATGAAAATAATAATTATATTTATTGATTTACTGATGGCAACTGTTCTCTTTTTTGTTGGAAGATTTTTTATCAAATCAAGGAATACAGAAAGAAGTGTGCTGTTTTTATCAGGAGATTATACTGGATTAAATACAGAGAAAATATGCAGAGTTACTGGAAAACGGATTAAGACATGGGCAATGCTCTTTTGTCTTGGCGGTATAATTGATTTTATCAAGCTGGGCGCAGGAATAATAATAGTTTCCGTTTTTTTTATTATCTTACTTGTATTTCATTTAGTTGATATGACTATAAATCGAGACAAGTACCGGGTATAAATTCAAGTTTGTGATGGTAGATAATATGGAATGGTTTAATGTTTTTGGGCTGATTTTTATTGCAGTCATTATGATACCCAATGTTGTATTTGCGATTAAGTGCAAAGATGGATTTGATAATAAGTGGAACAATAAATATGTTGAGGTCACAGAACAAGTAGGGAGATTGGGTTGTTTCGGATTCATGATAATCAATATTCCGGGAACTTGGTTCGGGTGGTGGTCTGACGAAACATTTGCAGTATATCTGATTGTAGATACCATATTGGTAATGCTTTATTGTGCTATTTGGATTATATGTTTTAAGAAAAACAGCATTTTCAGAGCATTAGCACTTTCTATTATTCCTTCAATGTTGTTCTTATTTAGTGGGATTATGAGTAGGTCAGTGCTATTGATTATTGCATCAGTATTATTTGCACCAAGTCATATTGTGATTTCATATAAAAATGTAAAATGATATTTACAAATTTGAATTTGAAAACCATAAAATTATGAGTGATTATTGCTCTCCATAGGTTATCAATAAAATCCTCCAAAAGCCTTGAAAATAAAGGATTTATCGCAATGTGTTCACCTTATCCTTTTATATGATTTCACACAAGTTTACTCTTTCCCTGCCTACTTATAAGGGCAAAATCAAGGGCAAGAAAATCTCATAACAAGATATAACAGAGTGTGGCAATCGGAGAACTGTGACATATGTGCGAATATATTATAACGGAGGATTTTTTAATGGACAAGTATATTTATGATGAAAGCAACGGTTTATGGTATGAGTTGCAGGGAGATTATTATATTCCTTGCATTACTTTACCAACCGAAAAAGAACACAAGTTTATCGGCTTATGGGGACAGCGGTACAAACGCTATTTACAGGAACATAAACGAGCAGTTTACACCACGCTGCTCACAAGCGGAAAATTGAACGGTTATCTTGCTGATATTGACGAACAGGCAATGGATATGATGTTCCGATTGGTTGAGCAAATGGCTGACAAGGAAGGTGTGACTGAGCAACTCAAAGCGGAAAACCCGATGTTGTGGGTTGTAAGAATGAACGAGATACAGGCAAGGGCAAGAGAAATAATCAATAGAGAAATTATATACACATAAAAGATTAGAGCGGCAGGGAGAAATCTCTGTCGCTTTATTCTTGCCCTTGACAATAAGGCACAACTATTATATACTGTACTTGTAGATGTAATACACTATATAATAGCAAGTAACAGAATGGCGGTGGAATTTTGGATATTGTTGTAAGCAATAAGGCAAGCCGACCTTTGTACGAACAAATTTCTACACAAATCAAGGCGGCAATTATGAGTGGTGAATTGAAAACAGGTGAAGCCATTCCGTCTGTAAGGTCATTGGCAAAGTCCTTGCACATTAGTATTTTAACGGTACAAAAAGCTTATGCCACATTACAAGAAGATGGATTTATAGAGTCAACAGCTGGTAAAGGGTGCTATGTATCGGCACAAAATCAGGACTTTTATCTTGAGGAACAACAAAAGAAGATAGAGGAACACTTTACAGACGCAATCGAAGTGGCAAGGGCAAGTGGAATATCACTTGATAAACTAATCAATTTACTGACACTTTTATATCAGGAGGACGAATAAATGAGCGAAAATATTTTAGAAGTTAAAGGTTTGACAAAAGATTACGGTGATTTCGTTCTTGATAAATTGACCTTCACTGTACCTAAAGGCGTAATTATGGGACTGATTGGAGAAAATGGTGCAGGAAAATCAACAACTATTAACTGTATTCTTAATGAAATATCAAAGACAGATGGAAATATTGAAATTTTCGGAAAGGATTATCTCTCTGAAGAAATTGAAATCAAAGACAAAATAGGCGTTGTATTTGATGAAAACCATTTCCCAGATATATTTACACCAAATGAAATTGGAACATATATGTCGGGAATATATTCAAAATGGGAACGAAATACTTATGTCAATTATCTCTCGAAGTTTGAACTTCCTGCTGATAAAAGGGTAAAGGATTTTTCTAAAGGTATGAAAGTTAAGTTGGCTTTTGCTGTGGCACTTTCGCACAAAGCAGAACTTTTAATTTTGGACGAAGCAACAAGTGGTCTTGACCCTATTATCAGAGATGACATTTTAGATATTTTGATTGACTTTGTTCAAGACGAAAATCATTCGGTATTGGTATCTTCTCATATCATAAGCGATTTAGAAAAAGTGGCAGATTATATTACTTTTATTCATAAGGGGAAATTGGTTTTCACCCACTCAAAAGACGAATTAGTTGATAATTACGGTGTAATGAGTTGTGGTGCTATGGTTTTTGACAACTTAGATAAATCAGAGATAATCGCTTATAGGAAAGAGGATTATCAATACAAAGTGCTTGTAAAAGACCGTCACATTGCCGAGAAAAAATATCCAAAAGCGATTGTTGTTCCAGCCGCAATCGAAGAAATTATGCTTTTCTATGTAAAGGGGGAAATGAAATGAAAGGGCTATTAACAAAGGATTTTCTTACAATTAAAAAGAAATATGGCTTACCTCGTGTGATTATGGATATAGCCATTATTATTGCGTTAATGTTCATATTGGAAAAAAGCGGAACAATATATATCAGTTTTTTACTCATTCCTATTGAAATAATGTCAATGATTATCTCCCTAACAACTTGTGACGAGCAATGGAAATGGGGGAAATATGCTGTATCACTTCCTGTATCTAAAAAACAGATTGTATGCAGCAGATATGCTTGTGCGGGTATTTTGTCCTTAATTGGCTTTGTGGTTGCACTCATTGTAAATTCTGCCTCATATATTCTGTTTCCACAATATGCATATGGTTTTTATCTCTTTATGTCCTGTGCTTCATTTGCACTGACATTATTGTTTTTGGCATTTGTTTTGCCATCAAATTACTCGTTAGGTGTTAATGCTGGATTTGCGACAATGTTTATCTTAATTATACTGCTTGTTGTTTTGGGCTTATGGACTAAGGCAACAAATAATTCAATTATGTGGTTTGTTGTAGAGAATTTTGAAGTAAGCATTGCTATTGCAGGAGTTTCTGTTGTTGCAATATGCGGGTTGTCTTTTGTACTGTCAAACTTGTTTTTCAGAAAAAAATATATATAGTTAGGAGTAAGAAATGAGAAAGTGTATCAGATGTGGATGTGAAATGAAAGAAAATTGTGCTGTAAAAATTGAAGGGGCGGGATATGGAATTGTTTTATCATCTGATGAAAACAAGTTATTTGGTGGTCGAATAGGAAAGCCTAAAGTAGCCATTTGCCCTGAATGTGGAGAAGTGTCTATTTATCTTGAAGATTTGGATAGATTAAACTAATCCCTTCTTTTTCTACGATAATGTTATGTACGCCGCCGCTATGGGTAAAACCGTAACGGCGGTTTTTCAATGCTACCTGCTATCTCTGTCAATGGATTTTTTATACTGTCTTTGCGGTGGTTGCTGCTTGTTGCGTTCCTGTATCTCACGCAGATGTTTTAACACGCTCTGCCTTTCGGGCGGTCTGTGCTGTTCTTTAGTGGCAGCTGTCGGCTTCCTGCTGACTTGGTATTCCCACTCGGCAAGGTCACGGTTGTACTGCTCTACAACGCTTTCCATTTCTCGGAAAGTACGCATAAATACCTGCACATCAGGATAACCGTCCGCTTTGAGTGTATCGGGGATTTTATCCAGCCTGTCGGCAATTTCCACTTCGGTTTCTTTGATTTTTACCTCCAACGCTTTTCGTTCTTTACCTTTGAAAAGCCCCTTTGTATCAGCAAGCTGCTGTTTCAAGTGCGGCAGAACTTTGTCCTGCAAGTTTTTAATTTCCTTTGCCTTATCCTGTACTTTTATCATCAGATTTCGCATATGACGGAACTCTGCCATATCAATATCAAGTGTAGGCTTGGGTGGCATATCCTTTTCCCGAATAAGGTTTTGCAGAAAATCTTTTGCCTTTGCCACAATCCCACGGAACAGATTAGGAAGCCAGCCTTTGCTTTTAATTGACTGGCTTGCTTTTTCGTGTATCTCGGTCTGCTTGACTTCTAAAATCTTTGCTTCGGAAATACCCGATAACAACGCCATATCCGCTGTCCTGTTCCATTCCTGCCTTGCGGTATTGTCCGCTTCAATCTCGGCGGCTTTGGGATTGTTCTTGCCGATTTTCTTGGTGGGAAGATAAACGCTGTTCTTATCAAATACCTTTAACTGCTGTTCGGGATCGGAGATATGCCGATTGATAAGGTCGGTGTAAATCTCTTTTATCTCCCGAAGAAAAGGCTCGCTTTTGAATTTATCATCTTTCACGGTAAAGAGGTGGCTTTCGTAAACCTCGCCCTTTTTAATGACTGTACAGCCTTTGCGTATCTGCCCGTCCTCCCCTGTGATTTCTTTCTTGGTGCGTACCCTTTTGCCCGTTTCATCATAGAACACGCTGCGTGTGGCTCTCTTGATGTCAGGCTCAGGAAGCAGTTTTCTTTCGCTGAAGATAAGATGGATATGATAATTGGTTTTGCGTTTGTTGTGGTGGAGGGCTGACACGCACTCCACACCATATCTCTTGCGGAACTCCTCCGTAAAATCTTCAAGGACTTCCTGCGGCTCGTATCTTGTATAAACTTCGGGCAGGGCGATAATCAATTCCCTTGCTTCGATACATTTGCCCTCTGTGCCGCTCCGCTTAAACTCCTGCTGGCTTTCCCTTGCAAGGTTACTCCAAAATTCATTGTCGGCGGTGCGGTAGGTGGCATAAAGGTTTTCCTGCTTTGCGTGGCTTGTGATATAGGATATTCTTCCCTTGACATTGGATAGCTTCGACATCTGTATAAATGAATGTCTTGCCATATACTCCTTCCTCCCGTGACGGGCATACTCTTTTTGCAACCGAGAAATCGGTTGCCGCTGTTTCGGCGGCGTAAGCAGACGGACAGCGAAGAAAACAGCGGGCTGTTTTCTTCTGTATCATAGCGGCGGTGCATTGCCCGAAGCGATGGTACAGTGCCCCCTGCAAGGGCGAAATACCCAGAGTACAAATCGAAGATTTGTGCGAGGGGTGTATTTCGCTCTCAAACGCCGAGGGCTTGGAGAATGGTTATTCTACTTTGCGGACATCGTTTTCATTCAGCAGGTTTCTTCCCTGATTGACGCTCATAAATCGCTCTAAAGTATCCCTGCGGATAATCGCTTTTCTTCCGACCTTGAGGACGGGAAGTTTGCCCCAGTCTACCAACTTACGCATTGTATTTCTTCCGATACCCGTACATTCTGCTGCTTCTTCTATGGTTAAACCCATTTTGATGTTGCCCATTTTATCAACCTCCTTTCAAAACACGCATTTTGCAACTATGTATCTGTAATTATACTTATTTTGATACCTCTTGTCAACTCGTTTTGCAACTTATTAAGAAATATTTTTGTCTATTATTAAATTTATGGTTGCAAAATAGGTTTTACTGTGCTATACTATCAGCAATAGGAGGTGAAAGCCTTGAAAAAAGAAATTACATTCACCGCAAAACAGGTCGGTGAACGAGTGAAAGAACGCCGAACAGAATTAAACTTAACAATGCCCGAACTTGGTAAGCGTGTCGGGGTAAACAAATCTACCATTCAAAGATATGAAGCGGACGGAGTAGACCCGAAGCGTACAATGATTATCAACGGGCTGGCAGAAGCACTCCTGACCACTCCCGAATGGCTGACAGGACTTTCCGAAGATAAGGAATATGACAGCCGCACTTTATGTGCAAGGGATATGGAGGAACATATCAAAAAATATCTTGATACGGTTTCTTCTGTGGTAAAGGGAGAACCGCACCAACAACTGCTTACCACATTCCTCGGAAAGATGATTGACCTCTATACGGTTATGACTTATCACTTTGCAGACGCAATGGCTGAGGTTGACCGTGTAGCGGAGGACGAGGGCTTAAAGCAGTCCTTACGCCGCTATGCGATTGAGTCAGGGGCGATTATGGAAAGGGTTTACCGTAAAGAAATGGAACTTCCTATCGAGAATATGAAGCAGTTTTTAGATGGGATTTTACATATCTACGATGAGGGACGCACCGCTGTAAAGATGGGCGACCTGTTCGGGATAGTGACAGCAGCCGAAGAAAGGGTTGCTGAAAAAGAAAAATTCCGTGGCACTTTGACAAGTGAAAATGCCGATTGACATTCATCGGCATAAGTGACACTATTACTTTACGCACACCATATGTCACAGTCCCGATTGCCACGGATAGAAAGGAGAAATTTATCTATGGCAAAAGGTTCTGTAAGAAAAAAAGGTAAAAAGTGGTACGCACGCTTCTATATCGAAGATGAAAGCGGCAGAAAAGTACAGAAAGAGTTTGTGGGAACAGAAAGCAAGTCTGAAACAGAAGCCCTGCTCAGAAAAGCAATCGCTGACTATGAGGAAAAGAAATTCGTTGCGAAGTCTGAAAACATCACAGTTGGTATGCTGCTCGATCTGTGGGTGGAGGAAGAACTGAAACCCGGCAATCTCAGCAATGGTACGGTAATGTCCTATCAGGGAACGGTCAACCGTATCAAACAGCACCCGATAGGAAACCGAAAGCTGAAAACCGTAACCGCCGACCATTTACAGGCGTATATAGACTTTCTCAGCTTTGGCGGTACAAATCCTGACGGTACAACCGCAAAGGCACTCAGCAAAGGGTATCTCCGATTGTTTTCGGCTGTTTTACAAGGGGCGTTCCGTTTTGCGGTATTCCCGAAAAGACTGATAACCTTTAACCCGATGCAGTATGTGGTATGGCGAGGAAAGAAAGAAGAATGCGAACTGTTCTCGGACGAGGACGGAGAAACTGCCTCCACACCAACGCTCAGCTACGAACAGTATCAGAGATTAGAGGACTTCCTGAAAAAGAAAAACAATCCTGCACTTCTTCCTATACAGATAGCCTATTATACAGGTTTGCGTATTGGAGAGGTCTGTGGTCTGACTTGGCAGGACATTAACCTTGAAGAACAATATCTGACAGTACGCCGCAGTATGCGTTACAACGGGGCAAGGCACAAAACAGAAATAGGGGCAACAAAGCGTAAAAAAATCCGCACCGTGGACTTTTGCGATACGCTTGCCGCAATCCTGAAAACTGCGAAAACAGAACGGCACAAAAACCGTTTTCGATACGGGGAACTGTACAGCCTTAATTACTATTTGGAGGTCAAAGAAAAAGACCGCACCTATTATGAGGTTTACAGTCTGCCGAGGTCGGAGGAAGTCCCAGAGGGGTACAAGGAATTATCCTTTGTCTGCCTTAGACCTGATGGGGCATTTGAAGCACCGAGTACGGTGGGGATTATGTGCAGGACAGCGAGAAAAAAGGTGGAGGGATTGGAGGATTTCCACTTTCATATGCTCAGACACACCTATACAAGCAATCTGCTTTCAAACGGTGCAGCACCTAAAGATGTGCAGGAACTTCTCGGACACGCTGATGTCAGTACCACAATGAACATTTACGCTCACGCTACAAGGGAAGCGAAGCGTACTTCCGCAAGACTGCTGGATAAGGTAATCGGCGGAGAATAAAAATTTCCCTTGTTTCGGCTCATAAGGGCAAAAACAAGGGAAAATACATAAGGTTTGAACATTTAATAGGCGATATGCCTTGAAAATACAGGGTTTATAGAGGATTGAATAGATAAACTTGAATTTGTAAAGGAGATATACAACATGAAGAAAGTCTGCTTAGCGGTTTTGCCAGCTTTAACAATAGTGTTAGAATTATTACCCTTTGGAGCAGTTTGTATTTTTGCAACATCTCCAACAGAAAGAGTAAAAGAAACATTCTCATACTTTAGCCTTACACCGTTTGGCTATGCAAATTTTGCTCCACTTATTACAGCCACACTTACTGTTGCCATCTTCTTACTTTCATTGTTTTCATTGAAGAAGAAAGGTGTTCTCAAAGCATTGTTTGTCCTTTCCATTATTACGGTAGTTATTTCTCTTTTGCCATTGATGTATGGCTTAAACTACTATACCCTTGTAGGAGCCTTTATAACAGTAACACTTGTAATAGAAAGTATTTTGGCTAAGATACAACAAAAGTAAAGCGATAACTTTCAGTTTGCAAAACTGACCAAAAATACAACCAGTTCGTAAAATAACACTTTTACGAACTGGTTGTATTTTTGTCAATTTTGAAAACATAAATTTAGCTGTTAAAAACTTGCAAAATATCATTTCCAACTATTCCTGTTAATTAGGCTTCTTGTTCATTTGTAATTTTCTTAGCATTGACATAGTATTTTCAAGTGTTATCTATCATAGGAACATTCACCACTTTGTCTGAATCATGATGGAAAGCTTTCCCTGTTTTATTTTAGTATCGGTCTGGATTCTCTCTCATAAAGATAAATTCTGCTACAGAGCGGTCATATGTTTTAATGTGTCCAAATAGCCAATCGATTACATTTTTCTGTACAAGTTCACTAAACTGTTCTGTTGGTCCTTCATAATCCTGAAGGTATTCTTGCAGTTCCTGAATTGTCTTTTTAAACTCTTCATGTTTTTCGTGATGTTTTTCATACTCTGGATAACCAGCATTTTCCTGAAGCTTTTCCTCTTCTTTGAAATGAAAGTTAGTATACTCATCCAGATAATCCAGCATTTTGATTGCTTTTAGCTTGCTGTCGCCATTTTGACATGCAGTTACAAAGTTCTGGATACGTTCAATCAATTCTTTATGCTGTGTATCAATTGTTTTATTTCCTGTTATTAAATTGTCATCAAAAGTAATATTTAAATCATAAGTCATAATCTGGTCTCCATTTCTTTTTTATTTTCTCTTGGATTCTTTTTGTGTCTGTCAGTTTCACATTTAAATTTTCTGCTTACCCTTCTAAAGGAACAAAAACATCTTTTCCAAATCCATAGATTGGGCATACCCAGTGCTCTGGAATATCCTCAAATGTAATTTGGGAGCGATATCTATGTTTAGATTGCCTACTGCTGGTTCATAAATATAGCCACATTGTTCACATTCATATTTTTTCTTAGTTTTCTATGCTTGTATTATACATGATAATTTTTTTTTTTTCAATAACAGTAATAGACGTTATTTTTATTCCAAAAATTAATTTCATAATAAAAATGTAAAGGAGAGGGTCAACATGATTACAACAAGAGAATTTTTTGAACATGATGCTGAAGACATTATTAATAACATTGAAAGCATTTATTCAGTGCAAAGAGAAGAATCAAATAAATATCTTTTTGAGCCATTCCCAAGTAAAGATGAGCTTTTAGATAAATACGAAGCTGGTCTTGATTCTCCATACGAGGATTTATCTGATATCGACAATTTATCTGACGAGGAACAATCTACAATAATTACGGAGCAGAAAGCACGCATCTCAAACGTATATAATAAGATTCAGAAAGAGAGGGAATAATTTATGAAAACAGTCGGCTAATGTAGTCTTGCACATTTTCTTTACTAATGTTATTATAAGAATGTAAGTGGGAACGAAATAGCACTCACTATCCCTTTTTTTTAAACATTTTTTCAAAAACTAATCGAGTAGGAGGCGGTGACTAACCGCCGTCCTCTCACAGCACCGTACGTACCGTTCGGTATACGGCGCTTTCAATAGTTGACGTGCACAGACTGATAGGCTGTGGCTAAATCGTAAAAGCCACTGTTTATCAGTCTTTCTTTATTCAGCGCCCAAATCACAGCTTTGTTATTGCTGATATACCAATACTTTCTGCGACTGTTTGCTATTGTTGCCGCATAGTATTCTGGGATTCCCAGCTTGACTAGATTTTTATATTTCGTTCTAGGTTTCTTCCACTGTTTCCATATGCACATGCGTATTCTGTGATAGAGCCATCCGTTGATATCATCTATGTTGTTCTTCATGCTTGCAATTCCGTAGTAGTTAAGCCATCCTCTTGCATATACTTTGATTTTCTCAAGGCTTGGCTTGATTGACTGACATCGCTTACGGGAAGATAACTCCTTCAGTCTGGACTTAAACTTCTTCCATGACTTCGGATGAACTCGGACATATATGCCTTTTCCGTTCCTTCCCAATGCAAAGCCAAGGAATTTAAAATTTCGGATTGCAAACACGCTGACTGTACGGCTCTTTTCTCGGTTGACTGTAAGTTTCAGCCTCTCCTCAAGATATTTTGTACTGCTTTCCAAGAGTCTCTCTGATGCTCGCTTGCTCTTTGCAAGAAGCACGATGTCATCTGCATATCTTATGCATGGAACACCTCTTTTCAGGTATTCCTGGTCGAACTCATTGAGGTAGATGTTTGCCAGCAATGGTGATAGATTTCCACCTTGTGGTGAGCCTTCCTCTGTGTCAATGACCACTCCGTTTTCCATTACACCGCTTTTCAGATAGCGCTTTATCAACTGTACTACACGTTCATCTTTTACATTCTTTCGTAGAAGATTGATGAGAATTTCGTGATTAAGAGTATCGAAGTACTTTGACAAGTCAAGGACTACAGCGAATGTATAGCCTTGTTCTGCATACTCCTTAACCTTAAGTATTGCATCTTTTGCACTTCTGTTCGGACGATAGCCATAGCTACCATCTGCAAACAGCGGTTCATAGATTGGCACTAACTGTTGGGTTATTGCCTGTTGAAGTGTACGGTCTATCACTGTTGGTATGCCAAGCTTTCGCACACCACCATCTGGTTTGGGAATTTCAACTCGTCTTACTGGAGACGGAGTATACTTTCCACGATAAATGCGGTCAGTTATCTCTTGTTGATGTTCCTTTAGATATGGAAGAGCCTCTTCAATGGTCATGCCATCAATTCCCGGCGCTCCCTTGTTTGCCTTAACTCTCTTATACGCTCTGTTAAAGTTGTCTTTATACAGTATCGTTTCCAAAAGTCTCGGCTGTGCACTGTCTCTTTCTTTCCATATCCGATTGAATGACCTAGACGCTTTCACATACCCTTCATGTTCCGCATTATCTCTTTGCGAACAGCCATTGTTTTCAATGTTTTCTGCCATAGACGGTCATTCCTCCTTTCTCGGTCATACTCAAGACTCCTACTGATTCGGTCCTTCACCTCTCGGCTACTATGACCTCTGCTGACTTCTATGCGTTCAGCATTGCTTTATGCAATGGTTACCTCTTTCAAGGCATACCGCACAGACCTCCCTAGGTACCACACGTTTCTTCCTCTCCATCCATCTGCCTCATTTATCATGCATGATTCCGTGTAGTTATTGGGCTTTAACATGGGTTGCTGTCTTACCCACATGCATGACCTCATATGAGATTTCTGTTCGTCAGACCAGAGATTTGCCCGTGAGTTGGTATATTCCTCACATCCAGCTTCCTTCAGATTCCATCTCACGATGGACACCCTTGCCTTCGGCTATATCCTTCCCACTACCGGGCGGATTCGGGACTTTAACCCGTTAGAAACGTGCGCCGCTAGGCGCACAACTTCCCAAAAGCCAGCCGTTTGCAACCGGCTGGTATTTATTTTAAATAAAATTATTTGTTTTTCCTATTTAAAGTGATATACCTGTGACCAGGAAAAAGAGCGTATATTGATTGATTTAAGTGAGTTGTATAAATAAAAGAGTACTACATTTAAATATGTTTGTCATAACTGGATATAGCTTCAAACTATGACTAACCGCAAAAGAAATGTATTATACAAAGTCATAGTGACATGGTAGGATAACCCTAGAAAACGAACAGAAAAACACAGGAGGTTATCAATATATGAGTACATTAAAGACACCATTTCGCTATGATTTTGTAGGAAGCTTTTTAAGACCAGAAAAGCTTAAAGCAGCAAAAAAAGCGTTTGAAGAAGGAACAATCACACAGGAAGAACTCGACCGCGTGACGGATGCGTGCGTGACAGAGATCGTTGCAAAGCAGAAAGTAGCAGGATACCATGTGATTACAGATGGGGAATTCAGAAGAAAATTCTGGCATCTGGATTTTATGTGGGGATTTGAAGGAGTTACTCATGAAAAAGATGGTGGCGGCATACAGTTTAACGGAGAGATGGCAGACCTTGAGGCTACTTATCTGGTGGGAAAGGTAAAAGCAAAGGTGCATCCGTTTGTAGAGTATTTCAAATTCTTAAAGCAGTTTGAAGATGAACAGACCGTTGCAAAGTATACCATTCCGGCACCGGCGCAGATGTATCAGCAGATGATCGTTCCGCAGAACATTGAGCAGACAAGAAAATTTTATGCGACAGATGATGAATTGATCGAGGATATCGGTAAGGCATATCAGGATGTGATCAAACAGTTCTATGAAGCAGGATGCCGTAATCTGCAGCTTGATGACTGTACCTGGGGTGCAATTGTCGGAGATGCTGCAAAGCAGAGATACCAGTCACTTGGTGTTGATATTGAAGAGGTAAAGGCACGGCTTTTGAAAGTAAATAATCTGGCACTGGAAGGAAGACCGGAGGATATGGTGATTACTTCCCACATTTGTCGCGGAAATTATCACTCTACATTTTTTACAAGTGGACCATATGATTCTGTAGCTGACTATGTATTTGCCCAGGAGCATGTGGACGCATTACTTTTGGAGTATGATGATGCGAGATCCGGTGGTTTTGCACCGCTTGCAAAAGTGTCTCCGGACAAGAAAGTTGTACTTGGACTTATTACAACAAAGAAACCGGAACTGGAAGATAAGGATAAGGTGATCGCAAGAATTCACGAAGCAGAAAAGTATATTCCGCTTGAGCGTCTATGCTTAAGTCCACAGTGTGGATTTGCATCCTGTGAGATTGGAAATAAGATCACAGAGGAGCAACAGTGGGCAAAACTTGCACTTGTAAAAGAAATTGCAGAAGAAGTTTGGAAATAGAATATTGTTTCACGAATAAACCCCGTATAGATTGTCTATAATAGAAAATCTGTACGGGGTTTTCTGGTATATCTGCAACATCTTTACACATTTCCCAATCAAAACCAGCTTTTCTCTTGGGATAGCTTCCCATAGCTTAGTTTCAAAAGAATCATCACTTAAACACATAAACGATTCTTAGCATTTCCATAATCCATGCAGGTTACAATATGCATATACTTCTTCTACCTGCTCACCATCGCAAAGAGAGAAATCTGCTACCGGCTCCTGTCCCGGAGTTAGCTGCTTTCTGTAAATACCCTGATTTGTATTTAATGTAATCCACTCAATGAAATGCTCTTCAAGCATTGGATGTTTTGTTTCTCCGACTACAACATGAACATGCTGTTTGTCCACTGTATATACAGGAACATGCTTCTCTACAGCAGCATCTGTCACTCCGGCCTTTAACTCGTGCATAGCTTCGCCACAACATATTACCGGCACGCCCTTATCCTTTACCATTTCAATAATGTTTCCACAGTGATTGCATACATAATATTTTACTTCCATCTTTTTTCTCCTTCCATGTGTAAAAAATAAAATCTAAATTGCTTCTATAACTTTTTTAAGAATCCGCCGATCCATTGAGCTTTAATGCTTCTTTGGAATTATCTCATATCTTTAATAATTCTCTTCATGTACTTCAAAATAGCTCTGAGGATGATTACATACTGGACATACATCAGGAGCTTTTGTTCCTACCACAATATGTCCACAGTTACGACATTCCCATACTTTGACTTCACTCTTTTCAAATACCTGTGAAGTTTCAATATTCTTAAGAAGTGCACGATATCTTTCCTCATGGTGCTTCTCAATCTCACCTACTGCCCTGAATTTTGCTGCAAGCTCAGGGAATCCTTCTTCCTCAGCTGTTTTAGCAAAGCCATCATACATATCTGTCCACTCATAATTTTCGCCTTCTGCCGCTGCCGCCAGGTTTTCCTTTGTATCACCAATTCCTGCTAATTCCTTGAACCACATCTTTGCATGTTCTTTCTCATTATCTGCAGTCTTTAAAAACAATGCTGACATCTGCTCGTAACCTTCTTTTTTCGCTACAGAAGCAAAATAGGTATACTTATTTCTTGCCTGTGATTCCCCTGCAAATGCCTCCTGTAAATTCTTCTCTGTCTGTGTTCCTGCATATTTGTTTTCTGCCATCTCTTTTACCTCCGTTTTCTTTACTACTTTTTCAAAATCTGATGCCGGGTGCTTGCACAAAGGACATATAAAGTCATCCGGTAATTCCTCGCCTACATATTCATATCCGCAAATTCTGCAACGCCATATTGTCTGACCGTCCTCTGTTTTTCCAACCTCCTGTGGCTTAGGCTTAATATTATTCTGATAATAATCATATGTTACTGAAGGAATATTGCTTAAAACTTCCATATCGGTTATCTCACCGATAAACATCGTATGTGAACCTAAATCTTCAGTTTTATTAACTGTTACAGAAATGTATGCATTTGTTCCTTCTGTAATATAATAAATACCATTTTCTCCCCTGGAACACTTTTCAAATGTTTCAAACTTATTTGTATCCCTTCCTGATTGGAAGCCAAAATGTTTAAACAATTCAAACTGTGCATTCTGACTCAGGACTGATACTGTAAATTTTCCTGTTCTTACAATCATATCATGCGTATAATTTGCCTTATTGACGCAGATACTTAACTGGTTTGGTTCCGAAGCTGCCTGTATGGCTGTATTAATAATACATCCATTGTCTTTTTCATCTTCCCTTGCAGTCAGTACAAACAATCCATAACTCAGCTTATACATTGCTTTCCTATCCATATTTTCCTCCCTTTATCTTCTCCATGTATTTTAAATGGTATTCTCTAAATAGCCATTTATTCTTATTAATTAGGATTAATTGTCCATAATTATTATATAGTATTATAGTACTTTAGTCAATATAAAACAGTAATCATTCCTATTTTACAAATTTAATATTATCCTTTATTTCCAAAGAAACGCAAAAAATCAGGTTTAAAATTCATTAAATATCTAGTATTTATGTATCATAAAAAGTACAGCCTATTTATTGAGAATGCTTATTTTATCTGATACAATAAGGAAAATTGAGATTTTATTTTATAAGGAGGAATCAATAATGAGAGGTGTCGAAACCCGAATTCAGGAAATCAGACATAAAATCTTTACTGAGGTTGCACGTATGGCTTATCATACAGAATGGCCTGTTAAAGAACGTATGGAAGCTCTTCCATACAAGATTATTCCCGGCGAAAAAGGAAATTTCAGGAACGATGTATTTTTGGAGCGTGCTATAGTCGGAGAGAGGCTTCGTCTGGCAATGGGTCTGCCTTACCGCAGTGCTGCAGAGCATTCACCTATATCAGATGGAATCGAGGCTGCCGACAAAGATGAAACCTACTATACACCGCCTCTTATCAATGTTATAAAATTTGCCTGTAATGCATGCCCTGAAAAAAGAGTACATGTTACAGACGGCTGTCAGGGATGTCTGGCTCATCCATGCATGGAGGTATGTCCAAAAGATGCCATATCGCTGGATCGCACAACCGGAAAATCTATAATTGACCAGGAAAAATGCATAAAGTGTGGTCGCTGTGCAAGCGTATGTTCATATAATGCAATTATTGTTCAGGAACGTCCATGTGCAAAGGCCTGTGGCATGGATGCCATTTCTTCTGACGAAAACGGCAAAGCAAATATCGATTATGACAAGTGTGTTTCGTGCGGACAATGCCTTGTCAACTGTCCTTTTGGTGCGATTGCTGATAAATCCCAGATTTTCCAGACTATCAGAGCTATACAGTCCGGTGAAAAGGTCTATGCTGCAGTTGCTCCTGCATTTGTTGGACAGTTTGGTCCAAAAGTTACTCCCGGAAAGCTACGTGCAGCCATGAAGGCTCTTGGTTTTGCAGATGTATTTGAAGTAGCTATAGGTGCAGACCTCTGTGCCAAGCAGGAGGCCGAGGACTTCCTGAAAGAGGTACCGGATGAACTTCCTTTCATGGCAACCTCATGCTGTCCGGCATGGTCTGTCATGGCTAAAAAACTCTTCCCTGAGCATGCAAAATGTATCTCAATGGCACTTACACCTATGACACTCACTGCACGTCTTATAAAGCAGCATAATCCAGATGCGCGCGTGGTATTTATCGGACCATGTGCTGCCAAAAAACTTGAAGCTATGCGACGCAGTGTACGAAGCGAAGTGGACTTTGTACTCACCTTCGAAGAGATGACCGGTATTTTTTCCGCAAAGCATGTGGACCTTGAAAATATCGAGGAAGACCCTGCAGGTGTCAGCGATGCTTCAACAGACGGAAGAAACTTTGCAGTCGCAGGAGGTGTGGCACAGGCTGTTGTTAATGTCATAAAGCGTGATCATCCGGATCAGGAGGTAAAGGTAGCAAACGCAGAAGGTTTAAAGGAATGCCGTCAGCTTCTTAAACTTGCAACTTTAGGCAAGTATCCCGGATATCTGCTTGAGGGTATGGCTTGTCCTGGAGGTTGTGTTGCCGGTGCTGGAACCATGCAGGCAATTAAGAAATCACAGACTTCTGTCGGATTGTATGCAAAACAGTCTACTCATAAAACATCAAGTGAAACTGAGTATATCAAGGAGCTTGACAAGCTTGTAGATTAATATCAATAAAAAAGAGGATATATGGATATGTATAAATCCATATGTCCTCTTTTTTATTACAGGTTATCTTATATAAAATTAGTAATAGTTATTATTTTCAAATTATATTCTCTTGATAACTTAAAATAATTATGCTATTTTGCGTTCAAAAACATATTTACTATCTGATGATAAATCAGACCTGAATATATAACCAAGCCTGTCAAACTTTTTTATATCATCAGGATTTTCAATATCATTTTCCGCCATGAATCGAACCATCTCACCACGAGCCATCTTAGCATAAGTACCTTTTGTTACCAGTTTAGTTCCGGCTTGTTCGCAGAATGAAATTGTAATATATTTATCCTTCGGTGTAAGATACTTTTCTATACATTTAGAATATTCCTTTGATGCAAGATTAATTATAATTCTGCTTTCATCAATTACTGAACGATACAGCATATCATGCCAGTACTCATACAGATTTTTTGCATCTCCTATTTCGACCTTTGCCTGCATTTCCAAGCGATATGGCGTTACTCCGTCCATAGGTTTTAAAACACCATAAAAAGCTGATAATATTCTCAAATGATTTTGTACATACTCAAACTGACTATTTTCAAACACGGATGGTGCCATATATTGAAAAGCAATTCCTTCATATGATAAAACAGCCGGTGTGAGCATATGGTATATATCCATATTTTCCAATCTGTTAAAGTTCTGCTCTGCAATCTTGTCATTACATTTCCAGATAGCTTTCAGTTCTTCTTTTGATTTGCTGTTCATCCAGTTTAATACTTCTGCTGTCTTATCAATATAGACAGGCAGTTCAACCGGTGCTAAGTTATCGGTATCTACAATCATCTTTTTTGCAGGTGATAAAATAATCTTCATTATGCCAATTCCTTAAGCATATTTTCAGGGTCATCTGCCGCCTTGACTTTATCATTTGCCTTTATAATGATTCCCTGCTCATCAATAAGATATGTAGTTCTTACTACACCCATAGATACTTTTCCATAATTTTTCTTTTCTTTCCAGACATCATATGCTTCAATAACTTTACGCTCTGGATCTGCTAATAGCGTAAATGCCAGTCCGTATTTTTCTTCAAATCTCTTATGAGACGCTACAGAGTCCTTGCTTACTCCGAGAATAACAGCGCCCTTCTCAGTAAACTGTGGATAACGCTCAGAAAAGCCACATGCCTGCTTCGTACATCCTGGTGTATTATCCTTTGGATAAAAATATAAGATTACTTTTTTTCCTGCATAATCGCTTAATTTATGCATTTCTCCGTTCTGATCCGGCAATTCAAAATCCGGTGCTTTTATTCCTAACTCTAACATTTACTATTCCTCCGCTTTTGTTTTTTCCACCTGTTTTCTTGTTCTTTTATTACCTGAAATCATTTTATGACCAGAATAGACTGCCATAATCATGCATATCAGAGAGCCAAATGCAAAGTATTTGTGTGCTGCTTTTAACCCTTTATATCCTGTATAAAAAGTTCCAACCATTGTAACTATTGCTCCGATTGACCAATATTTATGTGCTTTCATTTTATACCTCCAAATTGATTAAGCTGTTTCCAAAATAAATATCTCTGGATCATTAACAATATTATACATTCCATCCATTACTTTCGACAAGTAGGGAAAGAAAAATAATCATTCCAAATACAAAAGGATGAATCACGATAATTCTGGCATTACCTTGACGCATCCTTTCGTGTTGTATTTTTTTATTCTTCTTAATGACAGCTATGGCTTCCGCATCCATGCTCACCACACGTATGTCCTTCCCCATGGTTGTGCTCATGGTGAGAACACTTCACATCCGGATTATAATCAAGCGTATCATTGATAAAAGCTTCTACTGCTTTATCCGCATCTCCTGAAACTCCGCCAAAAAGCTTAATGCCCGCTGCCGCTAACGCAGTCTGAGCACCTCCTCCGATTCCGCCGCAGATCAAAACATCGGCATTTAAGGCATTAAGAACTCCTGCCAATGCACCATGTCCGCTTCCATTCGTATCTACTACTTCTGAATGTAGCACTTTTCCTTCCTCTACATCGTAGATCTTAAATGTCTCTGTGTGTCCAAAGTGTTGGAAAATCTGTCCATTTTCATATGTTACTGCTATTCTCATGATACCTTCTCCTTTTTCTACTGCATATTTTTGATAAATCTCATGTTTGTAACATTCTCCAAAGCTGCAGTCGCTGCTCTGACCGTCACATATTATGAAATCCCCACCATCAATTTTAAGCGGATGTCCATCAATGAGAGCATCTGCTATTTTCTTTCTGGCAATCTCGTAAATCCGTTGGACCGTCGTTCTTGCAATCTGCATAGATTCTGCACACTGCTCCTGACTGTAACCTTTCTTGTCCAAAAGACGGATTGTCTCGTACTCATCTACCGTCAGAACAATGGGCATTTTTTTCTCAGTATCATCTGCCGGAAGAAATTCTAAAACATTTGGGAAATGGCAGACTTTTCTGCATTTTACCGGTCTCGGCATGAAATTGCTCCTTTCTCGCTTTTCTTATATAATAGTCCTATAAAGGGCATATGTCAATTATTCGATTGACGCATCTTAAAAAAGCAAGTATACTATGTTCATAAAGGAGATAACTATTATGAGCTTCGAAAATTATTTTCCGCTATGGAATGACTTAAATACAGCACAGAAAAAACTAATTTCAGACAATTTGATCACACAGCATGTAAAAAAAGGAACAATCATTCACAACGGGAACATGGATTGTACCGGATTATTACTGATTAAATCCGGGCAGCTTCGAACTTACATACTTTCAAATGAAGGACGAGAAATTACACTCTACCGTCTGTTCGATATGGATATATGTCTTTTATCCGCCTCATGTATCATACGGTCCATTCAATTTGAAGTAACCATTGAAGCAGAAAAAGATACTGATCTTTGGATCATCCCTGCTGAAATCTATAAGGGCATCATGAATGATTCTGCTCCTGTCGCAAACTATACCAATGAGTTAATGGCTACCCGTTTTTCTGATGTCATGTGGCTGATTGAACAAATCATGTGGAAGAGTTTGGATAAGCGTGTTGCTTCATTTCTTTTAGAAGAGGCCTCTATCGAAGGAACAAACGAGCTGAAAATCACTCATGAGACGATTGCTAATCATCTTGGTTCCCACAGGGAAGTTATCACTCGAATGCTTCGATACTTTCAAGGCGAGGATCTTGTCAAACTCTCCCGCGGCAAAATCACAATCCTTGATTCAAAAAGACTGGAAACACTCCAAAGGTCATAAAACTGTTTTTCTGTAACATATAAAGAAGAATCCTCCATTTATCAGAATTATGAAAGTCATTCTAATAAATAGGGGATCTTTTTATGCTATAAGAAAATTATAAAAATATCGTGATTATTTTTTAATAATCCATACCACATGCATATGCCCTTTCAATCAGCGCACGGTCATTGACCACTGCATCATAGAAGCGAAATCCGCCAGAGAAATTATACGTTTCATAGCCGTTTCCTTCCAGAATACGGCTCGCAATATAACTGCGCAGACCACTCTGGCATATCAGATACACAGGCTTTCCTTTCTCAATTTCACTAATTTGTTCTCTCAGTTCATCTACAGGTATGTTTTTGAATCCATCAATATGCCCCATGCTGAATTCACCTACAGTTCTCACATCTAGCAACACCACATCTTTATCTCTAGAAATCTTGTCCATATCTTCCAAATGCCATTGCTTTAATGTCCCTTTTGCAATATTGTCTATCATAAATCCAGCCATGTTTACCGGATCCTTGGCAGAAGAATAAGGTGGTGCATATGCCAGATCCAGATCTTTCAACTGGGTTGCATTCAGTCCCGCATGAATTGCTGTTGCCAGCACATCAATACGTTTATCAACTCCTTCATATCCAATAATCTGAGCGCCAAGCAAACGATAGCTCTCTTTTTCAAAAATCACCTTCATGGTCATCACTTTTCCACCAGGATAGTAACCGGCATGACTCATAGGAGAAAGAATTACTGTATCTACCTCTAATCCTGACTTTTTGGCATTGGTTTCATTGATACCTGTAGTGGCTGCTGTCATATCAAACACTTTTATAACGGAGCTTCCCTGACTACCCAGGTAACGACTATCACCGCCACAAATATTATCAGCGATGATTCTGCCCTGTTTATTGGCTGGTCCTGCCAAAGAAATCAGCGCATCATTACCCGTAACATAATGTTTTACCTGAACTGCATCACCTGCAGCATAAATATCCGGTACAGAGGTTTCCATTCTGTCATTCACTACAATACTTTCCTTGATGCCAAGTTCCAGACCGGCTTCTTTTGCTAATACTGTGTCTGGTGTGACTCCGATTGCCAGAACTACCATATCAGCCTGAAGGGATGGATTATCTTTCAACAGGACCTCCACTCCGGTGTCTTTTTCTTTAAATCCTTCTACTGTATAGCCCAGTACCAGTTTTATCCCATGCTTTCTCATTTCATTATGGATCATGGATGCCATATCCGGGTCAAAAGGGTTCATCAGCTGCTTAGGCCGCTGGACAATTGTAACATCCATGCCAAGCTTCCTCAAATTTTCTGCCAGTTCCAGACCAATAAAACCGCCACCTGCCAATACAGCCGATTTTGGATGATTCTTATTTATATATTCCTTTATCCGAAAAGTGTCTTCTACAGTACGAAGTGTAAAAAGTTTATCAATACCTACTCCGGGAAGTCTCGGCTGTGTTGGCTTTGCACCTGGAGAGAGGATCAGCTTATCATATTTTTCTTCAAATATCTCACCATTCTCTAAATTTTTCACTGAAACCGTTTTATATTCGGGATGTATTGAGATAACTTCATGATGAATTTTCATGTTAATACGGAAGCGTTTAAAAAAACTCTCTGGTGTCTGTAGTGTAAGTTCTTCCGGGTCTGTGATCACGTCTCCAATATAATATGGAAGTCCACAATTTGCATAGGATATGTATCCGGATCTTTCAAACACAGTAATTTCAGCATGCTCATTCAGTCTGCGTATTCTTGCTGCGGCTGTAGCTCCTCCGGCTACACCTCCTACAATTATTACCTTCATCTTATTTTTCCACCTTTCCTGAGTAAGCTGCAATGCCACCGATATTATTTACTTTAGAATATCCCATTCGTTGCAACATCCCAGTTGCCTGACGGCTCCGGGAACCGGAATAACAGTATACAAACAGAGGGATATCCTTATTCTTCGCTACAGAAACAATATTGTCTAGTTGCTGCAACGGCACATTTTTACTTTCTGGTATATGTCCTTCCTGATATTCCTGCGGAGTACGGACATCCAGCAGAACTGCACCAGCAGTCATTTTATATTCTTCTATGCCTTGATTAATATTCGACTGTTTAAAGAAATCAAAAAATCCCATTAGCACACCTCCCTAAAGCATTTCTAAAATCGCATTCTTAGGTCTCGCCCCTGAAACCTGCTGTACAATCTTCCCATTCTTCATAACCACTAAAGTCGGAATGCTCATAATACTGAACTTATTTGCCAGTTCAGGCTCTTCATCTACATTAATCTTTCCAACTTTAATATCCATACGCTCATCTGCAATCTCCTCTACAATAGGTACTACCCTACGGCAAGGCGCACACCAAGATGCCCAAAAATCTAAAAGAACGGTTTTATCGGAATTCAGTACTTCGTTCTCAAAATTATTTTTATTGATATTAATAGCTGACATTTTACAGTCCTCCTTATCTTTTTCTTTTTGTAGCTTTGTTATAGTCTTAAATTCATTTGTTTTCCGTGATTACATCACCATACCACATTAAATTAACTTCTTGCCATACCATCTACACTTAATATAACACCTGTAATGTAACTCGCCTCATCTGATGCAAGAAACACAAACGCATTGGCAATATCTTCTGGCTGTCCAAGACGACGCAATGGAATTCTTTCAATCATAGGTTCGATAACTTCCTTTGGCACAGCTTTCATCATATCAGTTTCTGTAATCCCAGGTGCAACAGCATTAACACGAATACCTTTAGGTCCTAGTTCTCTTGCTACCTCCTTACTTAATTTGTAGCTACATTATAAGCAAAAGGTAAATTATTTTCTGTGATATAATCACAAAATAATTGATTCATTCACTGCAAAATATAAGAACCACCTTTCTGCCTTGGTGGTTCTTTGTGTCATATATGAAATTTCTGAGAGTCTTAATAAAGAGAAACACAAGATTGATACTATTACGTACTAAAAAAGGACGCAGGATCTCTCCCACGTCCTCACATTTATCTGGCTTTATCTTCCCTTACCTTCGATACGTCCTTGTTTTATTTTAGTATCGGTCTGGATTCTCTCTCATAAAGATAAATTCTGCTACAGAGCGGTCATATGTTTTAATGTGTCCAAATAGCCAATCGATTACATTTTTCTGTACAAGTTCACTAAACTGTTCTGTTGGTCCTTCATAATCCTGAAGGTATTCTTGCAGTTCCTGAATTGTCTTTTTAAACTCTTCATGTTTTTCGTGATGTTTTTCATACTCTGGATAACCAGCATTTTGCTGAAGCTTTTCCTCTTCTTTGAAATGAAAGTTAGTATACTCATCCAGATAATCCAGCATTTTGATTGCTTTTAGCTTGCTGTCGCCATTTTGACATGCAGTTACAAAGTTCTGGATACGTTCAATCAATTCTTTATGCTGTGTATCAATTGTTTTATTTCCTGTTATTAAATTGTCATCAAAAGTAATATTTAAATCATAAGTCATAATCTGGTCTCCATTTCTTTTTTATTTTCTCTTGGATTCTTTTTGTGTCTGTCAGTTTCACATCTAAATTTTCTGCTTACTCTTCTAAAGGAACAAAAACATCTTTTCCAAATCCATAGATTGGGCATACCCAGTGCTCTGGAATATCCTCAAATGTAATTTTGGGAGCGATATCTATTTTTAGATTGCCTACTGCTGGTTCATAAATATAGCCACATTGTTCACATTCATATTTTTTCTTTTCAATGTTTTTTTCTTAGTTTTCTATGCTTGTATTATACATGATAATTTTTTTTTTTCAATAACATTAATAGTCGTTATTTTTGGTCATTATAATTAACGCAAATATGCGGCAATTATAATGATACAGTTATGATATAATTATTTCATAATAAAAATGTAAAGGAGAGGGTCAACATGATTACAACAAGAGAATTTTTTGAACATGATGCTGAAGACATTATTAATAACATTGAAAGCATTTATTCAGTGCAAAGAGAAGAATCAAATAAATATCTTTTTGAGCCATTCCCAAGTAAAGATGAGCTTTTAGATAAATACGAAGCTGGTCTTGATTCTCCATACGAGGATTTATCTGATATCGACAATTTATCTGACGAGGAACAATCTACAATAATTACTGAGCAGAAAGCACGCATCTCAAACGTATATAATAAGATTCAGAAAGAGAGGGAAGCATTTATGAAAACAGTCGGCTAATGTAGTCTTGCACATTTTCTTTACTAATGTTATTATAAAAATGTGAGTGGGAACGAAATAGCACTCACTATCCCTTTTTTTTAAATATTTTATCAAAAACTAAACTTCCCAAAAGCCAGCCGTTTGCAAACGGCTGGCTTTTTACTGTATTCATTTAATAATCTGTACTTCAGTTTACGTCCGCACATAGGACAATATTCAATCTCTATTCCGTTAATGAACACTGGCAAACTATTAATGCCTATGTTAATCTCCAGTGTATTATTATCTCTTCAGTTGGAGAGAATCTGTTTGGGGAAAAATTATGAAATTTTTTAAATTGTTGCAGATATACCATAAAACCCCGTACAGATTTTCTATTATAGACAATCTATACGGGGTTTATTCGTGAAACAATATTCTATTTCCAAACTTCTTCTGCAATTTCTTTTACAAGTGCAAGTTTTGCCCACTGCTGTTCCTCTGTGATCTTATTTCCAATCTCACAGGATGCAAATCCACACTGTGGACTTAAGCATAGACGCTCAAGCGGAATATACTTTTCTGCTTCGTGAATTCTTGCGATCACCTTATCCTTATCTTCCAGTTCCGGTTTCTTTGTTGTAATAAGTCCAAGTACAACTTTCTTGTCCGGAGACACTTTTGCAAGCGGTGCAAAACCACCGGATCTCGCATCATCATACTCCAAAAGTAATGCGTCCACATGCTCCTGGGCAAATACATAGTCAGCTACAGAATCATATGGTCCACTTGTAAAAAATGTAGAGTGATAATTTCCGCGACAAATGTGGGAAGTAATCACCATATCCTCCGGTCTTCCTTCCAGTGCCAGATTATTTACTTTCAAAAGCCGTGCCTTTACCTCTTCAATATCAACACCAAGTGACTGGTATCTCTGCTTTGCAGCATCTCCGACAATTGCACCCCAGGTACAGTCATCAAGCTGCAGATTACGGCATCCTGCTGAATAGAACTGTTTGATCACATCCTGATATGCCTTACCGATATCCTCGATCAATTCATCATCTGTCGCATAAAATTTTCTTGTCTGCTCAATGTTCTGCGGAACGATCATCTGCTGATACATCTGCGCCGGTGCCGGAATGGTATACTTTGCAACGGTCTGTTCATCTTCAAACTGCTTTAAGAATTTGAAATACTCTACAAACGGATGCACCTTTGCTTTTACCTTTCCCACCAGATAAGTAGCCTCAAGGTCTGCCATCTCTCCGTTAAACTGTACGCCGCCACCATCTTTTTCATGGGTAACTCCTTCAAATCCCCACATAAAATCCAGATGCCAGAATTTTCTTCTGAATTCCCCATCTGTAATCGCATGGTATCCTGCTACTTTCTGCTTTGCAACGATCTCTGTCACGCACGCATCCGTCACGCGGTCGAGTTCTTCCTGTGTGATTGTTCCTCCTTCAAACGCTTTTTTTGCTGCTTTAAGCTTTTCTGGTCTTAAAAAGCTTCCTACAAAATCATAGCGAAATGGTGTCTTTAATGTACTCATATATTGATAACCTCCTGTGTTTTTCTGTTCGTTTTCTAGGGTTATCCTACCATGTCACTATGACTTTGTATAATACATTTCTTTTGCGGTTAGTCATAGTTTGAAGCTATATCCAGTTATGACAAACATATTTAAATGTAGTACTCTTGTAATTTTGGAAATTTCCGAATTCAGGTACATCGCTACCTCATTTTCCAGGCGTGCCCCGGATGAAGCGATAAGCTCTATGATATTCTCCCGCACACTTTTTTGGGCATCAATCAGCCGGTTATAATACGGAATTCCGCCAAACACACTAAACAATCTTACCTTATCTTCTTCTGAAAATTCAGGATAAAACAATGCAGAGTCATAGTAGTCCATCGGTTTCAGGTTCAGCGTAAGGTCGATTCTGCCATACAACGGATTCTGTCTTTCCATTAGTGCTTTCATCGTATCGAGAGAATACCTTTTGACCATCAAATCAGATATCAGAATTATATTTCTATAAAAGTTTTATATTATATTATGGTTTTGAATTTTATAAACATACTTCTTCAATGTATTTCTGCTTATATTATACTTCCGCATCAAATCCACCTGTTTAATAGATCTATCAGACAAATATTTCAAAATATCCTCTCTGAGAGCATCAGACATCTTATCAAGCTGGCCTGGTTTTCTTCCACTCTTCTTATTGCTTGCAGCAATTCCATCTTTAATAGACTGGGATATATAAAGGCGCTGCTTCTCTCCCCGGTCCAGCTCCACTATGATCAGAAGCTTAATAATGCTTTCCATAGCAGTTTTGGTTACAATGTCCTGTTGCTCTGCCGTTGTCATCATTTGTCGAATGTAGTCGCTACTTACCGTTGGATTATCAAGAAATACCATGTTAATACCTCTGTCGAGCCATTCCATGTATTTCTTATAGCCATTTTCTGCTTCCCTGGTAAAACGATACAAATCCTTGAACACAACTGTGTCTCCGCCCTGCAGTAATACCAAAGGCATTGTCCAACTATGACAAACATCGTAGATTTTCCCTAACGCAATAGGCCCAATCGCAGCAAGCAAATACCCAACAAATTCTTTTGAAACGATTACAAGCAAAGAAAGATACCTCTTACACCCCATAACAACAGCTTGCGCGAGAAATAAAATCCAAATGGTAATGGCAGCACAGAAATCAAAAATATTATAATATAGGTTAAATATACATTACAGGTTCTTTATCACTTCAACTCTGGTTACCATGCCTTCGCGCATACTATCCACTCTAAGTGCACAATCCTTATAATACACGCAGGCACCTATTGCAACCGTCTTTCCCTCTTCACTCAGCTTGTCGCTTATGATATTGCGAAGAATTCTTGTCTTTTCCTCCGGAATTTTGGCTCCGGTTATGAGATTCGCGTGTGCTACTGTCTGGCTGCCCCGGCATATCATGTGATCAGCCTCATCAAAACTGCAGAACAGGAATTTTCTGATTGCAAACAATGCTGCTATCGCGCCAATTCCAACAAGAGTCTCATATACATTGAGGTGTTCGACTATCATCTGTCTGGCTGTTGCAAAAAGCAGAACCTCTATTATCGTGCCTGGCTGATGCGTACAGAGCATCTTTACAAACTCCACGCCTATAGCAATCGACATGGCATATTCCATGTAATACTCCAGCTCAAGCTTGTCATGCCATATATCAAAAAAACATTGACCTACAAGCTTTATAATAAGTATCGCTATCACAAATACGAGAAATGCAGACAATACCAGTTCCACGTAGGTCGCTATGTTTTTCATGGTTTTCCTAAAAAATTGTTTCATCATTCGGTCTTCCTCTCAGTTATTGTATTATTGAATGAATTGCTCCCGGGATGCTCATATCCACAAACAGAGCTATCATAAATGATAGCTCTGTTTGTTTTGTTAGTATCTGTTTTATTATGTACACAAACTTTCCATACTGATTTATTATTCGGTGTACTGGCAAATATTTGCGCTTCAGGACACTCAATTCTTAGAACAGGAATGCCACACTGCATATAGAAACAACTGCAATAAGTATTATAAGTAACGGTCCACCGATTTTTACGAAATCCGAAAACTTGTATCCTGCCGGAAGTATCTGCATATTTACAGCTGTTCCGAAAGATGTTGCTATTGCAAGGTTTGAGCAGGCACCGATTACGATTACCCATGGAATAGGACTGATTCCAAGCGATAATGCAATTGCTATACAGATTGGTGTAAGCATTGCTGCTGTTGCGTTGTTTGACATGATATTCGTGAGCACACTTGTAAGCACTGCGATAACTACTGTAAGAAGCACAACCGATGCGTTCTTTCCTCCGAAGAGGTTGAGTACAGCGTTTGCGATTAATGCTCCACCACCTGATACATCAAGTCCTGTTCCGATTCCTGATATTGTTCCGATACATACGAAAACATCCCAAGGAAGATCCGAATATGCTTTTTTAATCGAGATACAGCCTGTTCCAAGTACCATTGCAGCACCTATAAGACCGATTGTACCAATGTTAAAATAGCTCTTGAAAGGCTGGAAACCACTTAATACAAACAATACTATGCATAAAATCATGGTTCCGAGTGCCACATAGCCCTTCCATGCCGGAGCAGCTGACTCCTGTTCTTTCTCGAGCTTATGTATCTCTGCAACTGAATACATATTTCCCTTGTCGAAGTCAGGACTATCCGGTTTTAATACCTTGTCGAGGAGCTTGTAGCCGATTGTTCCCCAGAAAATAATCTGTACAACTGCTGCCGGAAACATGATCTTTGTCATGTCAAACATTCCCATACCTTCCTCATAACCGGCATATCCCTGTAATACTGAGTTTGCTGCAAGCTGTGAGGTTGAGCCGATTAGTGAACACGCACCTCCGATAATGGCTGCTGTTCCGGCTGGGAAAATAACCATTTTTGAACGGATTTTTCCACATGAGTTTGCTGCTACGATTGCGATGATAGGCATCCAGATAGCAACTGTTCCGTTGTTACTCATAAATGCTGACATCAATGAACACACAGCACTTACCGTTACTATAAACCGCCTCTCCGTCTTGGCAAGAAAAGAATTTCCGATTTTTTCTCCTATCTTTCTTGCTATTCCGGTTTCAAAAAGTGCGGCACTTACAACACACATTCCGACTACCATCGGCCAGCCTGTTGCGCTGAATCCGCTATATACTGCGGATAAATCCATTTCTGGAATAAACATTGCCATTGCTACCGACCCCAGGATAGCAACCACGCTTATCGGCAGTCTGTTCCAGACGAACAAGCCCATTGTAATTAATACAATTATAATTGAAATAATACTAGAATCCATATTATATCCCCCGATATATTTTTATTTTAAATCTCTGCCCAGTCAGCACCCTTCCATTTCTCGTGCTCATATACTGACTTGTCGGCTACATATGGCCACTTTTTACCCTCTACGACTGCCAGACAGCCCTTGATACACATCTGTGCCATCTTGATAACCGCCTCTCTTGTCTGGGCTGCTGAGTGCGGACTTACGATAAGATTTCTGCAGTTCAATAACTGATCATCTGTTTTTGGTGGCTCGCTGCAGAATACGTCTGTTCCCGCACCGGCGATAACTCCGTTATTTAATGCTTCTACGAGATCTGCTTCGTTGATGATTCCTCCACGGCTGCAGTTTATTATAAGTGCCGTCGGCTTCATAACAGAAAGCTCCTTCTTTGAGATCATGTTCCTGGTCTGATCTGTGAGCGGTACATGGATTGATACCACATCGCTGTCCTTTAACAGCTCCACATAATCTTCATAATATTTAGCACCATAGCCTTCTACCTGCTCTTTTGTCATAAAAGGATCATACGCTGCAATTCTCATTCCGCAGCCTTTGCAGATTTTGGCTGTTTCTCTTCCGATTGCTCCAAGCCCAAGGATTCCGACTGTCTTTCCCTCAAGCTCGAAAGCCTTCTTTGCTCCACGGATTTCCCAGTTTCCTTTGCACATCTCGTTCTGTGCCTCGATAAGATTCTTTGACAATGCAAAAATCATTGCTACCGCATGCTCAGCAACACTTCTGTTGTTGGCTCCCGGTGTGATGACCACCGGGATACCAAGCTCTGTTGCTTTTTTTACATCAACCGAATCATATCCTACGCCTGTACGTCCAATTACCTTGAGCTTCGGGCTGTTTTCTATAGCATTTGCATCACATTTTGCAATTCTTACAATAAGAGCAGCTGCATCCCTCATCTCGTCAAGATAATTGTTCGGATCCTGATTGTCAGCTACATATACATCAGCTATTCCATCTAAAAGCTGCATTCCTTCAGGGCATACAGCCTGTGTCATTACAAACTTCATATTAATTCATCCTCCCCAGAGCTAGTTCATTCCTTTGTCAGCATTCTCTTTTAATACCTTTGCAAGCGCTTCCACACCCTCATCGCACAGATAGTTGAATGGACGTCTGCAATCGCCAACAGGATATCCGAGCATAGCAACCGCTTTTTTAACAACTGTGTTAGGATTGCCGTATTTGAATACAGCTCTGAAGCTTGCAATAGAATCCTGTGCTGCCTCTGCCTCCTCAAGCTTGCCCTCTTTGAAAAGGTTGTAGATGGATGAAAGCACATGTGGATAAACATTTGAGCATCCTGCTATTCCTCCGACTCCGCCTTCTTTTAACGCAGGAAGAATGAGTGAATCATTTCCTGATAATACATAGAACTTCTTGTCAAGTTCACGTGTCTCTGTGATATATGCCTTTAAGTTATCCCAGTCACCGCTTGAATCCTTAGCACCGATGATAAGGTCAACATCCTTTGCAAGCTTCTTTACTGTCTCAGGAAGCAGCTTGTTTCCTGTACGGGCAGGAATATTGTAAAGAACAATTGGAGTATCTACATGTTTGGCAACCTCTACATAGTGATCGTATAACTCCTTCTGTGACGCAACCGCAAAGCTTGGAGTGATTATTGAAAGGACGTCAGCTCCGAGCTTTTCTGCCTCCTTGCTCATCCTGATAGTATCCTGTGTTGAAATGCAACCTGATCCAGCATATACAGGTACTCTTCCTTTTACCTGATCAATTGCAGCTTCAAGGACTTCGCATTTTTCTTTTTCATTTAAGATATATCCTTCACCGTTTGTTCCAAATGGGAAAATTCCGTGCACACCGCCATCGATAAGTCTGTCAATCTGTGTTCTGAGCTCGTCAGTGTTGATGCTCTCATCTGCGTTCATTGGTGTTAAAATTGGTGTAATAATTCCTTTTAATTCTGTCTGTTTCATGTTTTTCTTCTCCTTTTAAACTTGTTTAATTTTTTTTATTTTTGATTTAATATTTTGTCTGCAATCTTTACCAGTACATCTTTGGTTCCGAACCCACCTGATTTGGATATTATCTGCTGCACAAATACGTGATTTTTCAGATTGGAAACAACCACACCCTGTTCTATCTCACATACCGGTGTAATCTGGGTACAGCCTATCAGCTTCATATACCCCATCAAAGTGTCGCCGCCTGTCATAAGTATTGTCGTATCCTGCTTATTTGCTGCCAGATAGTCGGCTATGTGTCCATGTGCCGTTGGAATCAGGGCTCTTACATCATTCATAGTCAGCTTATTTGCTTCCATAAAGCCCTTTTTGTCTTCTTCCCGGTCTATGGAATCAATGATGAGACATCTGTCTTTTTCACATTCCTCCTGCATCTTGTGCAAAAACTCCAAGCCCTCCTGTGTGCTGTAATAATCCTTCTGCAATTTTTGTTCTACGGTCATATGGATTCTTGAAAATCCGTGTTCTTCGGCATAGTCAAGCTGATTTTGCGTAATCATATTCAAGCTGCCACATTCCACAAGAAAATTTTCACTCTTCCTATAGCTTTGCGGCTTCGCTGCATCAAATCTGAGCTTGTCGGCAAGCGCTTCCGCAAGTGCGGCACATCCGGCAATAATACAAAGCTCATCTTTTTCCTGCAATTCATCAAGCCTTTCTTCTATGTCTTTGTGTTTTTCCACATCGCAGATTACGATACGTTCATCGCTTTTTATATCATTCAAAGCTTTATTCCGCTTAACACAGGCACATTTCAAAGCTGTCTGCTGTGCGATAATATCAGGTATGTACGACAGCTTTACCGGTTCAAACGGATCCTGCCCGAATACACTTTTTTCAAGAAGCTGCCCCTGTATGTAGTGAGTTCCGTTTACCGTACAGCGGTCTATCTTCGGATACCCCGGCAGGAAATAAACTTTGTCGTGTCCGCTTCCGTCCAAAACTGCCTGAAGCTCACTTCCTATATTTCCGCGGAGCGCTGAGTCCGTTTTTTTGAAAATAACAGGAATCTTAATTGCTTTTGCCCATCCTGTAATATTTTTTACAGTATCATATGCCTTAGCTGCCGGCATTGGTCTGGTCTCAGAATCTATAACCAGAACCTCTGTCGACTCATCTATATCCCAGATAGCTTCCGGCATTTTTGTAAATACCTGGGTGGCAATTCCCTTATTCACAAACTGGATTCCGGTATCCAATGCACCGGTAAAGTCATCTGCTATGATCAACAGCTTTACCATCGCATTTCCTCCCGCTATTTTTTGTTTACTGCGAGCTTTGTCGCATAGTCAATTGAATTTACAAGGCTTAACTCATTCGATTCGCCTTTTCCTGCGAGGTCAAAGCCTGTACCATGGTCTACCGATACCCTTATTACAGGGATTCCGAGTGTTACATTTACACCTGCTACCGCATCCCATTTCTTTAATTCTTTGTTGTATACAAAGCCTTTAACCTTCAGAGGAATATGTCCTTGATCATGGTACATTGCTACAACTATATCATACCAGCCTCCGATTGCCTTAGAGAATATGCTGTCAGGCGGTGTCGGTTTTTTCTCAGGAATATTGATTCCTTCTGCCATTGCCTCATCTATTGCCGGCTGGATTTCCTCAATTTCCTCTGTTCCAAACAGTCCGTTTTCTCCGCAGTGTGGGTTAAGACCTGCCACACCAATCTTTGGATTCTCAATTCCTATCGCCTTGCAGGCATCATTTGCAATTCTTATAACTTCAAGGACTCTGTCCTTCTTTACCTTGTCACATGCCTGCCTGAGAGAAACATGCGTCGATACGTGTACAACCCTCAAATCCTCGTGCGCAAGCATCATTGTGTACTTGTCTGTATGTGTGTACTCTGCATAAATCTCTGTATGTCCCGAATAATGATGTCCTGCCATATTTATTGCCTCTTTATTTAAGGCATTTGTGACAGTTGCGTCAATCTCGCCGCTCTGCGCAAGCTCTATTACCTTTACGACATACTGAAAAGCAGCCTCTCCACACATCTTTGATACTTTTCCGAATATGTGTCTATCCATGTTCACAAGATTCATGTCGTACACATCAATCGTTCCGTACTCAAACTTTGCAGCTTTAATATCGTTAATCGCATGGATCTTTATTTGTCCTTCTTTTCCTGCGATTTTTACTGCCTCTTCCATACATGCGGCATCACCGATAATCACCGGACGACACTGCTCATATATTTCCGATCTTGATAACGCTTTTACTGAAATCTCAGAACCATTTCCTGCAGGATCTCCCATTGTAATTCCGATAATTGGCTTTTTCATAGGCCCCTCCTTTATTTTAATACCTTAAGATATATGTTTCTGATATCGTCAAGGCTTAATTCTTTCATATTGTTTACAAGAAGTCTCTGCTGTTTGCTTCCGGCATCAACAAGGAAATCCAGGTCCTCCGGCTTAACACCGAATTCCTTTAAATCTGTTGGAATGTTTGTAACCTTTACAATGTCAGCAATCTGATCGATCATGTACTGTGCTTTCTCATCCTCAGATTTTCCTGCAAGCTCAGGGTAAACAGCATCGCAAAGTATTGCAAGTCTCTTGCTGCATGCGTCCTTGTTAAATTCCATAACATGTGCAAAAAGTATGGCATTTGATACACCGTGAGCAATGTGATATTTGCCTCCCAGTGGATATGAAAGCGCATGAACTGCTGTTGTTCCGCTTCCTGTAATTGCAACTCCGCCATAGAAGGCTCCGGTCATCATATTGCTTTTTGCTTCCATATTGTCCGGATTGTTATAAGCTTCCCTGATATTGTGGAAAATAAGCTTGGCTCCGGCTGCTGCATAGGTATTGGAAAACGGTGTTGCTTTCTTTGAGGTGAAGCACTCAACCACATGGGCCAATGCATCTACACCTGTTGCTGCCACAATTGATTTCGGAAGCTTTCTGATCATATTTGAATCCAATACCACATAGTCCGGAATCATACTGTCATTTACAATTCCTTTCTTTGACTGTTCCTCCGGAACCGCAACGATTGCATTGCAGGTTGCCTCAGATCCTGTTCCGCAGGTTGTCGGAATCATAACCGTCTTAATCTGTTTCTTTGCAAGCGTCGGATCATTGAGCAAATCTTTTATAGTATAATCTGCATCTTTTAATACGCAGCAAAGCTTTGCCGCATCCATAACACTTCCCCCACCGATTGCTATGATAAGATCTCCTGATGCGCTCTCCACTTCCTTCATAACCTTTTCAACATCCTGATATGATGGTTCACAAGCAAGATCATCAAATACCTGATACTCTGTCTTGTTTTCCTCAAGAATGTCTGTCAGCAGATCTAAAAGTCCTGTTGCGCGAATGACTTTATCAGTAAAAACTATTACTTTTTTTGCATTCTCTTTTTCTATTACCGCTTTCACATTCTCAATGCTTCCTTCTCCGCCAAAGATACATGACGGAATTTTAATCTGATAACTCATATATTACCTCTCCTTTGTTATATTGTTATTCTTGTGTTTTATTTTTGAACATCTCTTTGAACTAATCATATAATATCTGTTTTTTGAGCCTCGTTCAACGCTTTGTTTTGTCATTTTTGTCCTATTTTGAAACATAAGCCGCATCTATTTGTCGCATTTTGAAACATTCTGTAATACAATATGGTTGAATAGTAACAAAGCATCACTAGCGCTATCTTTACGTTTCAATTTTAAACATTAAAATAACCACTTAACATTTACAAATCCCATAAGGAGAAATATATGCAGAAAACCAAGATTCTTGCAGTCGCCCCTTACGAGGGCATGGCTGACATACTTACCGATATAGCACAGTCGCGCGATGACATTGCTCTTACGGTCCAGACCGGCGATCTGTTCACCGGCCGTGATATAGCAATGCAGCTTGCACATAAAAATTACGATGTTATCATTTCGCGAGGTGGCACCGCAGAGCTTATACAATCTGCTGTTGAACTTCCCGTCATAGATATATCCATCTCTGTTTACGATATACTTCTGAGCATCAAGCTTGCCGAGAGCTACAACGGAAAATTTGTAATTGCCGGTTTTCCCGGAATCACTGCAAATGCACATCTGCTGTGCGACCTGCTTCAATATGATGTTGACATAATCACTTTCAAGGACTCGGCAGATGCAGTCAATCGCCTTAAAAAAGCAAAAAAAAACGGCTGCACACTTGTCCTATGTGACGTGACCGGTGCCAGAGCCGCAAAGGATATCGGATTAAATTATAACCTTGTAACCTCTGGCAGGGAAAGCATAGAAAACGCCGTTGCCGAGGCTGTAAAGCTTGTGCACTCTTCCAATTATGTCCACAAGCAGAAGGATCTGTTCCAGTCGCTTCTGACCGAGGATGACCGCGAATTCTTAATTTACTCGCCTGCAGGTACTCTGTGGTTTTCAAGCATTGCAATAGATGAAATGAATACATCGTTGATGAATTTTGTACAAACATACATTAAGTCATTTTTGAAAGTTCCGAACCAGACCGTTTCGCATCAGATACGCGATAACGTCTATACTCTGTACAACCGCCACCTGATTTACGAGGACCAGAAGTACACTGCAATTACTATATGTAAGAGTCCTGCATTAACCGCCGAGGACGACCCTGGATTTCAGATTTACAATATTGACAACACCTCCTCCAACGACTTTGCTGACGCTTACAACGGAACCGGTAAAGCAGGCAAAATAGCGCAGATAGTAGAAGAATACGCTAAAAGCCATCTGCCTGTGCTTATTCTCGGAGAAAACGGAACCGGCAAAGGCAAGGCTGCATCACTTATTTACAAGCAAAGCAACTATAAGCACGCTCCATTTTACAGTATCGACTGTTCTCTGATAAAAGAGCGTAAGTGGCACAGCCTGCTAAACAATGAGAATTCTCCTCTCAACGAAGTGGACAGCACAGTATTTTTTGAAAAAGCCGATGCCCTTAGTCTGGAACAGATTGGTGATTTGTTTCAATATATAGACCAGACGAAGCTTTGCACGAGAATGAGACTCATAGTCTCGCTTTCCACCAACAACTCCAATCAGCCTGCATTTGCCACAATACGCACCTTCATGGAGAACCATCTTTCCTGCCTTACCATGAATCTCCCACCGCTTCGAGAGCGCATTGACGATTTTTCCGGTATAACCGCGCTCTATCTGCACCGGTTCAATGTCTCCCTCGGGAAACAGATAATAGGCTTTGATGTTGAAGCAATGGAAAAAATGCTCTCGTACAACTGGCCTAACAATCTCGACCAGCTGCAGCATGTCCTTAAAGAGCTTGTCACAATAACAAAGACACCGTATATCTCCTGTGACACTGTAGAAGCCATCCTGAAACAGGAGCCCGACTACGGACGCGTCTTTGATGATTCAGTAAAATTTGATGGAACTCTAGATGAGATAAATTATCAAATCATTCTTCAGGTGTTACACGAAGAACATGACAATAAAGAAAAAACCGCCAGGCGGCTCGGCATAAGCCGAAGCACACTCTGGCGGATCTTGAAGAACAATAATTAATGTTTAATCAATTTCTCCCTGTGGGATAAAAACCTGAACATCAGCATTCTCGTCAAGCTCTATAAATACTCTTGTATCTTTGCCGACCAGTCCCTTAAAATGTCCGGTGAATTTCTCTCCGGACTGGGTTGTTCCGGTAACATCCATTTGGTATACGCTTCCGGCATCTGATGAGAAATCAATTGAATCATGGCTGCCAAGTGTGTTGACAGTCTGCTCTTTGCCATCGTTCCAGGTTACCTTGATATTCTTAACATTAAAATAAGTCTGGTTTATAAGCCGGATAGTTGTTGTCTCTTTTCCGTCCTGCGCTGCATAAATACAATTAGTACCTATTAACACTCCTGCCATGATAGTAACTAATGCAAACGTAGCAAGAACTTGTTTTTTTATTATTTTATTCATTTCTGAATACCTCCTTATAATGGCACTCCATTATCTTCGCGGATATTTTATCACAAGATATATTAATTAAACAATTGTCAATTAGTTCAAAACTTTTTTATTATTTTATGTTTTTTTGACACTTTTTTCAAAGTATTGGACATTTTGTTTAATCCTACAAGATCTCTAATGCTTTAAAACACTAAGTTTATCGCAGGTGAGCTTTTCCTCAGTCTTTCCCTTGTATTATAATTTCCCATAGTGTTTTATGAACTCTGTTAAGGAAAAAATGAGGGTAATTAAGAGCAATACCAATGTGCAAAATACACAAAAAAGTTCTTTTATATGAGCGTATTTAGATAAAAATGGACGAAGCATGGTATAAATGATATAATTAAAATGAATGATGGAATAATAAGAAATGGGAGAAACTGTTATGGGATTGTTATATGCAATATTTTCAATTTTTATCACGCTATTTTTCCCAAAGCAAATTACGGATGTGATTTGTTATGGAAGACATCGTGATAGAGAAAATATAAAGAGTAAAAAAATATATTGTCTTATATATGTTTTTTGGACATTATTTTTGGGTTTGTTTTGTCTTATGATGGGTTCGGCATCAGGTGTAAATAATACATTTGATAGAGTTTTGGATTATTATGGATTGAATTTTGGCGAATATGATTATTTTGAGGCGGCGTCCATATATGACGAGCATGATTATAAACATGAAGGTGATTTCACTCTTGTATACTATATCAAAAAAAATGAAGATAATTTAGATGATTTAATTAAACAAATTGTTCAAGAAAATAATTCTATATACAAAAGATATCAGCTCAGTGAAATTGACGTGGTATATGAAACGAATGGTATTTATTACATATGTGAAAAGGGGGAGGTGATTGCAAAGGTAGTGGTAGAAAACGATGGATTGTTAAAAAAAGTAAGTTATCAATGGAGTAGAGAAAAATTAGAACAAAATTCAATGGACATCTTGCGACTCCTTTACTCCAGCCATCGGAATTATTACGGTCAAAATATGCTTCCGCTCTCTTCAGATCAAATAGGATCTCTGTCTTCTTTCCCTGTGACATTCTTAAGTTCAGATTAATCTTGTCTGCAGTTGATTTTTTCAGATTTATCCGCATTTCCGTTTCATAAACACAGCCACTCCGAAGTTCTTTTTTCTCGTCTTCTTTTATCAGAATATCCGCTTCTTCCTGCTAATTCTTCCGGAGATTCTGTAATTCTTTTACAGGAATAAACTTTAATGTATTATCTTCTGCTAATACTGCCTCTCTCGGAATGTTATAGAATCCGCACCAGCCTTCTTGATATGTCGGACCCCAGTCTTTCCAAAATGGCATCCAATCCCATGCATTCTCCCATCCTACCAGATAAACACTGGTACGCTCTTTTCCTCCCATCGGAGAGAACATCAACACATTATTATAACAGAACATTTACACAAGCTCTAGTTTCATTTTTCGCTTTGTTATATCTTTATGTATCTTTAAACGCCCAAATTAGAAATATTACTCTTCTTCACTCTTCTTCAACTTCGAATAATAACTATCCGCAGTATAAAGCGCCGCCACAGGATTATGCCCCAATACACGGTCTTTCGTCACTGCTGTCGTAGTCAGTGCCTCGGAATATTTGTAAAACAGACTGTCATGCCCCACACAAAGTCCGACCACAACATTCAGGTCCGTCTTCGCCTTGTTCAGAAGCTTTGCCTGCAGGATCGGATTACACATATTCACACCGACACCTTCGCAGCATTCCGGGATGCCGACCGATGTCTTCTTCTGTGTTCCGGCTTTACAGCCGACACCATACACCTCAAAGCCATGTCTGCGCAGGATATCTGCCAGGATACGGCTTTCTTTCAACAATCCGACACAGGTTGCGATCCCGATCTTTTTCGCATTAATCTTCTTTGCAAAATCCATGATTTCTTCGACACGGGTATGTTTGCAGTAATTCTCATACTCTACTTCAGCTGCAGCGATTGTTACTTTGCGGTTCTCGTCTTCATTGTAGCATTCCATAGCTTCATTTAGAACTTCTTCATCCATGTGTGTTGTCAGACAGAAATCCGGATAGGTTTTATCCATTTTGTTGCAGTTTTTTACTGCGCAGTCGATACAGGACATGTCTTCTTTTTTCGTTTTTTCATTCTCCTTTTGTATACCTTGGTATCTACAGAGGCCCGCCACTGGCAGATTCTATAGATTAAGCTTTACTTTGTAAAATATCCTCTATTTACTTCATAATAACAAATACTTATACTACAGACAATGGTTTTCCGTTTTTATTTTCTTATTTTTTGTAGTTCTTTTCTATGAGAAACATTCCCCGATTCAGGGTTGATTTGTCATGAATTGTCGATTCTGATTTTTGAAAAATTATTGAAAATTATCTTTTTAAACTTGAAGATATATAACAGTCTCTCTGATAGACCATCATCTTTGGATTTATACTATCATGTATAGGTTATTTCGTCAATCAAAACATTTATCCACTTCCCTCATTTCAATCCCAGCTCTTTCAATACCTCAGCCGAATACCAGCTTTTTCACACCAAAAAGTTCGTATACAAAAAAGAATGCCGTAAATACACAAAAACCAGTTCGTAAAATCATACTTTTACGAACTGATTGTATTTTTGGTCAGTTTTGCAAACTGGAATTGAACAAAATCGCTGCGCGATGGCCTGCCAAGGCTGTGACGCAGTTTTTCTTTTCCTAAATAAAAAGCAGTGGAAACCAAGTCCTAATAGTAGTATTGTTAAGTCACCACAACCAACAATCAAACAGGATCGACATTACCACTGCCTATGAAAAGATTAACACCTAACCGTTCTTTTAGCAAGCGGTTTTATTATTCCAATGCACCTCCATGTAAGCAGTGATACCCGAAATTACTGACTTTACATGGAGGAATTATTATGTACGAAAAATATTTATTACAGCTTGAGGAAGCTGGAAAAATCCGTAACCTTAAAGAGCGTTCCATTAACTGCTACAAAAACTATGTTTCTTATTTCCTTAATTACATGGAAAAGCACCCGGAAGAGCTTACCTGTCAGGATGTCAGGGACTTTCTTCTTGCCAAGAAGGACAATGGTCTGAAAGCGACCACCCTCAACCTTTATAATTCAGCCATCCGTTTTTTCTATCGGAATGTACTTCACGTTCTGTGGGATGATATCACTGTTCCACGCATGATAATAGAGCACAAACTCCCAACCGTACTTTCTACTGATGAAATTGACCGGCTTCTTGATGCTACGGATGACCTGAAATATAAAGCCATGTTCGCCACAATGTATTCTTCCGGAATGCGTGTCTCGGAAGTGATTCATCTTCATTATGATGATATTTCCCGCACAAACATGCAGATTCATGTCCGGGATACCAAGAACCGGATGGACCGTTATACCATTCTGTCTGAAAGAAACCTTGCACTTCTTACGGAATACTGGTTCCGGAAAGGCAGACCAAAGGGCATTCTGTTTCCGAATCAGTTTACAGGGCAGTATCTTACCGTAAGTACACTGGAACAGGTTATCCGACGTTCTGCATCGGCTGCCGGGTTATCCGGTGTTACTCCTCACTGCCTCCGTCACAGTTTTGCCACCCACCTTATGGAGCAGGGAGTGGAACAGCGGAATATTCAGGCATTGCTTGGACACCGCGATCCGAAATCCACAGAAGTTTATCTTCATGTCAGCAACAAATCCATTATGGGCATCCGCAGTCCTTTTGACAGAAAGGATGGTACAGCCAATGGATAAGCCCACAGTACAGGATATTTTTCATCGTTTTTATCCGGCATACCTTGATCAATATTCACCTTCCCCTGTACAGGCAAAGGTTGCACATAACATCATGAACTGCAAGACCGGTGCCTATGGTGCAAATGTATGTGTATGTGAGGATTGTGGCTTCGTACAGATTCATTACAATTCCTGCCGTAACCGTTGCTGCCCAATGTGTCAGGCTGTTCCGAAAGAAATGTGGATGGATGCACGCAGAGAGGATGTCCTTGATGCTCCTTATTTCCATCTGGTTTTTACGGTTCCTGATATTTTAAACCCTGTCATTTACAGCAACCAGAGACTTCTTTATGATGCCTTATACCATGCAGCTTCTTCCACAATCAGCGAACTGACTGCCGACCCAAAACATCTCGGCGCAAAGGTGGGATACATCTGCATTTTACATACATGGGGTTCTGAAATGAACTTTCATCCCCACATTCATACCATCCTGCTGGGGGGAGGACTGGCTTCCAACAACCAGTGGAAGGACAATGGTGAAAATTTCTTTCTTCCCATCCGGGTCATCTCCAAAATGTTCCGCGGAAAATATCTGGAGGAACTAAAGAGGCTGTGGGAAGAGGATAAGCTGGTATTTCATGGTACTGCAGAAAAATTCCGTAACCATTATACGTTCAAGGAGCTTTTAGATTCCTGTTATGGTATGGACTGGATTCCTCATTGTAAAAAGACATTCAATGGTGCTCAAACAGTAATTAAATACCTTGGTAAGTATACTCATCGCATTGCCGTCAGCAATCACCGCATCGTCTGTATGGATGATGATACCGTTACATTCTTGGTAAAGGATTACCGTAATGAGGGACAGTGGAAGGAACTGACTATTTCGGGTGTAGAGTTTGTCCGGCGGTTTCTCATGCATGTACCACCAAGGCGTTTTGTCCGCATCAGGCACTACGGACTGCTATGTTCCCGTACTAAAAGCCAGAAGCTCACCCTTTGCAGAAATTTACTTGGATGTAAGAAGTATCTTTCAAAGCTTCGTGACATGGAAATGCCTGAAATATTGGAACATCTTTATGGCATCAAAGTTTGTGTGTGTAAGGCATGTGGTGGGCATCTCGGAAAGCCACAGATGAAAATGCCACTGCGCTGCTAAAGAGCAACATCTAATACTTTCAAAAGCCTCAGTTTCTGAGGTTTTATCGTCATGCCCATTTGCCTGTTTTTTATAAAATGTTGTAGCTTTCATACCGAGAATCATATATAATCATGGACAGGAACAAAGAATTGAAAGTCCATAGGTTGCGGCTACCCGGACGCTCACTTTGTTCAATTAGGTCAAATCGAAAATGGTGTAAACGAAGGGGCAGTTCTCTGCAATGTCAAAACTGCTTTTTCGTTTACCCCATCATCGATTGTAACCTAAAGAATTTATATAATTATTCCTCTAACTTTCCCCATTTTATAGGCTTTCCCGCCTGTCCATTAGTGAAATGATATGTAGTTTCCCTTATTTTTGCCCTTATGAGATAATCACAAGGGAAATAAGGGAAATTTTTTAGTCATTGCCCACCACTTTATCAAGAAGCCGAACTGATTTTCGTTTCGCATCTCTTGTGGAGTGAGCATAGACGTTCATTGTGGTACTGACATCTGAGTGTCCCAACAATTCCTGCACATCTTTTGGGGCAGCTCCATTTGCTAAAAGGTTGCTTGTATAGGTGTGACGTAACTGGTGGAAATGAAAGCCTTCAAATCCCTCTAATGTTTTTGCCACCTTTCTGCAAACAGTCCCCAAAGTAGTTGGAAGTTCCAAACAACCATCCGGTCTTAAACAGACGAAAGAAATTTCTTTATAATCTGTCGGGACTTCCTCTGTTCTGTCTAAACAATAATATTCGTAGTACACTCTGTTTTTCTCTTTGACCTCTTTGTAGTAGTTCGTGTGATAAAGTTCTCCGTACTGCATTCGATTTTTTAACTGCTCTTTCCGGGCATTACGGAAAATCTCTACCAGTGTATCTCCAAAATCAACAACCCTTACTTTTTTCCGCTTGGTTGGTCCGATGATATATTTGCGCTTTGAGCCATCATATCGGATGCTGCGTCTTATGGTAAGGCATTGTTCTTCCAGATTTACGTCCTGCCATGCCAAACCGCAGGCTTCTCCAATACGAAGCCCGGCATAATAGGCTATCTGGATTGGAAGTATTGCGGCTGGGTTCTTTTTTTGCAGATAAGCAAGCAATCTTTCATAATCTTCTCGTGAAATTGGTTGGACATTTCCGTCCATATCCTCATCGGAAAACAAATCCACTTCATCCGTCTGATACCGCAGTTTAATATACTGCATGGGATTGAACGTAATATACTGCTTTGGAAATACTGCAAAACGGAAGGACTGCTGCATGACTGCGGAAAAAGAATGGATATAATCTTTGCTGTAACCCTTTCTCTCTTTTCCGTCGGGATGAACTCCCCCGAAGGAAAGCAAATCGAAGAAGGATTGCAAATGTTCAGAGGTTACATTTTTCAGTTTCCGTTCTGCCAATGGGTGTTTCTTGATATTTCGGATTGTTCCGAGGTAATTCTCCACCGTACCATTGCTGAGCGTACCTGTTTTTAATTCCTCCTCTGCCCACACATCCAAAAGCTGTCCGACTGTGAGATTTTCCGCTTTGGCAACAAATTTCTTTTTCTCATAATCATCCATTGCCTGACGGAGCAGCTTTTCAGTTTCACTTTTGCTTTCTGTTCCAACGCATTCTTTCTGAACAAGATTGCCGCTTGCGTCCTCTACATAGAAGCGGTAGTACCATTTCTTTCCTTTTTTTCTTACAGATCCTTTTGCCATAATCGTATGTCTCCTTTCGATATTAGACAATCGGAACTGATGAAATGCTTCGTGCGTGTAAGTATATCATAACTCCGGTTGTCTTACTATACCGATTCGGAATCTTCGTATAAGACTTCTGATAAAAGATTTGCAAGCCTTTGTTCTGCTGTTTTTGGTTTCTTGGAATAGAGCCTTACAACGTCTGCCATCTCATTAAAAGCATTGATGGTGTGAGTGATTTCCCTTAAGAACATAATCTCATTATATTCATCATTCGATTCAAACCCTATTGTTTTGGCAATATCCGTCTGACCAGCATTCCCCTTGAAGTTTTTGCAGGCGAACTGGAAGGAATCCAAAAACAGACCATATTGTTTTAACATCAGCAGTAATAAATCTTTTGAAAAAGCATCTTCTTCTTTGGTAAGGGCAAGCGGTAACTGTTCCAGAATATCTCCCATCGCATCACGAATCTGTAACTCTCTCTTATCCGTAATGTCGGTTTCATATTCATCTGTTTCCCCTTTGAGCCATTCCACAGATACATGGAGTGCTTCCGAAAGACCTTCCAGCACCATTTTTTTCGTATTGTCAATCGAACCATTCTCATAACGCAGGATTGTAGAAGCGGTAACACCCATCTTTTCTGCGACATAAGGCTGTGTCAGATTCAATTCCAGACGGCGCTGTTTTACTCTGCTGCCTATCAGCTTGCGTAGTTCTTTATCTTTCATGCTGACTGCCTCCTTTTTCGGTATGTATGAATTATAGCATTGTTTTTCTGTAATTGCAATATGCAACTTAAAAATTATTTTTAATATTTCGTAACGCTTGACAAAAAGATATGAAAAGGATATACTTACATCACAAGAATTGCATAATGCAATTTATAAGGAGGTGATTATATGACGCAAAGAAAAATTGCATTATCCATCGAAGAAGCTGCTGACTATACGGGAATCGGCAGAAACACCTTAAGACAGCTTGTAGAATGGACGAAACTTCCAGTATTAAAGGTTGGTCGCAAAGTCCTGATTAAAACCGATATTCTGGAAATGTTTATGGAAGCGAATGAAGGTCGTGATTTGAGGGATAGAGGAAATGTAAAAGCCGTAACAAGAACTGCGGCAAATTAAAAAGGCGGCTTCCAAAGAAACCGCCAAAGGTTCTATCAGACCGAAGCCATGATATACCTACACGCAAGAAGATTATACCATGTGCTTCTTCTGATACGCAACCGAGAACTTATGTTTGTAAAAGAAAGGGGAATGTAATCATGGCAAAATCAACAAAAAGTTATGAAGAACGAATGCTTGAAATGGAAAAGAAGGAACAGGAAAGCCTTGAAAAAGCAAAACGATATGCAGCACAGAAGAAAGAACTTCTGAAACGAAAGAAAGCCGAAGAAAGTAAAAAACGAACCCATAGGCTCTGTCAGGTTGGCGGTGCGGTGGAATCCGTTCTCGGTGCGCCTATCGAGGAAGAGGACATCCCAAAGCTGATTGGTTTTCTGAAAAAGCAGGAAGCCAATGGGAAATTTTTTTCAAAGGCAATGCAGAAAGAAACACATACCGATATGGAGGAAGTGTAATGGCGGGGGGGGGATGAGTTTTTCATTCCCTTCATTGCTTTTTCATGAAGGGCGCACTTATGGACAACCAGAGGTCGTCCCAATAAGTTTGCCACAAGTGGCAACCGGTCTTCGCTCACGCTTGCCGGGCTCGTTCCGTCGGCGGGGCTTTCAGCCAGACCTGCTCATGCCGCAGGAGGCACTCTTCGCCAGAGGGGCGCATTCCATGCAGGCTGCTATGCGCAGGGCACTCTTACGCAGAGGGCGTTCCGGCAATACTGCTTTTTCTAAAACTGAAAGCAATGTTGCCGGAAATCTATGCCGGATGTGCAGAAAGGGGGAATCCAGACATGGCGATTTTTCATTACACAATCAAAATAGTCGGACGAAGTAAAGGGAAATCTGTTATCTCCGCTTCCGCATATCTCAATGGGGATGTGATGAAAAACGAGGAAACCGGGCGAATCAGTTATTACACTTCTAAAAAAGAAGTGGTCTACACCAGTCTGATGATGTGCGAAAACGCACCTCCTGAATGGCAGATAGTACCAGAAGAAAATATAAAACGCTTTCAAAAATCTGTCCGATACAAAAGGTCAGAAGATAAAGAAGCTGCTTTAGAAAAATTTAAAATCACATTTCAGAAACAACGGTTATGGAATGAGGTATTGAAGATTGAAAAAAGTGCAGATGCCCAACTTGGCAGGTCATTTGAATTTGCCCTCCCCAAAGAATGGAGCAGACAGGAACAGATTCAATATACAGCCGACTATATCAAAAAAACATTTGTGGATAAGGGAATGTGTGCTGATTGGAGTATCCACGACAAAGGGGATGGCAATCCTCATGTCCATCTGCTTCTGACAATGCGCCCTTTTAACCCGGATCATTCTTGGGGGAAGAAAGAAGTCAAAGATTGGGATTTTGTCAGAGATAAAAGCGGAAATATCGTGATTGATGAATCCCATCCGAACTGGTGGCAGGATAAGAAAAACCCTGACCGTCATGGAATCCGTATCCCTGTATTAGATGAAAACGGAATCCAGAAGATTGGTGCAAGAAACCGCCTGCAATGGAAACGGGTACTGACCGATGCTACGGGATGGAACAATCCAAAAAACTGTGAACTGTGGCGGAGCGAGTGGGCAAAGGTGTGTAATGAACATCTGCCTTTGCATAATCAGGTCGATCACCGTTCTTACGAAAAGCAGGGAAAACTCCAGATTCCTACCATCCATGAAGGTGCTGACGCAAGAAAGATTGAACAAAAGTTTCTTGCCGGGCAGGAAATAAAAGGTTCGTGGAAAGTAGCGGAAAATCAAATCATAAAACAACAAAACACGTTATTGCAAAAGATACTGGACACCTTTGGGAAAGTATCAGGTGCATTATCATTATGGAAGGAGCGATTAAATGACATTAGAAGAAAGCCGGGAAATTATACCCTTAATGGAGTCCATGATTGGGCAAATCGAAGAACAGCAGACCTTAATGGCAGAAATGCTTCTGGAAATGCAGAACCGGGACACCCAACTCTCTCTTATGCAGGAACAGAATCAGAAATTGCAAAAATTAAACAGCGAGTTATCCGAGCTGCTCAACATTTTGCCAAATACCGAGGAACTACTTTCCAAGATGGAAGAACAGAAAACGAAGATAGAACTTTTGGAAAACGAAAATCAGCAATGGCAGATATTGGCACAGAAGCTGAACAGCGAAAACAGTTTATTACTGAAACAGAACACCGAATTGCTGAACTGGAACAGCAGGTAGAGAAAGGACGTGATATAGATGAACGAATCCAGAGAATTAAAGAACGCCGAACAGTTGGAAGAACTTCTGCTCTTGACCGAGGAGATACAAGAAGAGTTGGAACAGAAAGACCAGCTTATCGTGGAACTGAAGACGCAGCTCAACGAATCTCTGACCTTGAACGAGAAATTAAACAAAGAGAACAGAGCCGGGAATATTCAAGCATTAAAGAACGACTTGAAGCTGGCAGACAGAGCATTGCGGAGCGAGAAAGAGAAGCTGCGAAGCGCAAACGTCACGATAGAGGAATGTCAAGATAAAATACGATGCTTAACACAACAACGGGATTATGCCCGGACACATCAGAAAATCGTAGAGATACCGGTAGAAAAGCCGGTACTCTATAAAAAATGCGAAGCCTGTGACCGGACAGCCTATCAGAATGCAAAAGCAAGATACGAAACACAAAAAGAGCAACTTGCAGGACAATATAAAGCAAAAACGGTAATGTTCCAAACAACCTTGTTCCTTCTTGCATGGTATTCGCTGACAACCACTCTTTTTCAGGCAGTACAGTCAGATGTGTTCCTTTCCGATTGCAAATCATTCTTCCATGATGCAGCATCATTCATACAAACTTTTATCGGTTGGACGATTGATGCCGGGCAATCTGTGGCACAAATCAGCACAAAAATTCCAAATGAGATTATAGCCGGAATCATATATTGGTTATTGATGATATTGGTTGTTGGAATATGTGTGGCAGGGACAGGGATACTGGCAATACTGATAGAAATAAAGGTTATAGAATTATATAAGAAAAACTGTTGGGATGTTATTACCCTACTGATGATACTGACAAGTGCGGCTGTCATCATTTATTTTGGAGAAGTAATTAAAAAAGCATTATCAATAAATCTGTTGTTCTTTTGGTTAATTTTACAAGGAATATATCTTACAATTCGACGCTATATAAGTCAAGATACTGATTGACTAGATACAAAATATTTGATAAAATATAAATAGAAATACAGCAGATCAAAGGCGGTAAAACTTATGAGAGCAAAGAAAGTGATTGTAGGGGTAGCTATTAGTGCAATGTTAATTTCTTCATCAATTCCAGTAATGGCATTTTCTGTTACAAACGGGAATAAGACATTTGATAAAAAGTGGGAATTGAGCACTACATCTGATGGCGGAAAAGGTGTTTTGACTTATGGTTATAATACTCTTGCTATTAATGAAGATTATGCACACGCATATCATTCAACTAAAGATCATTACGCATATGTCAAGAATGGAAATGGTTCTTTTTCGGGTTCAAATGTTGGTAAAGGTAATTGGTCTAAAATTGAGGTTGCTCATAAAGGAAATAGTATTACCTACGGTAATAGCTACTAAACAAAGGTTCGGGATAATGGCTGAGTGGTTGGAATTCCAACCACTCTTTTTTGTGGAGTGTATATAAATGAAGAAAAAAATAAAATATATAGGAATTGTTTTGGTTATTTTGTTCTGTTGCTATAATTTATTTTGGTACTTCGGGAGTTATAAACCATATAACGAATTTCAGAAAGACTTCCCTGAAATAGAAGAATCTGGAGTAAAAATTTACACAGATAAAGATGGATTCCAGTATAGTGTGTCTGTCCCTGATTATTTGCTTTGGAATGGAAATCTTGCGATAGCTGAGTCAGATGTTCGATATGCACTAATTATTTGGATAAAACCATTTCACCAAGGAATAAGTCAAGGCGTGCTATTTAATGACTATAAGGATTTGAATACTCAAATTATGTTGTCAAGTAGCAAAAAAGCTGAAGATCAAGAAGATCAATGGATTGTTGATGAAAATAGCACAATATTGACTACGATATTTGAAAAAGCAAATAAAGTATGGAATCTGGGGTTGAAATAAATGAAAGCAATTAAAAACTTATGTTTGTTTTGTTTCCTGATTTTTGGAATACTTATGCAATCTGAAATATTTCAAGATCAGCTTTGGAACTTTTCTACAGCATATTTTACGTCATCACGCTATGAAGTTGCTAGTGAAGATATGTCGCAGTTTCTGAAAGATGTATCAGAAACTGCAACGGAGAATGATGTACATATTTTTTCTCAGTACAATGAAATCAATAATAAATACCTTTCAACACTTCATATTTATGGCGATGATAAAGTAATCAGACAAACATTAAAAAATACTGCAAACATAGAAGAATCAGAATATACCGCTTTAGTTTCCGGAATTACGAAAGTAAAATTTCATAATCTCTCAGAATTGCAAAGTACCTCTGTGGGTTATGAAAACTTTATCTCATACATAGGAAATGAGGACAATATTATCTCTGCATATCAGAAATTATCAGAAAAATATAGCTTAACTTATCCAGAATATTGGAATTCTACGGAAAAGGACATGATTTTTATTATATGGGGTATGATTATTGCATTGATGATTGTTCTAAATGTAATTGAAGTGGTTAGGCGAAAAAAAGAGGTTGTTGTACGAGTTTCCTTAGGAGAAAGTGCTGGTTTCATAGCATTTAAGGCTGCTTTATTCGATGTAACTTTTGACATTGCATTATTTATTGTTGCAAAAATATTGCTGTCAAATTATATATCGGGAGCATATGAGAATAGACTCGTCACAATTTTATATTCCATTGGAATTATTCTTTCCACTATTCCATATTGTTCTTTTTGCTTTTTTGATATTAGAAAGGCATTCGCAAATGCAACACACAAAAGAGGAGTGGATTTTTTAATTTATTCGTTAAAATTTATAGCAGGGGTAGCCGCTGTTTTTACAATTACCACTAATATTAGTAGTATTCATAATAACCTATTTACAAATGAACATTTGTTAGAAGAATATTATGATGCAAATTATTTTACCGTAAAGACTACTGATTTTAATGCTGAAAAAGAAGAAGCTTTTTGGAATAAACTATACAAGAATGAATATAACACATTAAAGCCTGTAATATGCTTGAATATTTTAAATGATAAAAATGATGTGATATATGTAAATAATCATGCAAAAGATATGTTACAAGGTTTTACGAAGCAGATAAATGCAGTAGAGAATGAATCTTCTGATTTGATTATTTTCATTCCAAAGAATAGATATTTTGCTAAAAACAAGCAATTAGCCTATGACTCCTTGAGCCATGTTTTAAATCATGATAATTTACAACAATTAAATATTCAGTACATAGAGTATAGCGAAACAGAATACTTTTCCTATTTAGATACAAGTAGAATAAATGGTATCGAAAAAAGCAAAAATCCGATAATTATTTATCAGGCAAACAAAGATTTAGCAGTCAATGGTGGGTATCTTGAAAGCTATAAAGCAGGAGCAGTTTTATTTCAATGTGATGAAAAACAGCTAAGAAATATCAGCAAAAAGTATGAAGATATGCTTGGAAATTATCAGCTAGTAATTACAAACGTACATGAACAGTATTTATATAATCACACATTTTTAATAAAACTCGTGGGATTTTTAAGTTCTCTTTGTACGATTGTATTGCTTTTAAATATTATGATTATTGTTACAGTAAGTAGACTAGAGTTCCGAGAAAATGCAATGAAAATTTCCTTGATGAAAATCTTTGGATATAGTTTATTTGAACGGCACAAAACACTTCTTAAAATGATTGTAGTGGAAAATTTTGTGATATTAGTAGGTATGCTTATCTATTCTTTATTATCGGTACAGACTGAAGTAGGAATTAGCATTCTTGTTAGTTCATTTATGGCACTAATAGAATTTACAATTATTTTCTTTAATATCACAATTGTTGAAAAAACAAACATACCGAAATCATTAAAAGGAGGTTGCTTATGATAACAATTGAAAATCTATGCAAAGCATATAATGATAAAATTTTGTTCAAAAATTTTCATTTGGAAATTCCAGATAGCCGTTTTTTGGTAATTAGTGGCGAAAGTGGATGCGGAAAAAGTACTTTACTTAATATGATTGGAGGTATTGAAACTCCTGACAAAGGTTCTATTATTGTGAATGGTTTTGATGTGGCAAAAAAAGGAAAAAAGCAGAAATATTTCAAAGAAGTTGTTGGATTTTTATTTCAAAATTTTGCCCTTTTGGAAAACAAAACAGTAAAAGAAAATCTAGAAATAATAAAAAAATCAGGTAGAACGGATATTTCAATAAATGAAGCTCTTGAAAAAGTTGGTTTACAGAAAGTAATTAACAAAAAAGTCTATCAATTATCTGGTGGCGAACAGCAGAGAGTTGCGTTAGCTCGTTTAATGCTAAAGAAATGTTCGATTGTATTAGCAGACGAACCAACTGGTTCCTTAGACAAAAAAAATAGTGAGATTGTTATGAATATATTGCATGAGTTAAGTGAACAGGGAAAAACAGTTATTGTTGTAACTCATAGTGAAGAAATTGTAGCACAAGAAAAGCATGTTCTATATTTATAATTACCCATAATAGAAGAATATGTTCTTTCGGGAGACACCTCCTCTAAGAACATATTCTTTTGGTTAAAATTGATTATAAAGATACTTTTATTTCAGTATATTCGCTATATTGATGGGATATATATTTGCATATTATTTATATGGATAAGGATTATAACTCTAGTGAGTCTTCTGCATCTACCCACATCTGTAAATTACCCTCAAGATATAATCTTGCATATTCCAAAGGCTCATCCACAGCCAATGAAGTAAGCGCACATTCTGATCCGTATGTGGTTTTTAGATTTTTTTCAGCTTTCCAGCAATCAATGCGAAGCATATATCCGGCACTTGTGTAAACATCAATACTATCGTGATTTATGTTGTATTCTGCATAAATTGTTCTCATCGTATCTTATCTCCATTTTCTTTTAATAATCAGTTATAGAGTTAAATATCGAAAACATTTCAATCAGTTCACCATGTCGTTATTGTTATACTGTGTTATGAAATTTTCTTTCCCTTATTTTTTCCCATATTAAGGTTCATGAAAACCAATGTGAGAATATAACACAAGGGAAAGAGTAAGGGAAAGCTCACTTGCTACAAACTTAGTATTTTCAAGGGTTTGCGAAGAATTTGATAATTAAATATAACAGTTATTAAATTTCCTAAAATATGTGAAATATCAACTGAAATTTGTAGAAATCCTCATCGGACATATTGTCGTTCTTGATTTTCCCGGCGGTTTCCATGACAGCTTCCACCAGCGGGCGAATATCCATAACAGAGGTGTCCTCCTGGTGCTGGGTGCTGATAAGAAATGTGGTGATGCGACCCGTATCATAATCATAGGAAACTTGCGCTTTCGCATCCGACAAGACCAGTGCAAACTTTTCATCAGAATTAACTTCTTTGTTTTCCTAATCGTGTTTAATGTATTTAGTGATAGTATCGATTAATTCCTCCATGTTAATTGGCTTGGAAATATGGTCATTCATGCCTGAATCCAGAGATTCCTGAATATCATCTATAAAAGCATTTGCAGACAAAGCTATAATTGGAATCGTAACTGCATCGGACCGCTCTATACCCAAGGCTCGAATGGCTTTTGCTGCTTGGTGTCCATCCATGTTTGGCATCATAATATCCATCAAAATAAGATCGTATGTGCCTCGTGGATGATTTTTAAACAAATCCACAACTTCTTTTCCGTCTGATGCGCGTGTTACGGTCATACCAGCATCTTCCAGTATTATCGTAGCAAGTTCAGCATTTAGATCATTATCCTCAGCCATAAGAACATGAATACCCGTCAAATCTCTATTTAGATGTTGTTTTTGTTCTGATTGAATAACCTGTTCTTGCAACTCCAGTGGGATCTCCACTGTGAATGTAGAACCTACACCTTTTTTGCTCTCAACAGCAATCGAACCGCCCATCATATCCACATATTTTTTTGTGATAGCCATACCAAGACCGGTTCCCTTATATTGAGTTCTGGCATTAGCATCATCTTCTTGTGAAAACGGATCGAATAATTTTTTCTGGAACTCTTCACTCATACCAATACCGTTATCTCGAACAACATAACGAGTTATGATATGTTTCTCATCCGCTCCTGGGTAACTGCTGATATCCAAAGTAATCTTTCCGCCGTCCTTTGTGAATTTCACAGCATTGCCAAGAAGATTCACCAAAACTTCTCGGATACGCACAACATCCGCAAGGACATATGGGTTAATTGGGATTTCTCGATGTACTTCAAACTTAAGATCTCGATTATAAAGAAGTCCATTCATAATCGCCTGGACGTTATCTGTCAATTGAGTAATGTCCACTGGCTCGGGCGAAATAGTAACTTTTCCACTTTCAATGCGAGTAAAATCCAGAACGTCATTCAACAAAGAGAGAAGATGATTCGAACTTTTTTGAACTTTCTCCAAGCTATCATGAATATCTGAAACCGTGTTCTGGTGAAGCGCAATGTTTGTAAATCCAATAATGGCATTCATCGGCGTTCTGATATCATGGCTAATACTAAGCAAAAACGCAGATTTTGCTTTGTTGGCAGCATCTGCTTCCTCAGCGGCGGTCATTAATAATTGTTTTTGTTTTTGCTCTTCTGCCTTGCTTTTCTGGTAAACATAATAGGTATATAGACAAATTAAAAGCAATACAGCTCCTGCGACTAAACCGCAGATGATGGAAATATGATTCGTCTTTTCAACCATTCCATAAGCTGATTGCATATCCATTTCAATGCAAAATGCGCCAATGATTTCTCCTGTCCCATCATGATTTGCGCTTACAGGATAGCAAGCCGTAAAAATCGGCCCCCATGTTGTATCAATGATATCCTGAGAGTACACTTTCTCCCCAGAAATAGCCCTATCAATATACGGAACCATTTCTTCCTCAATATAATCTCCAGGGTGTCTTACATCATCCGCATCTGAATCCAAACCGTCTACCACATAAACGAGTTTTCCTTCTTCATTTTTTTTAGCGGTGTAAATATATCGAGTAGAATTCAGTGTTCTGATTTCATTGAAATATGAAGAAATATTCTTATATAATTGATTCTTTTCATCAGATTGATCTTTGATTTGATCAAAATCTTCTTTGCCGATTCTTCCATCCACAAGTTTGTGTACTGCATCTGCACTCGCTGTGTCACGTGTGATTTCTGTTTCAAGGGCGGTCTTAGTGTAAGAACTTTGCAGAATAAATGTGTACGACGCTATTACAAAAATCATCAAAAGCCCCGCAATCACAAAGATACTGCCTGTATTCTTCCGCCTAAGGAGTAGTTTTTTCAAATTAATTTCTTCTTTTGTTTTATTCATGCTGCTCATTCACATCCTCTAAATTCCGATTGAACAAAATCGCTGCGCGATGGCCTGCCAAGGCTGTGGCGCAGTTTTATTTTTATTAAAAAGCAGTGGAATTACTTTTCATAATCCGTTATTGTTAAGTTACCACACGAAACAACTGAACTAAGAAAGCTCCACTGCCTATGATAAGAATAACATTTTCCAGTCTCTTCCGCAATCGGAATTATGACGCTAATGCACCTCCGAATAGGTAGATGTAATTATTAACACTACTTATTCTGGAGGTTTTATTATGTATAAAGATATTTTTGAATCTATCCGCAATGAAGCGGAAAAACGTAACCTGCGTGAAAGAACTATTCAACTGTATTGCTCTGATGTCAGTTACTTCCTTCGTTGGATTGGAAAAAACGTTTCTGATCTTACGCTTGAAGATGCGGAAAGTTTTCTTACAGCCAAACGTCTGGAAGGAAGGTCTCCTGAAACTCACAATCACTATCGGTCTGCAATAAAGTTCTTATATAAAAAGGTGCTGAAGACTGTCTGGGATGATGACACTGTTCCAGCTATGAAAAGAGAGCGCAATCTTCCTGCTGTTCTGTCCCGCGATGAAATAAATGCAATCATTGACGCCACTCCGAATCTGAAACATAAAGCGATTATTGCAACTATGTATTCTTCCGGATTACGTGTATCGGAGGTCGTTCATCTCCATTATGATGACATTTCCCGTACCAACATGACAATTCATGTTCGTGAAACCAAAGGCAGAATTGACAGGTATACAATTCTGTCTCAAAAAAATTTAGACCTTCTCACTGAGTATTGGTACAAATGTGGTCGCCCCAAAGATATCCTTTTCCCAAGTTCCTGGACCGGTGGATATCTTGATATAACCGGTGTTAACCAGTTCTTTAAGAAAAGTGCTAAACTCGCCGGCATTAACCGTCATGTTTCCTCTCATGCGTGCCGTCATAGTTTTGCCAGCCACTTATTCGAAAGTGGCACAGATATAAAATATATCCAGTCACTTCTGGGACATGTTGATCCTCGCTCTACAGATGTTTACCTTCATGTGAGCAACAAGACACTTCTTGGTATCCGCAGCCCGTTCGACAACCCGGAAGGTGGTGAATCATGAGTAAGGATTGTACGATTCAGGATGTTTTTCATCGTTTTTATTCATCTTTTGAATCCACACATAGTATTTCTCCCGCTCAGCGAAAGGCCGCTTATCACATCATGAATTGCAAAACCGGCGCCTTTGGTGTGAATGTAAGCGTATGCGAGGACTGCGGCTGCATATCAGTCCACTATAACTCCTGCCGTGACAGATGCTGTCCTATGTGTCAGGAGTTTCCAAAAGAAAAATGGGTAGATGCACGGCGGGAGGATATCTTAGATGCTCCTTATTTCCATGTGGTTTTTACAGTTCCGGAAGAACTCAATCCCATTATCTACAGCAACCAGAAATTCTTATACACTGCTCTTTATCATGCGGCTTCAGATACTCTCAGTGAACTTGCTGCTGACAGTAAATATCTTGGGACTGATATCGGCTATATCTGTATCCTCCATACATGGGGAAGTACCATGAACTTTCATCCCCATATCCATGCGATTGTTCTTGGTGGAGGGCTGGATGTGAAAAATCATTGGAAAGACAATGGGAAAGATTTTTTCCTTCCGATTAAGGTAATCTCAAAAACGTTTCGTGGAAAATACATGGCTGAACTTAAGCAACTCTGGGAAAATGACAGGCTTGAATTTCATGGATCGGCTGCACCTTACAAAAATCACTATACTTTCAAGGAATTGTTAAATACCTGCTATGCAAAGGAATGGATTCCTTATTGCAAGAAACCATTTGACGGTGCCGAATCTGTCATCAGATACCTTGGAAAATACACCCACCGGATTGCTATCAGCAACTACCGTATCAAAGACATGACAGAATCTACAGTTACATTTTCTGCTAAAGATTACAAAAACCAAGGGCTTTGGAAAGAGATCACCATATCCGGCGAGGAATTTATCCGTCGATTTTTAATGCATGTTCCTCCAAAACGTTTTGTACGTATCAGGCACTATGGTCTTCTTTCATCCAGAAATAAGAAGAAAAAGATTACCCTATGCAGAAACATCCTTGGTTGCAAAAAATATATTTCCAAGCTGAAAGATATGGATGCACCTGCCATTATCCGTCTTCTTTATAATAAAGATATATGCAAGTGCTCTTCCTGTGGTGGTAAGATTATTCCTCTGCCTACAGAACAACATTTTATAAAACCAAAACCACATATGCTCTGTTAACGTATCATAACTGTATATTTTTTTAGCTTCCTTAGGGAGGCTTATTTCTGGTGTCATAATACAGGACTGAATTATAAATTCTATGTGTTTCTATGTGTACATGCTATCCTATTATAAATAGAGTGTCAGAATTAAAAGTCCATATAGAGTTGACGCGCTTTGTTCAACCAGAAAAAATCGAAATTGATGCAAACGAAAGGGCAGTTAATGAAAAGTCTCAATACTGCTTTTTCGTTTGCACCACCTTCGATTCTTTTCTTAACGATTTGTTAGATTCATAAAACACTATTTTTCATAATTGTATCATAATCACATAATCCGGAAAAGTAATTATTTTTTTCTTTGCCAATCCTTTTACTATCTTATCAAAATATGCCTGCATGGACACAATAATCGAGAATCCCCTTGATATTCTCCTCAGTATTTTGGTGCTTTCTTTATAGATTCCGTCCCTGATACTGTATTGTTACTACATAAACGATTTTGCGTGGTTCGTCAATGCGATTCATTCTTGCAAATATATCATACAGTTCACTGCTCATTGCAACCAAGTCGCTATATCCGTTTTTGGTGATAAAAATAGGCTCCTGTTCCTTATGTGCAATATTGGAAATCTCGGTTGTATTGCGTAAATCCTTAATAGGCATAATAAGTGGCATGATACTTCACTCCTTTCATTGACATAATTATGTCAATAAAAAGCAACCGCGAAATGCATATCTTCACAAAATAATATATGGACAAAATTGAAAAACTTATTACAAAAAATTAAAAATAATGGTTGACAGATACACCACTATCGTGTATTATATAACACGTGCCAAGCATAAGAGGGCACACAACTTAATACATGCGATAGTGGCGTAGTTGGTAACGCGCGACCTTGCCAAGGTCGAGACCGCGGGTTCGAGCCCCGTCTATCGCTCTTTATAAAGAGATATCCTTCATGGATATCTCTTTTTCATTATAAGAGTGTAGCGGAGCCACTCACCCGCGGTGCAGAACAATTTATCAATACAACCGTTTTATCTGGTATCGTCAAACTTTTTTAAAAAAATTTAAAATTACTGTTGACAGATGCTCCTCTATCGTGTATTATATAACACGTGCTCGACACAAGAGAGCTCACAAACATAACAAATGCGATAGTGGCGTAGTTGGTAACGCGCGACCTTGCCAAGGTCGAGACCGCGGGTTCGAGCCCCGTCTATCGCTCTTATAACATAAAAGAGATATCCTTCATGGATATCTCTTTTTCGTTATAGGCAGGAATATCTGTCATATTTTTGCGTCCCCACACATATTATATATAAAACAACCACAGGAGGCGCATATGAGTGCAAAAACAAAAATCGTCGTTGTAAAAATGAAGCATGTCATTCTCACCGGAGTGCTCCTTGGCATACTGCTTCTTCTGATAATTTTCGCTGCTACATATTTCTTTTCAGGTGATGAGCCAAAGCCTGCAGTCGAAGAAACCGGCATGTATACACCGGGTGTGTACAATACATCTGTAGCGCTGGGTGGGGCGGCTATCGATGTGTCTGTGGCGGTGGACAGCAATAACATTAACTCCATAAGCCTTGAAAACATGACTGATTCGGTGGAAACCATGTATCCGCTTGTTGAGCCTGCGATGAACGAGCTCGTATCGCAGATTGTGCAAAATCAATCCACCGATAATATTTCCTACGCAAACACAAGTCAGTACACCTCCAAAGTGCTGCTCAACGCAATTGACAACACACTCTCCAAAGCGAAAAAATCTGACAGCTCAAATACCGAAGAAAATGCAAAGACTGTATCTGAATCACAAAAAGAGCCCGGGGATTCTTCAAAAACTGAAAATACCTCGCAGTAACCTGCGAGGTATTTTAACTTAATCATATAAATCGTAAAATATATGTTATGTATCAAAAATATAATCTACTGCTCACTGTCTGCAGATAATCCCTGTAGATAATCACTGACTGCACTGATATCTGCGTAATAGCAGTACACCGGACGACTCTTCTCATAGTACTGATATCCGGAGTAACCACCCCAGCCTACCAATGCGACTACAGCCGCAGCTGCAACAATTCGTGCTATAACACGCTTTACTTTATTTCTGGCATTTGTCTTTTTACGATTTGCCTTTTCATTCTTATATTTATCAACCTTTGCCTGACTCATTGCTTTTCTCCTTTAACTCAATGCAATAATTCTACTACATTTTGCGGGAGATATCAAGGCATTTCATCATAGCTTCAAAAACACTGCTTCTCATGCCCTTTTCCTCAAGCACACGCACAGCCTGGATAGTGGTTCCGGCAGGTGAGCACACCATATCCTTGAGCTCGCCCGGATGCTTTCCTGTCTCGAGAACCATTTTTGCGCTTCCAAGCACTGCCTGGGCTGCAAATGTATATGCCTGGCTCCTTGGCATGCCGCCTGCTACAGCTGCATCTGCCATAGCCTCGATAAACATAAACACATATGCCGGTGAGCTTCCGCTGACCGCTGTCACTACATCCATGAGCTTCTCGTCTATCATCTCAGCCTTTGAAAAGCCCGAGCACAAATCAAGCACTGTATCAAGCTCAGCCTGCGATACTCTTTCATTTGCACAGACTCCCATCATGCCCTCACCAACCATGGCAGGTGTATTTGGCATGGTACGTATAACCTTTAAGCTCCTTCCAAACATCTCGTCAAACCACGAAAGTGACTTGCCCGGTGCAATCGAAACAATAATTTCATCGTCACTAACAGTGTCCTTTATCTCTGCTATAACCTCCTCATAGTACTGTGGCTTTACTGCTAAAAACAGAATATCTGCAAACTCTGCTACGCTCTTATTGTCCGCTGTCAGCCTGATTCCAAGCTCTGCTGCATTCTTTTCTCTGGAGCTTTCGGTCTTTGCAGATGCAAGAATATCGCTTGCCTGTGCCTTGCCTGATGCAAGCACTCCGTGTATCATTGCCTTTCCCATGTTTCCACAACCTATGAAGCCTAATTTCTTACTCATATTATCCTCCTGCCGTAATCAATATATCTGACTATTCAAAGCATCCACAATCATGTTTAACAGTCAGTATTTTTGCAAACTATTTTAGCACACTTCATTCAATCATGCAAAATATCTTTTGACTCTCATATCATCTTATGCATCAAAACCTGAATGTACAGGCAGGCCTCTGTGCTCAACAGGAGTGGAAAAAACTATCTGTGTACTTGTCTTGCCGAATTTCTGCAGAGTGTTGATAAAGTCATCAAGCTCCTCCGTATTCAAAAACTCCACCTCTATGAGCATAGAATACTCTCCTGTCACACAATTGCACTCTATGACATTCTCCACACTCTCAATAAACGGATAAAACTCTTCCTTTTGTACAGGCTCCAGGTCCAGATTGACAAAAGCCTTTATCTTATAGCCCAGATTAACCGAATCAACAGCGGCATGATAGCCCTTTATGATTCCCTTGCTCTCCAATCTCTCTATTCTGGCTGTTACAGCCGGTGATGACAAAAACACCTGTGCCGCTATCTCCTTTATCGCTATACGTGCATTTTCCTGTAGCAGCTCTACTATTTTCTCATCAATCATATCCAATGCATTCTTAGTCAATGTACCGCCTCCTAACCTCTCTTTTGTAAATGTGATTTTTCCAACAAAAAAGAGGGCGCAGATAACCTAATATCTGAACGCCCTCGTTCGCTTTACTTTTTTAATTAATTACTTTAGAAAAATAATATCATTAATCAATATTACTTGTCAAGATTAAGATCTGTAATCTCCGTTAATTTTTACATAATCATATGTAAGATCACAGCCCCATGCCTTGGCTGACACATCTCCCTGGTGTAAATCTATGTCGATGTAAATCTCATCCTCATGCAGTATTTTTGCTGCCTCCTCCTCTGAGAAGTCAACTCCGGCACCATTCTCGCACACCTTGATGCTTCCTGCTGTTGAGCGCAGGTGAAGCTCCACCTTGTCTATATCAAAATCAGCCTCCGCATAGCCTATAGCACAAAGGATTCGTCCCCAGTTGGCATCCTCGCCAAACATAGCACACTTTAAAAGTGGTGAACGGATAACGCTCTTTGCCACAATAATTGCTGTATCAAGATCAGGCGCACCTGCGCATGTGCACTCTAACAGCTTTGAAGCGCCCTCTCCATCCTTTGCAAGCATTCTTGTAAGATTTGAAAGCACCTCGTACAGTGCATCCTTAAAGATCTGATAATCATCATTCTCTGTAGTAATAGGTGTGTTTCCTGCAAGGCCGTTTGCCATGATGCTTACCATATCATTGGTAGAGGTATCGCCGTCAATGCTTAAGCAGTTGTAGGTAACCTTTACAATCTCGCTCAGGGCCTTCTGGATGAGCTCCGATGAGATGGCAACATCTGATGTGATAAAGTTTAAGGTAGTAGCCATGTTCGGGTGAATCATGCCGCTTCCCTTTGCCATACCGCCTACTGTACACTCACAGTCTCCAAGCATGAACTTTACCGCATACTGCTTTGGAACGGTATCTGTAGTCATGATAGCGTTTACAGCCTTGTCGTTGCCGTCTGCCGAAAGTCCCTTTGCAAGCTCCTTTATATGGCTCTCGATAGGCTCAATAGGAAGCACCTGGCCAATAACTCCTGTAGATGCCACGATAACCTCGTTTGGATCAATCGAAAGCTCTGCTGCTGCAAGCTCGCACATTCTCTGAGCCTTCTCTACTCCGTCAGCATTGCAGGTGTTGGCGTTTTTGCTGTTGACAATAACAGCCTTTGCCGTATGTCCTGATGCCTCAAGGTGTGCCTTTGTCACCTGAATAGGCGCGCCCTTCACCTTGTTTGTTGTGTAAACAGCCGCTGCCTGACACTGTGTTTCTGAATAAACTAAGGCCAGGTCATTTTTGTTTTTGTCACTGTTTAATCCACAGTTTAATCCGTTTGCAACAAAGCCCTTTGCTGCACAGACGCCCTTTTTTACCTTTGTAAAACTCATTTGTATAATACCTCGATTCTTTTAATATGTCTAATCCCCAACATATCGTATTATTGATATATGAACGATAGACTGTAACATCCTCTCGTTACTCTATCTCTTTCATGACGCTCTTGTAAGCCGGACGGATAATCTTGTTCATGCCGACAATCTCCTCAAGCCTGTGGGCACTCCAGCCAACAATTCGCGCAATGGCAAAAAGAGGTGTGTAAAGCTCCATAGGAATACCAAGCATCTCATAAACAAAGCCGCTGTAGAAATCGACATTCGGAGAAACACCCTTAAAGATATGGCGCTTTTCAGCGATAATCTCAGGAGCTACCTTCTCTATTGTATTATAGAGGTTCATCTCATTATCTCTATTCTTTGCCACCGAAAGCTTCTCCACATAGCCTCTGAATATACGCTCTCGCGGGTCAGAAAGTGAATACACCGCATGTCCCATTCCATAGATGAGTCCCTTGTGGTCAAATACCTCACCATCCATCATTTTTCTGAGGTAGGCTCTCACCTCATCCTCATCATCCCAGTGCTTCACATGCGAACGGATGTCCCGCATCATCTCCATCACCTTGATATTGGCACCGCCGTGCTTTGGTCCCTTAAGTGATGACATGGCTGCCGCGATAGCAGAGTATGTATCTGTACCTGCCGATGTAACCACACGGGTGGTAAATGTAGAGTTGTTTCCACCGCCGTGCTCCATATGAAGAATAAGTGCCATATCAAGCACCCTTGCTTCAAGCTCTGTATATTGATTGTCAGCTCTGAGCATCCTAAGGAAGTTTTCAGCTGTCGAAAGCTTTGGATCCGGCCTGTGAATATACATGCTCTGATCATTTTCATAATGATTATACGCATGATAACCGTAAACTGCAAGCATCGGGAATATTGCAACAAGTGATAAGCACTGTCTGATATTGTTGTCGATGCCCGCCTTTGCTACAAGAGGATCATATGAAGCCAGTGTCAGTATACTTCTCGTCATGGAATTCATGATATCCTTTGACGGAGCCTTCATGATGACATCCCTCGTAAAATTGGTAGGAAGGGTTCTGCTTCTTCCTAAAACCTCTGTAAACTCAGCCAATTCACTCTCAGATGGCAGCTGCCCGAAAAGCAGCAGATAAGCAATTTTTTCAAAACCAAACTCTCCGGGCTTGAGGTTATTTGTAAGTGTCTTTACATTGTAGCCTCTGTACCACAATTGTCCGTCACATGGCACGCTGCTGCCATCCTCGCCCGTCTTAAATGAAACAATCTCCGAAATATTCGTAAGACCTGTCAGAACTCCCTTTCCGTTTACATCCCTAAGTCCTCTGTTGACACCATATTCCCTGAAAAGACTATCTGAAATTGTGTCATTTTTAATACAGATATCCTGTTTTTTTGCAGCGTAATCCGCTAATAAATTATTGCTTTTTGTCATCCATTCACCCTTCCTTTTTATCTTTTATAATATATTATATCCGTTTTCTTAGAAATTGGCAAACCCATTCATGAATCCGTAGCCAAAAATTTTATTTGGGTAGTCAGTTTTTTCTTTTCTGCGGCAGTTTCTTACCATGACATTTTTTATATCCACTCCGTTTGCGAGCAAAACATTGCCTCTCACTATCATCCACTCCATGATGAGAGCCGCCACCGCTGCAGTGATTGCAGCAGCCGCCGATGTGCCACTTAGTGCTATATACATTCCTCTTAGATTTGCCCCTGTGATATCCACAGCCGGTGCTACGAGATCCGGCTTTATTCCACCGTCTGCGTCAAAGCCCCTTCCCGACTCTAAAAGTATTGCATCATTTAGGGAATTATAGCCTCCCGCCGTTATCACAAGCTTAGCATCCGAAGGCATGGTCAGCGTGGTATCAGGCTCCGAGACAATAAAGCTCACATCAGCATCAAGAAGTCCTGTCATCGGGAGCCACATATTAAAAACACCTCCAATAGTACTAAGTGGAAATACCCTGATGGTCCACACTCCCTTCACCACCTTTTCAAAGCGGATAAATATAAGCAAATCCCTCGTCTGTCTGCCGGTCTGCCTGTAGTCAATAGTCACCTGTGTTCCTTCAAGCAGAAATGAGTATTCACCGCTGTCTATTCGCATTGGTACCCCTGCCGGATTCGACTGACCACTCGGTGATATGACAGAAAGCGTAAATAGCTCAGGTGAAAGTGCCCAGCATTCCAGATAAAACCCATCCATATCCTGCTCAACATTTATCTCAATATCATCGACTGTATCTGTTATGCGCCCTTTATAATGATGCCTGCTGTTCGCCTCATTGCCCGCTGCCGCAACCACAGCCCTGCCTCTTTTTGCCGTGATATAGTCCAGATACTCTGAAAGATCCTCAGCTCCCGTGTGGCTTCCGTTATTGCAGCCAAGCGCCATGCAAAAGACAGCCGGTGCTCCCTTTTGACCTGCAAACTCATCTGCAAAATGCACTGCTCTCATCACATCAACCTCCGAGTACACCATTTTACGATCCGGAATAAAGTAGAAATCATACAGCTTTTGAGGTGCCCTTTTCAGCTTCACGACAATAAGCTTAGCCTGTGGTGCCACCCCTGCAAAATCATCCTGCGGTCTGTCATTGCCACATATCACGCTCGCCACAAACGTACCATGCCCATCCTCATCACCCGGTATGCTCTCATATGGATTTTCCGATAAAATAGCAGCATTTATCTCATCCTCAGAATAAACCGTATCCGTATTCTGATCCCAGAGCACTGCAATCTTCGTCTTACCCTCAGGTGTCATAAAAGCCTCCTGCGCATAATTCACACCTGTGTCAATAACCACCACATACACACCATTTCCGTATAGTCCCGGAACAAACTCCCTTTGAAGTCTGAACACACCGCTCTTTACAAGTCCCTGCGTGGATAAAGGAGCAAGACACTTTGGAATAGCCGAATACGAATAAACTCCCACCAGAAGTGGTGGGAGTCTTTCGTAATCCTCATATGTCCATATCTCGTAATCATCGCCCAATGTCTCTATGATATCAGGAGCTATTACCGGTGGAATGAACTCCTTTTTTGATACTATGAACTGCATATTTTACCTCATATGATATAATATTTAGATATGAGGGTCAAAAGATATTTTGACCCTCATATAATTATATTCTATAAATAAAAATATGCTACCATATTTATCTAATATAAACAAAGCTTCGACCAAAATTTACTCGCGGCTTCCATGACATGTAAAATAAATCACCTGGTAATCCTGCGAAAGCACCGCAAGCAGCCTTCTGCCTCGAGCAAGCTTCTCATCATCCAGATTCACAAACGGATCGTCAAGTATGAGGAACGGCTTCTCGCCCGGATACATCGCATCCACAAGCGCAAAACGCATACATATGCCTATCAGGTCCTTGTAGCCTGCCGACATGGTTCTCACATCGCGAAGCTGTCCCTGCTCCTTCATCCTTATTGAAATATTGGCATCCACCTGCCAGTCTCTGTCTGTATTTTCTGTCAGGATACCGAAGTACTTCTGGAAGCCATTGGAAATAGGCGCCATGTATCTGGCAGTAAACTGCTCCCTTGCTCTGGTCAGATAGTCTGATGTAAGCCCAAGTATCTCGTACTTATGCTTTTCCTCAGCCTGTATCTGCTTACAGTTGCGATACTCCTGCTCCTTTTCATCCCTCATATCAAGCTGCTCCTGCAGATCATCCATCTGTCTGCCGTACTGCACTAAGGATGCCCTGATTTCATCGAGGCTGCCCTCAACCTTTGAAATCATCTCATTGAGCTCATCAAGTGTATACGGACACTCATTTGGTGCAAGGAGCTTGTCCATATCGTTGTCATTCTCAAACTGCGTTTTCTTCTGAAGAGCACTGTCCATATTTTCCTTTGCAAAGCCGGCCTCTGCGAGCTGCTTTTTCATCTGTGAAAGTGTCTGTGTATATTCTGCAGCACTGTCATATCCATAGAGACTTAAATACTCATCAAGCGAAGCCTTTGCCTTCTCATAGTCAGCCTTTGTCTTGGCGCGCTTTCCTATCTGCTCGTTGAAACGGCTGTAGTCATGAGCCTTTGTGCGAAGCTCATAAAGCTTCTCCTGATACTGCGATTCATCTGCTTCAATCGAAAAGCTGTCAAAAAACTGCGATACCTCATGCTCCATTGATGTAATGCCGCTTTGAATCTGCTCAAGCTGCTCCTTTAATTCCTGAATCGGTATCTCCTTTTGCTTTATATTTTCCTCACGCTCAGCCATAAGCCTGATGTATGCTCTCTGCTTTTTGTTGTTCAGACGGATTCCATAGACCATCATGACAACACCGCAAAGCGCCATAGCGACTCCAGCTATGCCTACCACAAGAAACATGATTTCCTTCACATTGTACTTCTCATTCAGACTGAATACCGTGGCAACAGCCGCTGCCAAAAGACCGATAACCATAAGCACAATACCTGCAGGTACAAGCTTAGTCTTCTCAGGGGTCTCCGGCTCCTCCTCATCATCTGCCATCTTTGCAAGTGAGGTCATCTGCGAGAGCTTGAGCTCCATGTGACTGTACTCATTCTTGACGCTCTGGATGTTTGCTATCTTTTTTTGCATCTCATCAAGACCATCATCAGATGGCACACCATCCTTAAACATACCTGAAAGTGTATCTAAATACTGCTCCTCCTCAGGTGTAAAGCTCAGATTATCTTCTACAGCCTTTAAGCTTTCAAGCTCTCCGGCCTGCTTTGTCTTTTCCAAAAGCTCTGCCTCATCCGGTGCTTTGTCTCCAAAAACTGCCAATGCAGCATTGTAAATGCTCTCTTTCTCCTTTGCAACAGCACAAAGCTGCTCGTAGTTTTCACGAAGTGCCTGCTTTCTGCTGTCCTCAGATGCTACCTGAAGCGCCCTGCCGTACTCGGCTCTGATACCGGTAAGCTCCTTCTTCTGGGCAGTTTTCTCATCTATTTTCTCTGAAAGCTGTGCTGCCGCCTCATCCGCTGCCTGATACTTCTTAAGCTCCTGTTCCAAGGCTGTGAGTGTATTTACACGCTTTTTGATAGAGCCTGTGATACGGTTTGGAGACATCTTGTTCATCATATCCTTAATGTCCGCTGTCGCCGACTCGAAGTTGTTGATGTCATTTGTATTTTCCGCCATATTGCCAAGCTTTGCGCTGATGCTGTCTGAAGACGAAAACATGCAGTCTGCCTGCGCTATGTATATCGTTCTCTTGAACGAGCTGCGGTCGAGGTCAAAAAGCTCCTCTCCAAGCAGTGGTGAAAAATCATCACACTCAACCATGGTTGCAAGCCTGTATAAGTGAAAATCATCCTGCTTTTCTGTGAGGCCAAAGGTCCTTACAAGTCTGTACTCCACTCCATCGGCCTCAAAATCAAGCTCTCCACCATAAGTGCCGCCCTGCCATGGCTTATAGAGCTTTCTTTCCCTCTCAAAGGCGCCCGGCTCCTTTTTCGTATCAAAGCCGTACAGCATAGCCTTCAAAAAAGCCGCAAGTGTACTCTTTCCCCAGCCGTTTGGCTGGTTTATGACATTGACTCCATCATTGAAATTGATATTAAGATCGGACAGCTTTCCGAAGTTGTTTATGTGACAAGCTATTAATTTCAATTTCTAAATCTCCTCCCCGCTAAGCGCCGATATACCACACCTGATGACCTCAGACTTCTGCTCCTCGGTCATATCTGAGCCAAGCACCATCCGTATGAACTCACCCTTAAGTGATGCATCCTTTTCGTATTCACTGTAATTGATGAGAAGTCTTGTCTCATCATACACCTTTTCATAGTAGAAATATTCCTCGAACATATCCTTGAGGAAGTCTGTGTTTATCTCACAATCCACGTCCACCTCACCTACAAGCACGAACTTTACCATGCTTCTCGATGAATATTCACTGTCCGAAATGGCTTTTTCCATCTTCACAGCCACATCCTGTGTGGTCATGGCTCCTGTCACATCCACATACAGCGTGTAGAGGCTTCTGTACGCAAACGGTACAAAGCTAAAGCCTGCCGTGAGCTTCTCATCATCTATATCAAGCACCACAAAGCCTTTTTGTCCGCACTCATCAAAGCCTCTTCCCTCTAAGCAGCCGCTATAGCAGTACATGCCACGGTTGTCAAGCTGTCCGCTCTGATACTCATGCACATGACCGAGTGCGAGATAATCAATGCCCTTATTCTTAAGGTCGCCTGTGGAAATCTCATCACCGAGCTGTCCGTGGAGAGTGACAACGTTGTAATTGTCATTGTCGAGCACAAGAGAATTGTACATGGAAGCCTGGTTAGACTTGTCTATCTCAAGACCTGTTATTGTGATATTCCCATAGCTGTATGAGGTCCACTGATTAGAAAAAAGCTTAAGGTTTTCAGGGATTTCATCGAGCTTCGATATGAAATTGTCCGAGTCGTGATTACCCTTAAGATAATAGAAATCGATATCCGGATTTGACGTAATCGAATCCTTTACCAGATTTCTGGCAGTCGCTGACACATTTCTCGTGTCAAATAAATCGCCTGCTATGATAATCGCCTTTACATCATTATTTTTGGCGTACTCTATCATCCTTGAATATGTACGAAGTATTTCCATTTTTCTCTCTTTTGCCTGCTCCTTTGACAGATTCGAGGTCATCTTCGAATCCAGATGCAGGTCTGCACAGTGGATAATTTTCATTTTTCCAATTCCTCTTGATATATGAACGTTTATAAATCATTACAGACTACACATAGATTCATTACGCATAGCCTGGTTGCATCATTTACAGCCAATTCACAATTTCATAATCATTTAACTATTAAACGTGCTGACTGTCTGCAAGCTCAGGTGTACCTCTCATCTGAATGAGCGGGCCGCCCTTCTTCTCCACATAGTCCTTAGTGATTGTAACCGTGCCGATATTGTCATCCTTTGGTATCTCATACATGATATCGAGCATGAAATCCTCTATAATCGCACGAAGAGCTCTGGCTCCGACCTTCTTCTCCTTTGCCATCTTGGCGATGGCATAGAGTGCATCGTCATCGAACTCAAGCCTTACCTCATCCATCTCAAGGAGCTTCTGATACTGCTTGATAATGGCATTCTTTGGCTCCTTCAATATCTTTACAAGCATATCCTCGGTGAGAGCCTCAAGTGAGAACATGATAGGAAGTCGTCCGATAAACTCAGGAATCATTCCGAATTTGCGGATATCATCAACAGTTGCCTGCATGAGCAGGTTCTCATCCCCATCATACTTGTCCTTTAAATCAGCCTTGAAGCCTATAGAAGCCTCCTTGTTCAGGCGCTCCTTTATGATATCCTCAAGTCCCGGGAAAGCGCCTCCGCAGATAAAGAGAATATTTCTCGTGTCAACTGTGGTCATCGGAACCATGGCATTCTTGCTGCTGGCACCAACCGGCACCTCAACCTCTGAGCCCTCTAAAAGCTTAAGCATACCCTGCTGCACTGACTCTCCGCTCACATCACGCTGGTTGGCATTTCTCTTCTTTGCAAGCTTGTCTATCTCATCTATAAAAATGATACCGTGCTCAGCTCTCTCCACGTCATTATCTGCAGCCGCAAGAAGCTTACTTACCACACTTTCGATATCGTCACCGATATATCCGGCCTCAGTAAGTGATGTGGCATCTGTTATGGCAAGTGGCACATCTAAAAGCTTTGCAAGAGTCTTTACGAGATATGTCTTTCCCGAACCTGTAGGTCCGATCATGAGCATATTTGATTTCTCAATCTCCACACCATCATATTTATTTGAAGCCTGCTTTGCAGTGGTATTCTCTTTCTGCGCCTTATGCTTATTGTCAGCCATGACACGCTTGTAGTGGTTATACACTGCAACCGACATGACCTTCTTTGCATGCTCCTGACCTACCACATAATCATCAAGACTCGCCTTAATCCTATGCGGTGCAGGAATTGAGTGAATGTCAAGAATCGGCTCGACCTTTTTCTCTTCCTTTGGCTTTTTCTTCTTAAGCTTCTGGCTGTTTGGTATGCCTCCTGTCAGATCTGACAAATTTATCATGCTGATATTAGGCATATTGCCAAAATCCATATTGCTTATATTTCCCAGATTCCCGAGGTTGCCAAAATTACCGTTGCTCATGGAGTCAAAGGTCTTTTGCATACAATCGTTGCAGATGCACAGGTTCGGCTGGATATGTATCATCTTGCCTGCCACGCTCTCCGGTCTGCGGCAGATGTAGCAGACATCCTCGTAGTCGTTTGCCTTGTTATCGTTTGTATTATCTATGTTATTTGTAGTTTCTTCATTATTATCCTGAATATTGTCAGGTACTTCCTTGAAATCATCATTATTCATAGGTAAATTACCGCCTTTGTATCATTTGGCTGCTTTATCAGCCATTTAACTATTATACACTACTGAATAAATGCGTGCAAGCAAGCTGAGGCGCTTTTGAAAAAAAGGACCGACAGATCAAAAGACCTGTCGGTTCCATTTTCTTAATATCTATCTTCCACAAATAATTTCTAAGATACTTTTGCAATCCCGAGCAATTATTGGAGTGCCCAAAATTATTGCTGCAATTGAACAGCTCAAATCAAATAATCTTAACATTCTTTCAATCTTACGATCATCATAATGTGGAACCATCCATTCTCCCCATGGATATCTATAAATCTCATTTTCCAATGGTTTATATACTTTAATAACTATACACCATAATAAGGCCGTAACATTAATAATGAGTCCACAATAATAAACTATTGGAGCATATGATTCCTTTTGAAAAAAGAAGAACACCAACTTTGAAAATATTAAAAACCATACGCTTTGTGTAATTATGGTAAAATAACTTCCCATTCTCCAGTTGATTCCAAATATAACCAGCGGAAAAAATGCAATTATTAAGCCACATGGACGTCCTGCTGTTATTCCTGCCGTATGATATGAATCTGATTCTAACTGCAATATCGCACACATTAAAATAATAGTTGGTGACAATATTGCAAGATAAATATTCCATACCAAAATAATAATTTTACTATGTTTATTCTCGTTCATACTCTAATAAAAAATGATTACATATTCTCAATATAAATATCTGTCCGTATTGCATATCTACCACTAAATGAATACTGCAAGTTCGTAAGAACTGCACTTTGAATTAGTCCAGTATAATCATATACAAATAACGGTATTACAGATATCCAGACTCCTATTAATGAATTAGTGTCTGTTTTCCTATTAAATATATCATACAACTATCCATATCAAAAGTCTATATTCTGAAAATATTTTTCATATTTTCCAAAAATGAAATTTTAAATTCCACCACCACATTTGGTGGTGGAATTTACTCCCGCACAGTAAAGGTTTACTCTTTCATATAAAAATGGTAAGGTTATCTTTCTTTCTGACAGCAGTAGAAAGAAGGATATCCATGAGTAAATATATTCCAGGAAACCAGAAGCACCTTTCCCTTGAAGACCGTATCTATATCGAAAACGAACTGAACAAGGGAGAAACCTTTAAGAACATTGCCCGCTTTCTTTGCAAGGATCCAACAACCATTTCCAAAGAAGTAAGGGCTCACCGTCTATCCGACTGGTATCACAAAGGTACTTTCTATAATGCCCATAACTTTTGTATTCATCGCTTCCATTGCCGGAAAACCAATGTCTGCGGAAAAATCATTCTCTGCGATGTAAAATGCACTTCCTGCCCCACCTGTAATCAAACTTGCAAGGATTTTGTGAAGGAACAGTGCAAAAGACTGGATAAGGCGCCCTATGTCTGTAATGGCTGCACAAAAAAGATAAATCATTGCACCATCGCCCAGAAATACAGATACGATGCACGTTTTGCTGATAGAAAATACCGTGAAAAGCTTTCCGGTTCCAGAGCCGGTATAAACATGACAAAACATGAATTACGCAAAAAGGATGGCATTGTTTCTCCTTTAATCGAGCAGGGACAATCTCCGTATCAAATCATTACCAATCATCCAGAACTGGATATGTCAGTCCGTTCCTTGTACACCTATCTGGATCAAGGTCTGTTTACAGCCAGAAACATTGATTTAAAACGTAAGCCCGGCTTCAAGCCACGAAAGTGCCATAAAACACAGATTACAAACAGAACCGTCTTCGAGAAAAGGTTATTCAGTGATTTTAGTGAGCTGCAGTTATCCTCTTTTGTAGAAATGGATACGGTACACTCATCCAGAGAATCCAACAAGACGTTACTGACCTTTTTCTTCACTAAGGAAAAGCTGTTCCTTGCCTTTCTCCTGAATCGTTGTACTAAAGGCGCTGTCCGGCTTATTTTTGACCGTTTAGAAAAACGTATGGGCACCTATGAGTTCTTATCTGTCTTTGAATATATCTTGACAGACAGAGGTTCAGAATTCGGAGATCCTGTCGCTCTTGAAACAGGACTGGATGAAATTCAGCGTACCAGCATCTACTATTGTGATCCCATGCGTAGCGGACAAAAAGGAGGTCTTGAGCAGGCTCACACCATGCTTCGCATGGTGCTTCCCAAAGGAACTAGTTTTGAATTTTTGACACAATGGGATGTGAATCTAATCGTGAATCACATCAACTCCACTCCAAGGGAAAGTCTTAATGGAAGCACGCCTTATGACGCCGCATTAGAGACACTCGGAAAAGAAACCCTAAACGCATTTCAGCTTAAGCGCATTGACCCTGATTTGGTCAATCTAACGCCTAAGCTGATTCGCTTCAACCATTAACAACCACTTAGAAATCTGCTGTCGGACTGGAAATTAAACTTTCACATTTTCCTCACATGACCGGTGGAATTTAGTCTCGCACACTACCTTCCAGTGGTCCGTTTGTCATACCATCAAATCAGTTTTTTCCAAGAAGTTACTCCTATTATAACAGAAATAAGCGTTTTGAGCTTATAAAACTCTTAGAAAATCAAGAACTTTTAAATGAGTGTGGAATTTACTTCTGCACTGGAATTTACTTTTTCAAGTTAGCTTTTTCATATTTTTCCAATTATATCAATTTAGTATCTGTATATTTTTATCCCAACTATCAATCGACTCACCTGCCTTTTTCTTGACATACAAATGGGCCGCATAACCGGAATTGATGTTCTTCTAATCAGCATAATTCTCTTGTTCACCATATGCATCTTTATAGTATAATATGCCATTACTGTAGCGAATCTCCCCATCTGACACATTTTCATCAATGACATATTGTTTTCTGCCTGTTATGGGACATTTATAAATCACACTTTCCTTCTGATAATAAACATATTTGTCTGTCACAAAAAACCATTTGACTGTAGCAATATTTTCAAGAATCTCGCTTGCGTCAGATGATTCTTTATCTGCTAATCCATAAAAATCCTCTGTGTTATCACCCCCTGAGGAATATACAAGCTCGTTTTTAAACGAATTTAAATCAACACTGTATACACTAATGCCTACATTTCTATCATTTTCCAAAAGATAATAACACTTGTCCTCACTAAGATAAATATTTGTAATCCTTCCTGAAAGCGGAAAAACATTTCTGGTAACTGCAACAGTATTATTACTGTTATCCTTGCGATATACGACATCTTCATTTTGGTCAATATAATAGACATATTCATCCTTTGACAAACTTATCTGTCCGTTAAGTGTGCCATCAATTACCACATCACCACCAGCTGAATTCTTACTACAGCCTGTCAGAATCAAACATATAATTATTCCTGTTAAAAATCTCTTTTTCAGATGATAATGTGAGAATTTCAAAAAGATAATAAGTAAAAGAATTACAATCACAAAACAACTTACTAAAAGTATTCCTGCAAAATATTTCTTATCTAATGCTTCAAAAGTTTTTATCCTCGTCAAATTATTGTCTATGATATCATTAGAATACATATCCGGCCAGAAAAATCCACTTCCCGACAATAATGCAGCAGCGCATGGAATCCTATACATTGCTGAACTCTTTGAAAATATCATCACCGGAAGTATTACATAAAGCAATGATAATACTATGCTGATTTCTCTTTTTTTAATCAATACATCAAAGAACATTACCACACAAACAAGCATTATATTACCAAGAACATTTAAACCAACTTTAATTAATAACGCCTGAATAAGAGATATAGTATATTTTGAATTTTCAAAAAACTCAATTGTGTTCAATGGATAACTGCCATTCTTCAATCCGACTGAAGCACTTAAATATATGACTGATATCATTTGAAATAATAAAGAAGTAATCACTCCTCCAATTATCCCAATTAAAAGTTTACATATCGTAACACGATTTCTTCCACAGGAAGAAATAATCATAATTTCCATATCATTTTCATATTCTGTTGAAAATGATATAATACCAAGCAGGATAACAACTATCACCATAAAATAATTTATACCATCATGGCATAGTATAGTTTCCCATCCTCTCGTATCTGTAATATATCCACTTCCCGAATCAGTCTCATAAAGATAAATATGATAAAATGATTCAAAAGCCTGTTTTTTCTGCTTATTTGATAGTGTATTTCCTGAATCCGTTTCTATTTTTCTATATTCCTTTTTTATCTGCTGTGTTTTTTCTGTAGTAATTTTACCCTCATATTTTTTAAAAAAGGAAGTATAATATTTTTCTGAATTTCTGATCACATTGGTCGTATCATATCCAAGAATCACCTGATATATACAAGCGGTTATAAACATGACTGTAAAAAAGGAAAATAAATGCTGCTTTCTGAATATCTTACGTAATTCCAATATAATCATCTGATAGCTCTCCTCCCTTTTTCAACGAGATAAGTAATAGCAAGTATTATCATTATCAAAACAATCTGCACAAAAAATATACCATTCTGTAAAGGAATAAAATGCCCGTAAACATTAATTTCTTTAAGAGTAATTCCAATCTCTCCTGTTTTTAACAGAGAAAACGGACTGACCATGGTAAATATTTTTTCTACTACTGTAATTCCATTATCAAATCCGCTCAGATAAAGCGAACCACATATAAATCCTATGATAAGTATAAAAACAACATATGTATTTTTCACAATTTCTGCAATTAACGTCATGACAATTGCAATTATCGCAAATCCAATACATTTCCACAGAACTATAAAAAAATAGAAGTCCAGCACCGACATATCAAACGGAGTATATTGATACTCACTTATAGAATATAGCATCATAGCGGAGCCTTTTAACCCATATTGTTTATTTATGATTAGAAAATTAAAGGCACTAAAGACAGCTTCAAGTCCTACAGCCACAAAAATATGTGTCACTATTTTTGCTGGTACATACATTCTGCTTCCAAGACATACTGTCCTTTGAATTGTTTCCATTCCGTTCCTACGCTCTTGAAAAAATGAAGGCATGATTCCTATTATCAGCAATACCAGAATAAAAAAATCTGATTTATCATACACAAAAAGAGTCTTCCATCCACATGTTTCATAAAATATTAAAGGTGCTCTGCCCTTGTAATGCTTCAAAATAAAACTGTTTTTTTCCACCTCAAAAATATTATTCTGCTCTTTATAAAAACTAATATTTTGCTTCGTTTTATTAACCAGACTATCATTCTGCTCTTCATATGTGACAAGATATTTAATTGGATTATAAAATTGAACCGTTAATAGACTGTAATCACCAAAAACATATCCTGTATGCATAGTATCATCATATTCTGTACTATAGCTGTCATTTATCATTGAACTGTATCTGTTATATTCTTGTGAAATATATGACACTTTTTCTGCAGTAAGCTTTCCATCAAGCCTCTGATGCAATTCATCATAATATAGATTTTCTTTTTCAGATGCGCTTGTCTTTACAAAGTCTTCGTTGAAACCACCCTTAGTCTGATAATCCCATTCCATCCAGAATATATTTGCAATAACCGTTAATACAAATATTACAAAAAAGGAACGTGTTAAAAACTCTTTTCTCAATTCATAATAAAAAATCTTCATCAATACCGCTTTCCTTCCTAAAAAAGGAGAGAAACACCTCCTCTAACTGTGGTTCCACAATTTCGGCTCCTTTTGGTATGTGATCACTAATTCCCCTTAATATAACCTTATCCTTTTCCCTTTTCATATTGGATATCAAATAGTTTCTTCTTATCAAATCCGCTTTATTTTCATCGACACAAATACAAAACACCTGGCCTTTAATTTTATCTCTCAATTCCTCAGAGGTTCCTTCACATGCTAACCTGCCATTCTGCAACATAATAATATGATTAGCAATATACTCGACATCCGACACAATATGTGTTGCAACAAGAATCATTCTGTCTTTTGCTGCTTCCGTTATTATATTTCTAAACCTTATCCGCTCTCCCGGATCAAGTCCTGCTGTTGGTTCATCCAAAACAAGAATCCTTGGATTATTCAACAATGCCTGCGCAATACCAAGTCTTTGACGCATTCCACCGGATAACTCCCGTATTTTCTTCTTTTTACATTCCAGAAGATTGACCTCTGTAAGCACCTGTTCAATTCTATTTTTTTCATCAACCCTTTTTATACAACACATGTAGTCTAAAAATTCTTCAACTCTATAATTCGGATAAAATTTGGGATACTGTGGCATAAATCCAATTAATTTTAAATAATCCGTCCCCAGCTTTTCTATATTAATGCCATCTAACAGTATTTCACCACCGGATGCCTTTAACGCACCAATTAAAATATTAATCAAGGTTGTCTTTCCTGCTCCGTTTGCCCCCAGCAGCCCATATACTCCGTTTTTAAACGTAAAATTAACCGATTTGAGTGCATAAAAGGCACCATACCTTTTTGAAATATCATTGAGTTGTAAATACATTGTAAACCACCCTTTTCGTATCTTCATTTCCTATCAGCCAGTAACCGTTTTCATTATTACGAAAATCATAAAATTGCACACCCACTTCTGTTTCAAAAGTATTTTCGCTTATACATTTCTTATCTGATAGCTGATACACTCGTACTCTATGTTTTGTGAGATTATCATTTATACAAGTGTAAGCTATCAAATGTGCCCCATCCTTTGTAATATATGAAAATGTACTCTCCGTATTATCAACCTTAAATACCACTGACTGATTTTCTTCACAATTGTATATAACTACTTTCCCACTTGAAGTATCTGTTAATGGATTCTCACCATCATTTAGAATAAGATAATTCCCCGATACACGAATCTGGTTAGGGCTATAGCACCTCTGCTCATCATAAAACATTTTGTCAGAGATAAGACTCCAATATCCATATTTTGTATCAATTATTTCATCCCCTTTACTTTTATAAAAGCCTAATTTATTTTCATCTATAAAGGCTATCTCATATTGAGAATATCCATCCACTTCCGGCTCATGATGCATCAATTCCTGTGTCTCAAGATTCAAAACATAAATACCACTTTCTGTGCTCCATGCAAGCTCATTCCCAGATGGTGCTGCCACCGCCTGCGACTGACATTCCTGTATTTCCTTCATCAGTTCTTCAGGAATCATGGCTTTTATGTCAATTACATTTTTTACCTTAAGATTATTGTCATACTCTATGTACTGATATGCTTCTTTTGCCATAGATGTCATGGTAGATATTACCACACCATTTTTCTGCCTTGAATTATCCACAGCTTCATTATATGATGATTTTACAATCGCATATCCATCATGAATTTCACCATAATAATCAATACTTTCCGTATCTTTCACTGCCATTTCAGCTAATATATCATTTGAAGAGACATCAAGAAGTACTAATCGATTGTCAATTTTATCATATTCAAAATCTTTGAAGGTATTTATTTCTTTTACATCAATTTCACTTTGAACATGTTTTATATCCTCAGAATTTTTCGTATTTTCCTTATTATTCTCACATGCTGAAATCGTAATCATACAACATATCAGTAAGGAAATAATTATACTTTTTCTCATACGTATTTACCTGTCTTTAACTAACAAATATCTTCCACTTTGAATTGTATCATCTTGAATTTCATAATCTTTGCCAGCGGTCGATGCAACCGCATAAAGAGAACAGAGTTCTTCATAGCCAGAAACATCAATATCTACATCAAAAACTGTCATTTTGTCAGATGTTGTATTTATCTGTACATAATCACATCCATCAATTTTAACAGGTTCATTGTTTATAAAAACAGTAACCTTTTCTGCAACTTCTTTACCACCATACATTTGCAAAGTCAGATGCAGTTTTCCATCTTTTGAATATATACAATTTTTATTATCATCAGTCTTGATTTCTAAATATGCAGAATAATCAAGTGGGTTATCTGTATCATTTGTCACAAACCCTTTAAGCACATCCATAATTTCTTCTGGAATGTCAGTTACCTCTGTTTTTACAAAATCTGCTTTTGTTTGATTTTCACCATCTTCCTGCATTTTTACAGGAATACAAACGGTTGAATTCATTTTACAACAGTTTCCAAATGATGTGTTTTGAGTGCTATCCGGTAAATAATCTGCCATATATATTGTTGCAAATTGCATACCTAATGTATCCCCTTTCATACCGGATACTGGAGTAACATACGCGGTGAAATTGATTGTTTGGTCCGGCTTCAATTTAAAATAATGAACCAATTTTTTTTCGCTCACCTCATCATTTAACTTATAATAATACGGCTGCACCTCACCATTTAAGAACAAAATTGCAGCAACCTCTACTTCTTCTGAGTTATCATTTGTTCCTACATATAATGGAACCTCAAGCTCATCTCCTGAATACGTATATTCATAATTATCTGAAGGCTTAAACCCCATTGTTACTGTCCCGTCTGATTTTTTTATCAGTTCATCATCACTGCTTATTATAGATGACAATTCCGAATCCTTTTGGCTACCGGTATCTGATAAGGAATCCTTTTTACTGCTGCAGCCGCATAAAAGAATTGTACCAACCAAAATCATGCTTAAAATATATCGAATATGCTTCATTGTTTCATCTCCTATTGTAAAATAGTCGCAAGAGCTTATATATACCCTTACGACTATTTTCAACTATTGTCGCAAATATTAAAATTTTTCTGCTAAATATCTCACAACACTGCCGGTTCCTCTTGCCTCATGACTAGAAAAGCAAGCAAGTTTTGTTCCACTACTACAATTAGTTACTCTTATAATATCATTGACCCTCGCTTTACTCTTTGTAACATTTGCTTTAGCAATTGTTTCCCCAGTCGCGTTAACCTGAATTTCAACTCCTGTAATCAGCTTATTTGCTGTCTTTGTAACCGAAGTCTTTGCTGTAACAGTTGAGCCACTTCTTGTTAACGAATAATTTAGTGTACCAAATTCTGTATTATATACAGATGCGGCACTTGCAGTTAATGGTGTTGCTCCTAATAGTCCAACTGCCATTAGCAATGAAATCGTTACCTTCTTAAGTTTTATCATGAAAATTACCTCCTGTTATTTAAACATTTTATTTGTTTTTTAAGCTTTTTGGCACCATTGGTTCATATAGCAAACCTCTACACAATGAATTAGCATTATTTTTTGCAATTACACTTAAAGTTTTAAGTGCAAGATTTGCACAACTCTGCGAAACAACATTTATGCGTTTGTTATCCATTATTTGCCTCCTTCGTAAATTATTGAAAGTTAGATTATTCTTACTGTGTTTACCATGGTACATATTCAATATATCAAAGCACTTTATTTTTTCAATCCCTTATGCACGAATGACAGTCCAATATGCACGAATAGCATTATAATATATTGTGTATACATTTTTTTATGATAAAATTATAGATAATAATTTATATTAAGGAAGTATTTGTCTTGTTTATAATCAATTCTATCTGGGAATATTTTATTAATTTTATGGAGCAGGTTTTATTTATAATATTTATTCACACGAAACTACATAAAAAAGCAAATTTTAAAAATCAATCATTTTTAATGCTATTATTTTTAACTATACAATTTATTGTATTGTGTTTTATGAATCAAGAAGAAATTTCTTCTTATATAACATTATTATTGTCCTGCATTTTAGATATCATATATGTACTTACGTTTTATCGCGATAATATAATCTTTCGTCTTTTTTGGGGAATCGCATACTCAATCATTTGTTTAATAGCAGAGCAGCTAACCTTTTTTATCCCAACTACACTATATGATAGTGTTTCGACGAAATTACTTTTGGGTGGAGAATTACGAAAACCATACACTATGTTATACCTGGCTATGATTGCGGTATTGATATTAATTCTACACTACGTAGCTAATAAAGATATTACTCTTTCGCCTTTTCAGAAAATCACATATATATTAATTGCTTTTTCGGGACTTGCAATAGGACATTATATTTTACGTCTTACTCTTGAATTTATAGATAACTATGGAAAATCTTCTTTTTCCACCCGATTATCTTTGGTGAATCTTTTCTTTGTTGTTTTATTTCTTGCACTGTTAGTATATATTTACCAGCTTGGTTACTCTAAAAGAGAAAATCTGCGCCTAATAGAAGAACAAAAAGTTTACGAATTAGAAAGAGAAGAATTTAATAGCTTAGTTGAAACCACAAAACAATTAAGAGAAATAAAACATGACATTCAAATTTATCTGGATACAATCAATATTTTAGTCAACGATAAAAAATGGGACGAACTTATCTCATATACTGAACAATATTATAATACCCTTTCAATTGCACACATCACAGTTTCAACAGGAAATACTGCAATTGATTGCATTCTTACATCAAAATTAGATTGTGCTAAACGACTTGGTATAAAAACAACTTATTCTATTATGGTACCTGATTCTTTTCCTTTGGATTCAGTTGAACTCTCATCACTCCTCGGGAACATATGGAATAATGCCATTGAAGCAGGTGAAAAGCTTCTCTCTTTTGATATTGGAAAACAACCGTACATTTATTTTTACATAAAACCCTATCAACATATGATACTTATCCATATTGAAAATAACTTTGACGGTGAAATTAAAAGAAATAAAAATCATGAAATTATCAGCACAAAATCCGAAAAAAATCATGGTTTAGGACTACCACGGATAAAATCAATTATTGAAAATTCAGGTGGTGTATTGCAAATCACCTCAGAAAATAATATTTTTTCAGTACATATAATGCTTCCCGACAAGGAGAATAAGATCGAATGATGAAAATAAATATAACTATTCTTGAAGATTCAATTTCTGAATTTAATCGATTACAAAAAGGAATACTAAAATATAGTAAACTAAATAACCTTGATATAAATATAGATGCTTATAAATCAGGTGAAGAATTTTTTTTACACAATCCCAACTGTCAATCAATCGACTCTTCTGCCTTTTTTCTTGACATCCAAATGGGCAGCATGACTGGAATTGATGTTGCAAAAAAACTATGCTCATCCGGTTATAAGGGGATTATAGTATTTCTGACTGCCTTTAGGGAATACGTATTTCATGGATATGAAGTAAGGGCATTAAACTATTTACTTAAACCTGTAAATGAAAATACTCTATTTTTATGTCTTGATGAAATCACTAAAGAACTGTCCAACAATGCATACATCTATCGTAATCGACAAGAAATTGTAAGCTTACCTTATTCAGAAATATTAACCTTTTCCAGTCGCTTGCATTACGTGGATATATTGACAACCAATGGCAAATGCTATGAACAAATGGCAACCTTAAGCAGAATAATAGAGCATCTACCCGGTGAATTTATACGGACACATCGTTCCTACATTGTTAATATGGCACACATATACAGAATTACATCTAGCAGCATAGAATTATCGAATCATTTAACTATACAAATTGCACGTTCTTACTATAAAGATGTTATAAATGCATTTGCAAAATACACAAGGAGATTTGATATTACAGGAGAATTTTAATGATTACTAAATGGGCTATTTATATTGTAAACCAATTAATAAAAGTATCAAGAAAAAAAATAAATTCTGAACAATTAGACATATACATATATGGTTTAGAGTGCTTTTTGAATACATTTATAACCATAACCCTTTTAACAATATGGGGAATTTTTTCTCATTCTCTTTCTTCTACACTACTATGGGTATTAACATTCTCTTTACTAAGGCATTTTATAGGTGGAGTACATGCACCAACACAATTAACCTGTATACTTGCAAGCTTTTTCCTCGGTTGCATAAATAAATGGTCAACCGTATTTATAACACAAAACACATGCCTCTACGTACTCCTAGCATTTATGTGTCTGTTGTTTGCACCAACTAGTAATAATAAGATGTCACTATCTTCAACTCAAAAGAAATTACATAAAATTATTTCAATACTTATTATATTTACAGGCCTATTGATTTTTTATAAAATTGGTCATTCTAATCTTACAGCAACAATCTTTTATTCCTTTTTATGTGCGATTATTTTAATGCTTATAGAAACAATCTTGCATTTGAGGATAAATCTCTTCCATTAAAATGATTAACACAATTTCTTCTAACAAAAAAACATGCTTAGTCAGATTGCTATCTGCATAAGCATGTTTTTTATTAAATGTTTATTTCAACAACAGCTCAATAAGAAGCTTGTTTACAATCGCAGGATTTGCCTTGCCCTTTGT
>PVML01016860.1_pt1 | contig 121948 bp, 104 predicted proteins | sample 1853371 | NCBI WGS metagenome assembly PVML01 (sample SAMN08533508, study PRJNA380276) | Human gut metagenome, whole genome shotgun sequencing project. | isolation source: participant 1, chromium library | host: Homo sapiens | collected 2017 | reverse complement strand
CGGTATTGAACGGACATACCGCAGCAGTTTTCGTTAAGTTCAAAAAGAAACCGACCAAAGAACAGCTGATCGAAAAACTGGTGAACTTCAAAGGACTTCCTCAGGAACTGGATCTGCCAAGTGCACCGAAGCAGTTCATCCAGTACATGGAAGAAGACAACCGTCCGCAGGTAAAACTGGATGTCAACTACGAAAACGGCATGGGCGTATCGGTTGGCCGCTTAAGAGAAGATAAAGTTTATGACTGGAAATTCGTGGGACTGTCCCATAACACCGTCAGAGGAGCAGCAGGCGGAGCCGTTCTGTGTGCAGAGACCCTGACAGCAAAAGGATATATCACAAAGAAATAAAGAAAAACGGTTTAAAAAACAGGCTCAAAGAGATGTCAGCGAAAAGAAACGCCGGCATCTCTTTTTGCTCTTGCATTTTTGTTTGCCATTTTGTACAATATTCAGGAACGCAGCAAGAATGTCAGAGACATTCTTAATAATAGATATGATGTTGGGGTCAAAAGTCCCCAACTATGATGCCTGCGGATTGTTCCGTGCGTTGCACTCCCACAATCCTCTCCAGTATTCGCATATCGTGGGATTATCATCCCACTTTTATGTCTACGCTCCGCTTCGGTCGGAGCAAAACGAACATCCACTGGATGTTCTGCTCCATATCGGGGCGGGTCCCAAGGTCTTTCATCCACCTATGAGCAAGCTCATGTGGATTTAGACCTTTTGACCCTGGCATCATAAATATGACATTTCGAATTTTTACAGGTGGGTTTGAGTAAATGATAAGGATAAAAAACGTAACAAAGGATTATGGCAGCAATAAAGGTGTTTTTGATCTTTCTTTTGAAGTACAGGATCAGGAGACGTTTGGGCTGCTGGGGATGGAAGGTGCCGGCAAGACGACACTTCTGCAGATTTTGATGGGATTTTCAAACCTTTCCGGGGGACGCTGCACGATCAACGCCAAACATTGCTGGAAACAAAGTACCGGTATTAAGAATTTTACCGGATATCTGCCGCAGAAGATCACACTGCCGGAGTCGATGACCGGTCTTCAGTTTTTTCGCTTTCTGGCAGATTTAAGAAACAGAAAAAGCCTGGAAAAAGCGATCCGCACAGCAGATGCATTTGAGCTGGACACTTCAAAAAAGATCCGTGATCTGAATCAGGAAGAGAAAAAAAAGCTGGCGATCGCCGGTGTAGTTCTTCATGATCCGGAGGTGCTTCTGCTCGATGAACCGGAGAGTGATCTTGGCGAAAAGGCAAAAGTGCAGTTCATGAACCTGATCCTAGAAGAAAAAAGCAGGGGAAAGACGATCCTGATCGCTACCGGAAGTTTTGCGACGGCGGAGCGGCTCTGTGACCGCATCGGGATCCTGCGGCGTGGCATGCTGGTCAACCTGGATGATGTTTCCGTGATCCGTGAGGCCTCCAGAAAGGTATTCTGCATCGGATTTCGAAGTGAGCTGGAAGCAGTCCGTTTTGTCAGAGAGTCAGGATTTGATGTTTTAAATAAAAATGCGACTCAGCTTACCGTCTCGGTTTCCGGAGAACTGCAGAATTTTATCAAAGTGCTGTCAGGGTATAAAGTGCTGACCATGGAGAGCATTCCGCAGACGTTGGAAGAGACTTTTACCTATCTGTATGGAGGTGACCTGAGTGATTAATATTCCAATACTGAAGAAAAATTTCAGAGAACATATCTGGTTGTGGGGCATCGTCACCGCTGTACTGGTACTTTATCTGTTTCTGCTGTTGGGGACATACGCACCAGATGGAAAAGCCGGTGTGATCCTTTTATTTTCCGGGCTGCCGTCCGCAGTTCAGACAGCACTTGGGGCAGGCAATTACGGACTGTCTTTAAGTGGCATTTTGGGAGGCTATTTCTGGGAGAATATCTTTACACTGGTACCATTTGTAGTCAGTATCCCGGTGGCGGCATCTTTCGTTGCAGGCAAACTGGAAAGCGGTGCTTTTGCCTGGATTCTGTCGGCACCTGTGGAGCGTGAAAAGCTTTTGTTTACTCAGATTTATTCTTTTACATTTGCCCTGTTTGCATTGTTTTTTGTAAATTGTCTGGTCGGAATAGTGTGCGGCCTGGCCTTTTGCGGATCGTATTTTGTGATTTCCGAGTTCTTACTGATGTGCCTTGGCGGATTCTGTCTGCATTTCTGCCTTGGGGGCCTGCTGTTTGTGATATCTGCAATGTGTGATGAGAAAGCACTGGCAGTGATGATCACGACAGGGATCGTACTGTTATTTTATATCCTGAAAATGCTCGCTTCGCTTGGGGGGATTTTCGGATATCTGAAATATGTGACGATCTTCTCCATGTATCTGGCGGACGATGTGATCGACGGGGGCATGTTTTTTATATGGAAATATCCGGTACTGATCTTGGCGGGCGTCCTGCTTTACTGGCTTTCCATGCGAATATTTGAGAAGCGGGATCTGCCGCTTTAAAAGAGGAGTAAATAATTGAAAAAATTATACATAGCAGAAAAACCGAGTGTTGCACAGGAATTTGCGAAAGCGTTGAAGATCCGGGCGGCAAGGAAAGATGGCTATCTGGAGGGGGAAGAGGCCGTTGTGACCTGGTGTGTCGGACACCTGGTGACGATGAGCTACCCGGAAGTTTACGATGCTTCTTATAAAAAATGGAGCCTTGCGACGCTTCCGTTTCTGCCGGAGAACTTTCTTTACGAAGTAATACCGGCGACGAAAAAGCAGTTCAAAGTGGTCAACACTCTTTTAAATCGAAAAGATATTGATGTGATCTATGTCTGTACCGACTCCGGACGGGAAGGAGAATATATTTACCGCCTGGTGGAGCAGGAAGCACATGTTCAGGGCAAGAAAAGGCTGCGTGTGTGGATCGATTCTCAGACAGAAGAAGAAATCCTGCACGGGATTGCGACAGCAAAAGATCTTTCCGCATACGATAATCTTGCAAGTGCCGCTTATCTGCGTGCAAAAGAGGATTATCTGATGGGCATCAATTTTTCCAGACTTTTAAGTCTGAAATACGGGCAGTCCATTTCAAGCTGCATGGGAACAAGATACACGGTGATATCAGTCGGACGTGTGATGACCTGTGTGCTTGGCATGATCGTCAGAAGGGAACGTGAAATCCGTCAGTTTGTGAAAATGCCGTTCTACCGTGTACTGTCTTCCATGGTATGCGGTGAAAGCACGATCGAAGGCGAGTTCCGTGCCGTCAAAGGTTCCGCGTATTTCCAGTCTCCGAAGCTCTACAAAGAGAATGGATTTTCGCATAAAGAAGATGCAAAAGAGCTGATAGAGAAGCTGAGCGATCCAAAGCCGGTGCAGGCTGTGATCGAAAAGCTGGAACGCAAAAAAGAAAACAAAAATCCGCCGCTGCTTTATAACCTGGCGGAACTTCAGAATGACTGCTCGAAGCGTTACAAAATCAGCCCGGACGAGACCTTAAAGATTGTCCAGGAACTCTACGAGAAAAAGCTGGTCACTTATCCGAGAACGGACGCCCGAGTGCTGTCAACAGCAGTAGCAAAAGAGATCCACAAAAATATCCGCGGACTTTCCGGGTTTGCAAACGTGCAGTCTTATGCGGCGGAAGTTTTAGAAGGCACGGCCTGGAAAAAGATCGCATCGACACGTTACGTCAATGACAAACAGATCACCGACCATTATGCGATCATCCCGACCGGGCAGGGACTTTCGGCACTGCGGAGCGTAAGTGCCCTTTCGGTAAAGGTTTATGAGCTGATTGTAAGAAGGTTCCTCAGTATTTTTTATCCGCCGGCCATTTACCAGAAAACGACACTGGTTTCAAAAGTACAGCAGGAGTCCTTTTTCTCAAGTTTCCGTCTGCTTCTGTCCGAAGGATACCTTAAAGTGGCAGGCATGCCGGAAGAAAATAAGAAAAAAGACGATACAGAAGATGTGAAATGTGACGAAAATCTGCTTCAGGCACTACAGAAATGCAAAAAAGGTGATATACTTCCGGTGAAGGGCTTTTCCATCAAAGAAGGCGAAACTTCACCGCCGAAACGCTATACATCCGGTTCGATGATTCTGGCAATGGAGAATGCCGGTCAGCTGATCGAGGATGAAGAACTGCGTGCCCAGATCAAAGGAAGCGGCATCGGAACGAGTGCAACCAGGGCAGAGATTCTGAAGAAGCTTCAGGCAAACAAATACATTGCCCTGAATAAAAAAACGCAGGTTCTGACACCGACACATCTGGGGGAGATGATCTTTGATGTGGTGAACAATTCAATCCGTTCGCTGTTAAACCCGGAGCTTACGGCAAGCTGGGAAAAAGGGCTCACCTATGTGGCGGAGGGTACGATCACTTCCGGAGAATATATGGAAAAGTTAGAGGGCTTTATAAAAAGAAGAACCGATGCCGTACTTGGCAGCAATAGTTCCTATGCTTTGCGGAAACTGTTTGACGAATCGGCAGTTTTCTATAAAAAACAGCAAAAGCCGCAGAGGCGACTAACAGGAGGTAAGAAAGATGGAAACATGTAAAATCAAAAATCTCTATAATCTCGAGGAAACGATTGCAAAAGATCTGTTTGAAGGAGCCGTTTATCCGTGGGAAGTGCTTCCGAAGATCAGCGATTTTATCAAAAAACTGGGAGCGACCTTAAGCGAAGAAGAATACGAAAAACGCGGGGAAGACATCTGGATCGCAAAATCCGCAACCGTAGCACCGACCGCTTACATTCACGGACCGGCAATCATCGGAAAAGAAGCAGAAGTACGCCACTGTGCATTCATCCGCGGCAATGCGATCGTAGGTGAAGGAGCCGTTGTCGGCAACTCCACCGAGCTGAAAAATGTGGTCCTGTTCAACAAAGTACAGGTTCCGCATTACAATTACGTCGGTGATTCCATTCTTGGATACAAGGCACATATGGGAGCCGGTTCAATCACATCCAATGTCAAATCCGATAAAAAACTGGTAGTGGTAAAAGATGACAAAGGCAATCGCATCGAGACCGGACTGAAAAAATTCGGTGCCATGATCGGCGATAACGTAGAGGTAGGATGCGGCTCCATCTTAAATCCGGGAACCGTAGTCGGACCGGACAGCAATATCTATCCGCTTTCCTCTGTGCGTGAAGTGATTCCGGCACACAGCATCTACAAAAAACGCGGTGAAGTCGCAGAAAAAGTTGCTGACTGAGAAGGAGTTTGTTCCAGAAAGTCCCCAACTATGATGCCTACGGATTGTTCCGTGCGTTGCATTCCCACAATCCTTTCTACGCTCCGCTTTGATCGGAGCAAAACGAACAACATTTTTTGATACGAACATCAGAAAAGAGAAAACAGAACGAGAAATAAATTGACAATAAGTAAAGAGTAAACTATAATAAAGGAAGGATAATTTTGTCCTTCCTTTTGACATTTCATTTCACTCAGAAAAGAATGACATCAGATGTGAGGTGACTTCCGACTCTGGCATTCTTGAATTCGATAAACAGCAGGCAGCACTTCTGCTGCAAATTTCCAAGCATGGACACGCTTTTTGGTTGACATTTTCAAAAATATATATTAATATGGGGAGAGAACGAACATAAGTTCGTAAACAAGCCCTTTTGCGTATTGCAAAGGTGCACAGAAGAAACGAGAAAACCATTGGCATTACAGAAACCAGGTATCAGATTGGTATAATCTGTATCGAAAGTATACGCTTGTGGTCAGTACAGTTGAGTATTTTCAAGTCGAACACATGTGAGACTTGGCAGGCGATTCGGGTCAGTTTTGCAGATATTTACCTGATACGGGAAGACAAGTGGAACAATATAGAGCAAATAGAAGATTAAGGAGGATATTAAAATGGGACAGGATGATAAGATCAAGGCACTGGAAGCGGCTATCACAAAAATTGAGAAAGATTTCGGAAAAGGTGCCATTATGAAACTGGGTGATTCCGGAAACCATATGAACGTGGAGACCGTTCCGACCGGCTCTCTGAGCCTGGATGTGGCACTGGGACTTGGCGGTGTTCCAAAAGGAAGGATCGTGGAGATCTACGGACCGGAGTCCAGTGGTAAGACGACCGTAGCACTGCATATGGTAGCAGAAGTCCAGAAACGCGGCGGTATCGCAGGATTTATCGATGCAGAGCATGCACTGGACCCGGTCTATGCAAAGAATATCGGCGTAGACATTGATAATCTTTACATTTCACAGCCGGATAACGGTGAGCAGGGACTGGAGATCGCAGAGACCATGGTGCGTTCCGGAGCAGTGGACATTATCATTGTGGACTCTGTGGCAGCACTGGTGCCAAAAACAGAGATCGAGGGCGATATGGGAGATTCCCACGTAGGTCTGCATGCAAGACTGATGTCTCAGGCACTTCGTAAACTGACCGGTATCATCGGCAAATCCAGTTGTACCGTGATCTTTATCAACCAGCTGCGTGAAAAAGTCGGTGTCATGTTCGGCAATCCGGAGGTTACAACCGGTGGCCGTGCACTGAAGTTTTACTCTTCCATCCGTATGGATGTACGCCGTATCGAGACACTTAAACAGGGCGGCGAGATCGTCGGCAACCGTGTGCGTGTCAAGATCGTCAAGAACAAGATTGCACCGCCATTTAAAGAGGCAGAGTTTGATATCATGTTCGGTCAGGGCATCTCAAGAGAAGGTGACATCCTTGATCTGGCAGTGAAAAATGAGATTGTAAACAAGAGCGGGGCATGGTTTGCCTATAACGGCATCAAGATCGGACAGGGCCGTGAGAATGCCAAGATTTACCTGAAGAACAATCCGGAGACGATGGCAGAGATCGAAAAACTGGTGCGTGAAAAGTATGGATTTGACGGTGCGGCAGCCGCAGATGATGAAAAAGAAGACAAAAAAACAACAAAGAGCAGTACTGCGAAAAAGGATGCCGTAAAAGAAGAAACTCCGGCAGCAGATCCGGACGGCAGCGGGGATGAAGCATGATCGTCACTGCATTAGAGCCGGTCGGCAAGACGAGAGTGCAGGTCTTTTTAGACGGAGAAAAAGCTTTTGTTCTGTACCGGAATGAGGCTTACCGGATGGGGATCCGTGAAGGGGAATCCCTTTCAGAGCAGGCATATGCAGAGATCATGCAGGAGATCCTGCCCAAACGGGCCAGGCTTCGTTGCATGAATATCTTAAAAAGTGCAGATAAGACCGAATGGCAGCTGAGAACAAAGCTCCGTCAGGGAGGATACCCGAAAGAGATCGAAGATATCGCTATCGAGTATGTGCGAAGCTTCCACTATATCGATGATGTACGTTATGCCGGATACTATATCGAGAGCCGCAGCCAGACAAAGAGCAAACGCCAGATCGTACAGGAGTTAAAAGCAAAAGGCGTTTCTTCAGAAGATATTGAAGCGGCATACGAACAGGCAGAAGGAAACAGCGAAGAAGAGACAATCCTCGCACTTGCGAAAAAGAAACGCATGAACCTGGAGAATCCAACAGCGGAAGAACAGCAGAAATACTATGCGTTCTTTATGAGAAAAGGATTTTCCTATGCTGCGGTACGCAAGGTTCTGCGGGGGCTCGAATAATTAGGAGAATATTTTTGGCAACAATCAAAGAAATAGCAGAAAAGGCAGGCGTCAGTACCACAACCGTTTCCAACGTCATTCACGGGAAAACAAAAAAAGTATCACCTGCAACGATCCAGAAGATCGAAGCACTGATCAAAGAAGTTGGTTACGTGCAGAAAAGAGGACTGCGAGTGCTGAATAACGAGAAGTCTCAGCTGATCGCAGTTGTCATTAACTATCATAAAGAATTCAAAGATTCCATTCTCGGAGATCCATTTTACGGGAAGATCATCGGATTTATCGAAGAATATGTGCAGAAACAGGGCTATTACCTGATGCTGTATTCCACAAAAGACATCGAAGAGATTTTTCAGATGGTGGCAGGCTGGGATGTGGACGGCGTAATCGCCATCTCCTTCAGCCGACACAACTGTGAAAAGATTTATCAGCTGATCAAAAAACCGATCGTGTCGATCGATGCCTACGGAAACGCAGCCAAAGACAGCCATCTGGTCAATATCGGTCTGGATGACGAAAGTGGCGGCTATCAGATGGTGAAATATCTGCTGGAATGCGGATATGAGCACATCAAAGTCTGTGCCGGAAGAGACAACGGTGTCGATCATCTGCGTTATGTCGGTGCACAGAGAGCCATGCAGGAGTGTGCGGCAGAAGGTCAGAAACTGCAGTTTGTGGCACTTGGCATGAATTATGAAAAACGAAAAGCAAGTTATGACTGGCTGGTACAGAGAAGATTGCCGGGAACGGCACTGTTTTTCCTCTCCGATATGTATGCACTGGAAGCGATCCGCTTCTGTGCTGACAAAAAAGTAGCCGTGCCGCAGCAGATCGGCGTGGCAGGCTATGACGATATCAGCTATGCACAGTACTCCACACCGAGACTTACCACCATAAAGCAGGACGTGCAGAAAAAAGCACAGAAAGCAGTGGAGATCCTTCTGAAATGGATCGAAGAAGGCGAAGAATATCCGCAGCGGGAAGTAGAACTGCCCGTGACACTGGTGAAAAGGAAATCGGTGGAGAGAGACTGAAAAGCAAGATTCAGCAATATTGTTTGATTTTGCGTGATCGCAGCCGGTATCGCAGTTGGACTTGGTATGACCGGAAATATTCTGGCACCGATCGTATTCTTACTGCTGTTTAACATTCTGTCCCTTCTTGTGAAATATTATGGAACCTTTCTGGGATACAAACTGGGTTCCGAATATATCCAGAAAATTTATGCAAGCGGTCTGATGAATATTCTTACAAAAGCTGCAAGTACCGTAGGTCTGATCATGGTTGGCGGTATGACAATAAGCATTTCACAACAAAATGGGATGAAGCACTTCACAATTACTTGACAATATGCACAAAGCAATGTAAAATTAATATGTTGTACTTGTACAATGCGAGTAACAAAAAGGCATTTAAAGAAACATTGCAGCTGTGAAGATAAGGCAGTTACAGATGCTTTAAATCCGTCCGTTACTTGAAAATTCTATAAGGAGGTGCTCCTGTGGGCCCAGTAGTAATTGCTATTGCTGTTCTGGTGACTCTCATCATCGCCGTCCCTGTTACAGCTGTCGTAGCGATCTCTTACCGCAAGAAAGTGGTAGAGACAAAGATCGGCAATGCCGACGAGAAGGCAAGACAGATTGTAGATGACGCCTTAAAGGTTGCAGAGACAAAGAAACGGGAAGCACTGCTCGAAGTGAAAGAGGAATCCTTGAAAACCAAGAATGAACTGGAAAGGGAAACAAAGGAACGTAGAGCAGAGCTGCAGCGTTACGAAAAACGTGTACTGTCCAAAGAAGAAGCAGTGGACAAAAAAGCGGACGCAATCGAAAGAAGAGAGACAGGCTTAGCGGCAAAGGAAGAGGAAATCAAAAAGAGAAGCAATGAAGTGGAAAAGCTGACAGAACAGAGAGTACAGGAACTTGAAAGAATTTCAGGATTGACCTCCGAGCAGGCGAAAGAATATCTTTTAAAAACGGTTGAAGATGAAGTAAAACATGACACTGCCAAGCTTTATAAAGAGCTTGAGAGCAGAGCAAAAGAGGAAGCCGGCAAGAAAGCCAAAGAATATGTGGTCAATGCCATTCAGAAATGTGCGGCAGATCATGTTGCAGAGACTACGATCTCTGTAGTACAGCTTCCGAATGACGAAATGAAAGGAAGGATTATCGGACGAGAAGGCAGAAACATCCGTACACTGGAAACCATGACGGGTGTGGATCTGATCATCGATGATACTCCGGAAGCAGTGATCTTATCCGGCTTTGATCCGATCCGCCGTGAGGTGGCTCGTATCGCCCTCGAAAAACTGATCGTAGATGGCAGGATTCATCCGGCAAGGATCGAGGAGATGGTTGAGAAAGCACAGAAAGAAGTAGAGAACATGATCCGTGAGGAAGGTGAAGCAGCAACACTTGAAGTTGGTGTGCACGGCATCCATCCGGAGCTGGTGCGTCTCCTTGGACGTATGAAGTTCCGTACCAGTTATGGACAGAATGCACTGAAACATTCCATCGAGGTGGCACAGCTTTCCGGACTTCTGGCAGGTGAGATCGGTGTGGATGTCCGCATGGCAAAACGTGCCGGACTTCTGCATGATATCGGAAAATCCATCGACCATGAGGTTGAAGGTTCCCATATCCAGATTGGTGCAGATCTTTGTAAGAAATACAAAGAATCTCCGCTTGTCATCAATGCGGTGGAAGCACATCACGGAGATGTAGAACCTGAGAGTCTGATCGCATGCATCGTTCAGGCAGCTGATACGATTTCAGCAGCAAGACCGGGTGCGAGAAGAGAGACACTTGAGACTTACACAAATCGTTTGAAACAGTTAGAAGATATTACCAACTCCTTCAAGGGAGTAGACAAATCGTTTGCTATCCAGGCAGGACGAGAGATTCGTATCATGGTAGTTCCGGAACAGGTCAGCGATGCTGATATGGTTCTTCTGGCAAGAGATGTTGCAAAACAGATCGAGGCAGAGCTGGAATATCCTGGACAGATTAAAGTCAGCGTGATCCGTGAAAGCCGAGCGGTTGATTACGCAAAATAGCATTTAAACATACCCCGCATACCATAGCGATATGGTTTGCGGGATTTTTTTGTGCTGATTGCATCAGATTCTGCATGTGTTTGACTTGAAATAAGGCTACCGCAATCCCACTGGCTTTAGACGGTGGGTTAAGGTAGCCAAAAATCAGAAATTATAGTATACTCATGGTATGGGAACCTGGAAATCTAAAAACAGACACAAATACCTATTACAATATCACATTATTTTTGTCTGTAAATATAGGAAGAAATTACTGGTTTCGAGGCAGATATCAGATGATATAAAACAGTTTTCGTATGAGATATGTCAGAGACACAGTGTGATAATAAGATATATGGAAACAGATAAAGGCCACATTCACTATATGATAGAGACAGAACCAACAATGTCTATTAGTAAGATTGTAAACCTGATGAAGAGCTATACAACATACCATATATGGAAAAGATATCCCCAATATTTACGAAAACAATTCTGGAAAGAACATACCTTTTGGACAGATGGATATTTTGCCTGTAGTGTAGGAAATGTATCGGAAGAAATGCTGAAGAGATATATAGAAAATCAAGGTTGAGAAAGAGGGTGACAGTAGATGTTAAAGGCATATAAATACAGAATATACCCTAATAATGAGCAGAAAATACAGATTGCAAAAACATTTGGCTGTTGCCGTTTTGTATATAATCAGACACTGGCATACCGGAAAGAAGTATATGAGAAAGAGAAAAAATCAGTTAGTAAAACTGACTGTAACAATTACTGCAACAGACAATTAAAGAAAGAGTATGAATGGCTGAAAGAAGTGGATAAATTTGCTCTGACAAATGCGATTTACAACATGGATGCTGCATACCAGAAGTTTTTCAAGGAACACGCAGGTTATCCGAAGTTTAAGAGTAAACACGATAATCATAAGTCATATACAACAAATTTTACGAATGGCAATATAACAGTAGATTTCGGGTTCAATAGAGTAAAACTGCCTAAATTAAAAGGAATAAAAGCAAAACTGCATAGAAATTTTATCGGACAGATAAAATCGGCAACGATATCACAAGTTCCGAGTGGAAAATATTATGTATCAATTTTAGTGGAAACAGAACACGTGGAACTGCCACATATAAATCAAAATACAGGAATAGATTTAGGTATTAAGGAGTTATGTATTACTTCAGCTGGAAAGAAATACGAAAATCCAAAAACCATCAGAAAATACGAAAAGAAACTGGTGAAACTGCAAAGGCAGTTAGCCCATAAAGAGAAAAGAAGTCAAAATTATTACAAAACAAAGAAAAAGATAGCATTATGCCATGAAAAAATAACAAATACCAGAAAAGATTATCTGCACAAGATGTCCCATGAGATTATCAGCGAAAACCAAGTGATAGTTTCGGAAGATTTGTAGATAAAAAACATGGTAAAAAATCATCGTTTGGCAAAGTCTATAAGTGATGTATCATGGTATGAGCTGACAAGACAGTTAGAATATAAGGCAAAGTGGAATGGCAGGAAATGTGTCAAAATAGATACATTCTATGCCAGTAGTCAGCTGTGTTCCGTCTGTGGATACCAAAATACAGAGACAAAAAATCTATCAGTAAGGGAATGGACATGTCCTGTCTGTAGAACAAATCATGACAGGGATATCAACGCAGCAAAAAATATACTGGAAGAAGGATTAAGACAAATAGCATAAAAATAACAATATAGGGCAGGGACTGCCCGAATGAACGCCTGTGGAGATAGTAGGTTACGAGGTCTGCGAAGCAGGAAGCCCATTGGCTTTAGACAATGGGTAGTTCACGTTGTTTTGCAATGAAGGAAACAGTTTTGCTCAGTTTCAGGCATAAAACATGCAGCGTACTGTATAAAGTAGAAGGAAAGATAAACGCTTCGCAAGGAGGCCGAAGGCATTCTTGAATGTTCCACGGACAATGGCTTTGTATCGACCGGAACGGAGAAGCTATAAAACAGTGAAAGCAGGGTGCAGATCATGCGATTGAAAAAGCCGGATCAAAAATTTCTTCTTTTCTGTGCGATATCGATGCTGACAGGGATTCTGGCGGGGATTTTTCTTGCAGTAAAATGCAGAACCGGCAACGGTGCAGCCGGGATTTTCAGTCCGTACTATTTAAAAGAATATGCCTATCTGGATATTGATCGCAGAAAACTGATGCTGATCGTGGCAAAAGAGAGGGGGAAATGGCTGCTGCTTTTGTGGGCACTCGGATTCAGCACGGTGGGAAGATTCTGTATTTATCTGTTTCCGGCAGTCTGGGGCCTGATCGGGACTTTATTTCTGGCACAGGCGTTTGCCGGTATGGGGATTGCCGGGATCGGACTGGGACTTTTATTTCAGGTGCCGCAGATCCTGATCTATGTGCCGCTGTTTCTGTGGATGATGGAAGAAGCAGACAAAAAAAGCAGACAGTTTGCGTATCTTCGGAAGATCGGGACGGCAGGGAAGAACAACAGGCGGTATTTTCTGTGCTTTTTTGTGGCTTTGTCGGTACTTTTTTTGGGAATTTTGACGGAAAGTTACGCAGGCTCCGGGCTTGTTCAGATGATTTTAAGAATTGTTTACTAAAAGAACAGCAAAGTTATGTAAAATAATCACTATATCTGGTAGAAAAACAAAGGGAGAATCAGGATGTTGTAGGAACAAAAAACCCTAAAATTTCGGCATTTTTCCCTATTTGCAAGCAACAAAAAAATGATTATACTTGGAAATATGGAATAGATTGGAATTTAGTGTTTTTGTGACCTTGCATTGTGGTTTATGTGAACGCAGAGTGCCATGTGAGTGCAAAGAACGGAACAGTCTGAATGGCATTTTTTGAGAAGCACATCACAAAAACAGAGATTTTATGCAACAGGGAGGGAAACGATGGAACAGGTAATGCCGGATTTTATTACATATCTGACAAATGAGCGGAATGCATCCAAAAGTACTGTGTCTTCTTACTGCCGGGATCTGGAAAGAATGTTTCAGTTTCTCGACGGAAAAGGCATCAAAAAGACGGATGATGTCACGCCGATCAGTCTGAATTCTTACATCCTTTATCTGGAGAAAGAGGGATTTTCGATTTCAACTGTATCCAGAAATGTGGCATCCATGAAGGCATATTTTCACTATGCATTTGGACGCAGGCTGATCGAGAAAGATCCGACCAGAACAATCAAGGCACCGCATATCGAGAAGCGGGTGCCGGGCGTGCTGACGCAGGAGCAGGTGACACGGCTTTTGGAGCAGCCGTCACGAAACACAGCCAAAGGCATCCGTGACAAAGCGATGCTGGAGCTTTTATATGCAACCGGAATGCGGGTGTCGGAGCTGATCGCAGTGCAGATGGAAGATGTCAATTTCAGCCTGGAGTATGTTGTCTGCCGTGATGCAGAGCGTTTGCGGGTGATCCCGCTTGGCGGAAAAGCAAAAGAAGCACTGAAATTTTATCTGAAAGAAGCAAGAGACAGGCTGCTTTGCGGAAAAAAAGGAAATTATCTGTTTGTGAACTGTCAGGGAAATTCGATGAGCAGACAGGGATTCTGGAAAAATCTAAAAGAGTATGCAAGGAAAGCCGGGATTGAAGAAGATATTACGCCGCACACCTTCCGTCACAGTTTTGCGGCACATCTGGTGGAAAACGGGGCCGACCTTCGCGATGTGCAGGAGATGCTGGGCCACTCGGACATCTCGACAACGCAGATCTATATGGAGATGGCAGCAGGAAAAGTCAGAGCTTCCTATAAGAAGGCACATCCGCGGGCAGATTAATGCCTGGATGAGCCATAAACAGAAAGTTACAGATAGTAATGGATATCGGAAATTATTTTAATTCTTCTTCCGGGAAAATGCTGCGAATCTTTTCGACGGTTTTGCGGGCTTCTTTATGGTCGGAGCCGCTGGCGGTCACGCCGACGACAACGTTGCCGTTCTGTACGATGCCCGGAAAATAAAAATCACATTTTGTTTTATCACTACAGACATTTACGGTGATCCCCATGCATTTGCATGCACTGTAGATGTCTGAATTGATCTGATGGTCGTTTGTGGCAGCAATCACATAATCGGCATCATAAATATCTTCGCGTTCGTAGTTTTTTCTTTTGATCCTGAGCATTCCGGCTTTCTCCATATCCAGAAGCTCCCGGTTGACTTCCGGTGCAATGACTGTGAGATGGTTGGTAAAAGAAACCAGTGTGCGGATGCGTCTCTTGGCGATCGTTCCGGCACCGACTACGACGATCTGTTTCTCATTTAAATCTACAAAAAGCGGAAAATAAGGTTTTTTATCGTTTGACATGTTCTACTCCTGTGTTACATAATATGGGCATTTTGAGCTTTTAACCCTAGCATCATTATATAATAAAAAAAAGTACTGGTCAAAGTTTTTTGCGGAAAATTCTGTGGACAGAAAGGAGGGCTGCGGTATAAAATGAAACGGAGTAGCAGAAAAATCGGGAGGCGATGGCGTGAATTTTACAAAAAAAAGTTTAAGACTCTATGCAGTGACAGACCGCAGCTGGCTTCATGGAGAAACCCTGTATGAACAGGTGGAAAAGGCATTAAAAGGCGGCGTGACTTTGGTGCAGCTGCGGGAAAAGGAACTTTCGGAAGCGGATTTTGAGCAGGAGGCAAAAGAACTGCTGGAGCTTTGCCATAAATACAACGTAAATCTGATCATCAATGACAACGTGGAACTGGCGGCAAAAGTCGGGGCGGACGGCGTGCACATCGGTCAGTCGGACATGGGGGTGGAAAAGGCGAGAGCCATCCTTGGAAAGGAAAAGATCATCGGTGTGACGGCAAAAACGGTGGAGCAGGCAAAGGCAGCGGAAGCGGCCGGGGCAGATTATCTTGGCAGCGGAGCCGTGTTTGGAACCAGCACCAAAAAAGATGCAAAACCGATGGACCATGCACTTTTACAGGAGATCTGCGAGAGCGTAAAGATCCCGGTGGTGGCAATCGGAGGCATTGACGGCGGCAACATTCTTTTGCTGAAAGGCAGGAAAATGGCAGGTGTGGCAGTGGTGAGTGGTCTGTTTGCCTGTGAAGATATCAAAAAAGCGGCAGAAGATCTGCGAGAGAAAGCAGACAGGATTTGTGAATAAAAGATAAAAGCAAATTCACCTGAAACAGAAAGAGGAATGCATATGAAAATGAAAACAGCACTTACAATCGCCGGAAGCGATTCTGGCGGCGGAGCCGGTATCCAGGCGGACATCAAGACAATGATGGCAAACGGTGTGTATGCGATGAGTGCGATCACGGCACTGACGGCACAGAATACCACAAAAGTAGCAGATATTATGGAAGTGACACCACAGTTTCTGGCAGAGCAGCTGGACTGCATTTTTACAGATATCCGGCCGGATGCGGTAAAGACCGGCATGGTTGCCTCCGCAGCTCTGATCCGGACGATCGCCGGGAAACTGACGGAGTATCAGGCGGTAAATATCGTGGTCGATCCGGTCATGGTTTCTACAAGCGGAGCAAGACTGATCAGTGAGGAGGCCATCGAGACGTTAAAAGAAAAGCTGTTCCCGCTGGCAACGGTGATCACGCCGAACATTCCGGAGGCAGAAGTGCTGGCGGATATGGAGATCGAGACAGTGCAGGATATGGAAAAAGCAGCAGAAGTGATCGGAACACGGTATGGATGCTCCGTTCTTTTAAAGGGCGGTCATCAGAAAAACGATGCCAGCGATCTGCTCTGGCAGAAGGATAAGAAGCCGGTGTGGTTCCATGGAGTGCGGATCGACAATCCAAACACGCACGGAACCGGATGTACGCTTTCTTCTGCGATCGCATCCAATCTTGCGAAGGGCAGAGATCTGGAAACTTCGGTCGAGGCGGCAAAACGCTATATTTCCGGGGCACTGGAAGCGATGCTGGATCTTGGATTTGGCAGTGGTCCGATGAATCATGGATTTGCGATAAAGGAAGAGTGGTAACATGGATAACGCAAAAAAGAAAAATAATAAGATGAATAATCATTCATACAACGAGAAATACAACAGCAGGAGCAGAATTGAAAAGCTGACACTGACGGCTCTGTTTACGGCGATCGCAGTGGTCGGCAGTATGTTTTCCTTCCCTATATTCGGGTCAAAATGTGCACCCGTGCAGCATCTGGTCAACGTTCTGTGTGCAGTGACAGTCGGACCGTGGTGGGGACTTGGACAGGCATTTTTAGCGGCACTGATCCGCAATCTGACCGGGCTTGGAAGCCCGCTGGCATTCCCTGGAAGCATGTGCGGGGCACTGCTTGGCGGACTTTTGTATCGCTATGGGAAAAAACTGCCGTTTGCCTACATCGGAGAAGTGTTTGGAACGGGCATCATCGGCGGCATGCTTTCTTATCCGGTGGCATCTCTGATCATGGGAAATCAAAGTGCAGCACTGTTTACATTTGTTGTGCCGTTCCTTGTCAGTACCTGCGGCGGTACGGTCCTGGCAGCTGTGATAACCGTTTCGATGGCGAAAATGGGTGTGCTTGCTAAGCTGCAGAACGGAGAAGTGTAGATGCGGATGGAGATTTCAGATCAGAAAAATACCGGAATTTTTGCGGAAAAGATTGCTTCGCTGCATCAGGAAATACAAAACAGGCGTCCGCTGGTGCAGTGCATCACCAATGCAGTGACCGTCAATGACTGTGCCAACATTTTGCTGGCAGCCGGTGCGTCCCCGACCATGGCACATCATCCGCAGGAGGCTGCTGAGATTTCCGCGGGGTGTGATGCACTGGTCTGCAATTTCGGGGCGATTGCGGATTATGAAGCGATGAAAAGTGCGGCACTTATGGCAACAAATCTGGGGCATCCGATCGTGATCGATCCGGTCGGTGTATCCGGCTCCACTTACCGCAGGACAAAATGTATTGAGCTGATAAAAAAAGCCGGGGCGGACTGCATCCGAGGTAATTATTCGGAGATTGCGGCACTGATCAAAAATGACAGAACGGTTGTCGGGGTGGATGCCATGCAGCAGCAGATCGATACACAGGCAATGCAGGAATTTGCCAGACAGAACAGACTGTTTCTGTGGGCATCCGGAGAGACGGACATTCTGACGGACGGCGAACGTCTGTGGTACTGTAAGAACGGCGATCCGCTGATGGCAAGGATCACAGGCAGCGGGTGTATGTCTTCGGCACTTTTAGGAGCCTTTCTTTCAATCGAAAATTCGCTGGAAAGTGTGGCGGCGTGCTGTGCATTTGTCGGTCTGGCAGGGGAGCTTGCGGCAGAAAAAACAGCTCAGGCACAGGGTGGAACGATGACCTTTCGCCTACAATTTATAGACACAATTTCGCTTATTTCATCACAAAACGAAATATTTTTAAAGAATAAGATCATAATTCCATAATTTTTAGCGAATAAAACAGGGTGGATATTTATACAAGTTGTGATATAATAGACTGGAATTGTTTTCGTGGATATCGTTTCGTGGAAAAGTCTGCTTTCGGTATCAGAGGAAAATAGAATTCCTGCTTTTAAAAAGCAGGCACGAAAGCTGAATTTAGAATGAAACAGATGAGGAGAATGACATGAGTTTCGAATTTATCAAAAAATTACCGACTCCGCAGGAGATCAGAGAAAAATATCCTCTGTCAGAAGAACTGGCAGCAATCAAAAAAGCAAGAGATGAGGAGATCCGCAAGGTGTTTACCGGAGAATCCGATAAATTCCTGGTGATCATCGGACCTTGTTCTGCAGATAATGAAGAGGCAGTTCTGGATTATGCAGGCCGCCTGGCAAAAGTAAATGAAAAAGTCGGCGACAAGTTGATCCTGATCCCACGTATTTATACAAACAAACCGCGTACAACAGGTGAGGGATATAAAGGAATGATGCATCAGCCGGACCCGGAGAAAAAACCGGACCTGCTGGCAGGACTTCTGGCAATCCGTAAAATGCATATTCATGCAATCGAGCAGACCGGTCTTACCGCAGCAGATGAAATGCTGTACCCGGAAAACTACAGATACTTATCCGATCTGCTTTCTTATGTAGCGATTGGAGCACGTTCTGTAGAAGACCAGCAGCATCGTCTGGTAGTCAGCGGCATGGACGTACCGGCCGGTATGAAGAACCCGACCAGCGGCGACTTAAGCGTTATGCTCAACTCTGTTGTTGCAGCACAGTGCAGCCACAGCTTTATTTACCGTTCCTGGGAAGTGAAGACAACCGGAAACGAACTGGCACATACCATTTTACGTGGAGCTGTAAACAAACACGGCAACTGCATCCCGAACTACCACTATGAAGACCTGAACCTGGTAGACCGTCTCTATAAAGAGAGAAATCTCAAAAACCCGGCTGTTGTTGTGGATGCAAACCACTCCAACTCCAATAAACAGTATGCAGAACAGGTTCGTATCGTGAACGAAGTGCTTCACAGCCGCAACCTGAATCCACACATCAAAACACTGGTAAAAGGTGTGATGATCGAAAGTTACATCGAAGGTGGAAATCAGAAGATCGGATGTGTACCGCACATCTACGGCAAATCCATCACAGATCCATGCCTTGGATGGGATGATTCCGAGAAACTGATCTACTCTATTTATGATCTTTGCTAAAGAGTATGTAAGAGGACTGGGAAAGGATAGATTCCTGATATCCCAGGTCTATGAAAAGAAAGCCGCCGTCCCGGGGATTGGCGGCTTTCTGTGACCTTATCTTAGAAAAGTATTTTAGTAGGAGGAAAAGATGTTTGTAAAAATTTTTACAGATGGTGCAGCAAGAGGAAACCCGGACGGACCGGGCGGTTACGGAACGATCCTGCAATATATCGACAGCAAAGGTGTGCTGCATGAGCGGGAATACAGCCAGGGATATGTACGGACGACCAACAACCGCATGGAGCTGATGGCAGCGATCACCGGTCTGGAAAAGCTGACCAGACCGTGCGAAGTGCAGCTTTATTCGGACTCCAAATATCTGACCGATGCCTTTAATCAACACTGGATTGACGGCTGGCTGAAAAAAGGCTGGAAACGAGGCAAAAATGAACCTGTTAAAAATACAGATCTCTGGAAACGCCTGCTAAAAGCAAAGGAGCCGCATCAGGTGACTTTTATCTGGGTAAAAGGACATGACGGACACCCGGAAAACGAACGCTGCGATACCCTTGCGACCACGGCGGCAGACGGAACGGATCTCATTGTGGATGAGGGAGTATAAATTATGAGACAGGCAGAAAAAGTCGATCTTGGATCAGACGACTGGACGATGGAGATACGCCCTTATGCTTCGGCATTTCATTTTCCAATAAAAGAACTTTGGGAATACCGGGATCTGCTGTTTCTGTTTGTGCGGAGAGATTTCAAAACGATGTACAAACAGACCATTTTGGGCCCGGCGTGGATATTGTTAAGCCCGCTTTTGACAACGGGGATGTTCAGTCTGATCTTTGGCAGAATCGCCGGAATATCCACCGATGGGACGCCTGCATTTCTGTTTTATATGGCAGGCAATATTCTGTGGAACTATTTTTCAAGCTGCTTAAGTGCGGCATCGAGTACCTTTATTGGTAATGCCGGACTGTTTGGAAAAGTATATTTTCCAAGGATTGTTGTTCCGGCATCATCCGCTGTCTCTAAACTGATCACATTCGGTGCACAGTTCCTGCTGTTTCTGATTCTGTTGTTTTGCAGCCTTGGAAGCGGTCAAGTAAGAATCACCTGGCTGTGTCTGATGACACCGGTCTTGCTTGTGATGCTGGCATTGCTCGCAATCGGCACCGGAATGATCCTGGCATCCCTGACGGCAAAATACCGCGATCTTCAGGTGTTGGTCGGATTTGGGATTCAGCTGTGGATGTATGCCAGTCCGATTGTTTATCCGCTTTCACAGATTCCGGGAAAATGGAGAATACTGCTTAGTCTGAACCCGGTTGCGTACATTGTGGAATGTTTCCGTTATGGCTGGCTTGGAAGCGGCATTGTTTCCATACCGAATCTGATGATCGGGCTGGGGATCATCCTGCTGATTTTGTTTGTCGGAACGGTGATGTTCAATAAAACACAGCGAAATTTTATGGATACCGTCTAGCATCATAGCATGGAAAATTGCCAGGCGTACAGCGAGCAGCATTTATGCCTGTGCTCAGAAAGGGAAAAGAAATGGAAGAAAAAGAAGTTGTGATTCGTATCCGCCATCTCTCAAAAGAATATCGGCTTGGCGTGATCGGACGGGGGACACTTCAGAGGGATCTCCAGAGCTGGTGGGCAAGAAAACGTGGGAAACCCGATCCAAATCAGCGGATCGGCCGCAGAGAATATACTTCAAAAGAGCGTTTTTATGCACTGGAAGATGTTTCCTTTGATGTGCACAGAGGAGAACGGATCGGTGTGATCGGTGCAAATGGTGCCGGAAAATCGACGCTGTTTAAACTGCTGGCACGTGTGACGGCACCCACCGAAGGAGCCATCGGCGTAAAGGGAAGGATTTCCAGTATGCTCGAAGTAGGAACCGGGTTTCACGGAGAACTGACCGGGCGGGAGAATATTTATCTGAACGGAGCCATCCTCGGAATGAAACGACAGGAGATCGATGCCTGTATCGATCAGATCATTGCATTTTCCGAATGTGAAGAATTTATCGATACTCCGGTCAAACGTTATTCCAGCGGGATGTACGTGAAACTGGCATTTGCTGTAGCGGCACATTTAAATTCCGAACTGCTTTTGATGGACGAAGTTTTAGCAGTTGGAGATATGCATTTTCAGAAGAAATGTCTGGATAAAATGACACAGCTCTCAAACGATGAGCAGAAAACCATTCTCTATGTATCCCACAATATGGAAACCATCCGCACACTCTGCAACCGCTGCATTGTCCTAGAAAAAGGACATCTTGTTTTTGACGGCGAACCGGAAGAGGCGATCGCAAAATATCTGGGTGATGTTGTGCAGATGAAATTACACTATACTTATGAAGCAGATGCAAATGACCGCAGGACCACCGGAAAAATGCAGTTTACAAGCCTTGATATCAAAAACAGCAATCAGGTAACGGCAAAAGAAGGAATCGGATTTTCCGTGGCGTTTCGAGTGCAGGAAGCAATTGCAGATCTGCATCTTCGCTGTACCATCCACAGTACGGACGGCCAGGCAGTGGGCACATCCGTTTCCGAAGGAATCGGGGCGTTTGCAAAAAATACTTCAGCAGGCGTGGGGATTCACTTTGATACCACAAGCCTTGCAAAAGGAGAATATGTGGCAGAGCTGGCGGCCGTGGAACCGATGGGCGGCGGAAGACAGTGGCGGCATGCCTGGCTGGAACATGCCTTTGCGTTTGAGATTACAGAAGATGCATTTGGACAGTACAGCCTGAACCGCAATGCAAAAAAATGGGGTTATACCGTTTATCCGGATCTGAAAATCGAAAAATGTGAGAGAAAGTAGAAGAAGCAAAAAGGAAATCGTTATAATATCAGTGAGAGTTGATGTTATAACGATTTTTTGTTGGGAAAAATTATCAGACAAGTTGCTGATGAGATGGTTGCAGAAAAAATAGAATAGATAGTATCGGTTTGAAACTGGACAACTGTTATTTCAAAACAGATTACATTTAGTACTATTTCTAAGTTCAAAGTGGTGTTTGGTTGTTAGATCAAGCACCATTTTTCTGTTAGTTTTATTTTTTCAAATAAATTAAACACAGATGATATGGAGTTTTTATTTTTTATAGATAGCGTTGTAATTAAAGATTCTTTTTGTTATCAGTTGACCTGACTAAAATTTGCATAAGTTTAAATGCTTAAACAGGTTATATAAATAAAAATAATGTATTGTAATTGCAAGAGACACCTTTTTTTATGATTGTTGTAAATATTTGTTTTATTACTTTTGCCATATAATTCATGAAAATAAGATGTCTTTTTTGTACAAAATTATTAAAATGCTTATTTATAGAAGAATATTGGTATTTTTAGACTTGACAAATGAAATTAAAAAAATTAAAATAAAACCACAGTAAATAATTTAAATTAATAATAAACTAAATGAATGAAAGTGAGAAAAAATGAAAGAGCTTACAAAAAGTGAAGGACAGATGATGGATATTTTTTGGGATAGTAAAAAAATGTTAACCAGTGTAGACATTGTTGAAATGAGGGTGAAAGCAACATGGACAAACGGACTTGTTCATAACATTTTACGTTCTCTTATTCAAAATGGGTATTTGAAAGAATGTGGCATGAAACAATATGGACGACAATATGCAAGAAAATTGATGCCGACTTTGACAAGAGAAGAGTATCTTGCAAAGCTTATCATGAAAAAAAGTGAAGGAAAAAGTTCAACGAAACAGGTGATGGTGGCTTTGGCAAAAGAAAATGCGGATATTGAACAAACAATATCGGAACTGGAAGAAATTATTCAGAAATTAAAAGAAGGACAGTAAGATATGAGATTGGATATTGCTTCTTTATCTATGGCGATTTTGTGGAATATCATTTTTATTTCCGTTGTTTTTGTGATGGAAAAGAAAAAGGCATATACAAGCAGAAAAGGAATTCAAATAATACTGATATTTTATTTATTGGGAGTTATTCGAATGTTATTTCCTGTTGATTTTCAACCATCAATAGGGATTCCAATATCAAAAGGAGTTTTTCCGGTCGTTAATAATGTTTTAGGTCTTGAAGAGCATAGTTTTTTAGGGGTAGATTTTACTATAGCGAATGGAATTGTTATTTTTTGGAGTGCGATAGCGATTATTTTAATGTTGAGATATTTTACGGAATATCGACAAATGCATCGACTGTTTCAAAAATGTTCAGTGATAGATGAAATGTGTGAGCCTGTCATTGAACAAATAAAACTGAAAAAAAAGATAAAAAAGAAAATATCAGTGTATCGGAATTCAGCCATTGCGATTCCATGTGCAGAAGGAATATTCCGATTGAACATTTACTTGCCTAAATGTGAATATTCAGAGGAAGAATTATACTACATTTTACTTCACGAGTGCACTCATTTTGCTAATGGAGATTTATACATAAAATGGTTAACACAGATTTGTCGTTGCCTGTACTGGTGGAATCCATTAGTTTATAAAATGCAGGATATGTTAGAAAAGAATCTTGAGATTCGGTGTGACCTGACTGTGACAGAAAATCTTGAGCAGATAGAGCAGATAACATATTTGGAGACTATTGTCAAAGCTTTAAAAAATATAGAAAAAAAGAACAACAGTGGTATTTTATATGGAGTTCAGTTGACAAATCGAAACGGAAAAGAATTAAAGGAAAGGTTTGAAATTATTTATAAAAATCGAAAAAATAAAACAAAGAAAAGTCAAAAAATGAAATGTCTTGCTATGTTTTTGATAATGATGATTTTTTCCTATGTAATTATGATAACACCAGCATATTATCCAGCGGAAGAAGAAATTATAACAGGGGAAGGAATTGAAGAGATGACAACGAAGAATACATATATTTTGAAAGAAGGTGAAAAATATTATACTATTCATAAAAGTGAGATTCGTGGAAAAATTGAAAAAGAAGAACTTTCTTCAGAGGAAGTGAAAGAAATGCAGGAAAATGGATTCGAGGTAAAAGAAAATGAAGAAAAGTAAAGCAGAAAGTTTATTACTGATTGCAGTACTTGCTTTCAGCATACAGACAGGGAGTTATAGTGCGGCATTAAGTAATGGGGAACTGAATCAAATTTATGTTGAAAATACTGCTGAGGCGAGAGTTACGGATACGATTATAACAAAGTATCGAACAGTAAATGGAAAACGCCAGAAAAGGAGGTGGAATAAAACAAAAAATAGATGGGAAGATCCAGCGTGGAAAGATATGTAAAAATGGCTTTAGAAAGGAGAAGGACGTTGAATAAGTTAAAAAAAGTATTAGGGATTTTAGTTTTAGTAGGAGTTATAATGTTTGGACAAATAGGTATGAATTCGCAAGCTGCTTCGCAGCTGAGTGGAACATTCGATCATTCGTATTGGTTTTCTATACCAGAAGGAGGACATGCATCGTGTAGCGTGGAAGTTACATATAGAGAGTATTATACCTATAATGGAAAACGAAATGTATTTAACAGGAGAACTAAAACTTATATGATGAATGTTGCAGGGGCGACAACAGTTCCATATATGAAAATGGGTAATTCAAAACACTTGAAATCGGATGGAACAACGATAAAAACATTTAGTACGTGGACAAAAGAAGCAGGTATATATGATGGATCAAAGTGGAATAGATATGATTCGTACGTTAATACTGGTAGTAAAAAGTATAAAAGAGCTACAAAAGCGAAAGTGAATTATCCGTTTTGGGTATGCTGTACAGGAGCAGTTATACCTACATATTCTGGTTCTATATCATTTGCACTCAAAACAAAATAGTAGGAAAGGTTGGATCTATATGAAAAAAAGAAAACTTGCAGCGGGTATCGCAGCCGCAGCTCTGGTGGCAGTTCTTTCTGTTTCGGCAGTTTATGCAGGAAATCAGGGAAAATCGGTTTCGGCACTTTGGGGTGAAATTTTAAAACAGTCGGCAGATGAAGAAAAAATAAACACACAGAGTGCAGACGACGAACCGCTCTATGCAGTCGGAAAAGATGTCTCAATCACGATGAAAGAATACGAGCAGGTCAAATCTTTTTATAAATTAAAAAGTGAAGATGACGGGCAGGCGGCGAAAGATGCGGATAAAGAGATCAAGCAGTACAATGCACTTTACGCAGCGGCAGTCAAAAACGGCTATTCTGTGACGGATGAGCAGGTGCAGGCATATATAGAAGATATGAAGCTACAGCTCGAAAGCGTGGACAACAGCGAAGATATTCAAGACGTGATCGACCAGTTTGATTCGGAGGATGATTACTGGGCATATGAATTTACCGTATACCAGAAACAGCTGCCGATCCAGAATTATGTGTCAGCGTTAAATGATGAGTATAATGAGAAAGCGGTAGATTCTTCCTCAGAAGAAGCACAGGAAGAATGGGACACTTATTTTGAAAATCTGAAAGATAAACTTGTAAAAGAGCAGAATTTTCAAAATCAATAATAAAAAGGAAATGAGAAACCGCAGGAACCGGGCGAACACCGGAAAGCAGTCTTGACAAATGAAAACCCGCTTATTATAATGAGGATAATGTCAAAATTGTGGAAGTACGGGAGAAAAACAGAATCTTTCTGACATCCGCATGAGACATAAAAATGAGGCAAAGGCTGTGAAGGAAAGAAGTAACAGAACAACTGCACAACAGAGAGTTGCCGGCCGGTGAGAGGCACAGATGCGGTTCCTGCGAATACATTCCGGAGCTCTGCACCGAACACAGAAGTGTAAGTAGGCTGCAGCGGAGTGACATCCGTTAACAACGTTAAAGTATTGCTGGGGATAGGTGAAAAATTGCGAAGAACAGCAAAAGGATTTTAATGAAAGGATTCCGATGGCAGTACTTACTGAGGCAGTCTGGTGTGAGCCGGCTGTGAATAAAGGTGGTAACACGAGATTTCAGCTCTCGTCCTTTTCGTATAAGAAGGGCGAGGGCTTTCTACGCTTTTACGCCCTTGGAAAACAAAAAGTCTAAGGAGGAATTTATAAGTAACTAAATATATTGCTTAATATGGTTAAATGTGTTTAAATATACCTATGGAGGTATTATTATGAACACATCAAATATCACAAATTACAAGCCAAAAGATTTTGCTGAATTAATAGGTGTTTCTGTGAAAACATTACAGCGTTGGGACAGGGAAGGAATTCTGGAGGCAAACCGGACTCCAACTGACAGGCGTTATTATACTTACGACCAATATCTTCAATTTAAAGGCATAAAAACCCAAAATGATATACGCCAAGTAGTTATTTATGCAAGAGTTTCTACAAAGAATCAAAAGGATGATTTACAGAATCAAGTATCGTTTTTACGTCAATTCTGTAATACCAGAGGCATTATTGTAGACCAATGTATGGAAGAATATGGAAGTGGTCTGAATTACAATCGTAAGAAGTGGAATAAATTATTGGATGAAGTAATGGAACAAAAAATCAAAACCATAATCATAACGCACAAAGATAGATTTATCAGATTTGGCTATGATTGGTTTGAAAAATTCTGCATGAAGTTTCATACGACCATAGTGATAGTAAACAATGAAGAACTATCACCACAAGAGGAACTCGTGCAGGATATTGTTTCTATTCTTCATGTGTTCTCCTGCAGGTTGTATGGACTCCGTAAGTATAAAAAACAAATAGAGAGGGATGAAGAAATTGTTAAAGAGCTTCAAGACGGAAATCAATCCCACACCGGAGCAGAAAATCAGGATTCATAAGACGATAGGCACTTGCCGATATGTCTATAACTTCTACCTTTGTCACAACAAAGCCTTGTATGATAAAGGTGAAAAGTTTATGACTGGTAAGGGCTTTCGTGTATGGCTTAACAATGAATAAATTCCAAATAATCCTGAAAAAGCATGGATTAAGGAAGCATATACAAAAGCCGTGAAAAGATCCATCGAAGACGGATGTACTGCTTTTACAAGATTTTTTAAACATCAGAGTGATTTTCCTAAATTTAAAAAGAAAGGTAAATCAGATGTAAAAATGTATTTCGTTAGAAATAACCCAAAGGATTGCGTGTGTGAAAGGCATAGACTTAAGATTCCAACTTTGGGTTGGGTCCGCATCAAAGAGAAAGGATATATTCCAACAACAAAAGAAGGATATGTAATCAAAAGCGGTACGGTTTCAATAAAAGCTGACAGATACTATGTTTCAGTTCTTGTAGAACTGCCGGATAACAAGACAGCTGATAATTCCAATGAAGGAATTGGCATTGATCTTGGATTAAAGGATTTCGCCACTGTTTCTAATGGTAAAACTTATAAGAATATTAACAAATCAGCAAAATTAAAGAAACTTGAAAAACAACTTATTCGAGAACAGAGAAGTCTTTCTCGAAAATATGAAAATTTACAGAAAGGAGAGTCCACTCAAAGAGCGAATATACAAAAACAAAAGTTCAAGGTACAGAAACTTCATCATAGGATAGATAATATCCGCACCGACTACATTAACAAAACAATCGCAGAGATAGTGAAAACCAAACCATCCTACATTACGATTGAAGATTTAAATGTAAAAGGCATGATGAAAAACAGACATCTTTCAAAAGCAGTTGCGTCACAGAAGTTTTATGAGTTTAGAATAAAACTTCAAGCTAAATGCAACGAAAATGGAATGGAACTTCGTGTGGCAAACAGATGGTATCCATCTTCTAAAACCTGCCATTGCTGCAAAAATATCAGGAAAGATTTAAAACTTTCAGATAGAATTTTCAAATGTGCTTGTGGTTATATCGAAGACAGAGATTTCAATGCTGCACTTAATTTGAGAGATGCTATGACTTACGAAGTTGCATAAATAAACGCGAACGTAGGTATGTACCGAAGGCTATTTCGGGAATTTACGACTGTGGAGTGTACAAGAACTTGTGAGTAGATATGATTTCGGTCAATCCAAAGCATACACGATAAAGCAGTAAGTAGAACTCGTGAGGGTCTACATTATCTCGGTGTGAGTATATTTAATCACATTTTGAGTGGCAGGGCGTGACCGAACAACTTAAAGTAGAAAAACCGATGTTGTGGGTTGGTCGAATGAATGAGATACAGACAAGAGCACGAGAAATTGTATATGCCGATATTATCTATAAGCAAAAATGTAATATATAGAATATTAAAATTGTGGCAGTCAAAAATTAAAACTTTGCCTGCCACAATTATGATTCGATGTGTTCTCTTTCATAATGACTTTGGTAATTCATTATGCTATAATAAATTTAATTTACAGTATCGTGCTGCATCTACTAATTTGGAGTTCGATTAGAACAGGAAAAGATTATATTGATTGCTCTCTATGCGAGATAAAAACCGATTATACAGGGGGAAATTGAATGAGCAATATTATTCAAATCAATAATCTTAATAAAAGTTTTGGAAGTGTAAACGCTGTTCAGAATTTGAGTTTTCGTGTAAAAAAAGGAGAGTTGTTTGCCTTTCTTGGTATCAATGGGGCAGGAAAATCAACTACAATCAATATTATGTGTGGACAACTATCGAAAGACAGTGGAAGCGTTTTTATTGATAAACACGATTTAGATAAGGATATGGACTATATTAAGCGTGAACTGGGTGTAGTTTTTCAATCATCTGTCTTGGATTCTGCCCTTTCTGTTTATGATAATTTGGAAAGTCGTGCCGCTTTATATGGCATTACTGGAATGGAGTTTAAGAAACGACTTGAGGAATTGGCGAAAATATTAGATTTTGAAAACTTATTGAAACGCACCGTTGGTAAATTATCAGGAGGACAACGCCGAAGAATTGATATTGCAAGGGCTTTGTTTCATAAGCCTAAAATCCTTATTCTTGATGAGCCGACAACAGGGCTTGATCCACAGACACGCCGACTTATTTGGAATGTTATATCAAGTTTTCGCAAAGATGAAAATATGACTGTATTTTTAACTACGCACTATATGGAAGAAGCTGCGGAAGCTGATTATGTTGTAATCATTGATGATGGGAAAATATCCGCAGAGGGTACTCCGCTTGAATTAAAAAATATTTATACTGGGGATTACATCACAATTTATGATGTAGATGAAAAGGATATTAAAGCACTTGATGTGGAATATGAGCAAATCCGAAACGGTTATCGCCTTTCTGTACCGAATACAAAGGCTGCAACTGAATTGATTATTCGTAATCCGCAGTTGTTTAATGATTACGAAATAACAAAAGGAAAAATGGACGATGTTTTTCTTGCTGTTACGGGCAAAACATTGGTGGGAGGTGCAGAAAAATGAGTATGGCTTTCATTCTTATCAAAAGAAATATCAAATTGTTTTTCAAAGATAAGGGAATGTTCTTTACCTCTTTGATAACGCCTGCTATATTGCTTGTACTTTATGTGACTTTTCTTGGGAATGTGTATCGGGATAGTTTTACATCTAATTTACCTAATTCATTAAAACTATCAGAAAGCATAATAGAGGGACTGGTAGGCGGTCAACTTATCTCATCTATTCTTGCTGTTTCGTGTGTAACGGTTGCTTTTTGTTCTAATTTTTTAATGGTGCAAGATAAAGCAAATGGTACGATAAGAGATTTAAGAATATCTCCTGTAAAGTCAGCTACACTTTCGTTGAGTTATTATGTTGCAACCTTGCTTTCAACACTTATTATTTGCTTTGCTGCAACGGGTATCTGTCTTACTTATATAGCTATTGTCGGTTGGTATATGTCGCTCGCAGATATATTCTTTTTGTTTCTTGATATTTTACTCCTTGTTTTGTTTGGAACAGCATTATCTTCGATTATTAATTTTTTCTTATCAACACAAGGACAAATTTCAGCGGTAGGCACAATCATCAGTGCAGGATATGGTTTCATTTGTGGTGCATATATGCCTATTTCTTCATTTGGAGAAGGGCTGCAAAAAATAATCTCATTTTTGCCGGGTACTTATGGTACATCACTTATCCGAAATCATACAATGCAAGGGGCACTTGCCGAAATGCAAAATCAAGGTATTCCAACAGAGGTTATTGAAAAACTAAAAGATTCCCTTGATTGCAATCTTTATTTTTTCGGAAGTCAAGTAAATATCGGAACGATGTATATGATACTTGGAATCACTATTTTGGTATTGATTGGAATTTATATTTTGTTAAACAAATCAAAAAAATATAACTGTTAATTTTGTAGCTGCAAATGATTATGTATGCCGCCGCTATGGGTAACTCCATAACGGCGGTTTTTCAATGTCTATCGGCTATCTCTGTCAATGGATTTTTTATGCTGTCTTTGCGGCAGTTTCTGCTTGTTGCGTTCCTGTTGGTGCTAGAATATAAATAGTACAAGCCAAAATGAGAATTTGTCTATCTGACCAGTGTTATGGATTTATTTTCCAGAAAAATCATAGCCTGGACGCTTTCAGAAACACTGGAAGTATCTTGCGTGATTGATACTATAAACAAAGCCAAAGCTTGCCGAAATATCGATCAACCATTAATTATCCATTCGGATCGTGGCAGCCAATATGTTGCAAAGGAATATAAAAAAGCAACCGAAAATATGCAGCACAGTTATTCGAAAAAAGCTTTTCCGTGGGATAATGCATGCATTGAATCCTTTCATTCTATTATCAAACGTGAATGGCTCAATCGCTTTAAAATTCGCGACTATAAGCAGGCATACCAGTTGATTTTTGAATATCTGGAAGCTTTCTACAATACGAAACGAATTCATAGCCATTGCAACTATATGTCGCCAAACGAATTCGAACGAGTGTATGAAAGAACGCACACTGAGGCTGAGCTTCTGGCAGGTTAAAATGGGGAGAAATTTCTCATTTTAACTTGTACTAAATCTTGACATAGGACCAATCTTGACATAGGACCATATCTTTGTATTTGATAATGGTATAGGATGGAAAATTGCTTTAATTGTTATTGGATTGGGTTGGCTCATATCTGCAATTTCTGGCTTTATGAGCAATTTGAAAAAATGAAAATTGGAAGTTGGGGAGTGTAAAACAAAGTGCGTAAGCTTTGAAATTTTATTTTCTCAACTTACACACTTTATTTTACACTCCCACAGAAACCATTCTGCAGCTCTTAATCTTGTCATCCGGTTATCTTTTCGCACCTTCTATGATCTGGATCAGGTTTTTATCCAGCTGGATCGTCCGGTTCCATGGATTGATGATGACTCCTGCGATTTCCGGTACGGTCAGAGCGGATGCAAACAATTTATCGATATTTGCCAGGAAGGTGGATTTTACGCTTCCGCCGCCTTTTAATTCTTCTTCAAAGCTTGTAAATGCTGCCCACCACGCTTTTCCGTCAGCGGTCTTTATCGCCTGCACCCGGATCTGACCGTCTCCGGTCGGCGGTTCTACTGCCACGATAAACTGTCCGTTTTCCTGCATACGCCTGCGGATTACCGTCAGGGTATGTTCCAGCATTTCCTGTGTCGGTTCCTGCTGAAGTGCCGCAATGGCTTCTTCTATTTTTTCGTTTCCACACAGTCCGGCATCGACTGTTTCGTTCTGTTTTTTGTTTTTATGATCTGCCATATATTCCTCTTTTCATCTGTGCCAAGCGGATATTCGCAATCCACCAATGCTTATATCAAATCAGATAGGCGATTGAATCCCGTCACTGATACAAACTTGTTACTCGCCGTCTACGGAGGCGGAAGTCATCTTACATTTGATATATTCTGCCTGCAATTCCTGCATTTTCAGACTTCTGACTTTGAAGTCATATGATACTTTTCCATGTTTTCTTTATTGCGATATTCATGTTTCTCATAATATCCGATCAGTTTTTTATCTGCATCACGAAGTGCCACCATATATACATCTTTGTTCTGTTTTTCATTATGAGATGTATATATGAGATTGTTTTCTTCGCTTTTGGCAAACCATGCAACGACTTCTTTGATTCTTTCGTTGGAATGTGCCCCGTGGCAGTCCAGAAGGCTTTTGCCAAGCAGTTCTGCTCCGCCATACTTATGATAATTGGCAGCTGCCGCCGGATTCATATAAATGATTTTGTGATCCAGGCTGCAGATCACAACAGCTGCACGATCCTGATCGATAATACTTTTAAAATATGCCCCTAATTCCATAATATCATCCTTTCTCATCCAATCTCCTGCTACGCAGATACACCAGAATCCCCACCGCATCCGCAAGGAACCATCCGATCGGAATGGATACCCAGATTCCTGTCACACCAAGCCACGAGATTTTGGAGAGGGTGTAAGACAGCAGCACTCTTGTTCCAAGGGAAATGACCGTGAGCACCACCGACATGTTCGGGCGGTTCACGGCACGGTAATAGCCATAGAGCATAAACAAAATGCCGATTCCGACATAACAGGCTCCTTCGATTCTTAAATACTGCACGCCGACTGCAATGATCTCCCTGCTCGTCTCGGAAACAAACAGCTGCATCAGCGGCTGTGCCAGAACAAAGACACCGCAGCTGATCACAATGCAGAACAGGATTACGCTGATCACTGACTGGCGGATCCCCTGACGGATACGTTCTTTCTTTCCGGCTCCGTAGTTCTGGGCTACAAAGACGGAAAATGCATTTCCGAAATCACCGACCGGCATATATGCGATCGTGTCGATCTTGACTGCCACGGCAAATGCTGCCATAACGGTCGCTCCGAAGCTGTTGACAATTCCCTGCACGACCAGAATACCGAAATTCATCACGGACTGCTGCAGACAGGTAAAACCGGAAAGTGACATGATCTGTTTTAAGTTTTCACGGTTCCATTTCATATCTTTTCTGCTGATATGGTATTCCGGATAACGCATCAGAAAATACAGCAGAATACCGACTCCGGAAACATACTGTGCGATCACGGTCGCAACGGCCGCACCTTTGATCTCCATGTGCAGAACCAGCACAAAGTATAAATCCAGAAAAATATTTAAGATCACGGAAATTCCAAGGAAAAAAAGCGGTGTGACGGAATTTCCGATTCCACGCAGTACGTTTGCAACATAATTATATAAAAAAGTGGCAAAAAATCCGATAAAGACATAAAAAAGATATTCCCGCATCGCCGCTGTCGTTTCCTGCGGCACCTGAAGCAGACGGATCATCGGATTCATCCAGATATAAATGATCCCGGTCAGGATCACCGCCAGTGAGCCGATCATAACCGCAGAAATAAAAATACCGTTTCGGATCAGATCCTGATTTTTTTTGCCATAAGCCATCGATAAAAATGCACTGCTTCCAAGACAAAGCCCGATGACGATCGATGTCAAGAAGGTCATTAACGTGTAAGACGAACCGACGGCTGCCAGTGCATTATCTCCGATATAATGACCGACCACCCAGGTATCGACCAGGTTGTAGAGCTGCTGAAGCACATTTCCAAGCATCAGCGGAACCGCAAATTTCCACAGGCTCGAGGTGATGTTTCCGACCGTTAGATCTATATTTTTTGTTTTCCTCTGTTTTCCCATTTCTTACTTTTCTTTTCTCAGCTGCCAGAATGCTACGGCACTTGCAGCTGCCACATTTAAAGAATCCACGCCATGCGACATTGGTATTTTGACGGTGTAATCGCAGTCTGCGATCGTCCGGGATGTCAGACCGTCTCCTTCTGTTCCAAGGAGGATAGCAAGCTTTTCTTCTTTCTGCAAAATCGGATCATCGATGCGGATCGAATCACCGCTTAAGGCAAGTGCCGCCATTTTAAATCCCATTTTGTGTAAAAGCTGAATCCCTCCTTCCGGCCAGGAAACGGAGTTATCCACAAAAGTCCACGGAATCTGGAAAACTGTCCCCATACTGACGCGGATCGCCCGCCGGTAAAGTGGATTGCTGCATGCCGGTGTCAGCAGAACCGCATCCATGTGCATTGCTGCCGCTGAGCGAAAAATCGCCCCGATATTCGTCGGATTGACCACTTCTTCCAGCACCGCAATGCGTTTTGCATTTTCACAGATTTCCCTCATGGACGGAAGTTTCCGGCGATGCATCGCACAGAGCATGCCACGCGTCAGTTTAAAACCGGTGATCTTTGTGAGCACATCAAATTCTGCCGTATACACCGGGATCTGCCCGCAACGTTTTATGATCTGTTTTGCTTCTCCTTCGACGTGTTTCTTTTCCACCAGAATAGAAATCGGCTCGTACCCCGCATCCAGTGCCCGCTCCACTACTTTCGGGCTTTCTGCAATAAAAATCCCGTCTTCTAGATTTGCACGATTTAAAAGCTGGATTTCTTTTATTCTTGCATATACGTCCAGTTTCGGATCTTCAAAATCCGTAATTTCTATGATATCTGACAATTTTGCGGTCTCCTTTATCAAGAATGGCTCCGATATTCTTGCTGCGGGGTGCACGTCATGGATCGCATGATATATTCTTCTGTGCACCTCTGCAATCTGCCGGAGGCTATATCAGATGGGAGTTTTCTCACATCTGATGTATCTTTTTCCTTACAAAATAAAAGCAGATCACCTGCATAATGATCGTGAACAGCCAGGAACCCGGATACGAAATAAACAGCACATACAAAGAACGATAATGCGGAAAGATTCCAAAAATCCATACCACTCGCATACCTACGGTACCGATAATCGAAAGAATCATCGGTACGGCAGAATAGCCCATGCCTCTGAGTGCTCCCGGAAACAGATCCATGATACCGCACAAAAAATACGGCACAGTCGTGATCGATAAAATTTCCATTCCGCAGCGGATAACTTTCTCTTCTTCTGTGTAGATCCGAAGAATCTCCGGTCCGAGAAGATAAGAACCGCATCCAAGCACTCCGGCAACAACAACTGTCAGGATCAGGCAGTCGATCAACACTTTATCCATACGTTTGTATTTGCCGACACCATAATTCTGGCTTGTGAAACTCATGCATGCCTGCGTGATCGAATTGACTGCCGCATAGAGAAATCCCAGTATATTATTGGCCGCCGTATAACCTGCCATGGCGGTAGAACCAAAGGAATTGACCGATGACTGCAAAAGTACGTTAGAAAAATTGATGATCATGCTCTGGATCCCTGCCGGGATTCCGACCTGAAAAATCTGCTTCAGATAAACGCCTTTGATCTGCAGTTTTGAAAAACGGAGCTGGTAGCTGCCTTCCGATTTATACAGGCACCATAATACCAGGATGCAGGAGATCAGCTGTGAGATCACCGTAGCGATCGCCACGCCTTCCACTGCCATATGACAGTAAATAACGAGCAACATATTCAATGCTGCGTTGATCAGTCCGGAGATGATCAGAAAAAGAAGCGGCCGCTTCGTATCTCCGATCGCTCGAAGGATCGCCGCCCCGTAGTTATAGAGCATAAAAAACGGCATGCCCATAAAATAAATCCGCATATACAGCGTAGACTGATCAATGACATCATCCGGCGTTCCCATCAATTCCAGTGCACCTCTCGCAAACAGAACACCGACAAATGCCATGATTACACCGCTGACCATCGCCAGCGTGATCGAAGTATGTACTGTTTCCGACATTTCTTTTGATTTGCCCATCGCATAAAACCTTGCCGCCAGTACATTTGCCCCAAGCGAAATACCGATAAAAAGATTGGTAAAAACATTGATCAGGGCGGTGGTTGAACCAACCGCCGCCAATGCCTGTTTCCCACTGAATCTTCCCACTACGATGATGTCCACTGCATTGAACATCAGCTGCAGAATACCGGATAACATCAGCGGGAGTGAAAACGAAATTAATTTGTCCATGATACTTCCATTGCACATATCAATTTCATATTTACTGTTTTTCAAAACAAAAACCTTCCTTCTTTACTGCTCATATTACTTTGTCATTTCTTTTTTACTGCGGACCATCTTCCTTTTGTTGTTCCGTTTACGCCTCGTACACGGACATAATACTTCTTATTTTTCTTTAAACCTTTGATCGTATATTTCAGTTTTGTGGTCGTTTTGGATTTTGCTTTTTTAAATTTCTTGTTGGTCGCATACTGAATCTGATATTTCTTCGCATTTTTTACTTTTTTAAACTGAACCTGAATCTTCGTTTTAGATCTCTTTAAGCTAATCTTTGGCTTGCCGACTTTTATCGTCTGCTGCGGCTTTGTCTGAGAATTCTCTGTTTTATCTGTGTCTGAATTGTCCGGTTTTGGATCAAATCCCCAATCCCAGTCGATATCACCATCACCCCAGGAAATATTACCTCCGGTGTTTCCGCCGTTATTTCCGCCGTTATTCTCTCCGGTATTTCCACCATTGTTTCCGCCGGTATTCTCTTCCAGACTTCCGCCGGTTTCTTTGCTTACCTCTTCAAGGCAGTATGGATTGATCTTGATCATCACCGGTTTGCCGTTGTCTGTGACATACCATACGACGTTTCCGTCTGTATCACAGATCGGCTGACATTCTGACAGGGCAAGCGGTGCGGAATATACCTTACTTGTCCTGCTTCCGTCTGCATTCATCAGCATCATTTTTGTGGTGTAATTCTGTTTTCCGGATGCTTTTTCTTCCCACATCAGCAGGAACTGATTTTTCGTGATCTTAACCAGTTTTGGCGTGGTAACATCAACGTCTGCACCATTTGCATAGTTGGTGATCCAGGTTCTGTTTCCGGAAGGTTCCGCTTTTCTCGAACTGCTTATAAATATATTTTTCTGATCATCATTCAGTTTTTCGACACCAAGGCCTGCAACCAGATAATATTCTTCTGACAGTTCCAGACCAGTCAGAGAATATCCAGTATAATTATAGCCTGTATTTCCATCGATTGTGAAAAGACTGCCGTACAGACTCGGATCTTGCAGTTTGTCACCGGTCTTGGTCATGGTAAATGCAATGCCTCTTGGATAAGCATCTCCGAGATCCACACGGTAAATGTATTCTCCGTCCGTTCTGATCAGCTGCATGAAAGAATGGCTGACATAACCTTCTCCCAGATTCATGACTCCTGTATAAGAATCCACAAGTGTCATATCTTCTTCATTGACCACAAAACTACAGTTTGCCTGATGATGATATCCGTCGTCCGACTGATACATTTCGTGGCAGGTGTGGATATAAAGTTTGCCGTCTGTTTCTGTCATGCTGAGACCGCCAGCATCAAATGGAATGTAGGTGTTGGCTCCTTTAACACTGCACTGTGCAAGGCGATTCCAGTTTTTATCATATTTCACGAAACGGAATACTTCACACTCATCCGATTCTTCTTTGTTCATCTGTCCAAAAACTGCATAATTATAATTTTCGCCAATATAGATCCCACCAAAAATCGGAAGTTCTGCCGCAACATTTTCAGAAGAAACCAGATTCAGTTTGCTGTCGTAAGTCTCAACCACGATCTTATCATTGATATATTCTGCACGCTGATATCCGCCGTCTGCTGTCTGTGCCAGATAAGACTTCGTGGTACTTCCATAATAAGAAGAATAATGCGGCAGATGAATGTTGTCGGATGCTGCTCCCTCCAGGTTTACCTTTGAAAACACTTCTGCATCTTCGTACTGTGAACCATCCACCGTGATCGTGACCTGTTTTGTAACGCCTATCGTTTCTGCTGTGATCGTGATGGTCGCTGTTCCTGCTTTCCAGGCATTGAGGCCTCCTGTTTCATCCACACTTACTATGTTCGGATCCGAGGATTCATAAGTGTAATCCATTTTGCAGGAACCTTCTGTTGTACAGATCAGCTTGTCGCTCTCAGATACCTTCATGGACTCTGGTGCCTGCACTTCAAAAGTTGTCGGGATTTTCAGATCCAATGTTTCAAGATAAAACTGATCCTCTTCTTTTTCTACAACACGGCATATATCACCATCCACCCAGAAACTGTAGACCGGATGCTCGGTAACGATGTCCACTTTTTTCTTTCCATCTTCCATGGAGTACTGCGTGAGCGTGTTTGTATCTGTCTTGACATAAATGCTCTTTTCATCTTCACTCAAAGTACATCTGGTTCCGTAACTGCTGACATCAAAATTATTTTTGTAGATTGATTTTCCCGCAAGTGCCACAAATTTAATCGCATCTTTGTCTGCAATATTCAGAGAAGAAACCGAAACACTGCTATCAATGATATTGATCACCGTACTCTGCTCCGTGTGATCGTTGTAATCATAGCTGTTGGAATCCAGAATCGTAATGGCGTTCGGACTCTGGAAGGTATTGAGCACTGCAAGATATTTATCATTTAACATCTCTGCCGGTTTATTTCTCTCATAGAAATAAGACTGATACAGCATCATCAGATTTGCCTCCGGCAGATGAAGTGTATTGTCCTCACCGACATTTCCTGCCATTAAAGACGCCATGTCATGATCATATCCCCAGTATCTCCAGTTATAAGTTCCTCTGTAATAAAAATTGCCGCTGACCGTATCAAATCCGTAAAACTGTAAAATGCTTCCTTTATACGGTGCTGTTGCCAGAGATTTTCCGGTGCTGTCGTACAGGCAAAGATCATCGCTGGCATTGGCCACATAGATCCTTCCCTTTTTATCTACGCCAAGTGCATTGATAAACCCTGAGAAATTCGCGGTGCTTTTCATGCTGTCCAGCGTGATTTCTTTTGTTTCCCCTGTTTCAAAAACATATTCATACAGCGTGGCATTGCAGTCATACCTATACGTTTTCCCATTTTGTTCAATGGCATTTGCCAGCCTTTTGTTTTCTGTTTTTATATAATAGATTCCTTCGTCATTCACAAAACTGTCTTCTGCCCGTAAAATGGTCGTTTTCTGCTCATAAGAATTGCTGTCAATATCATAAAAAGAAACTTCAAATTTCTGCTGATTTGAATAAAAAGGATCACCTTTTTTTACCAGATAAAAGCCATGATCTGCTTTGCTGTACACAACCTTCTCATAACTGCTTGCCATATTGAAATATTCACTCTGAAGCTCAACTGCTTTCGTCTCCTGCTCCTGTGCATTTACGACAGCCATCTTTGCTGCACCCGCCAGACTCTGTCCCGGAACCGCCAGTGCCGCTGCCATCAAAAGTACTATAATCTTTTTCATTCGCTTTTTCATTTTTTCTCCTTTCTGCATCCATCATTCTGCATTCATTATAAGGATCCAAATCACCCTGTCTGTATTCTGCAAGGTCGGTTGTCAAAATTCAAAAGCCTGCTTAATACTGTCATAATGCAGGAATTTTCCTTCTGCCGCAAATGCTTTGATCTGCTCTTTCGTCGCAAACATATATCCATCCGTCTCTTCTGTTTGAAGTTTCAGATCTTCATCTGAAATATCCATCACAAAACGATAGACATCCACAAAATAATTGTCCCCTTCGCCCGGGTTTTCTCTTTTATAAGTGAACAGATAACCGCCCTGGGCATTGCTTACATCAAGCCCGGTCTCTTCTTTTACTTCACGCAGAACGGCATCGTAAGAAGCTTCTCCGGCCTGTGCTGCACCTCCGGATACTTCCCACCAGCCAGGTGCCCATGCTTTTGTCATCACACGCTTTGTGATCAGAAAAGTGCCGTCTTCTCTTGCCACAACGCCAAGCACTGTCAGATGATATTCTCCGTCTTTTAAGTGCCAGTCGTTTCGTTTCATCGTGCGTCCGGTCGGTTTTTTATTTTTATCGTATATATCCCATAATTCCATTTGTTTTATCTCCTGCTGTTTTGTTGAAACATTCTTCCGGTATTCTTGCTGCAAGATGTATGCTATGCATTGCATGTTCAAGAATGCCTCTCCTGTCTCTTTTATGATAGCATTGCATCGTAAGCTTTGCAAACATAAAAAATCTCTGCGGAACATTTTTTGTTCCACAGAGATTTTCTTTTTTACACTGTTTTTTATCTGCTCTTCCAGCGGATGTTCTGAGGGAAGCTCCGCACTTGCCAGCAGACGTTGAAGTTTTCTCCGATTAAGATAACATTTTACCCACACTCATGCAAGTGGCATATGAAAAGAATCTTTTAATTGTCAACCTTCTTGATTTTCAGGTTGACAATCTTTTTTTCTCATGTTACATTGTTACCAGAATTTTACAAGGAAGGTAACACAATGGAACCAAATTTTTATGATCAGGATGATCCGATCCTCTCTCGTGAGGATGCCATTGCCATCCTGGATACACCGGATGAAAAACTTGATGATCTGATTGCCCGTGCGGAGGGACTTCGCCGGAAATACAAGGGCAATCGCGTCAGCATTCATATTCTGACGAATGCCCGCAGCGGCAACTGTTCCCAGGATTGTGCCTACTGTGCCCAGTCCTGCCGTTCCAAAGCGGATATCGAGAAATACAAGTGGGTGGACGAGGAAAAGCTCTACCACGACAATGATTTTGTAAACGAACACCATTTATCCAGACACTGTATTGGCCTTAGCGGCATGAAATTTACCGATGCTGAGATTGAAGAGCTTGCCCGCCGCATCCGCAAAATGAAAGAACAGGGAACGCATCTTTGCTGTTCCATCGGATTTTTGACCGAAAAGCAGGCGAAAATGCTCAAGGATGCCGGTCTTGACCGCATCAACCACAATCTGAACAGCAGCCGTGCGTACTATCACAACATCTGTACAACTCATACATTTGAGCAGCGTGTGGCAAACATCCGCATGCTTCAGGGGCTGGGATTTGAAATCTGCAGCGGCGGTATCATCGGTATGGGTGAAAGCAAAGAGGACGTCGTGGATATGCTTCTGGAACTGCGTGAGATCCAGCCGGAGGCTCTGCCAATCAATTTTCTGCTGCCGATCAAGGGCACACCGCTTGGGGATGCAGATATTTCCGGTCTGACAACGGAATATTGCATGAAAGTCCTCTGCCTTGCAAGACTGCTCGTACCGAAGTCCGACATCCGCTGTGCTGCCGGCAGAGAAGTCTACTTCAAAGGAGAGGAAAAGAAACTGCTCAGTGTCGTGGATTCTATCTTTGCTTCCGGATATCTTACTGCCGGCGGTCAGGGCATCCAGGATACCATCAAAACGATCACCGATGCCGGATTTACTTATGAAATTGAATCTGCATGATTTTTCGTACTTTACATCCGATATGAAGTGACCTGACTCTGTCTGATACAGCCTCCGGCGAATTGCAGAGATATTCGTCAAGCGGATATTCGCAATCCGCTTTGCTACTTGCTCATAACCAAATAACTGCTCCGCAGTTTATCAGAAGGAGCTTGCACTCCTCCTGATACAAGCAAGTCCCCACCCACTGCTTATTGCTTTTCGCAATTGAAGCAGGGGACTTACTTGATTTGGTTAAATCGTGAAATCATGGAAATATATTACAAGGAGAACTTTTCAAATGAACGTTACAAAAACTGCTGCCTCGCAGCACAGTAAAACTTACGAAATGACCGTCACCGCACTGATGACAGCTGTGACCTGTATTTTAGCTCCGCTGTCCATTCCGATCGGTCCGGTTCCGATTTCTTTCACAAACCTTGCTATTTATCTTTCTTTATATCTGCTCGGATGGAAACGCGGCACGATCAGTTATCTTGTCTATCTGTTGATCGGTCTGGTCGGCGTTCCGGTATTCTCCGGGTTCACAGGCGGAATCGGCAAGCTTGCCGGTCCTACCGGTGGCTACATCATCGGTTTCATCGCCATGGCAGTGATCGCCGGACTGGTAATCGACAAATGCCATAATCGCTGGCTCCAGCTGCTCGGCATGATCGTCGGAACGGCTGTATGCTACGCTTTCGGAACTGCCTGGTTCTGTATCAGTGCCAACTACACCGTTGGTGCCGCACTGACGGTATGTGTGATTCCTTTTATCCCGGCTGACCTGATCAAAATGGTTATTGCCATGCTCCTCGGACCGGAGATTAAAAAAAGAATCCGCTAAAAAAGAATTTCAGGAAAAAAATTTAAACTGAAATGTTGTTTTTTCGTTTTTGTTTTTGTCCGAAGAAATGATCTGGATTCCGTGATCGATCACTTCTTCGGATTTTTCTATATACTGATAATGGTACTGTGTGCCTGCCAGATCTTCAAAGATCAGCTGATCTCCCACCTGAAGTTCTGACAGGTTTTTTGTAAATGCAGCAATTCCATATACGGTCATGCCCTCCGTATCCCACGGCATGGATGTCCCATCTCTGCAAAGTGAGAATGATGCAGTATTTGCATCAAAGGTATTTAATATGGCATACTCTGTATTTTGTGACGGAATCTGCAAAAATCCAATCACCACTTTACCTTCCACACTCAAAAAGGTATCCCGGTCCGGATTTTTGACGTTTTCCAGCAAAATTTCTCTTTCCTGTTTTGCTTCATCCAGCAGTCTGGCTGCCCGTTTCTGATCCTGTATTCCAAAATGAAGGCAGGTGACGGCTGCTGCCCCCAAAAGCAGCAGCACGATCATCAGCCCTGGCAGGAACCAATTTCCGGTACGTATTTTTAATTGTTTCTCCGCACATTTTCTTTGTATTTCTGCCATATGAATCTCCCCCCAGGTCTCTTTGTCTTCGCAGTCATTCAGTTGCAGGCATTTTAACTTTCACTGAATGATTACTTTATTTTCATGGTTTTTTTCTGGAATCCGACTTTGGCTGTCAGTTTTTTCCTTAACTTTTTCTTTGCTTTTTTCGGTACCACAAAGACGGCTTTTTTATGAATACCCTTAAATGCATTTTTACCGATCTTTGCGATCGTCACTGACTTGATATTGATCTTCTTCAGATTTTTATTCTTGTAGAATGCTTTTGCCGCAATGCTCTTTACATTCTTGCCGATCGTTACCGTTGTCAGCTTCTTGTTGCCTTTGCATACATTTGCACCGATTGCCGTCACCTTGAACTGTCTGCCGTTGATGCGGACCGTTGACGGAATATTCATCTTCTTCGCTCCCGGCTTTTTGTAGGATACCAGCATGACAGCCTTTTTGGATGTCACTTTATATCTTGCCTTGCCAACCGGATAAATTTTTCCAATAACTACATCCTTCGGCTTATCCGATGGAGTCGGAGACGGTTTTTCCGTTGACGGTTTTTCGGTCGTCGGATTGGATACTTTTTTCCAGATTGCATACAGTTCTGTCGTTTCTGTGATATAGAATTTATCACCCGGCAGATACGTAGTTCCGCTACCATCTGCCTTTGTATTCCAGCTGACAAATTCCATGCCGTTATACTTAAATCCACAGTTTGCAGCCTGAACGGTATCGTATTTTTTATACGGACTGTTCGGATCTGTCATCGCACCGCTTCCGCCGTTTGCATGGTAGATCACCTGAAGACCTTTTTCCTCTTCGATCTGCCCTAAGACTTCTGCTCCGTAAGTGAAGGAGGCCGTCATTGCCGCACCGTCTGCCAGGTTCCATCTGCCCTGCACAAATCCATGGCCGTTTTTGGAAACAGTCAGTTTGTTGCCTTCGATCGCGGCTGTTCCGGAAACTGCATGCACTTCCAGATCCACCGTATCCAGATCATTGAGGATGATCTTCTGATCATTTTCGGTCACGGCACACAGCCGCAGTGCCACTTCTACGCCGTCTGCATCTTTCAGGAACAGATTTTTATTGGTGTAGGAAATCCACTGTTTCTGTGTGGTTTCGGTTGTATCTGCACTTAATGCAATATCCAGATTTTTAATATTACCCATGCCATCATTGTATACGCTGTTTCTTGCAGTCTCTTTATTTCCGACTGCGTCGCTTACTGTAATCTCTACTTCTTTTTTATAATAACCACTGCCAATGTTCACTTCATAAGCAAATTCATTTCCTTCGCCAAGTGCTGTTCCAAGATCCCCAAGCGTTTTTTCTCTTGCAAGCGGTTTTCCGTCCACCGTAATGGTCAGTTTTGCATCCGGCTCCGTGATTCCGCTGATCGTCAGCGTGCCGTCTTCTGCAAATCCAGATCCATTGGTCGGGGAGGTCAGCATCAGGGTCGGCGGTGTCGTATCGATGTTAAATACAAAACTCTGATCGAAACCGTCACCTTTTTCATTCTTGCCGTAAATCTGAAGGGTATGATCTCCGTCTGCCAGGTCTTTTAATGGAATGGCAATTTCTGATGTATGTTCAAACGTTCCTGTTTTTACTTCTTCGCCGTCCAGCACCCAGGTTCCGGACACTGCCATATCGGCTTTTGCCGTGAAGTTGACAGAAGATGCTGCATACGTGTCGTACATCACAATCTTTTCTGTGACATTTCCATCCTCATCTTTTTCATTTTCGCTTCTTCCAACCTGATAAACCTTCTGATCCGCTGCAAGTGTGATCTTTGCTTTCTGCGGTTCATTTAAGGTAAGGACTTCGCCAAACGTTTCTTTTCCGTAAACGATACCGGTCAGATTGCCGTCACCGTCTAAAAGTTTGTTAAATGGTGTCGCACTGATCACGTATTTCGTTCCGGCAGTCAGTCCGATGGTCTCAACGGTTTCTTTTCCGTTTTCATCGACACTTCTGGATTCGCTGCTGCCGCCAAGCACCGCATAGATCTGATTCTCTTCGTCTTTTACGGCAGAAACATTATAATCTGAAAGTTCTTCTTTTTCGCCATTTGCACCGACTTCATAAACCTTAAACAGTGCACCCTGACATTTGTCATCCGTTACCGTATCAAGGGAAGCACGGATCTGCAGATCGCCTGCATTTTCCGCATGGATCGCTGTGATCGTCTCCGGCTGGCTGCTGTTCGTATAGGCAAATGCATTTGCAGTATCAACGATTCCGGTCGTGACTTCTTCCTGACTGTACACAAGTCTTACATAATATTTTCCGCTTTCCATCGTATCCGGAATTGTGATCGCAGCCTTTCCTTTTACGATATCCGCTCCTGTCAGGGAAGCGATCGGTGTACCGCCGTTTTCTTCCGAATCCGGATTTTCCAGAATGTAAATATCAAGTTTCTCCAGATCAGACATTTTATCGTTTCCTGTCCATGTCAGATTGATCTTATTATCTGTGTTGCTGTAGTTCTGTTTATCCATCTGAACTGCGGTGACCTCCGGAAGCGGATCTACGCCATAGAGGATCAATTCAGAAGAACTTGCTGTTTTTATCGTATAAGTTTTATTTGCCAGAGACGGATCGGTAAAGGAGACAACAAGGGTTGCTTCTTTCTTCTCTTCGTCATAAGTAAAGTTGGCATTTGCAGTCTCATTCTGTTCATCGGTTTTGTCATTATCATAATACTGGAGCGGATATGGCGTTCCATTCTCATCGGTAACTTTGAGTCCTTCTTTTCCTGCTTTTGCCTCTTCCAGTGATTCTGCTGAAAATGCAATGCTCAGAACCTGTGCCACGCCGTCCTGGAAATTGCCAAGCGTTACGTTATGCGTGGTTCTTGTAATATCAGAGCGAAGGCTGGAGCTGATTTTTCCGTCTGCATCTGCCAGGGTGCTGTTTTCGCTTGAATCCTTCTGGTAAATATTCGGGCCGATGCTCATGTAAAGCATATCCTGTTTTTCTTCATCATAGCCAACGGCGTACCATCTGCCGGAAATACCCTCTGTGCTTCTTGCTTCTTCCAGATACTGCGGATAGGTTGGATTTACTTTTGCCTGTGAGCCAAAGGAGAGGTCACCGCCATAGGCATAAGAAATACCGGTTGAGAATCCGAGAACTTTCAGTGCACCCCATATACGCTTTGTGTTCAGTCCAAGTGCCGCACCGCCGATCTGGATACCGCCGATCAGCGGGATCACATCCGGAATGCTGACGATCGCCTGTGCATAAGCTTCAAACGCTTCCTGTGCATCACTGCTGGCATCGATCACAATATAGCCCTTGCCATCGATGATGCCCATATAGTTGATGCTGCACTGCACCAGCGTCTTGAAATAAGGAATCCACTGTGTCTCCAGTTTCGCATATTCCATGATCTTGATGTCCGTGTTTGCCACTTTCAGGTTCGAAACCTTGATGCCGAATCCTGTCAGACCAAGGCTCATATCGGCACGGGCCTCCAGCACCTGGAAGAGATTAAACGATACGCTCAGCAGCAGTTTGATCGGAGGTACTTCGCTGCAGCAGAAGATCGTATCATACAGATTTTCAAATCCGCCGCCACCGCCGATGATCCAGCATACACCGAAGGAATCTAGGTTGATGCCCGGTTTGATACCTTCCACATAGAAATACAGGTTATCCACAACCGGGATCTTATTTTTACTCTTTATCCCCAGTTTGATCTCCAGCGTGATGGATTTCAGGAACGATGCACTTCCTTCCACACCCATCGACCAGTCATTCACTGTGTTGACTTCCAGCGTTCCCTCGATGTTCGGCATGGAGTCGGTGTAGCCCGGAATTTTTACTTCAGCTGAGAAATTCACTCCGATAAATCCCTGATTCATGCCGTAGAGTACATTTTTTACCTCTACTTTTGCATCGGTATCGCCATCATCATCCTCTTCCTTTTTGTTATTTTGGTTGTTTCCGGCTTTTGTTTTCTTATTATTTTTCTTATTGTTTTTTGTAAGAGAACCGGAAGAGCTGCCGGTCGGTTTGTAAGTTTTTTTATACGCATTGCGGAGCGTATCTGCTTTTGCTCCGTCATTTGCAAATACATTCTGATTTACTTTATCAACCTTTTCCCCGGTGTTTCCTCTTTTGGATGTCGGGATCAGAAAGCTTAAGTCGAGCTGTGCGGAGAATGACATCACAAACCCTTCTGCATCCTCCACCTTCAGTTCTTCCACCCGATCTGCATCGCCGTCATACATCATGCCAAGCCTTGCAAAAGAAAGATTAAATGCCATCCCGGCGATCGTCATCAGACCATTTAATGCCGCCGGATAGATCAGGGTAATCTCCTCATCCTGAAAACCTTCGATCTCTTCTCCGTTCATGTTATAAGGCACAAGCCCGTATTCTGTTCCGTTTTCGATGCTTGTAAAAGCAGCATTACCTTTGTAGATCCTGGTGTTTTCTACAGAAGCATTTAATGTAATATCATTAAAATCTGTGTTGATCACGCCGTCCTTCTGGCTGACTTCTACGGTACCGTTCAGGGCATCGATACAGCCGTTGATCACAACTTTGTCTTTTTCACCGCTGATCGATTTTGCAACGTATTTCACATTTGTTCCGTCCGCACCTTTATCAAAGGTATCATCTTTGATAAAGCTTCCCTGGAAGAACAGCAGCGTTTCTTCGTAATTGTTTTTATCTGCTGCGTAAGCTTCTTCGCTTGCATAGGTTTTCAGCTGATATTTTGCCTGATCTCCTGTTTTGCCTTTTTCCTGCACAACTGCGAGAATCCCGTAATAATCATTTCGATAGCGGATGTCATCCGACATGACCACCTTCAGAGCATCGCCGGTTGTGATCTTGTCAACGCCGGTCGGTGGTTCTGTCCACTCAAAACTGAGCTGATATGTGTCCGGTTTCATCGTCTCCGTAAAAAGAATATCCAGTTTGTTTTCCTGCGGATCGATCAAAATGTTTTCTGATGGAATTTCGTACTTTTTGCTGTCGCTTGCTCCCTGTGCATACAGTGTGTAGCGGCTCTTATCCTCCAACATGGTGAAATTACTGCCGCTCACATAGAGATGTCTCGTCAGATCATTATAGAGGATCTCCGGTGTCGCACTGTGAAACGTAATCTTCGGCAGTTCACCGTTTCCGCCCGGGCAAAGAATGTAAGTAGAACCTTCATACAGAAGATTTTCATATAACAGTCTCGCATCCGTAGAATCCGGAAGGTTAAACACACGGAACGTAATCTTTCGATAGCTGGATGCACTGTCCACTTTCGCCCGGAAATAAAACGGGATCTTGATCTCCGTTCCCCTCTTGAAATCCACATAAGTGCTCTGATACGGCACTGCATAGCTGGTCTCGTAGATTGGCTCTTTCTGATCTTCGTCAAGCGGTGTAAGACCTTCTGATGCATAAGCTGCGATGACTACTTTTTTATAATCGTTCTTCTCAGAAATATTTTTTAAAGTTGCCTGAATATCAATGATGCCGTCCTCTTTAAAGGTTCCGTCTGTATTGCGGTTGCAGGTAGAAACATAATTTTTTCCGTCTGCCGACAGATCCAGAACGGACGGTGAAGTCATATTAAAGGTTACCTGATCTGTTTCAAGATCTGTTTTTTCATTGGAAAATACTCCATAGTATGTGTTTACAATTCCTTCTTTTCCCGACTGGATCGTTCCAAGATCATAGTACATTGCCATGGCACTATCTGCTGTCCCGTACTGATCATTGCCGTCGCTTGTAAAATCCAGAGTCTCATCCGGGGCAAAATCAAAGCCGGTCGCTGCCAGAGAGTTCCAGTGTGCAAAAGCGACTTTTTTTAACATTCCTTTGGAAGAGACTACGGTTGATGCCGTTGCCGTCGGACTGTAAATGTCATCGTATGCATAAAACGCGGTCGGAATATTCGCTGCATCCAGCACACATTCCCGTTTGATAATATCGCTGTCATAAGATGTATTTGGAATTTCATAATATACAAAATCCTGATCTCCGACGGCCGAATCAAGCAGCATTCTCGCCTCAACTTTTACGTCCTCACTGCCATGATTCTGTACATCGTAGTTGATCATGACCATGCCGTGTTCGTTTGATCCGGTATTTGCCAGCTCGAGCCGCTGGGTGAATTCCAGTTCACCCAGGCTCCATTTTGCTGACAGTCCCTTTGCATCCTGCGAAACGGTTACACCGCCGGACTTTATTCCTTCAAAAGAATAATCTCCGCCGAAAATGTAATCTTTTGTCTCTCCGTTTCTGGTTATGCGGAAGGAAGTAAATGAAGTGTCATAATCATCGCTGTGGTACAGCAGATCTTTGTTATTGTCGGATTTTATTGTCTTATCACCTTCCACATTTGAGATATAAAATCCGCCGTTTTTACCTGACATGCGGACAGATATCGAATCGTTCTGCAAAAGCAGCACATCTTCATCCGCCACTTTACTCTCCATACTCTGCGGTGCCGCCAGCATTTCCAGCGGAATGCCCGTAAAGAGCACAACCGCGGAAAGCATCAGACTGAAAGCCCTCTTTAAAAATATCTTGTTTTTTCTCTTATCCATATACCTGCCCTCCTTTACTGTTCTAAATCAATATAAATATAAGTCAGATACGTTTCTTTATTCTGTGTTACAATATAGAGCGTATAGAATCCTGCCTCCAGATCCGTCAGCTTACCGTCTTTCACAACATCTGCCTTCTTCATCGCTCCGGCTTTCTGAATTCCCTTTTTGTAATATACCTTAAAGGATTCACCGGTTCTTCTGGATTTTTCCAGTACCAGATCTGCCCGATTTTCTTTCAGGATCGTTGTATCACACGGAAGCAGTGATTCGCCGTTTGCCGTGATCTTCAGATTTGCCGAGCTGATGACTTTCACATACCGTTTGACCAGTTTTTCATTTCCCACACGGTCACTCAGTAAATATGTGACTTCATGAATACCCTGCTCGTTCATCTGTTTTTCCGTCAGCATGTTTTTCAGTGAAATCTGCGGATTCGAATCAATGTTATCCCAGAGCCGGAATGTCGTCGCATCCAGAAGCTGTTCTCTTAATTCTTCGGCAGTCGTTCCCTGGAAAACATTTACAATAGAGCGGTCAAACTGAATACTCGGTGCAATATCATCCAGATACTGGATCTCCAGTACACGGTAAGAAACCAGTCCTGCCTGATCGGTTGCTTTGACCTGATAACTTCCGTTTGTCGTGATCGGAAATGTGATCCAGTCCAGTTCATCTCCTTTTAATTCGCCATCGCCGTTTTTGTCCGTCGGTGCTTTGACCGGATATTCTTTTCCGCGGAACGTGATCGTTCCTGCCTCGGACATCGTAACCTTTACGCTGCAGTCCTCTGAGCGGATGTACGTTTCCGGAATGCCGGATGCGTAGACAACCGGAGGTATTTCATCGATCGAATCCACCGTGATCTGCTGCTGCGTCATATTTCCGGCTGCATCCGCAAATGTGAAATCATATACACCGTTTTCTTTGATTGCCAAAGAAATATTGGTGTTGCCGCCATATTTTCTGTTCAGACCGCCACCGCTTACAAATACGGTTTCATCGGAGCGGAAGATAACGTTCATCTGGTTGTTTTCCAGTTTCTGTGTCACTGTGATCGTCGGTGCATTTTTATCAATGATGTCAACCAGGTCGATATCGGTCATCTCACCAGAAACACCGTTCGGCGAAGTCGCCACAATCTTAACCATTCCTGGAACCGCTGCGAAAAATTCTACGTTTCCTTTTCTTCCGCCCAGCTCGATTCCTGTCTTTGAGAATGTTCCATTGTCTTCTACCCAGTTATCATTCTGTTTATAGTATACTTTCAGTTCCGATACTGTCTTGTTAAAATCAAGACTCAGCAGAACGGAGCTGTTTGTCGGTTCGATCGGCGGCAGTTTCTCATAAGATTCTCCGTCTTTGACATAACACGGACTCCAGGAAGATACACTGATCTTCGGTGCATCCTTGTCGATCTCCGTTACTTTTGTGCTGATCTTTGCCCGGTTGCCGCTTCGGTCTTTAAAAACAGTATCGTAGGTTCCGTTATTTTCTACTTCCCGGAAATAGTAATAGCCCTTGTCATCCATGCCCTTCTGCAGTCCCGACGTCACCGGAAGGATGGTTCCTTTTTCGTTTTCTTTATCAGAATTATCATCTGCATAGAATTTCAGTCTCATGCGGGTAAAGCTGATACCTTCTTTTTCCACGCGGACCGTCGGTGCTTCCTGGTCAATCTTCGCAGCCTCAAGACTGTGCCAGAATATGTTTCCTTCCTGATCGATCGCAATCACCGTGATCTGACACGGCTTTGTGATAAGCAGGCTGTTATTGTTCGCATCCAGTTTCACACCATCAATCTGATCTGAGGTACTGTTGAAATTCAGTTTTCCCGTATCTGCCTGCAGTCCGTTTTTCACGATCAGTTTCGTCCGGCTGTCATCAGAAATGGTATAAGAAATCTTATAACCGCCGCTGTATCCGATCTTTTCTGCCAGTTCGGCAAAAGCATCTTCTGACGGTGTCCAGGAACTGAAATAACTTGCCAGTCCGTCATAGACCGCATAGACTTCCGCAACGACTTCCGGAGGTGTTGTGTCTTTTTCATAAGCACCTTCTTCTTCCACCGGTGCTTCATACGGCTTCATGTTCAGCTCATCCGACAGTGTGACTGTGATCGGTGCACCTTCGTTTCCGCACTCATCACTGTATTCAAAGGTATAGCTTCGTTCCATGTTTTCCGAATAGAGGAACGTATGCTTTAATTCCTTTCCATTTGCAGCATACAGATCTTCACTCTCGGAAGCGATCCAGACTTCAATACCGTCTGTGGTACTCTGATCTTCAAGATTTGAAATATCCAGTGTATTTCCTTCCTGTACTTCTCCGTTCTCCAGAAATCTCCAATAAACCTTTGCATCCTTCGGTGCATCTTTATCCATGTTTTCTACCGTAACATTGTAGTCCACCGTTTTCTGCTCAGCTGCTCCCGGAATGGTCAGTTCAAATGTAATATTTGCGTTTTTGTGGAACACGATCGTTGCCTTTGATTTCTGCTTGTTCCAGCTGATCGTATAAGCGTCACTGGTATCTTCTTTGTTTTCGCTGTCATCCGTACTACTTTCACCGGTATCGTCTGTCTTTTTCAGGGAAATCTGTGCGTTTTCGCTGACACCTTCGATCGTTGCCACTACATCTTCTTTTGTTTTCTCTGTCGTGCTGTACTGGATCTGTGCCGAATAATCTCCGAAAAAGTCCTCCAGTGTAAACTGCTCCGTATATGAATTTCCATAAATATCTTCATACTCGATCTCGTAAGTTCCATCCTTACTGATTCCGCAGTAATCCTTCAGCAAGACGTTTTCGTCGTCCATCGGCACATCAAACTGACGCAGCATATCTCTTGCCCTTCCAAGCATAAAGTACGAGCCATAATAGATGTATCTGTACATGATCTGCGGAAGTTCGATCCCATTTATTTTTTTGATATGGACTTCCATATTGAATTCAAAGTTTACCATGCCGTCCTGCGGATAAACATCCATTCTGCGGATCTTCGGCCGCTGGTTGATTCCGTAGAAGTCCTGGTCTTTGGAAGAAATCGTTTCCATGACATTACCGGCCTCATCGACAATCCTCAGCTCAATACTGTGCGGCATATGAAGTCCTTTCTCTTTGGAAAGATCAATGTCTGCCTTGAAATCTCCCATAAGACGCAGGGTGTGGCTGCCATCTTTATTCACCAGATAATTTTCACTCAGAAAACCTAGACTCTGGTTGATATCCTTTGTGAACTCCATACCGCAGTAATAAGAGCCATCCCAGTCGGATCCATATCCATCGTCTGTCTGTACCACATGGATCGGATCTTTTCCATCGATGATCAGCTGAATATTTGCATTTTTCAGATTCCGATCGTCGCGGATCTCAATTTCAAAGCTCGGATTTGTGATATGTTCATCCGTTTCTCCTTCGTTCTGTGCGGTACTGTCTGTGCTGATTGTAGTAATCTCGCTTGTGGCACTTTTTAACACTGTAAACTCTGCTGTTGGTGCTGTATGATCCACATCTGTGATATAAAACTGCTGATAGCTTAAGTTTCCATATCCATCCAGCAGATAATACAGGTGTCGCTGGTTTTCTGTATAAGCAAAACTTCTCTCTTTTATCAGCGTATCCGCAGTGTCATCGGAAGCAGAAAGATTCACTTCATACATTTCCGGATCTTTTGCAACCATCGTACTGTCTGCTTCTGTTACTGCTGCAGAAATACTCTGCCTGGAAGCCTCACTTTCTTCCACTTCTATTTTGAAATCCGGTGCTTTTGCAGAATAATAAATCTCCACTTCGTGACGCTGTGACTTCACGCCTCCAACGTTCATCAGTTCATAAGAGATTGTGTTGCTGCCTTCAAAGACCGGAACTGCACATACATCTGCATTTGCATATCCGCCTGCATAAAAGGCTGCCGCATCCTCCGCCTGGAACATTGCTTTTGCATCCGTCGGCTTTACGTCAAACATCATCACTTTATTTTCTGCATCATAATCCTTAAGCGGGAACCATTTCGCAGAAGCCTCGTTATCACCCGCCCAGACTTTGATCCAGTAATTGCCGGCATCGTAATCTTCCATGCCGTTTACCGTAAACTGAATGCTGCGGTTGTAAGTAATCCCTTCCGTTGTCTCAGATGTTGCACAGTTTCCAAGATAGAGAACATCTGTCGTATAGCCATCCGCTCCGGTTGCGGTAAAATCCGGTTTCTGGTCATCCACAACGGTCCGGTTAAATTCATACGTTCCGGTTGCGGCAAATCCATAGTACGGAACTTTATCTGCTCCCTGATATGGATCTTCTGCTGCAAAATGAATACTTCCCGTCACTTTGCTGATACCAAATGCTTCTGTCATATCAGCATCATAATTATAAAGATAAATGTTGTCATACTGCTCCGTCGTAATGACCGGTTCTGCCGAATTACCCTGTTTGTTGCTGACAGAAACTTCCAGTTTATACTGTCCGTTTGGCAGTGTCAGACCTTCCGGAATTTCTACCGTCTGGCTGGATTTTCCCTTTATAATATTCCACCGGTAAACTTCGGTTTCCTTATCACCTTCTGTCTGTTTCAGGCAGATATAGGTATTCGGCGATGCATAATCAATATCATCCATCACAAAATGTCTGGTTCTCTGATTTGCAAAGCTGATGTCAAATGCTGCCCCGGTAAGTGTGGAGAGATATTCTGCTCCGTTTACCTCCGGATTGTATGCATCTCCAAAATCTTCCCGTTTTACCTGCTGCCCGTAATTTGCATTATCCTTTGTTTTGATCGTCACGGTATTTGCCGGTGTCCGGTCGATCTGATAACTTCCGGTTTTTACATCTTTCTTATCGGAAAATCCATACTCGTCAGGAGTCATGGTAAAGGTCTTTGTGACCAGTTTTCCTTTTGATGCATCAAATGTTTTTTTATTTCCGCTTGTCGCAAAAGCACTGCTCTTAAAACCGGACCCTGCTGCAACGGTTACATTTCCATAGTATTTATTTCCGCTGATCGCCAGGAAACGTTCTCTTACGGTCGCCGCATTTGCATCATTTAAACTGTTGTAAGTTGTCGTGATCTCATATTTCTGATCTCCGGTCATGATAAGCGTTCCGTAGGACCATTTTCCGGTCTCGCTGCTCTGATATCCGGAAGAATACGGAAGTTTTGCCGCATCCAGAAATTCTTCGTTATCGATCAGTATTTCTGATGCCTTTCCTGACACGCTGCGGATAAAATAAGCATCCTGTTCGATCGGATCTTTTACTGCCACAAACAGTTCCGCTTCATTTGCGGAAGAAGTGATCGGTCCGCGGACTTTCAGCGAAGATTCTTTGTTTGCTTCGTTCGTTTTTGTTTCCGGTGTTATAATTTCCACTGCCGGAATATTTCGGTCGATTGCCGCATCTGCAAGTTTTTCGCTTATGGTTTCATTCTTTGCGATATCGGCTGCCGAGACATAAAGTGCTGCCTGATAAGTCTGGTTTGCTCCGACTGTTTTTGTACGGATCGTAACTAGGCACTCGGTCACTTTATCGCCGGACTGGTTCACAACCGTCACATCCCCCACAGCTGCCGTAGTAAATTTGTCACTTCCAGGAAGCGTGCTGCCTTCTTTCAGCCAGAAGTAGCGGATATTGTCGATATTGATGCCGCCTGCATCTTTAACTCTCACAACGGCTTCCTGATATGCACTGTTGTCATTGTTTTCTTTGAGCTGTATGCTCTCATAAGAAATCACAGGAGCGATCTTGTCTTTTGCCGTGTAGCTGTATTTTGCTGTTACGGTCTTTGTATTATGATTAATATCACTTGCAGATACCTGCACTTTGACTCCGTTGTTTACGGAAGAATAATCAATATTTTTGTCGAATTTCAGATACAGATGAAGATCTGTTGTATCATTGGTCAGATCAAGATCGATCTTTGTCTTTCCAGACTGTGCCTCTTTGAATCCTGTCTGGTCGATCTCATCTTCTTTCAGTGCCGTCTGTGATGCATAATACCAGAACTTATTGGCATCTCCCTGTCCCTGAAGGTTCACCGTCATGCTGGCTTTTCCGCCGATCACACCCGAGGCCAGAGGCCCGGAAGTATTTCCGCTCACCGTATCATAATCTTTTACGCTGAACGCCAGAGAATACACTTCATCTTCTGACTTCGTCATTCTCGCCATCTCATACGTTCTTGTTTCTGATACAGCCTGACTGTCGATCATGATCGTCGGAGCTTCGTTATCCAGATAGAAATCTTTACTTGTACTGCCTCTCAGATCATTTGCCACAGAAAGTGTATTTCCGGAATAATCTTTGATCTCGCTCAGGCCTGCAATTCCCGTAATCGTCACTTTATAATCCGTTTTCTTTTTGTAGTTCAGTTTATCCTGCTTCTGGAAAACCATATCCCGATCCACGATAAAATCCTTGAATATGACAACCGTTTTTCCGGTTGACGACTGATCAAAAACATATTTTGCCTCAAGTTTCACCGGACTGCCGTCTTTCTTTTTGATATTTAAAGAAGCGATGATCTTTTTCCTGTTAGCATCACTGATCTTCTGGATGCGTTCATTTAAAACAGCAGATACCGTCACGGTCGTTCCGGCCTTCAGATAATTGGCTTCGTTTGCATTTTGTGTCTGGTTTTTCTGGTTCGTGGTGATCGAAACTGTTTCGACGATCGGATTTACCGTATCCAGGTATGCCCTTGTCACGCTGCATCCTGCGGATCCTTTTTTCACATTGCGAAATCCGTCCAGACTGAGCGGATTGCCGGCAAGGTCTGTAATGGCACTGCTTGTTTTTTTCAGTGTGTTATAATTGGAACTCCCAACAGCTGCTTTCAGTTTTTTCATCGTCCCACTTCCATTAGACAAGGTACCCCCATCATAACCGACAAAATTTCTATCATAATTTTTGTTGCCGTTCTGATCAATGATCGATGTCTGATAGCCGATATCCGCAAGTCCGGACACATAAAAATCTACCGTTTTGTTATCAATGGTTTTTGGAACTTTATAAGAAAATATTGCAATATCATCTTTCAAAGTATCCAGATTCGCATACGCAGTTGCCACATCTGCCGTATTTTTCTGTCCAAGCGACAACGCCAGTCTGATGTTTTTTGACTGTGTACTGCCTGCACTGTTATCTGCCAGACGCACATACTCGCTGAATTTCACCTTTACATAAATCGTCTGACCTTCCTTAAAATACAAGGCCGGTGTGTCAGAGTTTTTATCACTCGTGATCGTGATCCTCTTGATCTTCGGAGCGGTCTCATCCTTAAATGCAATCGATACATTCTGGATCTTGGCACTTCCGCAGCTGCCGCAGCCCTTCTTCGTAGTCACATAGAGAGCTGCTCTTTTATTTTCTCCCAGCGATGGCTGAAATGCTGCCCAGGTATCACGATCCCCGACCGTCCAGCTTCCATCTGAATTATGATCGCCTGTATTGTAGCTCTGCCCGAGCCAGAAACTGTTATTATCTGCACTGGTCGGATAACCAAAAATAATTTTCCCGTACTGCGTCCGGTTTCCCCAGTGGTGTCCGAAATTCTTATGTTTATCATTCGTTATGTATGCCATCAGATTCTGACTGATCTGTCCGGACTGATTGTACAGCACCGGATAGTCCTTCTGCACTTTGACTGAAAATGTCTCCCCGGAGCCGGCTTTCGTCTTGCTGTATTTGTATTTCACCATACCAACATTGTTGTAAATACTGCCGTAAAGCGAATCCTCTTTCTTGGACTTGCACCGTACCAGTGCATTGAAAATTTCCTTTGCCTTGTCTCCGGTCGTCAGATCCCGGCACAGTACGCCCACACCATACTTCTGTGGACTGTAAGACGCCGCCGCACGCACCTGTATGGCATCACCCAAAAAGGTACTCGCCGGAACACTTCCAAGCACAAGCGTTGCCGCCAGCACGGAACTTAAAACTTTTTTGACTTTTTTCGAGATTTTTGGCTTTAATTTCTCCATAAACTACGCCTCCTTCTGTTTTAATTTTCTCCCTGTGCCGTCCCCGGCACATTTTCCTCTTTTATATTTTACTTTAAAAAATTTTTACAGACATCGTCCATTTAACAAAAAAAATGGACATTTCCTCTTCAGAATGTCCATTTACAAAGAAAAATTTTCTTTTTTAACTTCAGGTAGTGTCTGGTTCTTTTATAATGATGCTACAAATTGCTCTGTTACAAAGTAAGTCCCACAATTTTTTAAACATTCGGCATCATCTCAGCATATAGTCCTTTAATTGTTTTCGGTTGGAAATACTCATTTTGTTGAAAATACAGGTCATATGCTGTTTCACGGTTCTTGGCGTGATCTGCATATAATCAGCGATTTCCTGATTTGTCCAGCCGCGGCTCGCAAGCATGGCAATCGTAAACTCTGTGGTTGTTAAATTATCCGCCACATATTCATTCGTATCCGTGTTGTGGATCCGCCGCCAGCCAAAACTGAACTTATAAGTAATTGCGATGATCCGCTCATAATCTTTCGGATAATCTTTCTTAAGACAAGTCTCGATCAGCCCCTGCAGAAGTCCGTGATGTTCGCCGATGCCTTCGATCAGACCATCCGGTCTTGCGATCTCCCACGCCTGCATAAAATATTTCTTTGCAAGCTCTGTCTGCATCAGATTCATGGCATTCATTGCCGCCACCAGATTCAGGTAGATCATTGAAATCGGATATATCTCTTTTGTCGTCATCAGACATGCCTCCACGATGCCAAGAGAACGCTGGTATTCCCGATCCAGATATGCCTTATGTGCAAGCACGTAAACACCCCACAGCTGTTTTCCTTTTTTGAATTCTCCGACATAATCTGACAGTGGCGGAATATCGCCAACCGGAAGATGCAGAAGTGTGTGTGCCGCGACAGCTACAAAGACACCAAATGCCTTTGCCTTCCGATCCGTATTTCCTTTCATCACCTGATCGAGATTCTCCGTCAGCCTGTTCAGCCCCATCCGTGCCGAATGGATATGGTTCAGCGACAGATTTGCAAATGTATAGATCAGGCAGGCCGACATCTTCAGCATGATATCCGGATGATCCAGATACATTTCCGCATATTCTACCGCCTTCTCGTGATGGCCGCTGAAATAATAATATTCTGCGTACGCCATCATCTTTTCGTCCTGATCTGCAAGTGACTCAATAAAATCTATGCAGCCGCCAAGCGGAAAAGCAGAACTCATCAGAAGCATCGGCGTGTGAAACGGCTGTTCCCTGCGTTCCTCCATGTCCTTTGATTCTGCTGCCAGGTTTTCTGTATTTTCCACACTTTGCGTATTTTCCGGATTGTTCACAATTCCAAGAATATAATCCGTGGATACGCCAAACTCCTGTGCCAGAGCCATCAACATATCACTGTTGATCGTTTTCGTCTCCCCTTTTAAAATACGGCTGATCTGTGAAGATGTCACACCGATCCTCCTTGCCAGCTCCCTCTGGGAGATCTGCTGCTTTTCACACAGTTTTACGATACGTTCCCCCGGAGTCTTGAATGACTCCTCCTCTGATTTTGCATTTTCCTCCATCTCTTTCACCTCTGTAATGATTTTCCATCTTTCCCTGTATTCCCGTTTTTCGCCCCTCTATTTTAACACAGAATACCATCTGCTGCAAATCTGCATCACACCGGCCAGATGAGTTTTTTTTGCATCTGAATCCTGCTGTTATGCTTTCATCCGGCCTATCCGAATCATTCTTAAAGATCGGAAATTTTCTTCTGTCAATTCTGTCCCGATTGTTATATAATTGCCCCGTACAGTCTTTGAAAGGAGACAAAAATTATGCTTAAAAAACAACCGGGGTTCGTCCTGAAAAAAATCAAAGATTCTTACTATCTTCTTCCGTTCGGTCAGCAGGTTGCCGATCAGAAAAAGGGACTGTTTCTCAATGAAACGGGCGCTTTTCTGTGGGAATGTCTCTGTGATACCACAAAGCATGCAGAACTTGTAAAAAAGCTTGCCGGGCATTATCAGCTGGAAGAATCCGACTTTCCGATGCTTGAAGAGGACGTAACTTTATTTCTGAATCAGCTTACTTCTTTTGACATTTTAAAGGATGACGGTGATTCTGCCGATTCTCTTTCTTCTATATATATGAACATTGCAGATCTGGTGATCCGTCTGTGCGGACCGGCAGAACTTTTTCCAAAAGAATTTTCTGCTTTTGCCTGTGATCCCAAAACAGCCCAAAAAATCACACAGGAAATCCATCTGATCTGTCAGAGTCCGACAAAGCAAAACGGCACCGTACTGCTTCGAAACCGGGAACTTTCCATCCTCGAACATGCTGACGGCTATGTGATGCTGTTTCCGACACTGAAAAATATTTTTGAAGCCCATATGACAAAAGACGGCCATCTTGTACAGATTTACTGTTCTTCCGCCGTGACAGAGAGCAACCTGGAAAACCTTTTCCATGCAATTCGGCCATTCTTCCTTTTTATCGCTCAGAAAAACGGAAAATTCGCCGTTCATTCTGCCTCGCTTCTTTATAAAGAAAAGGCATGGCTCTTTTCCGGTCACTCCGGCATGGGAAAATCCACTCACACCAATCTCTGGAAGGAGCTTTTCGGCACACCGCTCCTGAACGGAGATTTAAACCTGATCGGCGAAGAAAACGGGCAGTTTTTTGTTTACGGTATTCCGTGGTGCGGAACTTCCGGCATCTGTACCACCGAAAAACAGAGGCTTGGCGGTATTGTACTGCTTGGACGCGATGCGAAAGACAACCGCTTTGAGATCATGACTCCAGCGGAACGAGTTCTGCGTGTCATGCAGCGGATGATCTCCCCGTCCTGGACAGATGAGCTGGTCTCACGCAGCCTTGCATTTGCAGAAACACTGACAGATGAGATTCCGGTCTTCCATTTCCTTTGTATGAAAAATCCTTCTGCGGCACACAAAATGCGTCAGAGAATCGATCTGTGGGAGGCAGTAAAACAATGAAAGATAAACTGCTGCTGATATGGAAGCACCTCAAACCGGAGAATCTTCAGAAAATGTGGCTGCAGTCCAAATGGATCTGGCAGTATGGAAAACGCTACTGGAAATCCATGGTTGTTTATACACTGCTCGGCATTGCCGGTTCCGGCGTATCACTGGTTTCCAGTTTTATATCAAAAGATTTAATAGATATCATCACCGGACACCAGACCGGCAAACTGCTCTCCACTTTTGCCGCAATGATCGGTTTTTCCATTGCAAATATTTTATTTTCACAGGCATCCACTTACGCTTCGACATTCATCAACCTGAAAGTCGATTCAGAGATCAAAAATGACATTTTCGCAAAAATGCTGGTTACCGACTGGGAGTCCTTGACCGACTATCACACCGGTGATCTGGTCACCCGCTGGAGCTCCGATGCTTCGAATATTTCCAGCGGCATCCTCAACTGGATCCCGAACCTGGTCATTTACATTTTCCGTTTTATCAGTGCACTTTTCGTCGTTCTCTACTACGACCCGACCTTTGCCCTGTTTGCCCTGATCGGCATTCCGTTCAGTGCGATCTTGTCAAAACCACTGCTCCGCCGCATGAGCAACAACAATGCAAAGAGTGCCGCCATGAACGCCAAAATGTATGGATTTAATCAGGAAACGTTTTCCAATATCCAGACGATCAAAGCATTTGACCTGATTCATTTTTACATCGAACGCCTGAAATCTCTGCAAAAAGAATATATCCAGATGCGAATGGATTTTCAGAAAATGTCCATACTGACTTCCATCCTGATGACGCTGATCGGTTTTATCGTATCCTACAGCTGCTACGGCTGGGGAATTTACCGCGTCTGGAGCAATGCCATTACATACGGAACAATGACCATGTTCCTCTCCCTGTCCGGGACTCTGACAAGCTCTGTCAATTCGCTTGCCAGCCTTGTTCCGTCTGCAGTTTCCCTGACGATCTCTGCCGGCCGTCTGATGGATATTGTGGAAATGCCGCAGGAGGATTACAGCCATGATGACCAGGTCATTGCCTTTGAAAAAGATCACAGAGCAGAAGGCATCGGCATTGCCATGCAGGATCTGAGTTATAGTTACAACACCGGAACCGAGGTATTCCGCAATGCTTCCATGGAAGCTTATCCGCACGAGATCGTTGCCCTGGTCGGTCCTTCCGGGGAGGGCAAAACAACGATGCTGCGGCTGATCCTGTCGCTGCTCCAGCCATCGGGCGGTTCGTATCATGTCTGTGCCGGAGACAACCATCGGACACAGATTGAAATGTCACCTTCCACCAGAAAACTGTTTTCTTATGTACCTCAGGGAAATACCATGTTTTCCGGTACGATTGCAGAAAATATGCGAAACATCAAACCAGATGCCACCGACGAAGAAATCATCCACGCCCTGCAGCTGGCATGTGCCTGGGATTTCGTGGAAAAGCTTCCGGACGGCATTCAGAGCATGGTCAAAGAACGCGGCGGCGGATTCTCCGAAGGACAGGCACAGAGACTTTCCATTGCCAGGGCACTGCTTCGCCACTCGCCGATCCTGCTGCTCGATGAAGCAACCTCCGCACTCGATGTCGCTACCGAACGGAAGGTGCTGAAAAACATCATGCAGGATACCTATCCGAGAACCTGTATCGTCACGACTCACCGACCGACCGTACTCAATATCTGCACTCGTGTTTATGCGATACGTGAAAAAAAATGTGAAGTGCTGAAAGATGAAGAGATTGAAAAACTGATGAGAGATTTCTGATCACAGTATTTTTTTCGAAAAAAAAGCAAAACCAGAAATGGTTTTGTCTTTTTATCTATGCTTCTGTACGTGATCCGTCTGTGATACCGACACTTAAAACAGATCACCCAATATCTTTTACCCTGAAATTATTTTACAGAATATTCAAAGCTTGTCATTTTAAGATTATCAATGCTTGTTCCATGGTTCAGATGGATACCCATCGTCAGCGGATTTGTTGCTGTGCTTGCAAATACAAAAGTAGCAGTTTTTCCTGAACATGATGCCTGTACAGATGCATCGTCTGTCTCTGCCTGATCTACTGTATCGTTAAAATGAACGTTCAGAGTAATGGTTCCGTCGATACCGGACCAGTTTGCCATAGCAAGTCCTTTACCGCCATTTGTTCCCCATTTGTCCCATACACCGATGTATGTAACATTCAGGGTTCCCTGTGCAGCACCACTTGCTGCATATACACCTTCTGTCATTCCTGCATCTACAGATACGACTGGTTTTTTATATGTTCTCATATGCTTTTACCTCCTTTGTTTTTAAATATATATTAATCTTATAAGGATTAAAAGTCAATATTTTTTTTATGACTTTTTGCAGCATTGTTTTTTTGTTCTGAAAATGCTAAAATCAAAACTCAGTAAGACCAAAAACAACGATCCACAGGAGGTTTCATCATGGCATCTTCCAGACCTGATCTTGAAGCTTTACTTCAGGACGGCAACATCATCCGCATCAGACCACAGGGCTACAGTATGTACCCACTCTTTATCCCGGGGCGAGATGAAGCCCTGATCGAATCCGTCTCTGCCGACACGGTCCGCAAAAACGATGTCGTTCTTTACCGCCGTGACCAGAGTATCCTTGTCCTGCACCGCATCTGTAAGATCACTGCGGAGGGATTCTTTATGGTCGGAGACAATCAATCTGAAATCGAAGGTCCGCTGCGTGCCGACCAGATCAAAGGCCGCCTGATCGCCTTTGTACACAATGGAAAGGAAATTTCGGTAAAGAATCCGCTGTACCGCTTTCTCTCTGCTCTGTGGCTTTTTATGCTGCCGCTGCGTCCTGTCTGCTTTCGCATCACTGCTTTTTTGCGAGGATCTAAATAGCAGATTCTTTTTACAGCAGAATTCCTTTCTGCTGTAATGTTTTTACCACTGCCTTTACATCTTCCAATACTTCTGACTTTGGCACATCGTATTCTTCTGCAACCAGTCCTGCCAGCTCCTCTGTACTGTCTGCTTTGTCAGCATTGATATAGATAAATCCCGCTGTTTCACTTAAGGAGATTGTCTCGTTCATCTCTTCGGCACGCTCGCCGCATGGGATTAGCACATATTCTTCTTCTAACTTTCGTATCACGTAACCTTCTGCTTTTTTCATTCCTTTTTCCTCTTTTCTTCTTATTTTATAAATGTTATGATGACTAAGACAAATTTGTTGTTCGCCACTTTACAAAAATGAAAATCAGTCCCCATATCATGATCAAAGGAGCCACCTGCTATGGATTCATTATACAACACTTACTTAAAAATGCTCACCACGCCATTTGATGATCCCTCTTCGGATCTGCCGGATATTTCACCGGAAGATTATCCTGCACTTTTTGCACTTGCAGACCGTCACTGTACGCTTCCGTTTGTGCTTCCTTATTTCCGGAATACCGGTTTTTATCCGCAGATACTTCAGAAGAGTAAGCACATGATGCTGAATTACTATCAGATCGATCAGTTCACACGTCGCACGGTATCGCTTCTGGAAAAGCATGGCATTACCTGCTTTGTTATGAAAGGGATCAGCCTTGCTGCCTCTTATCCGGTTTCGGAATATCGCAAACTCGGCGATCTGGATCTCTATATTAATGATAAAGATGCGTTTCACTGTGCAGAACAGATTTTGCATGAAAACGGCTATCTGGATGAAGAAGAACTTTCTGATCATCACACCACTTATCGCTATACGTTTGAAAAGACAGGACGCAGCTTTCTTCTGGAGCTGCATTACCGTGTGGTTGGAGTATATCAGTATAAACCTGCGAACCAGCTGATCGATGAAGTCTTTTCCGCTGAAAATCTGAAAGCAGAAACACAGGAAATCAACGGATCTTCTTACCATGTATTTCCGCCTACGGAATACGTGTTTTACATGATCCACCATATGCTGAAACATTATCTCTACAGCGGATTTGGTATCCGGCTGCTGTTTGATTTTTCTTTTTATCTGGAGCAGCATGCACAGGAGGTTGATTTTGCAAAGATCCACAGCTGGTGTCAGCAGTCGCACATTCTCCATCTCTACGAGAGCGTCCTAGAAACCTGCCGAATATATCTGAATTTACCGGAGATGATCGATCCGGATGTGCACTACTATCTCTCCGACTGCGATGCTTTCCTGTCCAGGATCCTGGAGGATGGGGATCTCGGTGCGGATGTATCACAGGAACTTGTTGGCAGTCATTCTTATAAAAAAGTAAATCTGCTTACTTATTTCCGGGAAGGACATTTGCAGATGAAAGTACGTTTTCCAAAAGCAGGACGCTGTCCGCTTCTGTGGCCGATGCTGTGGCCGATTACGTTTTTCTGTTTTCTGAAAAATACTTATACGCTCCGAAACACCACCTTCCGGGAAACATTGCAGCGATTCAAAAAAAGCAATCAGAAGACACAGCTGATCCGTATTTTTGAAAACAGCGATTCCTGACGGAGTCGCCGCCTGTATTTACACTTCCCGCAGTCCGGTATCAGATAATTTCTCATCTATTCTTCGCCGGATCAGGCTGCGGATTCCGATGGACAGCAACAGATAAAGCTTAAGCTTCATACCGATACAGAATCCTTTGGTCATAACAACCCATTTCTTATCCTGTAATTTCCAGATTTTTTTATCTGCTGCCAGTCTGCACAGACATTCCCGTGCAAATTCATCTTTTCCATAAAGCCGCAGCGTTTTCCAGATAAATCTCAGTTTCTTTTTGTGTTCTTCATATTCCATTTTTGCATCAAAAAATGTCGCAAAAAAGATCAGATACCAGACAAGTTCTTCACAGGACTCCATCTGGATTTTATGATCCGACATCCATTCTTTCAGATCGCGTGCCATCGCAATCCAGCACTCGCTGGAATTTGCACGGTACCGGCTGGATATGGATGTTTCATTTTTTCGATAAATGTAGCCGATCCGGGAAAGGAAAATATATTTTGCACGGCAGAGATAACACTGCATGTTGAAAAATTTATCTTCTGCATAATCATATTTTGCGAAACGGATCTGATTCTTTTCCAGAAACGATCTGCGATAAAGTTTTCCCCAGACATAAGAAAGTGTCCCGGCGGAAAAGAAGCCGCGAAACTGAAATTCCTGAGAATCTCGATGATATCTGGAAAAAGATGCGTGGCTGACTGCAGGCAGCATTTTTCCGTTCCAGAGTCTCGCATAATTGGCAACTACAATATCTGCATCTGTCTGCTCTGCCATACGGACATAACGCTGCATGACGGATGCATCCGGAAGATAATCATCCGAATCCAGAAACAGCACATATTCTCCCTGTGCCTTTTCCAGCCCCTGATTTCTCGCCTCACCGGCTTTATTTTCTCCCCTCTCTATCATATGGATGCTGTTGTATTTTTTCTCGTAATCTCTGACGATCTTTTCACTTTGATCCGAAGATTTTCGAACAAGCAGAAACAATTCCCAGTTTTCGTAATCCTGACTTATCACACTGTCCAGTGCTTTTGCCAGATATTTTTCTGCCTGATAGACCGGCACGATCACAGATATTTTTCCTTTTTCTTCGCTCATAGTCACTTTTTCCTTACTTTCTTCCATATATTCTGAAATACTTTATACAGCAGGGCTTCTGTTCTTTTCCAGTTATCCGTTCTGCGGTAAACCGCCCACAGAAGCAGATTGACCAGAAGCAGACAGATACAGAAACGGTAAACCAGAAGGAAGAGCGGCGATCCGCTTGTGATCCGGCAACAACATTCTGCAATCGTCCACGCTCCTGCCATGACAAGCATATAGTATGCATATGTTTTGAAAAACTCAGATACTGGTCTTTTCAGACGATATTTATAAATGATATAAGGTTCTACCCACACAGAGGTCAGAACCGTGCTGCAGAACGTTCCGATAAAAATTCCCACAATTCCGAAATGAAGTACAAGCAGAATGGAAATGCTGAGGTTCAGCAATGCCTCTGCGATCGCCTTATAACGGTCATACCAGAAAAGTCCCATCGACTCTTTAAAGATTAAAACTGCTCTTCTTGTCCCGTTGATAAAGAAATTGATGCACAGAACCAGCACGATTTCTCTTGAAAACAGATACTTTTTGCCAAACGCAAATTCCACAAACGGATTCAACATTTCAAAAAGGCAGATACCGGCAAATCCAAACAGCCAGTACCCGATAAAAAACAGCTGTTCAAAAACGCTTTTAACCCGGTCTTTATCCTCCAGTACTCCAAGATTTCCGACACTTGCAGAAACCCCCAGAAGAGCCTGTTCAAGAACCTGACGGATTGAACCGATGATCAGGAAATAATTGGAGTAAATTCCGGCACTGACCACTCCGACAAAACTGGAGATCAGCAGATTGTCCGTATTATTGACTACAACATTTCCAAGTTTATGCATCAGCATCGCTTTTACATTTTTTAAAATATCCCGCCGCTCTTCCTGCGGCAGTTTTTCATGACAGGTCTCCTTCAGATATGGAAACAATGCATCTGCTTTTCTGGACATGCACACATTTCCGATAATCGTACACACTACGGCAACGCTCAGAAACAGGACAAAATTTTTTGTTGTGATCAGAATAATGATCTGACAGATATCCTGAAGCACCAGGAACCCATTGTGATACAGTACAGTAATATAATTCATCTGATGAGCATCGATCAAGGTTTTTTTATAGATCAACAGATACGATACCACCGAATTTAACAGATACAGACAATAGATCAGCACCAGATGATCCACGTCCGGGCGGTCTTTCATCAGAATATTCAGAAACGGGATCAGGCACAGACCTGCTGCCATGACAAAAAGTGCCGTCATGCGATAAAAGGTGCGGAACATCCGCATCAGAATCTGCTGTTTTTTAATATCCCCTTTTGCGATCGGGGCATACAATGCATAAGTGATTGCCGTTCCCACGCCAAGCTCGGATAACGACAAAATATTCAAAATATCGGTGAACAGGCCGTTAATTCCAACGTAACCTTCGCTGAGCATTCTCGTAAAAACAACTCTTGTAAAGAATCCCATCAGAATTGCCGAAACCTGTGCCACAAACGCTACACTTGTATTCATAACGGAATATTCTGTTCTTGATTTTTGTTTCACTCTTCACGAATCCTTTCTTTTTAGGTATAATAACATGATGCCAGAATTGTGGGAGTACGAAGTACGGAACAATTCGTATGGCATCTTTTGACCCCAACATCATAACATGAGCCAAAAGACAAATAGACATAAAATCCAAAAGGAGCTAAACCATTTTATGAAAAAAAAATTATCTTTCTGGGGCAATATCGCCGTCTTTACTCTGTGCGTTGCACTGGTAATCGCAGCTTCTTTTTATGCCCTGTCGGTGCGGCAGCTGAACGTTGTCTATACACCGGCAGACTCAAAAGAATCTACAGCGGATATTACAAACCCTTTCTGCGGTTTCTATAAGATAAACGGCTATGTACTTGCCGAGGATAAAACTGCCAGGGATGCCGACATCTGGTGCCAGAGAAGCTGTAAGGACACTACGTACCCTCTCATGCTTCTGGAGATCAATCTGCGGAATTATGCTGATCAGGATCTCAGTGCCAACGCTCTTTCGCAGCTTAACCGCATTTTTAAGATCTGCGAAAAGAAAAAAAAACAGATCATTCTTCGCTTTCTCTATGACTGGGACGGCAAAGCCAAAAAAACGGAGCCTTCTGATTTTTACCGCATCAAAAACCACATCCAGCAGGTTTCTGCCACAGTAAATGCCCATGCCGACTGTATTTATATCCTTCAGGGACTTTTTATCGGCAACAATGGCGAGATGAACAATACCAACTACGGAGACATTGACCAGATGCGTCAGCTTGCAGAGACACTGGCAAAGAATATTTCGCCTTCGATCTATCTTGCTGTGCGTACCCCGGCTCAGCTCCGCGGCATTCTCTACAGCCGTACACCAATGGCAGGCCAGAGCGACGAGGGGAGCCTTGCTTCCAGACTGGGACTTTTCAATGACGGTATGCTCGGCTCTGTCTATGATCTCGGTACATATGATGATACACCACTGACTTCCGCCAGTGAATTTAACGAACAGGGCACAAGGAGCGAAGAACTTCTTTTCCAGAACAAACTCTGCCAGTATGTTCCAAACGGCGGTGAAGTCACGATCGATAATAAATACAATAACCTGGACAATGCCATTTCGGATCTGTCCACGATGTGCGTATCGTACCTGAATTCGGATCACGATCTTGCCGTGCTGAATAAATGGAAAAATTCTACTTACACCGGCTCCGGCGTATTTTCCGGATGCAGCGGTTACGATTATATCCGTGCCCATCTGGGCTACCGCTACTTTATAAAATCATCCAGCCTGGATTTCCATGCCTTTATGAGCGACAAGGCCTCTCTGTATCTTACGATTGAAAACGTCGGTTTTGCCCCGGCATACCGGCAGTTTGATACTGCTCTGATCCTCACGAACCAGGAGATAGGCGAGTCCAGACGGATGAAAACAGAGATCGACAACCGCTCGATCGCCGGCAGCGATCAGTCTGAGTTTAAGATTGAACTCGATGTACGCTCTTTTGCAAAAGGCACTTATCAGGTGAATCTGGAAATGAAAGATCCCTACACCAGACAGGTCATTCATTTTGCAAACACCGGTTCCGAAGAGAGTGCCACCGTTTCTGTCGGAAGACTTGTGATCCCATGATGAAACAGGACTCAGCTCTTACCGTTCCGACAGAACTCTTTCTGGCTTTATACACTGTGCAGACTTCCGATCAGCAGGCGGTCTGCACTGTTTTTATTTGCAAAAGAAATGATTTTTCCGTCTTTTTTCCTGCGGATCTGAAGAAAAATATTTCCTTTCATTGCCCCGGTCTCTGTCTCCACTTTGTATGTGCTTCCGCCATGCCACTTCTGCACTTCTTCTGACAGCAGCATCTCTTTTCTTTCTTTTTCGTTTTCCTGGATCAGAAAAAGCTGTGCCTCCTGAAACAGGGAAGCGAATCCGCAGTTTTCCACTTCAAAAACAAACTTTATTTTATCACGTTTTGGCACCAGCATCTCCACTTTTTTCAGAACAAAACGATACCCGAGGTGGGCACTGACGTATTCATAAAGCGTTTTGCCGCTCCAGATGCCGTCTTTGCCGCAGCTCTGTGCTTTCCACTGATCCAGGATTCTCGTATCATGCACCAGATTCAGATAAGCAAGATGCATCTTTTGCATCTCGGATATCACCGCTTTTGCATCCTTTGTAAGGATCTGATCTGCCCTGTCCGGATCTGCCTCAGCGATCGCCTCTCCGCCACACGGGAAATCACGGCTGATCTGTTCGATAAACTCCAGCTCTTCCTTTCGGCTCCACGGCTTTTCCCATCCGGCCGCCTCACGCATCATCGTGCCAAAAGTCCCAAGATGCGTTGTCGATCCGAAAATCCCGTCATCAAACAGACCTAAAGCCTTCCATTCCCGTTTCTGAAATTTCTCTTCCGGGATCAAAGTACGCCACTGTGCCGGTGTCCGCACTGCCACACGAATCTTGTCTGTGGTATGTATTTTCAGCATATCCCACATCTGTCTGATATGTTCTTCCGTCAGATATGCCGAGGTATGCATCTCTCCCCAGCTTCCCACCAGAAAGCCCTGAAAAACAAGAACACTGTGCTTCTCTTTTTCCAGCACTTCCCCGATCTGTATGAGATGCGTCAGAACCAGCTCAAAACTTTCTGGCTCCGCCTCCAGCCCTTTTCCTTCCCGGTCGTATACGGGACGCAGGATCACATCTTTTTTATGTGATGCGAAAAAATATAAAATCGTTTTTATGTTATAAATCGCCTGTTCATCCAGCGGTTTTTCACGGAATTTCTGAAGATCCAGCAAGACAAGTGCCAGTGTTTCCTGCTCATGCAGACTCCATTTTAACTCCTGTGGATCGATTTTTTCTTCCACCGGAAAGGTATAGATCTCGTACCATCCTCTCTCCGGATTTTCGTAGAGGATTTCTTCTCCTTCTTCCAGAACTTCCTGTGAAAATTCCCAGTCTTTCTTTTTCTTCCAAAATCCAATCATATTTGCTTTTATCCTCATATCTGTCCCTTATTTTAAAGTAAAGCGGACATTCACAATCCGCTTCTCTGCGTTCAAAAACTGCACATCTTAATTATCGTTAAACCGAAACATCTGAAGGACATCTTCTTTTTCTGCTGTCAGCTTTTCTGAGGCTTTCTTGCAATACTCCCGACATTTCTCTTCGTCTGAAAGAAGTTCTTCGATCCCTGCGCTGATGCCTTCCGGGGTCAGCTGGCACATTTTTCCGTCCACGCCATCAATGACCTGCTCACGATTTCCGCTGCAGTCTGACACCAGTAAGGTGCATCCCAGGATCTGTGCCTCCTGAATAGCAATACTTTTTCCCTCAAACAGCGTCGCATGTACATATAAGTCACACTGTGTATAGTAAGGATAAGGATTGGTCTTTGCCCCAAGAAGAATAAAGTCATCTTTCAAGCCAAGATGGTTGATCTTTATCTGAAGCCTATCCCTTAACTCACCCTCACCGAGTACATACCATTTTGCTTTTACACCATGATCTTTCAAAATCTTCATGGCATCAATAGCAATATCATAGGCCTTCTGTGCCGTCAGCCGTCCAACCGTCAGAATTCGCTTGCCATCGTAAGCATCCTCAAATCCTCCTGCCAGTTTTGATTTTCGGATAATTTCTTCGTTATCCAGAAGATTATGAAACACACCAGTGTAACTTCTACACTCCGGATAAACTTCCAGAAAACTCTTTTTTACTTCATCGGATACCGTAAACACCCGATCAAAATCCAGATAGCAATCCCGATCCAGACTGCGGCTGTAGCCTGCATAACTATAATCTACATGCAGAAACGTAACCTTGCGGTCTGCCCGAATATGATCATGGATATAATATGTTGATCCGCCCTCCAGAAAGGCAACTGCCATATCATAATGTCCATCGATCACCTGTGTGCTGTCCGCCATCACCCTCCAGAGCAGCTTATCCGGATAAAGCTTTCCTTTTTTCAGCATTTCTGCCATATTTTTGAGCATATATCCAAGATTTTTGAAAATAGCTCCTCTCACAAAAAGACGTTTGAAGATCTGCTGGTTCAGAATATGCTTTCCCTTTTTCGATAAAACCGACGCATCCGAATAGGATTGATTTAAAATTTTCACCTGTTCCGGGACCTGATGGATCAGTTCTCCCTGTGCCAGCAGTACATAAAGTGAAACTTCATATTCGTTCTCAGGAAATCTTTTCAAAAGCTCCAGCAGAGCTTTCTCTGCACCTGCACCGCCAAGTGTGTTGATTACAAACAGTACCTTTTTCATGATTCTTTCATCCTCTCTTCTGTATCTCCCTGATATCGATCAAATACTTTCGGCGACGGGCAGGTACCTTTGGTTCTCTTCAACAAATGTCCATTGCAGAAAATATGAATATCCAGATTTTTTTCCATATTTCGGATCCTCGCATAGGCAACGTTCCATCCGACAAAGCAGCCAGCCACCAGACCAATTCCATACCAGATTTCCGAAAAATGCGTGGAAATGATGCTGCCGATCATAGTGGAAAGGCAAAATGACAGACCGGTCATCACAGATCCTTTCAGATCATTGAAATAGTATAAAAATATAATTTCCGCATACATCAGAAAGAGAATGAAGTATCCGGCTGTCAGACAAGGATAAATACGCATGGTCATACCTCCAAATCCAAACCTTGGAAGAAAGATCATACAAAACAAAAATATAACAAGTGTAATAATAAACTGTACACGAGCAAGGCTCATCAACTCCTCAGCCAGCATACGGAACATTCTTTTTTTGGTAATTTCAATATCGCACCCTCTTCCGCCGATCACGGCTTCCGAGTAGGCTTTGTATCTCTCATGGAAATGCATTTCCACACGGCTGATAAAAATGACACTCGCCGAAATATTCGTGAACATCGCCAGACAGGTTGCCATATCATACGGCTGCACACAGACAAAACTCCGAACTACGATCATCCGCAGATCCGTCGTCCAGAAAACAAAATTGTGGATATACAGTCCGAGCGTATACAGAAAGTTTGTCGCAACCAGCGGCCAGTATTCTTTAAAATATCCAAACACCGCCCGGTAATTTCCACTGTTCTCACGGAAATAACTTCGTACCACCGAAAATTCCAAAGCCGCGATCAACCAGAATCCGATCGTCAGTGCCAGAAGCATACTGTAGGTGATGCTTTTATGTAACCCACGCACAAACCAGAAGGACAATAACACCGTAACTGTCATTCCAATGATAAAGAAGAACGAAATCTTCTTGTAATCCTTACAGATGGACAGATAAAGCATCGAATAAAATACAAATACCAGTGCGATAAATCCACAATATCCGGTAAAAACATAAATGATATCCACTTTTCCGACAAGATATTCATGAATACAAAACGGAATTCCGACCAGAGAACTCAAAAGAATATTTAAAAACAGTCCGACATAATAGCATGCCATAATGTCCGCATACGTTTCCTCATAGATCACGTCCGACATATACTTTGACAGCACCGAGTTAAAAGGCGATGCCGTCAGCAGTGCAAAGATAAAGATATAAAGCACTGTACAGGAAAACAGCTCCCTTGTCACATATCCGACCGAAGAAAAATCGAGGAAATATTCCATGATACACAGTGCACCGATGACCGTCAGCATCGGAGCGATGGTCATGACGGTGCTGTAGCCCATACCGATTACGTCGGTTGTCAGGGTATTTTTTCCATATATGTTATTTAATTTAACACCTATACCAGCCATAGCTTCTTTCCCTTCTTTTTCTATCTGATCTCAAAAGGCTTCTCTGTCCATTCGATCTGCTGCTGATCCGCAAACTCCTTGTAAATATTCCGGTAAACCTCTTTCATCTGCTCAATCCGGTAAAACTGTTTTACTCGTTTGTATCCGGCTTCTCCCATCTGCTCCCGCAGTTCTTTGTGCCAGGCGAGCGTCACCATCGCCTCCGCGATCTCCTCAATGTTCATGATATGTGTCAGGATTCCGGAATCTCCGAATCCGTCATTCACTCCGAAAAGCAGTTCCCGACAGTTTCCGACATCCGTTGCAACGACCGGCTTGTGTGCCGCAAAACTCTCCAGAATGGTCAGCGGCTGACCTTCACTGATACTGGTAAGCAGCGTAAAATCCATTTTCCCCAGATAATCCCGGACATTGATCCTGCCCGTAAATTCCACATCCGAAACATTCAGAGCCTTTACCAAATCAAAACATTCCTGTGCATATTTTTTGTCTTCATCCGTTGGTCCCATGATCCACAGTTTCAGATTCGGAACTTTCTCTTTCGCAAACGCAAACGCCTGGATCATCGTCTTGACATCCTTGATCGGTGCGACACGCAGCACTGCTCCGGCATTGATCCACTGCTCATCCTCCCTGGTTTTTCCCGGAATATCTGTAAGGTTCGCCATATTGATCCCGTTTGGTGTCACCCGGATCTTCTCCGGCGGACAGCCAAGATCGATCTGCAGAAGTTTTGCACGTTCATAGAGGCATGTTACCGTATCTGCTTTCTGATAAGCCAGAAGCGACATCTTTTTGAACTGCTCGATCCAGATGTTTTTGTAGACACCTTTGACCCAGTTTGCCTTGATCAGCTCCTCCTCTCGCTCTCTGGTGTAAATGCCATGCTCAGAGATCAGAAGCGAACTGTTATGGAAATACTTTGCCATACTGCCGAGCACACCGGCATATCCGGTTGCCACGCAGTGATAGAGATCTGCCTGCGGCACTTTCATCTTCAATGTCCAGAAAAGCGGCAGATAGATCGATCGCATCGTCCACAGGAAATCCGAAAAAACGATATTGGCATACTGTCTCTTATAACACTCCCGGACAATCTGAAAGAAATCCGGTCCCATCAGAAGATCATCCACCGACACGCCTTTTCGCTGGAACAGATCAAAGATCACACCCCATTCGATTTTCCGGTTCATAACCAGATTCGTCAGTTCGGTGCGTTCCTTCTTCGAGAGATGGAAACGCTTTCGTACTTTTCGCTCTCTCTCTCCTTCTTCCCACTCGCAGTCCTCCAGATAAAGTTCATAGACCTGCGTCAGATTCTCCGGCAGTTCATACACAAACTTGCCTCGCACGGATCTGTTTGCCACGATCGTCAGCAGAATAAATTCAATATTTGGAAATGACTTGATCATGCTGTTGATCCAGCCAGAAACGCCTCCGACCACATAAGGATAACAGCCCTCTGCTACAATACAAACCTTCATGTTCTTCCTCTTCTTTATCACTGATGCCGGGAATCATAGGAAAGCCCCGGTTCGTCAACCTGTATCTTTACGGTATGATCTTCCGCATGGATCAGATAAGCATCTTTTTCAATCTTTGTCTGACTTCCGCCTTCGATGTCCTCGATCTTTTCTCCGTGCGTCCGCAAAATAAACCAGCTGTCCGCTTTTGTCGTATTTAAAGTGATCACATTTTCTTCCCGCGATTCCGTATAATCCACATTCAGGAAGGTACGCACCCTCCGGTCGCTCTCGGAAAGTGTCGTCGCCGTAAAACAGTTAAATTTATTCCAGTAGGTCAGAAGATTGCTCGCAAATCGCCTCTCCATGATCTCCCAGCGGTCTTTTTCGTTCTGCGGCCAGAAAATATCCTGCAGATTCAGCATGATATTCGTATACCCCAGTGCACTTTGAATGCTTCGCATGCGAAAATCCGCACTGTATGTATAATGCATGCCGTCACCGACTACCGGCTGCAGTGTGATCGAGTCCGAAGCATAGGACACGACCGGATGCTTCTCGGTATACTCACAGATCAGCGTACTGACATTTTTCAGCAGCTTTATCTCCGATAAATTCAGCACATCGGTAAGATCCCGTTCTTCCGCAAATGCTGCACCATAGCGATAATCACTGTCTGCATTTGCAAAAAATTCGCCGTCACGATCCACTTTTTCCTCCAGCGAATCTGCACTTTTATATTCCATGGAAAGACCTGCTTCGGCACTTTGCTCCTTGAACTGTTTCAGATAAAACTCCAAAAACTCACTGTCCGGCTCAATCCCGTCTTTATAATCTGCCTGGGGCTGGATAAAGCAGGTCATCTTCAGGTCGCTGTGTTCCACAATGGAGATCAGGGTCGGCCAGATAACATCACGTCCGACTCCGGTCACCGACTGACTGTACAGCTCCATCATTTCCGCATTATTTTCATCCGCAAATCCCGGGAAATTGACCATCGACAGATTCTGTGCATTTACGATCGGATAAATGCTGTACTCTGATGCCTCTGTCAGCATTCCATCCAGAATCCCGCTGGCCGTGCTGTCTTTTAAATAATCGCCGACCACTGCAAAAATACTGCCCCGGTACATACCATTTCTCCAGATCAGCGTCGGCAGATCTTCATTTTTGATATCCCTGCTGGTTTCTTCCTTAAACATTCCGACCATATAGGTCTTGGTGCCGCTTCCAACCTGATACCACGGCACATCGAGCGTCAGATCCTGCCTGTCTTTCTCATTCTCTTTAACCGGCGTTTCATAGATCTGTTCACCGCCAAGAAGCAGTCCTTCAAATAACTTTACACCATTAAGCTTTACTTTTTCTGAAATAACCTTACTGATTCCGAGAAAGTGCATCAGTTCCTCATTATTTTCAATCAAAGCCGGATCTTCCAGACATCCGAAGACAATGATCGCTCCCCGTTTCTGAAAACGCTCCAGGCAATCCAGATCTTCTCCCTGTGCATACTTTTCTGATTCCAGAATGATCATTTCCGGAAGATGAGTCTTGCTTTGAATGTATTCGTCCATGGATTTAACGGAAAACATATCCCACTTCACATAGTCCGCCCATCTCTTTACCTCCGTTCCCATAGCACCGGAAACATCGCCGATAAAAAGCACGCTTTTTTCCGAAATGAGTAAAGACAGATCCTTTCTTTCTGCCTTCGACTGTTCGATGACCTCTTTTCCGTCTGCTTTTCGCTCAGACAGACTGGCATTGGCATCATACTGGTTTGCCTGATCTCGCAGTACCATGGAAAACTGAGTCAGGAATAACAGTACAACCATCATAATCACAATACTGAAAAATTTTCTTTTTGAAACCATACTCTATTTTCCTGCCTCCTGTTTTCCGGATGCATCGCTCTGTTGCTGCGTTTCATTCGTTGCTTCACTCTGTTGCTGCGTCTCATCCTGTGTATCTTCGGCTGTCTCATCCTGCATCTTGTTCTGATTGTATCTGTAGTCTATCGCAAAATTATACTGATGATACATATTCTGCTCGATCTTATAGCAGATGAACTTATTGTCCTCATAATAGACCTTCATTTCATTCGGATAAAGCTCCATAAACGCCTGTGCCCAATAATACATTCTGGACATCACGATCCATCTTCCTTCTCCCTGATACATACCGATGCCGCCCACATTCGGCAGGGAACGGCTGGCTCCCTTTCTGGAGATCGACTGACCGCTCTTTGCATAAGAAACCGCATAATCGCCTGGAATTTTTTCAATAAAGAAATAAACCGTTTTGGTCGGAATGATGACTTTCGTATTTTTTTCCAGAGTTTCCATTCCACGCAGAAACGTAATCGTCTCATAATGCCATCCGTGATCCAGTCCCATCTGCGTCTCATCGTTCGCCGATACGATCGTCCAGGTCTTATCTTCATTTTCATGGATAATATTGCTCAGGCAGGTGATCGCTCCATTCATCACAAAACCGCTGGAGAAATCGGACTGTTTGATCATATGATTCTGGAACATTCCCATCAGAACCGCTGCCGTAACAGCCAGCGACACAGCATTCCTTACCAGCCGCAGTTTCCGCAACGGCAGCACCATATACAGCAGTCCGTCTGCCAGTGCCGTAAGAGCCGCACTGAGCAGATAAACATAATAAATACTGCATCTTGCTCCATCCATCAACGGCGGCAGTCCAAACACGCCTGCACACAGCAAAATGGTCACGATCCACATACAGAATCCCATGGACATCAGCATCGCTCCGTATTCTGTCTGCCTGAAAACACAGAATATAAATCCAAGCAAAAGCAACAGTGCAAAAGATGCCAGGATCATGTAACCGATATTTTTCACATCCAGTTTAATAATGAATTCCAGGATTCGACTGCTCATTTCCGATAAAGCATTTTTTGCTTTCCCCGGAATTTTTCGAATTTTTTCGCCAAAAGATACTTTTGGCACGGCCGGTACCGTGGTTTCTGTCTGCGTCTGTCCGCCGCTTTCGTTCTCCTGTGCAGACGGCAGATCACTGACATCAATCTCCATAACCGTACCATCCGGCTTCACAACCCGCACCGTATTTTTGTCATCTCCGGTGGAGACTTCCAATGTTTCTGCTTCGTCTGTCTCTGCCTCTGTCTCTGTCGAAGAAGAACTTTTGCCTCCATTGATGACACTTAAGCCCCATCCGAGGGAACCCTGAAGCGGCGTTCCGGTCGCAAAAGCAATCCCCATCGGCAGCACCGCCAGAAAAACGCTGCAGATTCCTGTAAACATGATACGGCAAAAATATTCTTTACGCAGAAAGCGAAAACAAAATCCGCACGCGATCCCGATACAGCAAAGTCCGGCGATCATCGTGCCGTAAAAATGGATCGCCAGTGTCAGAGAAAACGCCATCGCAAAGCACTGCAGCGTAAGCCTCGTCTCTTTATCCGCCAGTTTCTGCTTCGGTATCTGAAAAAAACGGATCAGGAAATAAATGGAAGGGATCACAAAAATCATACCAAATTCCTGCGGCAGAGTCGCATAAAATCGTGAGTAAGTCTGGCCGGACCAGAAATTTCCAAGCAGAAATACAAAAGTTCCGATGTATGGAATGTATTTTGTTTTGCAGAGCTGCTTCAGCATCGCCAGCAATACCAGATGCATAAAGATTACCTGAACAAAAAAGAACTGGCATAAGATCACATACGTATCAAAGCGAAAGACTGCATGCAGATAATAGATTATGCAGTGAAAACCAAACGGATAGACACCTTTCGCAAAAATCTTTCCTCTGCTCATCTCATTGATCCAGCTCATATGCACCGGGATATCCGATGCACGATAACCATAGACTAAGATAATCTGTCTTCCGTAGATCCAGCACAGACACACTCCGATTCCCAGCAGAAGCATACTCTGGATCGGATTTTTCACAATATGACGATAGAAAAATTTCGCCAGCCTCTTTATTCCCGCTGCACATTTTCCAAGGAAAAGAAAAATTGCTGATTTTAATTTCATTCTTCCTCTCAGAAGTTTGCCAAACAGATGCCAGGTATTTCCCGCCTGCTGCTTTAAAGGAATCCGATTGACTCTGCCTCCGATTACAATACTCAATACCGCAGTCAGCCCGGCAAGCGTAAAGAAATTTGAAATATGCAACAGCTGCAGTAAGAACACAATATTGATAATATAAAAATTACCGAAGGTGTAACACATCAGAAACTGTTCTGCCAGACTTCTGCCCCGCAGGATCCTGCGGAACATCAGGGCCGGAAGTGCCAGTGTCACACCCGTATAGGCTGCAAAAATGCCCAGAAATCTTAAAATTACCAGTGTTGTCATTGACATATCATTTCATCCTTCTGCATTACATAAATATTCGGATCAGTTCCAGTGTTTCTTTATCAATCGTGATGTCCGAAGCCTTCAGCTCATTCATGACACGGAAAAAATTCTCCTTATCCCCATTGGAAAAGAACAGTTTCAGCTGGCAGGTATAGCTCGAGAGCACTCCTGGATACTGCTCCATGGAACGCTGTGCCCACTTGCCGCATTTTTCATAATCCGGAATCTCCATCAACCTTGCACACAGTTTTTCGTAGACCACACTGCTGATCTTTTCCGGTTCCAGACTCCAGGCCTTCTCAAGTACCTCATCCATTCGCTCAATCATGGAATTTTGTTCCAGATTTGTCAGAATTTTCTGTTCCAGGATCGGATTCATATACTCGATCAGCTCAATGCAGTGCTGCACCTGCTGTTCATCCTCCATCTGGCTTAACTGATACTTCTCCTGTACGTTCTCTCGGAATTCTCCGAGTACATCCTGAAGGATCGAAGCTGCATAATGTGCTGTCTCCGTATCCTCATTATTCAAAGCCAGTGAGATCGAAGACAAATATTTTCGATAATCTCCCCGGATCACATTCATCATAAATGTACGAAGGCTCTTTTTATCCGTAACCTCCAGGGCCTCTTCGATGGAAACCATATTTCTTCCCCGCTCTTCATCCGGAGGAATAAAGGTTTTGACTCTCTCTTTGCTGAAAACAACATCTGAAAGATCCATCGCCTGTGACATAAACAGCTTGTACAGCAAAAAGGCTGCACAGAGAAACGTCGGTCCGACCACCGGGCATAAAAGCATCACGATCGCCTTCATCCATGTACTGAGATTTTTTTCTTTTCCTCTCAAATGGTTCCAGATCACATAGATCACAACCACAATAAAGTTTATCACAAGTAAAAATATAAAAAATTTCATTCTCCGGGACATACTTTATCTACTCCACAATTTCTGTACGATATCCATTCTCCTCAAATCGCTTCTGAACGATCACGGCATTTTCCTGACCGGTATTAGCAAGCAGCACATAAAGCTGATCATCTTCCATAATACCGATGTAATCACTGTCTCGCATCTTTTCAACCATTTTCCGGCCAACCTCCTGATACTGTTCCGACTGTACACAGACTTTCAGCAGCGTACATTCTACCAGGTTCTTTTCTTCTGCTTTCACATAGGCCTGAACCAAAGACTCAAACGCATCTTTTTCCAGAATACGGGAGCCATGGCTGTAACGCTTTTCTTCCAGGGCCTGTATATATCTCTGTGCCCGCAGCACGGCATTCTGGATCAGGTAGCTGACAACCGTCAGGAAGTTTGCCCGTCCAAGTGTCATCTTCTCCCAGTTTAAGCCCCAGAGCATAATGACCATCTGCAGTTTTCCATCCTCATAGATGCCCCGTACCATAAGCGGATAACGTTCATCCATCGTTTTATTGATATACACCTTTTCTTCCAGAAGTTCATCATAGATTTCCGTCATTTCACGGTAGCGGATGGAGTTTCCAAGACTTCTCGCTTTTTCCGAAGATGCCGAAAAGAGACGTGCATAATCATCATTCACCACACTGTAAAATGCCACATCTTTTGTTTCCATCAGTTTTGTGAGCATTTCAACCGCATGGAAGACAACCTTATCCGGCATACTCTGATCCAGCTGTCTTGTGATACTGTAAATCTTTCCAAGACTGTCTTTCTGGCCGACCAGCTGCTGCTCCATGACCTCACGCACACGCACGTTGCTCTCGTTGATATCACGGATATCCACGATCTGCCTTGATAAATGCTCCTCCAGCTCCGCACTCTCCGCCCGCATCGTACGGATCTGATCTCTCATATAGCCCACAACCAGTCCCAGAATAAACAGCTGTGCGATCCAGACATAAGTATTATAATCTAAAAGTACCTCAAAACCGGTCCTCGTATACATCTGCCGGAACATATATCCGGCTACCGCACAGATTGCCGAGAACGTTGCCTGCTGTTGTCCGTACACGATTGCAAACAGCAGCACATAGAGCAGAAACGGGTCCAGATTTGCAAAATACTGACTGCCGACCGTTCGGTTATTGAGCATGAAAAACGGAATAAAACAGATCAGGTTCTCAATAAACGGTACCAGTGCCCGCACCAGCCATTTCCATTTCTCCCAGAGGTTTTTCAGGATGGATCCCTCTTTATCTTCATTTACAAATACATTCTTGTGCTTCTGCATATAAAGAGCCATCTTTTCAATGGTCTTTTTGCAGTCGCAGAATGTGTAAACATCAAATTCTTCTTCAAATTTTCTTCCGGAAAGCACACATCTTCCGTTTTTCCCCGGTGTCGTCACGATGTTTGCTTCACTTTGCATCGCCTGCAAGATCCAGGATGCCAGCTCTACCTCATTTACCACATCATTGGATGACAGATGATAGATCGAATGTGCCCTTTTCTTACTTTTTACTACCTTGTAAATATATTCCACAGCATCTTTCTCGTACAACATCGAAAAGGTGTGGTTCTCGTCCGCTTTGATATATCCGTCACGCAGATACTCCAGACACATGCCCGCACAGATATTGTTGATATCATTTTTATCCTTCGGAATACTGTACAGATGATCCAGCCGCAGAACCGTGATATCCAGTCCCCGGTTCACCCGGAAATTCTCACACAGCTCCTCTGCCTGTGACAACGCTGCCGGGCGTATTCCATATCCGGAAAATTTCTCTCCTTCTGTGATATCATCCGGATAATCGCCACTGAAAACCTCATCCGAAGACAGATAAATCAGTTTGCCTCGGTTCACCATCGAATACGCCACCAGGATATTCACCATATGCGAAATAAAATGGACCGTCTCACGCTCCTCGCCATTCCAGAGATAGTTCGTATCAAAAGCTCCCAGCAGGATCGTTACATCCGGATTGACACTCTCGATGACCTCATTGAGATTCTCACTGTCATACGGAAAATCGTACCGTTCAAATACTTTTTCATATTTGTTGTGTTTATATTTATCTCCCGTCAGCAGAAAAACTCTGTGCCCTTCTTTTCGAAGCTTGAGAATGATATTATTCATCAGGCTGCAAGTGCCGCCTACCAACAGAATATTCATACATTTCCCCTTTTTCAGTTAGTTGTAAATCAAAGATTTGCGTTCCGCTTTCGCCTTTTTCTATTCACACTCAAATGCAGACCTCTCCGGAAATCCCTCTGCAAATGCTGCACTGATCTCCGCTTTCGCCTTTTCAAAATCAATGCCGTGATTGCTGTCATTGACACAGGCAATTTTTCCTGTGTGCTTTCTGATCATTCTGAGCAGCTTTTCATTGTGATCTGACACATCAAAATATTTACAGAGCCAGTAGCTGTTTTTATTCACAAAATCACCGCTGAGCTTCTGCCATTCTCGGATCACATACTGGCTGACATCCTCCTTGTGACGAAACGGATGGCTGCACACCTTCCTCAGAAGCTCCGGCTCCGCCTGCCACAGCGTCTCATACGTGCTCTTTTTGAGCGGCGACGGGCCATGTACCGTATAAAAGCCCGTAAACCTCGGAAAAGCCATCTCCATCACATTATAGCAGTAATACTTCAGCGGGTAACCCACATGAAAATAAGCTCCCGGCTGCTTTTTCATATTTTCATACTTATCAAAATGCTTTGCCAGCAGTATCGCATTATTTAAATAAATGTAGGACATCACTTCATTATCCTTATTCGCCACCACCGGCTGCAGAGCCAGCATATCCACCGGTTTTCCGTGTTTGAAAAAGTGCGTCGGTTTCACTTTATTTAACAAAAACATATCATCATTAAAATACAGAAAATGCTCCGACAGTCCCTCGATCCTGTGAAAATTCCACTCGATCGTATGCGAATTAAACGTCGGCAGAAACTCCTTCGGAATAAAATCCTCATGCTTTACGATATGCAGCTTCGGGTGATCCACATTCAGCCATTCCGGTACATGTCTCCAGGTAACAAAATGGATCTTCCTCACCCACGGTGCATACTTCTCAACGCCCCGGAACCAGTACTGCAGGTTGTCCCAGTCCCGGTAACGCTCCTTCCTGCCATCTATATGACCACCCAGTCCCTGAGCAATCAGCGTCTTATCCTTTTCTTCCTGCCATTTTGGGTCATTTCCATCTACCCAGGTAATTACAAAATCTATTGGTTCTTTTTCTCTCCTGTTCACTTTTTTTCTCACCTTCAGTTAAAAAAATGCCTCCGCCATTCCCCTGTCATATATTACATTTTTTTGCTTCCGGCATTTCGTTTCTTTTTCTCTGGTATCACACTCTTTTTCATTTATATTCCATCTTATTTGCTAATTAGTATAACATAAATTTGCTTTCTGTTTTCACAAAATTTAATACAATTTTGCAAGAAATTTTTTCATATTCTTTTAAAAAATTATCTTTTTTTTCACATTATCCGGATTTATACTTTTTATTGTTTTACAGTCAAGCAGATATTCGCAATCCGCTTTGCTACTTGCTTATAACCAAATAACTGCTCCGCAGTTTATCAGAAGGCGCTTACACTCCTCCTGATACAAGCAAGTCCCCACCCACTGCTTATTGCTTTTCTCAATTGAAGCAGTGGACTTACTTGATTTGGTTAAAAAACAATCAAATTCATGAAACAAAAAAAGAAAAAAAAGAGAATCCGTTTATCCCAGATTCTCTTTCACTGCCGCCCATGCTTCCAGAAGACGTTCCATCTGCCATGCCGCATTCGCCGGACTTGTCGATGGCAGTTTTACGATCTCCCTTCCCGTGATCGGATATGCATATTTCTGATACAATTCATAAGTCTTCCCGCCATTTGCATAAATCTGCCGGATCGGTGCATGATCTAAAATCCTTGACAGATCTGCCGGAACTACATTTCGGATCGAACTGTCACTCGAACCGATGATATCACACTTCGCGATCACATCCCACACCGCGATATGTTCTCTTAACAAAAAACCTTTCTTCTCCTCCACTGTCCCCGGAACCTCACATCCCGTCAGATTCGCAAGCACCTTCCAGAATCGGTTCTGCGGATGTCCGTAATAAAAATTCTGCTCCCTGGACTTCACCGACGGAAATGTCCCCAGGATCAGCACCTTCGAATCCTCATCAAAAACCGGTTCAAATTGATGAGTAACTGTCTGATATTCCTGCAAAATCATGCCCTCTTTCTTCTTTCGTTTTCTCGTTTATTTTTTCTATTATATCGCATTTTTTCATTTTTCATATGATTATTTGAGATGAAATCTCATATTTCCATTCGAAATTTTACTTTTTATATTTTTCATGCGTGATGCTCCTGCAGCTCATGCAAATGCCTGTACTTTTCTCTGGTTGCTACACCGCCGCGGATATGACGCTCTGATTTCTCTGTCAATCGTATAATTATAGCACTCCAAAAAAATACTGCACACTCTTGACAACAGGTCTATGATAGAGTCAAGAGGTGATTATTATGTTACATGATGAAACACGAAAACTACTTATTGAAGCTTGGAATAAAACGCACAAGAAATCTTAGCTTTAATGTCAAAGAGGAAAAACAAACTCTTGAATATTAAAATTCTTCAATAAAAAATCCTCTAAGACAATAGGTATTTCACTATCTCTTAGAGGATATTTCTTTACTTTAAATGGTATTTGGTAATACTTTTCCAGTTTTTCGGAAATCCCATTTTATTCAATAATTCAACTTCGCTTATATGCTCTACCTCTCTGTTTACTCGGTCAATCTCTTTTATAATCTTTCTTTTAAATTCCAGAAAATCTTTTCCAGGTAATAGATATCTAAAAGCAATCACCACAGCAAACAGATCCTGTTTTCCTTTTTCATACTGATTACCACTCTGTGGTAATGAAAGTTTTTTATGAAGCGGTGTATCCGCAATAGCATCTACCGTTCTGTATGTAAACAGTCGTTCCCCATGCGCACATACATTCCTATACTTCGTGAGAACAGATAGAAACTGCTCCATCTGATGCTGATTCAAAGGTTCAAAGTTTTTTGATACTTTTGATTTTAAAGATTGAGGAAATACTCGGAACATTTTGGATAAGTTTCCAAACGTAAGTACATTTGCCAAAACCCATAATGGAATTTCACCATATGTCTTGCGGTAATAGTTGATATATGTATAATCTGTGGTCGTTGTTGCTCGTTTCAAGGTCGCTATCAACTTTACGATTGTTGCATGATTTCTTTTTGTATTATTATAATTATTAGCGTCCAGATACTGCTTCTGCTCTGCTCCATACATTTCAGTAAAATAGTATGACATCAAAGAACGCATCTGTCGCTCAATCTGCAGTAAATGTTTAAAGAACAACTCTCTAAGCTCTGCATCAAACTTATACAGACTGACTATTTCTTCAAAACTTGTTCCTGCTTTATATTTCTTTGTATTCGATATTCTAAAAAGATGTTTATATCCTCCCATAAGAGGGAAATATCCTATTTGGCGTAACATCTCTTCTGCATATTCTCTGTCTTTTATTTTTATTCCCTTTTCATCACTGATCCAGGAAACCTGATCACTAAAAGAAGAGAATTTTTTCGGTGTCTGCATATCATTTCTCCTTAAAACAAAAGAGGGAGAGACCCGCAGGCTCTCCCCCGCCTGTAGGCTTCGCAAGTTTCTACAGAACGATCACTGAGCTTAGTATACGTCATTTCAAATGTCCTGTCAATACGCCAAAACATTCTTAGCCATACCCGCTCAGAAATATTCTATGCTGTTTTTTCTTCTTTATTCCGTTTTTCTTTCTCCAACTCCTGGAGGACTTCTTCGCCGTACTTATCAATCATCCGTACCAGAAAATCAATGCACCGCTCAAATTCAATATTTATCCTCTTTCAGTTTCAGCAAGAAGACTCCGACCTCTAAGGTGGGAGATGAATTGCTGCCATTATTTTCATACATGATGCTCCTGCAGCTCATGCAAATGCCTGTACTTTTCCCTGGTTGCTACACCGCCGCGGATATGACGCTCTGATTTGTTCACATCAAGAACCTCTCGTGCCTGAGCCGCAAGCCCCGCATCAATCTGCTGCAAACGTTCGGTGCAGTCCTTATGTACCGTACTCTTGCTGATCCCGAATTTCTTTGCCGCCTGACGCACCGTAGCCTTCGTTTCAATTATATAATACGCAACTTCCACAGCCCGCTCTTCAATATAATCCTTCAAAAAAATCCCTCTGCATGCATCTTTTTACAATGTATGCAGAAGGATTTTGGAGTATGTCTGATTAAATTTCCGCCAGAAACATCTCATTCAATTTCTTCCAGCTTCGCTTTTCTATTTCCTTTCTCAGTTCTTCCGAAAATTCCATTTTAAAAAGTTCTGAAAAGAAAAACGTTTACCTCTCCCAGTTCAAATTCCGCATTGTACAGAGCTTTAAAATTGCCAAAAGAAATCTTTCTAATGTTCATATTATCGTGCCTTTCTTTAAGCTAATGTATATCATACATTTATATTTAAATATAGGCATTTCTTCGATTTTTATAGATATCTAATTCAGACAAATACTGTTTCATTTCCAAAAAACTTTATCTAATCCTCATAACTTTTCAGCTTCCACAGTTCCACCTTTGATCGGATTAATGCGATATCTTTTTCCAGAAGCTCCCTCTCTTCCGGCGTGATGTCGTTGTATTTTCCCATCTCATAGCGTGGGATATGATACGACAGCTGCTCCAGTACTCTCTCCTCCAGAATGTCATGCTCCACTTCATAAGCTCCAATAGAAATGATCCAGAGTGCTTCTGATGTGCCGATGAGCAACTCATTATCTTCATCCGTTGTTCTGTCGGTAACCTGTCTCGGTGTCCAGCCATGATTTTTGATATAACGCATAGCATCTTCAACGTTTTCTTTATATTCCTGATATGTAAGATCATCTTCTGCTCGCATATTATTTACATTTTTCCTCTCTTTTTATTACTTTTTCACAGATAAACAAATGCTGTTTAATCTCTAAAAACGTTGCTAAAAAACTGTTCTTGTTCCAATAAAGAAGGTAAATATTTCCTCAATATTTTATAATATTCATATTCATACTCACGACGCAAAATATATTGCTTCCCTGCTGTTTCTCCTTTGTTTCCAACATTTCTCACTTTTCTGATATTTTCATCTATCGCACTCATCATTCTGTTATAGTCATTCGTTTTTTCCGACTTTTTCTGATCCTTAAAAAGTATGTCCAGTTGTTTATTCATTTCATGTACAAGATCTTTTTCACCTGAATCAACGGTAACAAACTTTAGTATCTTTTCTTTCTGAAATGTAGTATCAGCACATGAATTTTCCCCACTGTTGTAATTTATTTCTATCCCAGGCTGTACATTATAAAAATACCTGTTTTCCGAAATTCCTTTCCCTTTATCCTCTACTGAATATGCCTCTATTTGAATCCCAGATGCCAGTAAATTTTCTCCTTTATAAACCGGTGTCACTCTGTATAATACATGGTTTCCTGTTTTTTGAACATAATCTGCTACTTCATTTTCTGTTGGTATCATCGCTTCATTTAAATATCGTGTTCCAGTGATCAGATTTTCTTTTATATCTTCACCTACAAGCTGATGTGCTATCAAATGACAGCGATTATATACATATCCCGGATTGCTGCTGACAATACCATCATACTTCTTTTGATTCCATCCAGATGGTTTTATGTTTCCTATATGCTGTCTTGATCCCGCTTCCGGCATATGATCTTTTGAAATATTTGCAAAAGCTGTTCCTGCTCGTCCGGATGAATCCAGCTTACTGAATGTAAGAAAATAATCTTTTCTATTTTTTTCCTTTTGGGTAAACTGAGGGATTCCACCATTTATCTCAACACTCGCTTTTCCATCATATGCTGAAACAAATCCGCTTTTCCATGTTATTTCTGTCGCATCCGGATCATCCGCCAGATAATCCGCCAGAATATGCATATAATATAATACAGCCGCAAAACTCTCATATTTTTCCTTGTTTCTTTTGAAATAACGATTCCAAAATCCAACAACAAATACCTTGCTGACTGTATTTCGAAGAATTGTTTTTCTGGATCTCTGTTGTTTTTCCTTAGCATTGTATTTATATTCCCAGGTATTATGGGAGCATTCGAGCAGTTCTTTTTGACTGATCTCAATTTCTTCTGATTTTGGTAGACCACTTACCTTTTTCTTTTTTAAGGCGTCTAATTCTTTTGTATCATCGTCGTCATATTGTTCTGAGCAAAGGTAAAGTGCTTTCATCAACATCTGTACTTTCTCATTAGACTTATATTTTTCCGCTTTATCACCAAACAACATCTGAGAAACATAGGTCTCTGTCTGCTTTCTGTCACATGCAAAAACAGATGCCGAATCAGAAAATAATATTGCTATAGATAAGACTACAGCCATGATTCGTTTTTTCATTTTGCAGCCCTCTCAAAAGAGATTGTTTTAAATGCAAATGCTTTCTGTATTACAGTCGCCTTATAATCATACTCTAGAATTTCATCTGCTGACTCTGCAACCGGAGTAATCTGCACCGCAATTTTATCTCCTGATTCATATTTATATTTTTTAGCTGTTTCGCTGGTAAATATAACTATAAAATCAGAACAATCTGCTCCTTTCGGTCTATAAACTTTCTTTACTGTCCAATCCTGAAAGGTTTGATTTCCAGAAGAACCGTCAACACTTACTGTTATCCGCGATCGATCTGCTATACACACTGCCGGAATTTTCAATGTCTTTCCATCAAAGTCAATATCAATATTTTGAACATCTAGTTTTTTATCAGCTGACTCGAACCAAAACTTTTCATCCAATGCCTGTGTAAGAAAAACAGGTTCCCCATTTTCATGCAAAATAGCATCTATTTTCTTTTGTTCATCCACTGAAATATCCAGTTGTTCTGCTAATGCAAACAATAAATCACAGTTCAAATATAAAGCTTCATCAACCGGAGGCAATTCGACCTTTCTCTGTGCCTTTAAGAGTTTATTATATTGTTTAACTTCCTTCTTTTCTCTGTCTTCATCTTCTGCTTCTTTATTTACAGAAACCTCCTGAATATCTGATAAGTATGCTAAGTTCAATTCTTTTTGAGACTCAACTAAAACATTTACATTATTCAGTGCAATGTCATACGCTTTTTGCAGATATTCTTTACTGCCCGTTTGTTTATACAGATCAAGATATATCTGAGCTACAAAGTACCGCAATGCCCAATTTTCACCATCTGCATTGGAAAGAATCACCTCACTATACTCTCTTGCTGTTTGAATATATACATTTTTATCCCTAATCTCCTTTGCAGAAACAATCGCCATCGGAAGAGCTTCAGCATAGTCGTAATCCTTTCGAAAAATCTTGACAGAAATCCCTTCATACTTTTTAATCGCATCCAGACACTTATCATACTCTTCTGATTCATAATAGCTTTTCGCCAGTTCCAGCCAAAATGGTCCAAATTTCTCGTATGTACTCTCATTTGATTCAAGCCATTGAATTTTACTGGTAAGATTTGTCTTATCTTTCCACTCAACAAAATCATTCACAGCATTTTCATTTAACGCATATTCTCCCGGCAGAGAATTCTCTCGAACCATATCCACCATATACTCAAATGTACTTTTTCTGCTGTTATGCAATTCCTGTGCTTCTTCATCCTCCAATTGCCATCCATCCTGAAGATATTGCAAATCTGTCTGTGTAACAGCATTTTGATAGCTTGATGCTGCATCAACAGCCATATAAATAACAGACGCTGCTGACTTTAAAATATTTCCAGATGAAACTGCACTAAGCAATCCAACAGGATCTGGTATTGCCTGACGAAGTGCCTGTGCACGATTTTGTTCATAAATATATCGTAACCTCTCTCTCTTTTCAGCAATCATTCGATATTGTTCAAGTGTATCTAAAATATTAGTAATTCTCTCTTGGGTTCTTGTATCTATAAGCCCAGGATCACTGTTGTTAATCAATGAAGAATATGCTGATTCCAAATAAAGTCTACTTTCTTTCGAATTGTTGATTTCCTGAGTTATCGTCATTATATAATTTAACATGTTAACAGCATTTTTCTGCTTTGAAGTCAAATCCCCTTCTGTTTCAGGTTCAACAATTGCATATTCCGACATATCTTCATATGTTTCTGTGATATCTTGAATACTTTCACTTTCTTTTGTACTCTCCGTTTCGCTTCTCTCCATCGCATACTGTGCTGTCTCTGTCGTTTTTGTATCATCCGAAATAGTTTCACTTGAGCTTTCCTGAACTGTTGTTTCAACAGTCTTTTCCTCTGTCATATTATTTTTCGCTACATCTTTTCCACATCCAGCAGCAGATAACGCAACAGATGCAGTCAAAACCATTGTCAGTGCTTTTTTTATCTTCTTCAAACTCATTTTTCCCCTTTGTATTTTTATGTTATTGTTTTAAGTATATCATCTACCGTCTACTTGCTCAACTTCCCTTCTGTACTTATTTTTTTCTAAATAACCTTTCCGAAAAGTCTCTATACTCTTCCAACATAATCTCTTCAATATTGCACTCTTTAATCCTCATAACTCTTCAGTTTCCACAGTTCCACCTTTGATCGGATAAATGCGATATCCTTTTCCAGAAGCTCCCTCTCTTCCGGCGTGATGTCGTTGTATTTTCCCATCTCATAGAGTGGAATATGATACGACAGCTGCTCCAGTACTCTCTCCTCCAGAATGTCATGCTCCACTTCATAAGCTCCGATAGAAATGATCCAGAGTGCTTCCGACGTGCCGATGAGCAGCTCATTATCTTCATCCGTCATTCTGTCGGTAACCTGCCTCACTGTCCAACCAGAATGTTCCATAAAACGCATAGCATCCTCAACCTCTTCTTTATATTCCTGATATGTAAGATCATCTTCTGCTCTCATACTACCTCTTTCTTTTATCCTATAATAATCGATATAATTTTATGTACTTCCTCCGACTGTATCAGCATCCGCATCTTCTCACTTCCATCCTCAACTTCCGGCTTACCACACCTCAGATTATCCGGATGTTCCGACACACAGCAATCCTTATACCAACATTCCCCCATATGCACTCCTTTAACAGACCACTTTTCGTTTTGTGTAAATTCACCTACTAACGACTTCATCACACGTTCTGTAGAATATCTCTTAAAACCTGCTATATACTGCAAAGTCTTCTCGTCATCAATCTTTGACAAATTAATTCTGTGGTCCTCAACTGCAGCCAATACCTCTTCACGAATCTTGATTTTATCTGTCTTTCCAGTACCCGTCCATGCCACCAGCTTATCAAAAACAAGAATCAGGTATTCAAAACAAATCATATCCAGAATTATGATCTTTCCTTCTGCCTTATCTGCTATTGATTTCAACATACGATACTTGTTACGAATATCCTGATTATCAACTACATAATCAAATGCGATATAATACTTATCGTCCTCTTTCATGTCTATATCCGCCAACGCATCCAATAAGCCCTGATTACTTTCTTTACTTTCGACCACAAGGGCATCATCAAAGAAAAGCTGATTGACCAACTTCCAGAAATGGAGTCCAGCACCAGTGTCTTCTGTCCATAAATATTTCATATCATAGCTCCTCTTCCAGTGTTATCCTATTATTGTCAAACTTCAGCACCTTAAAACTCCTATTAGAAACATTGAGACCATCGCAATTTCGTAAGAAAAGCATATATTGATTCGACGGCTCAAAATTAATAAACCTTCTGACCTCATCATTCATCAAATTATCAGCATTATCGACCACAATAAAACTATCTCTGCACTTTTCAATCGACTCTGAGAAATGATCTGATTTGTAATTAAACAATTTTATAGCTTTATATTCATCAGTTAATCGTAAATCTTCTAACATTTCATAAAGCACAGTTTTACCGGTACCACTATCTCCACCAACAAGAGTTATTCTGTCATCAAATTCCAGATTGTATGAAAATGGATCAGCTTTAAATGTAATATTTTTATAAATCATCTGCTTCTCTCCTTTCATACTCCTTGCCCCACCAGGCATTATATCCTCTCCCTCCGGTCACTATATCAGAATCATTGAATCTGATTTGCACATCATCCGGGATATCAAAAAGCGTTGGTCTGGACATATAAATCTTTATATTATCCAGAGTAAAAATAATTTCAAGCACATTCGGACCACATTCTTCTACATTCACCACCTTATCAGGATGCTTTACAATATTAAGTAATGTCTTGCATCCGGATGACAAATTACGGATTGTACCTAGTCCATATTTTGTTTCAATGTGCTTATCTGGTGTCAACCTTGCCTCATCCACTTGCTGAATGAGATTTATTTCATTTTGAGACATTTCTTCATTACCTGTATTCAAATTGAAATACAAGTCGTTTTGAAGAATCCAGTCCTTTGATTCTTTTTTATCTGTATATATATCTATCATTTGATGTCACTCCTTTTCCACGCAAAGATATCTCTAAAAGATATTTTTGAATTCAAAATTCTATCTGTTAACCTGCTCTTTATTTCTTCTTTATTTCTTCTTTCTCTCATTTTCACCATCTTTAATCCTGTCTGAGCCGCAAATATAGTTGCATCACGTGGTGCTAGAATATAAATAGTACAAGCCAAAATGAGAAATTCCAAATACACATAAGCATGATACAATAGAGGCATGCTGAAGGAGGATCTCATATGGCAAAGCAACATGACAAACAATTTAAACTTGATGCAGTCCAGTACTATCAGGATCACAAAGATCTCGGAGCACGTGGATGTGCAGAAAATCTTGGCATCGGATACAGCACATTAACAAAATGGCTGAAAGACTTCCGGGAATCAGGTGATATTCCTGTTCGTGGTTCTGGTAATTATGCATCTGATGAGCAGAAGGAAATTGCCCGTCTCAGACGTGAATTACGTGATGCCCAAGATGCACTTGATGTGTTAAAAAAAGCAGTCAACATTCTGGGAAAATGACGGAAGCCATTTATCTTGAAATTTCTTCATCCATATATGGTTCACATACTTTTTCTAGTTTGCTCAATAATCTCCAAGATACCATGCTTGCAACAATGCAAGATATTAAATACCAGGAATTTTTATATGTTTCTACGACCAGAATTAATGTCCCTAAAATAATAAAAATAACAGAAACAAACTTTCGCACCTTCGGTGTAGTTGGCGATTTTTCATTTGTACCAAATAGCCACTTTGATAAATATATAAGCCCTATAACAAACAATATTGCATATACAAGCATATTAGCTTTCGCCCAAACGGAATATATAATATCCGGATTGCTATATTGCAGATTATCTCTCAATATAAAGAAGAAACCCAATTTACTGGACGATGACACATACTCAAACACTATGGCTGAGTATATCCATATTCCCGTTGCCCAGGTAAAAAGTTTCCAATTTTTATTGCAATAAGTCCACACATACATAACCACTTGAATCAGTATTACGCCAATCATTCCGAGAATTACTGACCACCTGAATCCAATATTAAATGGCATTCCCGTTGTTTTTGCCTCTGGAAGATAAATTGACTTTACATCTCCCATATATCTGTGCATAAGCAAGATTAATCCAACCGCCAAAAGCAGCATGCCAACGCTCACAACATCTATAATAATTCTCTTTTTATAAGTTCTCATAGTATATCACCTCAATTCTTTCCTTGCATGCACTTTACTTAAAAGTACTTTTCGGCACTTATACGATATGCAACATCTACAATATGAAATCCGCTGAATATCATATTCACTTCCTCCGAAGTCAGCTCTCTTATATACTGAATTTCATATGCACCAGTTTCGATATTTAATGCTACCATTCCTCTTTTTTTATCTAAGTTGGCTACAAGCAAATCACCAATACATCTCGCATTATCTTCTTTCTCAACCATTGCTATCAGTTTTCCACCTTGGAAGTCAAATGCCCCAACATATCTTGTAAATCCTGTTGCGATATCATTTTTTATCATTTCATCGTTCCAATATGTATCTTTAAGGAGCTTCTTCTTAAGTTTATCAATATCTTTAATAACCCTCGACAGCTTGCCTGTTATGTGCATTTCATTTAACTGCCAGTAAATGCCTTCATCAATAAAATTCGATGTAACACCTTTGTATCTTCTTTTCGATACATCTGAAAACATAAGGAAATAGTCAAGTACATCTTTGTCTGGTGGTAAATATCCTTTCAGCAGCTTAACAATAAAATGGTACATTCTTGCAGATTTATTATCTTCCAAATCATACCTTCCATCTAAAATACCATCGACATAATTCAAAGAAAATACTGTCTGTGAACTGTTTTTTTCTCGTTCCAGTCGTTCATGCTCTGATATAAAAAAGAAATTCCTAAAGTCCCTCATATTGATCTATTTGAAAAAATCACACAAGCAAAAACGTCATAAATAAAAATAGTGGGAGTGAATCCTCTGATTGTTCAGCGTGTTCACTCCCTTTTCTTTGTTCAGTGATGATTTTAAAAATTACGGTGGCAAATGGGTGGCAAATAGACTGAACTCCACTCATAAAAGCCTGTAAAACCGCCTATTTACGTGATAATAAACAGACTGTCTCAACGTGATCACAAAACGGAAACATATCAACCGGCCAGGCCTCCTGCATCTGATAGCCTTTTTTCTTTAAAATACGAAGATCTCTTGCCAGCGTTTCCGGATTACAGGAAACATAAACCACCTTTTTCGGTGCCAGTTTTGCAAGGCAATCCAGAAATACTTCACTGCTGCCACTGCGCGGCGGATCCATGAAAACAACATCCAGCTGCTGATCTTCTGCAGCCATTTTCAACATAAATTCTCCGGCATCTTCGCAGTAGAAAGTGATATTTTTTGTCTGATTTCGCTTTGCATTTTTAATGGCATCACGGACAGCTTCTTTATTAAGTTCTACGCCGGTCACCTGTTTTGCCTTTGATGCTGCGATCAGACCGATCGTGCCGATCCCACAGTACGCATCGAGCACGGTTTCTTTTCCGGTCAGCCCCGCCGCTTCGATTGCTTTCTGATAGAGGATCTCCGTCTGTACCGGATTGACCTGATAGAACGACTGTGCAGAAATGCGGAACGTGCAGCCACAGAGTTTATCTTCGATAAATCCTTTTCCATAGAGAACGACATCTCGTGTCCCAAGTACCATGCTGGTTCCCCGGTCGTTGATATTCTGAACGACCGTCGTAATCTCCGGATGAACTTTTCGCAGTGCTTTGACAAAATTGTTCTTGGATGGAAATACCGGCGATGCCGTGACGAGCACGACCATGATCTCTCCGGTAGAAAATCCGCGCCGGATCAGCACATGACGCAAAAGCCCATACTGTGTATCTTCATCGTACGTTTTGATTTTAAAAGATTTCAGAAGTCCTCGGATCGTGACGATGATCTCATCTGCTTTCTGATCCTCGATCATGCAGGAATCCACCGGAACAACTTTGTGTGTGCCTTTCTGGTAAACACCGGAAATCGCATTGCCTCTGCGGTCACGGTCAAACACAGCATGCACTTTATTGCGGTAATGATACGGATCTTTCATTCCGATGATCGGATGTACTTTTCCAAAAGAATCCAGAAGGATCCGCACACGTTTCTCTTTGTGCTTCAGCTGTTCTGCATAAGGCATTCCCTGAAATTCACATCCGCCGCATTTTTTCGCCACCGGACAGACTGCTGCTTTTTTTGTTTTGTTTTTTTCCATGAATGATTATTTGCAGAGTTCTGCAACCACCTGGTTGATGACTTTTCCGTCTGCTTTTCCTTTCATATCTGCCATTACATTTTTCATGATCATGCCTTTATTTTTTGTAGCAACGACCTCGGCAAATTTTTCCTGAATGTAAGCTTTAACCTCTTCTGCACTCATCTGAGCCGGTGCATATTCTTTGATCACATCGTAACGGAACTGATATTCTGCTTTAAGGTCCTGCCGGGAGTCCGGACAGGTATCGATCTGTTCTTTTGCTGTTTTCAGCTCTTTCAGAATTACCTGATCAACCATGCTTTCCGAAATATCATCTCTGCATCCGGCATCGATCGCTGCTTTTTTTACTGCAGAAACCAGAGAAGAAATTGCTTCCTTGCGTTCTTTATCTTTTGCCTTCATAGCTGCTACCATGTCTTTTCTTAATGCTTCTAACTGCATTTTTAAATCCTCCCATCATTCCTGGATAAAACTTTTTATCCCATTGTCATTTTTGCTCATTATAGCACTTCTCTTTCTTTCCTGTAAAGTTTTCACTGTTTTTTTTCTGATTTTGTGCTATAATAATTCCACTGATGACAGGGTCAAAAGACGATCAGGTACTTTATCTCTGGCATTACCATTCTCAAACCGAAAAGAAAGGTGGAATTTATATGATCATTGCTATTATCTCTATCGCCGTCCTTGCGGCTGTGATCGTTTCCTGCGTGGTTGCTGTGGTTGCCGGTGTAATCGGCAGCAAATCTCACGATGAAGACGATGCCTAGAACACAACGACCAACTACATTTTAAACTGCTCTTTTCATAAAACTTCTCCCTCTACCGACACTGTAAGCACCTGCCATGGTATAAACTTACCACTTTTTTTCATTGCTGTCACAGCTGCATTTTGAATTCCGCCGCAGCATGGCACTTCCATCCTTATGATTGTCACACTTTTCACATCATTCTGTTCCAGGATTGCCGTAAGTTTCTCACTGTAATCAACCGGATCCAGTTTCGGACATCCGATCAGCGTGATTTTTCCCTTCTGGATCTCTTTTGCAAAATTTGCGTATGCAAACGCAGTACAGTCTGCTGCGATTAAAAGATCTGCCCCGTCAAAATAAGGGGCATTGACCGGCGTAAGCTGAATTTGGATCGGCCACTGCCTGTTCTTTTTTCTCTTATTTGCTTCCACAGCTGCTTCGTCATATGCCGCTGCTTCCCGCTCAACAAACGTGATCGCTCCGGTTGGGCAGGTCGGCAGACAGTCTCCCAGTCCGTCACAATAATCATCCCGCAATAATTTTGCCTTTCCATTTACCATACCAATCGCATTTTCATGACAGGCTTTCGCACATAAACCACATCCATTGCATTTTTCTTCGTTTATCTCAATAATTTTTCTTATCATTTATCTATATTCCTCCTAATAATCACACCTGAAATCTTTTTTTCACTGCCGGGCAGACAGCAATTTTTTTCAATCACTGTTCATACCTTCACAGTGCCCCTTGCTTTTCTGTTTTCCGTGTAGTATGATGCTGAACAAAGCCAGCAGATTTTCTGTCAAACCATTTTTTCCGGTCTAAAATCTCTGCCTGACTTTGACCTGATCCTAACATAACATCTGAGAAAAATCGGTTGTTATAACCACTGAATCACAATCGAAATACCGTTAAATATCAACAGTACTATTTTTCCGCATACTGTTGTTTTGACCTGACAGGAGACTTTATGAACTTTTTAGAACTGCCTCTGTTTCAGAGCCTTTCCGATCAGGAACTGGAACAAATGAAGACTTCCGGCTGTCTGCGGACGGCTTCTTACAAAAAGAATGATATTATATTTTCTACCGGTTCCACTGTTTCTGAAATCGGCATTGTTTTATCTGGAAGCGTAAATGTAGAAAACATTGATTTCTGGGGAAATAAGAGCATTCTGGGAAATATGAATGAAGGACATATTTTTGCAGAAACCTATGCCCTGTGCCGGGAACCGATGATGGTAGATGCCGTTGCCGCCAGCAACTGCGAAATTCTTTTTTTGAATCTGAAAGTTTTACAGGAAAAAAACTGCACTTCTTCCTGGTATTCGAAAATACAACGCAGCCTTCTTGCAATGTGCAGCCGCAAAAATTTGATGCTCTCAGAACGGATTTTCTGCACTTCTTCAAAAACAGTTCGCAGCCGACTGCTGACCTATCTGTCCGCACAGTCCCGAAAACACGGCAACCATCGTTTTCAGATTCCGTTCGACCGGCAGCAAATGGCAGACTACCTGAATCTGGATCGCAGTGCCCTGTCAAAAGAACTTTCCCGTATGAAAAAAGAAGGGATCTTAGATTTTCACAAAAACGAATTTGTTTTAAAAAATGAGATGCTCTGAATTTTTCACACATCAAAATGTATGATATTGGGGCAAAAGTCCCCAACTATATTGGAGGAATTGAATATGTGTACCGCAGCAACTTATAAAACAAAAGATTTTTATTTCGGACGTACTTTAGACTATGAATTTTCCTATGGTGATGAGATCATCATTACACCACGAAACTATCCTTTCGTTTTCCGCCACACAAAAACACTGGAAAATCACTATGCACTGATTGGCATGGCGTGCTGTGCCGACAATTATCCGCTCTATTACGATGCCATCAACGAAAAAGGACTTGGCATGGCAGGACTGAATTTTGTCGGAAATGCTCATTACCAGCCGCTTTCTGATTCAGAAGAAAATATCGCATCTTTTGAATTTATTCCTTGGATTTTAGGACAGTGTGCCACCGTAAAAGAAGTAAGGAGCTTTCTTGGCCGCATGAATTTATGTGACACACCGTTCAGCGACCAGTTTCCATCATCCAGCCTGCACTGGCTGATCGCTGACCGCAGCGAAAGCATCACCGTAGAATGTGTTGCAGATGGTATGAAAATTTATGACAACCCGGTCGGTGTACTGACCAACAATCCACCGTTTGACCTGCAGCTGTTTCAGCTCAACAATTATATGCAGCTTTCCGCCAAATCACCGGAGAATCATTTCTCCGATAAATTAAACCTGAACACTTACAGCCGCGGCATGGGAGCACTCGGACTTCCGGGAGACCTCTCCTCTCAGTCGCGTTTCATCCGCGTGGCATTCACCAAAATGCACGCTATTTCTGATGAAAGCGAAGCTTCCAGTGTAAGCCAGTTTTTCCATATTTTAGGTTCCGTAGAACAGAGCAGAGGCTGCTGCGAAGTTGCCGAAGGAAAATATGAAATCACGATCTACACCTCCTGCTGCAATGCCGATAAAGGGATTTATTATTACACGACGTATGATAATCATCAGATCAGTGCCGTTGATATGCATAAAGAAAATCTGGAAGCAAAAGAACTGATTCGCTATTCCCCGCTAAAAGAAGAGCAGATATATTTTCAGAACGGCAAATAAAATTTACGGTAGAGATTTTCTTAATGTGCACCTCTGCAATCCGCCGGAGGCTATTTCTTCTTTCAATACAGTAAAAAAGAAAAGATATGAAATGTAGATTGTGCCAGACAGCAAAAAAGACAGAGGTACAGTGACGGTAGCAAGTTTCCGTCGTGAGATTTGTGTCTAGTTTCCGCCGCCGAGCGGTGTCTGAGCAGCGAAGCTGCGAGTTCCAGCAAACGGCGGATCATAGACGGCACAAATCGAACAGGAAACGATGCGTGTCACGTGCCCTGTCTTTTTGCGTCCGGCACTCTATAACATTTTCCTTTCATTTTCTGCACTGAAAAAGAAAAACCTATAACTTTCAGCTCAGCTCAAACATTCCATGATAAAGCTGATAATATTTCCCTTTCTGTTCCAACAGTTCTGCATGATCCCCTCTCTCGACGATCTTCCCCTGCTCCAGTACCATGATCGCATTGGCATTTCGCACAGTACTTAATCGATGTGCGATAACAAACACGGTCCTTCCTTCCATCAGCTGATCCATGCCTTTTTCGATCAGTTCTTCGGTTCGTGTATCAACAGAGGATGTCGCCTCATCAAGAATCAGAACCGGCGGATCGGCTACTGCTGCCCTTGCGATCGCCAGAAGCTGCCGCTGTCCCTGGGAAAGATTTGCCCCATCTGCCGTCACCATGGTATCATAACCATCTGGCAGTCGTCTGATAAAAGAGTGTGCATTTGCAATGCGTGCCGCCCTCTCGATCTCTTCCTGCGTTGCATCCAGTTTTCCAAAGCGGATGTTATCCGCTACGGTTCCGGTAAACAGATGCGTATCCTGAAGCACGATGCCAAGAGAGTGTCGCAGTGCATCTTTCTTTATCTTTCGCACATCAATTCCATCGTAAACCACCGTTCCTCCCTGCACATCATAAAAGCGGTTGATCAGGTTGGTGATCGTGGTTTTTCCGGCTCCGGTCGATCCGACAAAAGCAATTTTCTGTCCCGGTTTTGCATACAGGCTGATATTCTTCAGGATCATATGCTCTTTCGTATAACCAAAATCAACATTTTCAAAACGGACATCACCGCGAAGCATCGTCAGTTCTCCATCTTTTGAACGCCATGCCCATTTTCCAGTCTTTTCCTGACATTCTTTCAGGATGCCGTTTTCTTTTCTGACATTCCCAAGCGTCACATCCCCTTCGTCCACTTCCGGCTCCAGATTCATCACATCAAACACCCGCTCTGCTCCGGCAAGTGCGGAGAGCAGGAAATTGCTCTGCTGTGTAAACTGATTGATCGGGAGTGCCGCCTGACGCACAAACACCAGATAACTTGCAAGACTTCCGACATCCGCCATCCCACGCATCGCCAGAATTCCTCCGAGAACTGCCACGATTGCATAATTAATATAAGATATACTTACGACTACCGGAACCATCGTTGCCGCATAAGACTGTGCACCGGTTCCTTCTTTTCGCAGTTTTTCATTTTTCTCTAGAAATTCCTGAAGACTTGCCTGTTCATGATTAAAGACTTTGACTACTTTCTGACCGCTGACCATTTCTTCAATATAGCCGTCCAGCTCACCAAGGCTCTGCTGCTGTTTCGCATAAAAAACCTTACTTTTTGCTCCGCTGAATTTCATATACCAGAACATGATACCATAGCAGACCGTCACGATCAGCGACAGTTTCCAGTTCAGGATATATAGGATCACAAGGGTTCCGATCATCTGGATAAAACTCTGGATTGCCATCGCAAAACTGTTATTGAGAGCATCTGCGATCGTATCAATATCGTTTGTGAACAGACTCATGATATCGCCGTGTCGCTTCTGGTCAAAAAAGCGAAGCGGCAGTGTCTGCATATGTGCAAACAAATCTCTTCGAATATCAAAAACAACCTGCTGGGCAGCTTTTACCATCGTCTGAGAATAGCCCCAGGCTGCCAGTGCTCCGATGGCAAAAATGCCGGCTGCCACAAGCACTCCGATGGCAAGTGAATGCAGATCCCCATTTGCAAGATTATTGACAACCGGACGTATCATGTAAGTTCCAAGAAGGTTTGCAAGGGCACTTACCGTTACCAGAATACTGACGATCAGAAGCATAAATTTATGCCGTCCAAGATAAGAAACAAAAATCCGCAGTGTGTGCTGCATATTTTCCGGCCGTTTAACATTCTTCGTTTTCGATGCCATCGCTGTTTCCTCCTTTCATCTGAGAAGCATAAATTTCCTGATAAATTGCATCCTCCTTAAGAAGCTGTTCATGCGTTCCGATATTATGGATCTTACCGTCATCCAGGATCACGATCCGATCCGTATGGATCACAGAAGAAATTCTCTGTGCAATGATGATCTTTGTCACATCGCCAAGTTTTTCCAGCTCTTTGCGGATCTTCTTTTCCGTCGCCGTATCGACTGCACTGGTAGAATCATCAAAGATCAGGATCTTCGCATTGGCAAGAAGTGCTCTTGCGATACAGAGTCTCTGTTTCTGCCCGCCGGACAGGTTATTTCCTCCCTGCACAAGCATGGTGTCCAGTCCGTCCGGAAAACGCTCCAGGAACTCATCCGCACATGCCACACGGCATGCATGCCAGATTTTTTCGTCATCTGCATCCAGATCGCCCCATTTCAGGTTATCACGTATCGTTCCGGAAAAAAGCTCATTTTTCTGCAGAATGATTCCGACTGCCGCCCGCAGTGCATGAAGATCATATGCTTTTACATCCACACCGCCAACTCTCACAGTGCCGCAGGTCGCATCATAAAGTCTCGGGATCAGCTGCACGAGCGTCGTTTTGGCGGCTCCGGTTCCACCGACCACACCGATCGTCTGCCCGGCCTTGATGTGCAGATCAACATCTGACAGTGCATACGCTTTCGCATCTTTGTGATATTTAAAAGATACCTGTTCAAAATCCACGCTTCCATCTTTGACCTTCTGTACCCCGTTTTCCGGAGACTTCAGAACAATCCTCTCATCCAGCACTTCTGCGATACGATGTGCACTGGCAAGAGATCTCGTCAACAGCAGAAAAACATTTGCGATCATCATCAGAGCGTTGACAACCTGCATGACATAACTTAAAAATCCGGTCAGATCACCAACCTTAAGACTACCGCTTAAGATCATATTTCCGCCAAACCACATGATCAGTACGATCGCACTGTACATGACAACCTGAAATGCCGGAAGATTCAGCACCGCATAGTGAAAAGTCTGTTCACTTGAAACACTCAGATCTGTATTTACTGCATCAAATTTTTCTTCTTCGTACTCTCCGCGGACAAACGCCTTGACCGCACGGATCGCTGTCACACCCTCCTGCACAACATGGTTCAGACGGTCAACGATTGTCTGAAGCTTTGTATACATAGGAGCCACTTTCCGGACGATCAGAAATAAAACAATGCCAAGAACCGGCGTACACACCAGAAAAACAATGGCAAGTTTCGGATTCATCCAGAAAGAAAGACCGATGCCGAGGATCAGAAGCGACGGACCTCTCGTTACCGGACGGAAGCCGGAATTGATCAGATTCTGCAGAACCGTGACATCCGTGGTCATTCGCGTGATCAGAGACGAGGTATCAAAATGATCCAGATTTGAGAAAGAATACTGCATCACTTTTGCATATTCTGCCTCCCTGATCTTCGCTCCCCATCCATAAGAAGCCCTCGCTGCAAACCGTGCATACAGAAGCCCCGTCACCAGAGCCAGAAGTGCACAGATCCCCATTTGAAAGCCCTTGGAATAAATGTAGGCAAGATCGTGATTTGCCACCCCGACATCGATCAGATCTGCGATCATGATCGGAATGACAAGCTCAAACGCTGTCTCGATCATTACCATCAAAGCACCAAGCATCATATCTTTTTTATATGACCCGATATATCCTGCCAGCCGCTTTATATCATTCATATTTTATTTTCACTCCTTTTTCAGAAACCCTGAGCAATCTCAGTCTTTGATGCAAAGCGGAGATTCACAATCCTCTTTCGCACTCTGTCAGTTGGTCAGTTCCTTCAAAAGCTCCAGATCCTCTGCCTTTATTCTCAGATTCGTCTCAATCTTTTCGCCATCCGGTGTGGTAACCGTGATCGCCATGATGCTGCCCTCCTTTAAAGCCCGTTTGGAAACTGCATTGCAGAATGCCGGGAATTTCGGGTGGTTTCTTTTAAATATATTCCATGCATTCATAATCTTCATCATATTTCCTATATTATTCAGTGCCATTTGTTTTACCTCCTAATATTCATTTTTACATCTGCTAAGTTTAAAGTACTTTCTCAAACTGTGCAAGACACAATTACCACAAATTGAGCCACATAATCACTCCCGTACAGGCAGGAATGACATTTAGACCTTTTGACCCTGGCATCATTATATAATTTTCACATGAAAAAAATATTCTATTTATATGTTCGCCTGACTAAACGTTCAAAACTGAGCAACTCTCGTGCATAATCTGGCGTTTCTTCCCCGCTTTTTTTGCTGTTATTCGTTCAAACTCATTCAGAAACAGCAGATTTCATACATTTTCAGCAAAAAGTTCAGAAAGTTTTTATTGATTTTGCCGGGTAAATATGTATAATGATGATAGAGAAGTGGGCATCATTTCTTTAACTTTAAGTATAAAAGAAAAGAGGTTAATCAGATGGCAAAAATTGATTTAAGCAAGTATGGCATCACTGGAACTACTGAGATCGTGTACAATCCATCTTATGAGATGTTGTTCGAAGAAGAGACAAAACCTACTCTGGAAGGCTTTGAAAAAGGCCAGGAAAGTGAACTGGGTGCTGTCAACGTTATGACTGGTATCTACACAGGTCGTTCTCCGAAAGACAAATTTATCGTAAAAGATGAGAATTCCAAAGACACTGTATGGTGGACAACAGATGAATATAAAAACGACAACCATCCGGCTACTCAGGAAGCATGGGATGCTGTAAAAGCACTGGCTATCAAAGAACTGTCTAACAAGAGACTGTTCGTAGTAGATGCTTTCTGCGGTGCCAACAAAGACACCCGTATGGCAATCCGTTTCATCGTTGAGGTTGCTTGGCAGGCTCACTTTGTAACAAACATGTTCATCAAACCGACTGCTGAAGAACTGGAAAACTTCGAGCCGGATTTCGTTGTATACAACGCTTCCAAAGCAAAAGTTGAGAACTACAAAGAGCTGGGTCTGAACTCTGAAACAGCTGTTATGTTCAACATCACAAGCAAAGAACAGGTTATCGTAAATACATGGTACGGCGGAGAAATGAAAAAAGGTATGTTCTCTATGATGAACTACTTCCTGCCGCTGAAAGGCATGGCTTCCATGCACTGCTCCGCAAACACTGACATGAACGGTGAAAACACAGCAATCTTCTTCGGTCTGTCCGGAACAGGTAAAACAACTCTTTCTACAGACCCGAAACGTCTGCTGATCGGTGATGACGAGCACGGCTGGGATGACAACGGCGTATTCAACTTCGAAGGCGGATGCTACGCAAAAGTTATCAACCTGGACAAAGAATCCGAACCGGATATCTACAATGCAATCAAACGTAACGCTCTGCTTGAGAACGTTACTCTGGACGAAAACGGCAAGATCGACTTCGCTGACAAGAGCGTAACAGAAAATACTCGTGTATCTTACCCGATCAACCATATCCAGAACATCGTTCGCCCGATCTCTTCTGCACCGGCTGCTAAAAACGTAATCTTCCTGTCCGCAGATGCATTCGGCGTACTGCCTCCAGTATCTATCCTGACAGAAGCTCAGACACAGTACTACTTCCTGTCTGGTTTCACAGCTAAACTGGCTGGTACAGAACGTGGTATCACAGAACCTACCCCTACATTCTCAGCTTGCTTCGGCCAGGCATTCCTGGAGCTGCATCCTACAAAATATGCAGAAGAACTGGTTAAGAAAATGGAGAAGAGCGGTGCAAAAGCATACCTGGTAAATACAGGATGGAACGGAACAGGCAAACGTATCTCCATCAAAGATACTCGTGGTATCATCGATGCTATCCTGAACGGAGATATCAAGAATGCTCCTACAAAGACCATTCCATACTTCAACTTCGAAGTTCCTACAGAACTGCCAGGCGTTGATCCAGCTATCCTGGACCCACGTGACACATACGCTGATGCTTCCGAATGGGAAACAAAAGCAAAAGATCTGGCTGACAGATTCATCAAGAACTTTGCTAAATACGAAGGAAATGCTGCCGGTAAAGCTCTGGTTTCCGCTGGTCCTCAGAAATAAGAATAAGACTGCCGAAATCAAACTTTTCAAAAGCTTATACAAAAGGACACCGCAAAATTGCGGTGTCCTTTTTTTATGCCGAAATGCCTCCGCATGGCAGTCCAGATGGAGCACATTGCGCCCATTGCCCTGCGGCGGGGAATTTGTCGTGAGCAGATACATTTTACATTTATCATACCTGAAAATAAGACTATTATAAACACAAAACAGTCGCCGTCACACGTTTTTTGACGCTGCTGCTTCATACGCCTGCTGATAGAAGGTTTCCTGAGCATCCACCGGACGCTCGATCGTCATCGGGATTCTGTAATTTCCTTCTGAATCCTCATGGCGGGCCTTCTGATTATCATTTAACATGATCCGGAACATCTCAAGCAGACGTTCTCTGATTGCCGGATCGCAGACAGGAGCTGCGACTTCCACACGTCTTAAGGTATTTCGCGTCATATAATCGGCTGACGCAATATAAACTTTCTCTCTTCCCTTACTTCCGAAAATATAAATTCTCGAATGTTCCAGGAATCTTCCTACAATGCTGATCACACGAATATTTTCCGTTGCATCTTTTACGCCCGGGATCAGACAGCAGATGCCGCGGATGATCAGATCAATCTTTACTCCGGCACAGGAAGCTTCGATCAGCCTGTCTATGATCTTTTTGTCAGTAAGTGCGTTCATTTTCAGCCCGATATAAGCATCTTTTCCGGCAAGTGCAGCTGCAATCTCATCATCGATCATCGCCAGCACTTTATTTTGCAGACAGAGCGGTGCTACCAGCAATTTGTCTGTGTGTTCTACGATTTCTCCCATCGCCAGTGCCTGGAAAACTCTTCTCGCCTCTTTTGCGATCTCTGTATCGGCTGTCATCAGGGAAAGGTCTGTGTAAAGGCACGCTGTTTTTTCGTTATAATTTCCTGTTCCGATCTGCGTGATATACTGCACTTCATCGCCGGCTTTTCTGGTGATCTGGCACAGTTTGGAATGTACTTTAAATCCATCCAGCCCATAGATCACATGACATCCGGCACGCTCCAGCCTTCTTGACCACTCGATGTTATTTTCCTCGTCAAATCTTGCCTTTAATTCTACAAGTGCCAGCACTTCCTTGCCATTTTCCGCTGCCTCGATCAGAGCTTCCACCACTTTACTCTGTTTTGCCACACGGTAGAGCGTCATTTTTACGGAAAGGACATCTTTGTCGTTCGCAGCTTCATGCAGCATCGTAAGAAACGGTTTCATGCTGTCATACGGATAAGATAAAAATTTGTCCCCCTCCAGAATCTGATCCAGAATCGGTCTGCCTTCTTCAAACTGCACAGATTTCTGCGGAATCCGTTTTTGATAGAACAGTTCCGGCACGTAACGCAGTTTATCCTGGATTTCATAGACAAATGACAGATCCAGCGGTCCCTCATTATAGAAAACATAGTCACGGTCAAGATCCAGATAATGACACAGAGTACTGATCACTTCACCATCCATTTCCCGTGACAATTCCAGACGGATCGGAGCCAGTTTTTTCCTCTGTTTGATCACTTCCACCATAAAATCACGATAATCCAGATCTTCGTCATACAGTGCGTCTGCGTCAATATCTGCATTTCTGGTGATGCGGATCAGTGATTTTGCTTTTACACGATAACCTTTAAAAATTTCCGGCATATAATGGAGAATCACTTCTTCTGCCAGAATATAAGTGCCGCGTTTGCCGGGAAGTTCTATCAGACGTTTGAACATACCACTGCTGCATGGAATGATACCCAGCTTCTCTTTTCCGCTCTTTGTCTCCAGCACTACGACTGCATAGATTTCTTTATTTCGCAGAAATGGAAACGGCTGTCTTTTTGCCACGATCGTCGGGAAAATGATCGGTGCGATTTCACCCTGAAAATAGCGTTTAACGTATTCGCTTTCTTTTTCATTCATCTTCTTGAAATCCGTGATGCAGATATCATATTCTTCCAGTTCTTCCATGACTTCATCGTAAACGACGTTTCTGCGACGGTTCAGTTTTCCGACTTCCGCAAGGATCTTTTTGATCTGCTCCCCCGGTGTAAGATTTGTTTTATTATCATGGATATCTTTCTTCAAAAGCATCTGATCTACGAGCGATCCCACACGAACCATAAAAAATTCATCAAGATTGCTCTGATAGATTGCTGCAAAATTCAGTCTTTCACAGAGCGGCACTTTTTTATTTTCCGCCTCTTCCAAAACACGTTCATTAAATTTCAGCCACGACAGTTCCCGGTTCATATATACTTTTCTCATTTATTATTCCGTCCTCCTCAATAAAATGTGATGCCCTTAACAGCTTTTTCGTTGCGTGCATTTAAGCCAGACACACGTGAGACCTGGGCTAAATCCCATAAAAATGGCATTCTACCTTTAACCATAAATTTATTTTACTGCCACAAGATCAAATCCTCTGCAATGCCATGTAAAATCCATGTAAAGAATCTTACTATTCGAAAATGAAACCCCACTCAGACAAATCTGTTGCCCACCACTTATAAAAGTTTGAATCTTTTCCAATTAACGTAAAAAGGACAACAGATTTTCTCTGCTGTCCTTTGTATATTCTGCATGATTACATGATGTGCGTCTCTGCACTTTTTTGTTTTTAGTATGGATAGAAGTTTCCGTTTGCATCGGTTACGCCATCGTTACCGAATGTATACTGCATTCCGCCGCTGTCTACCCAGTTTCCGTTTGCATCCTGTGTCACGGAAATATAATTGCCCTGGTCATCATAAAAACCGTTGGTGCTGCCGCCGGTATTACCTCCTGTGTTTCCACCGGTGTTTCCACCGGTATTGCCATTGTTTCCGTTGTTGCCGTTATTATTTCCGTTGTTGCCGTTATTATTTCCGCTGTTGTCATATGGATAATAATTGCCGTAATTATCGGTTACACCATACTGACCAAAGGTGTAAACAATGCCGTTTCCATCTACCCAGTTTCCGTTGCTGTTTTTATAAACTGTGATCAGATTTCCCTGATTGTCATAGAAACTGCTGGTCTGAGTAGCTCCGCCGTTGTTATTGTTGTTATCACCGCCGTTATTGTTATTTCCGCCGTTGTTGTTATTATTGTCGCTGTTTCCACCCTGCGGATTGTAGGTAAAGCTTGCACCGTTGCTGTTTGTGATACCGTTTGCATTAAAATAATAAATCGCTCCGCTGCTGTCTACCCAGTTTCCGTCGCTGTCCTGATAGATATAAACTGCGTTGCCGTTGCTGTCATAAACATACTGACCGTTCTGGTTGGAATCAGAATTGCCATCGGTAGAAGCTGTGCTTCCGGACTCGGACTGTGTTGTACTGTTCGACTCGGAAGATGTTGTATTATTCTTTTTAGTCTCAGATGTTGTTGTGCTCGATGTTTTCAGCAGTTTCAGACTCTCCACAGAAGTACGGATCGCTTCCATTGCCGTTGCATCATCCTGCATAACCTGACCATTGACCGAATAAATATCCTCATCTCCTACCAGGTTATATGCTACCGAGTACGCATACTTACTATTTGTACTCTTACATTTGATGGTTGTGTGATATGCCTCGTAAGAACCCATGGTATTTTTCTTGTATTCTACAACTGCATAATCGGTTTTGGATTTTCCGGCTTTCTCCAGATTATTCAGTACTTCTTCTTCAGAGGACGGGAAAACAAGTCCGTTCGTCTCATCTCCGGAATAATGTACGATCGTGATCGTTCCCTGGTTCGGTGACTCAAAGGTCCACTCTTTTGTGCCTTCTTTTTTCATTGTCCAAGTGTCATCCGGAAGTTTGATAGAAATACTGCCATCTTTTGATTTAAATGTTGTGGATGTATTTGTAGCTTTCTTTGCTGTTTCGCTCTCTGTCTGTTTCTCTGTAACACGAATCGTTTCGCTGCTCGTCTCAGTTTCCTGTGCTTTCTTTTTACAGCCGGTAGCCAGACAGGAAATGGACAGAGCGAGTACCAGACAAGTTACGATTTTTGATCTCATTTTCATCTATACTCCTCCATTCTGGTTGTTACCTTCTTTGACTTCCATATTCTACGCTTTCGCAGATATAATGTCAATCAAAAACCGGTTTAATATGGATAGAAAACGCCATTCTGATCGGTTACGCCATCATCGCCAAACTGGTAGGTCATACCGCTTTCATCAACCCACTGTCCCTGGCTGTTTTTGTGAACGGTGATCCAGGTTCCGCCATCATCATAGAAGCCATTGGTATCGCCTTTACCATTATCGGCTGCCGGATTATCGATGTTATTCTCGGTATCCGGTGCCTGTGTTTCCGGCTGCTGCACTACCTCTGTTTCCACTCTTGTCTCCAGATCCAGATGTGTTTCCGGTGTCTGCGTATCCTGGCTCTGATTCTGGTCATCCGATGCCTGATTCTGATCCTCTGCGGCTGAAGTCTGGGCAGAATCCTGACCTGCTCCCCGCTGTGTCTGATCCTGGGTCTGTTTTGTGCTGCTGTTCGTATCCCCACTGTGGCTGCCGCATCCTGTCATCAGAAGAGCCGATGAGAGGACTGCTGCTGCCATAAAATGTAATGCCTTATTTTTCATAATAATATTTACACTCCTTTATATCCTGTTTTACCATTTGCTGAAATTGCCGTCGCTGTCTGTTGCCCCTTTTTCATCGAAAGTGTAGGTTTTTCCATCACTGCCGATCCAGTTTCCGTTTGCATCCTGTGTCGCTGTCTGATAGTTTCCATTGATATCATAGAAACCAATGACCATGCCATTATCTGAAGAATTGCCGGAACCTGTCAAAGAATCCGACTCTGATCCGGAACCTGTTGTTCCCTGAGGCGGATCATAATAATACTGTGTGCCGTTGGAATCTTCTACGCCGTTTTCCAGGAAAATATAAGAAGTTCCGTTATCATCACGCCAGCTGCCGTCCTCAGACGGATAAGCGTAGATCGTATTTCCGTTTGCATCAAAGAAATAGCGGTATTCCTCATCGGTCGATGCACCGGAAGAATCGCCTGTACTTTCACCGGAAGTATTGTCTGAAGCAGTATCACCTGTATTTTCCGGATCAGAACTGTTACCGGCATTATCCGAAGATGTACTGCCGTCTGCCGAAGATCCGGAGTTTGCACCAGAATCTGTCTTTTTACTGTCATCATTTAAAACTTTGAAGCTGGTAACGGCACTTTTCACTGCCTGCTGCACCGTACTGTCACTGGATGTCAGTTTTGCCGTGATCGTATAACTCTCGGTGTCCGTATTGATCAGATACTTGATCAGATAAACGTAACCAAGATCTGCGTCTTGCGTGGATGCAGCATAATAATAAAGCTCTGTACCATTGGTGCTGTCTTTTTTATATTCTACCTGAGAAAATGCATTCTCCTGGATATCGTTTAAAAGAGCAATCGCATCTTCCTGAGACTGCGGCAGATTCTTCTCCTTGATCTTTGACTTTTTGTGCGTGATCCGGATCGTGCCGACGCCTTCTTTCATAAATGCCCATTTATTCTCAATGCCTTCCTTTGTCGCCACCCATGCAGAATCCGGAAGATCAAAAGAAAATGAATTGCTCTCTGAAGTATATGTTGTGGCTGCTTCGGTCTGTGCAGTACTTTCGCTCTGAGCTGTCGTCTGTTTCGTCGTCTCCGTCTCAGATGCCTTTTTCTGGCAGCCGTTCATCATAAACATTGCGGCCATTCCGATTACCAGTAATGTCGCAATTTTCTTTTTATTATACATAAAAAATCCCCCTTTTCTCTCTGATTTTCAGTGTGTTTCAAGTCCACTCCCTTTTTTCATTGTACAATGAAGATGCGGTTAATGTCAACTTTTCTTAACACTTCTTAACAAAATCTACATATTTGGCACACCCTGTGCCCTTCTCTGTTTCAGCTTTCGGATCACATGACAGTACGCCGGAATCAGGAAACAGTCTGCCATGATCCATGCCAGAGGACTGGCAAAACATACGCTTGCGAATCCCAGATACGGAACCATGATCACGCCGATAATGGCTCTTGCGATCATTTCCATGACACCTGCAAGGATTGCCAGACCGCTGAATCCTGCTCCCTGAATGGTAAAGCGAACCGCATTGACAAAAACAAGTGCAATGTAAAATCCGCTGTTTGCAAGAATAAACAGCACTGCATTATGTATGATCTCCGTTTCGGATGCATTTATGAACAGAAGCATCCAGTATTTTGCAGAAAAAAGCATGACCAGGAAAATCAGGATCGAGTATGTGATACCGATCAGAACGGATGCCTTTAATCCCTGACCGATACGCTCGATCTTGCCTGCCCCGACATTCTGTCCGGTGTAAGTTGCCATGGCCGAACCGATCGCATCAAACGGACACGCCAGGAACATCGAAAGCTTCGATGCCGCCGAAACCGAGGCAACGGCTGCCGAACCAAGTGTATTGATACCGGTCTGAAGCACGACACTGCCGATCGCTGTGATCGAATACTGAAGTCCCATCGGAATACCCATTTTACAGAGGATACCGATGTGTTTGCCATGCAATTTCCATTCTCCCGGCTCCATTTTCAGGATCGGGAACTTTGTCTTTATACACCACAGAGACAGTACCACGGAAAATGCCTGTGCAAGCAGTGTCGCAAAAGCCGGTCCACGAACGCCGAGTTTCAAAACCGTTACTGACAGGATATCAAATCCGATATTTGCCACTGCTGCCATCAGCAGAAAGATCAGCGGCGATTTGGAATCCCCAAGGGAACGGATGATCCCGGTCAGGAGATTGTAGGCAAGTGTGATCGGTATCCCTGCAAAAATGATAAAAATATAATCATATGCAAGATCCAGGATATCTGCCGGTGTCTTCATGGCGATCAGCACGCTGCGGCATAAAATACAGACTGTGATGCTCATGATCGCCGCAAAAAAAACAGTCAGCCAGATGCTGTTTGCCACAAACCTTCTCATATCTTTATAATCTTTTGCCCCGTAACGCTGTGCGACCGGAATGACAAAACCATTGGCAAGTCCCATACAGAATCCGATGATCATAAAATTGATCGCCCCGGTAGAACCAACGCCCGCCAGTGCATCTTTTCCAAGGAACTGGCCTACAACGATCGTATCTACCATGTTATAAAACTGCTGCAGTAAAAACGTAAAAAACAATGGAATCGAAAATCGCATGATAATCTTCCAAGGTGTACCTTCTGTCAGATCTGTTGCTGCGTTTCTCATTTCCTTACTACCTCCATATTTTAAATTCCATTTTTTGCACAGATATCCGCCAGGCAGCATCTGTCACAGTAAGGCTTTGTTCTCGCTGTACAGACCTCTCTGCCATGATAAACGAGTCTGTGGCAGAAATCACTACCTTCTTCCGGTGGAATGATCTTCCAGAGTGCCATTTCGACTTTTTTCGGATCTTTGATCCCATCTACCAGACCGATACGGTTTGTCAGACGAATGCAGTGCGTATCCGTGACGATCGCAGGCTTTTTGAAAACATCGCCCATGATCAGGTTTGCACTCTTTCTTCCCACGCCCGGAAGCTTTAAAATCGCATCAAAATCACACGGCACTTTGCCGTCGTACTCATCACGCAGCATTTTCATGCATGCACTGATATCACGTGCCTTGCTTTTTCCAAGACCGCATGGCCTTACGATCGCCTCGATCTCTTCCGGTGTCGCTTCCGCAAGAGCATCTACATCCGGATATTTCGCATAGAGATCCTGAACCACAACATTTACCCTGGCATCCGTACACTGTGCCGCAAGCCGGACACTGACCAGCAGTTTCCATGCCGCGTCATAATCAAGCGTACAGTCTGCCAGAGGATATTCCTTCTTTAAACGCTCGATCACTTCCAGTGCAAGCTGTTTTTTTGTCATATGCTCCTCCTTATATATTTTCAAAAATCTTTTTGTACCCGTTATTTTATCACAAGAATCGCAGTAAGGATATTCCTTTTTTTTCGATTGTGCAACCCCTTTCTTTTATGGTAAGATAATAAGATGCCAGGATCAAAAGATCTAAATCCACATGAGCTTGCTCATAAGTGGATGAAAGACCTTGAAACCCGCCCCGACCGAAGCGGAGCGTAGAAAGAATTGTGAAAGTACGAAGTACGAAACAATTCATATGGCATCTCATAACTTTCATAACTTCACAAAATTTGACAGGAGTAATTATGATCTTAAATGTAAAAAATCTGACGCATGGTTTTGGTGACCGTGCGATTTTCGACAATGTTTCTTTTCGTCTCCTCAAAGGCGAACATATCGGCCTGATCGGTGCAAACGGAGAAGGCAAGTCCACGTTTATGAATATCATCACCGGAAAACTGACACCGGATGAGGGAACGGTCGAATGGGCAAAAAATGTCCGTGTCGGCTATCTGGATCAGCATTCTGTCCTGGAAAAGGGCATGACGATCGGTGATGTCCTGCGTTCTGCTTTTCAGTTTTTATTTGCAATGGAAGCGGAAATGAACCGTATGTATGAACAGATGGGCGATGCCACACCGGAAGAAATGGAACGTCTGCTCGCCGAGACCGGCACATATCAGGAGCTTTTAGAGCAGCACGATTTCTATATGATCGACACAAAAGTAGACGAGATTGCCCGTGCACTCGGTCTGGAAGAGCTTGGGCTTGACCGTGATGTAACCGACCTCTCCGGCGGACAGCGTACCCGTGTACTGATGGCAAAGCTTCTGCTGGAAAAACCAGACATCCTGCTTCTGGACGAGCCGACCAACTATCTGGATGAGCAGCACATTGAATGGCTGAAACGCTATCTCCAGGATTATGAAAATGCCTTTATTCTGATCTCCCATGATATTCCGTTCCTGAACAGCGTCATCAACCTGATCTATCATATGGAAAACTGCAGACTTGACCGCTATCCGGGCGATTACGATAAATTCCAGGAAGTCTACGCCATGAAGAAAGCCCAGCTTGAGGCTGCCTACAACCGCCAGCAGCAGGAGATCAGCGACCTCAAGGATTTCGTTGCCCGCAACAAAGCCCGCGTCGCTACAAGGAATATGGCGATGGCACGCCAGAAAAAACTGGACAAAATGGACATCATCGAACTGGATCGTGAAAAACCAAAGCCGGAGTTTCACTTTAAAACGGCCCGTACTTCCGGAAAGATGATCTTCGAGACAAACGATCTGGTGATCGGTTACGACGAACCGCTGACAAAACCGTTAAATATCCGCATGGAACGCGGCGAACGCATTGCCCTGACCGGTGCAAACGGTATCGGTAAGACCACGCTTCTGAAAAGCATTCTGCAGCTGATCAAACCGTATTCCGGCGAAGTGCATCTTGGCGATTATCAGCATATCGGTTATTTTGAGCAGGAATCCGATACGCAGAACACTTCGACCTGTATCGAAGAGATCTGGAGCGAATTTCCGGCAATGACACAGTACGAGATCCGTTCCATGCTGGCAAAATGCGGTCTGACCACCAAACACATCGAGAGTCAGGTGCGTGTACTGAGCGGCGGCGAGCAGGCAAAAGTACGTCTCTGCAAGATTTTGAACCGTGAGAGCAATATTCTGCTGCTGGACGAGCCGACCAACCACCTCGATGTTGACGCAAAAGCAGAACTGAAAAAAGCTCTTCAGGAATATAAGGGAAGTATTCTGCTGATCTGCCATGAGCCGGAATTCTATCAGGATATCGTGACAACCGTCTGGAACTGCCAGGAATGGTCCTTAAAGCTGTAGAAAATTTCCAAGGAAAAAGCTGGCGGCAATCCCGGCAAAAACAGAAAGCAGTGCACCTGCCAGCGTATACCGTGTTTTTGTCACTTTTGCTGCCATAAAATAAACGCTCATCGTATAAAATACCGTTTCCGTGCAGCTGAGCATCAGTGATGCGATGATTCCGATCTTGGAATCCGGCCCGAATTCTTTAAAAATATCCAGAAGAAATCCGGTCGCCGCACTGGCGGAAAACAGACGCACCACTGCAAGCGGCACAAGCTGCACCGGAAATCCGATTCCGGCAAAAAGCCTGCCAAGGATATCCGAGAGCCATTTAAGGAAACCCGATGCCCGCAGGATCCCTACGGCTGTCATCAGCCCGACAAGTGTCGGCAGGATCGCAAATGCCGTGTGGATTCCTTCCCCGGCACCACGCACAAAATCACCGTATGCATCTCTCTTTTTCAGAAAGGCATAACCGACAACGTAAAGCAGAACAAACGGTATCATATACATCGACAAAAAGAGCAGAAATGACAGAAAAATCCCTCCATAAGTCCGTCCGTTTACTGTATCTTATGAAGGGATTTTTGTAACTATTCAGGTAAAGCGGACATTCACAATCCGCTTCGCTACTTGCTCAGCTCTGCTGCCAGAAACACAAAAACATGCTTCAGGATTTTTCCACAGCTGCTTCCGCTTCCATGGTTTCAAGCGTTTCTTTGATTTCTCTTTCTTTTTCAGCTTCTGTCACTTCTTCGACCACATCGGTTTCCTCTGTGCCTGTCTGTGTCTCATTTTCCTGTGCAGTCTCCGCTTTTTCTTCCTGTGGTTTCACAACCTCTTTTGTTTCGTTTTCTTTGCGAAGTTCTACTTTTGCTTTTTCTGCGGTTTCCTGTGCAGCTGCAGCTTCTTCCACAACCGTTTCTCTGACCGGCTCCTGCTCCGGATGCTGCATTCTCTGCGGATCACTCCACACACGCTCCCATGGATTTGGCATACGCTCACCGTTCATATGGATCCCCATGCTCTGTGCATACGGATACGGCATTCCACGATAGAATCTTTTTTCTTCATCAGAAGCACTCTTCATCAGTTTGCGGCCTGCCCATAAAACAAATACAGCAACAACAGCAACCGGAATCTTTGCGATCACAGCACCCGGCAGACTGGTCGGCCCGTAGATGATGTCCGCAAAATATTTGACAACACTCCAGATCATGCACGCCGCCACGATATACAGAACCGTTCCCATGGCCTTTTTACCATCCCGTCTGCTGATGCTGTCCTTTAAGCCTTCGCTCCAGTCCATCCAGTCATCGCCCCAGAGATAATGATCCTCCAATTTTTTAAACGCTTCTGCGTCCATCGAATTCTTGTTGGTTGCATCGAAAAAGCTGTACAGCAGAATGATCGGTGCAAAGAAAAGCAGCGGCTTGATATCCAGCCAGATACCCACTGCACATAACGTTGCAAAGATTGTCATTAAAGACAATCCCTGCTTCATAAATCCCATATACATCTGTCCTGCTCCCGGGATCAGAGAAAATAAAAACATCAATATTTTATTCTTTTGTCTCGCCATTTTCTTTTCCTTTCATAATGTTTTCGCATCACCACATCTGCATGCGAAACGGTATTTCCATCGAAAGCATTTTTAAATCTCATTGCAAAATTCAGAAACACTGCTTCAGCAGCTGTAACGCCTCTGAAAACTTCTCCACCGGAACTGCTGCACAGGAAAGAGCAAGACGGATCCCTTGCTCACTTTCATCCGCAGATAAAAAAGAAAAACCTTTTTCTTCTGCTCTGTACAGAACTTCCCGCAGATTTCCTGCTCCGAAAATTTCCAGAAGGCTTACAAATCCAGTCTCCCCGGCCGTAACTTTTGCCTCTTCTACAAAAATCCTTTTCGCTTCACTGCACAAAATTTTTGTTTTCGCCAAATAGTGTTTCCTGGATTTGCGAATCTGACTTTCCAGATGACCATCCCGGATAAACTGACACAATGCGATCTGTTCCGTTTTGGATGCCGTCTGATTATAAAAATCTCTGCGTCTCTGATATTTTTCCAGAAGATCCGGCGGAAGCACCATAAAACTTAAGCGGATCGACGGCAGCAAAAGCCTGGAAAATGTTCCGAGATAAATGACTCCGTTTCCGCCCGCCAGACCCTGAATGGACGGCGATGGATGATGATAATAACAGAATTCACTGTTGTAGTCATCCTCGATCAGCAAAATATTTTTTTCAGATGCTTCACGCAGTATCTTCATCCGCTCTCCGACCGAGAGAACATCGCCCCAGGCAGTCGCCTGCGAAGGTGACACATAGCAGACATCCGGCTGCTCCTGTTTTCGATCGCACAGTTCAAAACCATGATCCTCAAAAACGGCACGCCCCTGCCGAAATCCCGGATTATAAAACGCAATTTTTTTACGTCCCTCAATCAACGGACACAGAATGTGAAGCAGGCTTTGAACACCCGCTCCGATCACGATATGTTCCGGCGTACAAACCACATTTCGGTTGTTTTGCAAATATCTGCACAGAACCTCCCGCAGATCGTATTCTCCCTGCGGTTCTCCATAAGAGAGCAGACGCTCATCCTGCCGCAGTGCACTTTTGATATACCGCCTCCACAGTTCAAACCGGAAGGTTTCTCTGTCAACACTTGCAGACGCAAAATTATAAAGCACCGGATTCTTTTCTTTTTGATCGGCACTTTTCTGAAATTCTGCCGTTTTTCGCGTCCTGCCGATGTCCGTCACATAAAATCCGCTCTGCGGCCTGGAAATAATATAGCCATCTGCCGCAAGCACCATGTATGCCGTCTCCACCGTTGTCCGGCTCATCTGCAATTCTGCCGCACACCGCCGGATCGACGGCAGCCTGCTTCCAGGTGCAAGCTGTTGCGACAGAATAAGCTGTTTGTAATAATTATATACCCGCATATAGCGGTGAACAGACTGATTGTCAAGTTCCGGTTTCATAGATCACACTCCTGGAATTTCAAAAATGTCAAAGTTAAATGTCTTTTCTTACAAGAAAAAACCGACTTTTGAACCTTTTTACCCTGACATCTTACAAAACGATAAGCAAAAATAACAAATCCAGTGCCCCGTCGATCAGCAGGCAGGCTCCGAAGAATACCATCGTCATCTTCACAGCCCCGAATGGGTTGAAAAGCAAAGCCACACCAACGATCATCAAAAGAATCCCGATCGTCAGAAGCTTGCCCCAGCCGATTGCATCCAACACACGCAGATCCAGTGCTCTCTGGATTTTGCTGATACCATCCAGCATCAGTACCACGCCAAGCAGAAACGGCAAAAACGATACCACCGTCTGCGGCGTGATCAGACAGAACACGCCAAGTGCAATAAAGATCACACCGAGGATCAGTTCGCCCTTTGCCTTACCTTTCCGGCACTGGAGCACATGCAGAAGTCCGTATGCCGCCGCAATCACGCCGCAGCCATAACAGATTGCCCGCACACTGGTATCAGGCTTCAGCACCAGAAACAGTCCCAGAAGGATATAGCCTGCTGCCTGAAGAATCTGTATTGCTTTTATCTTACTTCCCATAAAAACACTCCTTCCCTTTTTTCATAAAAATCACTATGAAAACAGTCTACCACGAAGCGGAGCCGGATACAATGTACCATTTGGAAGATTTGTCTAGGTTCTTATTGTTTATGTTGACTTTAATTGTATTTTAAAAATATATTAAAATAATGAGAGTTATGCGTTAATATTATTTTCAAGCATATCTTTCTGAATTTCTTCGTGCAAATAAATCGGAGGTGATCTCGATGAGTATATTCGAATACGACAAAGAAGAGGAAGAACGAAAACTCAGAAAAGCAGAATATGAGGCTGGTGTTGCCGATGGATTTAACGACGGCATCAATACTGCAAAAAAAGATACCGTTCGTTTGCACATTGCCAAAAGCTCCTGGTTTGACCGTCGTCTCTTAAGCGGAACTATACTTACGTCCATCTTCCCAGACAAACGCTGTAGGGATCAATTCTCCTTCCCGGCTGAATACCGCTAGGACATCTACATACACTTTAGCTGTCATTACAAAACACCTGCTCTCCACTACTTCTTCCAGATGTTTGTCATTCGGAAAAGTGCATTTTTTCATATAATACTCTCTGATTGCCTGAAACATCCATTCCGCAATCTTTTCTTTCTGCTGTTCTGTATTACACACATTGTTTTTGAAAGTTTACCGTCGTTTTCTTGTGATCCATAAAAATGTACAGGTAAAAATAATTCCCTTTACAATGGAGGTTGAAGAAATAGCCCACCATATTCCATCCAGACCCATAATACCTCCAAGAATGATCGACAGCGGAATTCTTGCACTGGTAAAAGCTATACTGATGATACTGCAAAGTCGGGTTCTGCCGAGCCCTGATAATGCACCGACTGTCGTCAGTTCCACACACATAAAAGCTTCACTGAAACCTATGATGATCAGATATTCAACTGATGTTGCGATTGCTTTGGGTTCATGAAAAAAGATTCTGGCAATCGGTTCCGGAATACATATAAATACAGCTGAGATCAACAGTCCCCAGATACCAACCGTCCACAAAGAAGCCTTATATCCTTTTTTGACACGGTCATTTTTGCCCGCACCATAGTTCTGTGCGATAAAGGCATTTAATGCCGCTGCAAAACCGTCTGCAGTATTCCATGATATCGATTCAATCTGACCTCCGACTCTCTGCGTTGCAACAGCTTCTGCACCATACCCGGAGATCATACGTGTCAGCACCATGGAGATTGCACAATATGCCATTCCCTGTATTGCTGTCGGAATTCCGATCTTACAGATTCCCTGCAGATATTTCCGCGGGATTTTTGCCAAAAGCCTAGTTCCTTTTAGTACATTTTCTTTCTTTTGTATGACAATTCCGACTATCATGATACTCATAACGATCGCCTGTGCTGTCACTGTCGCAATTGCAGCTCCGACAACACCAAGCTTCGGAAACATCCCCACTCCAAGAATCAACACAGGATCCAGAATCATATTTGTGGCCAGGCCGACAAGATTCGCTATAAAAGGTGTCTTTGAATCTCCCTGTGCCGTATAAAGTCCAGTCAGTGTCAGCGTCATAAAAGAAAATACGATCAGCCCACAGGCAATCTTCGTATATGACATTGCCGCCGCATGAGCCTGTGCATCTGCAAGCTGAAAAAATCCTACCATCTGTCTGGTAAAAAGCAGCGAAAGAATTCCATATGCCATTCCCATAAATGCAGCAAGCTGTACTGCCGCCTGTGCAAATCCGTGTGCCCTTTCTCTGTCTCCACGTCCGATACACTGTGCCACATGCACCTGTCCACCCATTCTAGCCATAGCTGCAAGTCCCTGCGAAAGCCAGGTAAACATACCTCCAACACCTACACCTGCAACTGCCTTTGAACCAAGCAGACCAATCCAGGCCATGTCCGTGATGTTGTACAAAGTCCCCAGAAACGATGACGCCATGATCGGAACCGCAAGTTTCGTCAGCGTTTTTAGAATAGGATCTTTTGTTAAATTTCCCTCCATTTTCATTCCTCATCCATTTTTATTTTTTATTATCCACAAATCCTATTATACATGGTTTAACAAAGATTTTCATCAGGAATTATCCATATATATCAAAAATCCTTTTGAAGAAATATTATTCTCCAAAAGGGCTTTCTGTCTGAATCTTTTTATAATTTTTCTCCGCAGAATTCAAAGGAACCGGTATTTAATTCAACATAATAGACAGCCGTAAAATCTGCACATATCTTGTCCAGAATCCGCCTTTCTGCCATCTGTTCTTCCAGCGTACGTTTCAGTTTTCTGTTCCTCATATGTACCATTACAGTCAGAATAAGAAGCAGAGCAATCAGCACGGCTATAAAAGCCAACGCAGCCACAGACTGCAGTTGCTTCATAAATCATTCATGACAGGCATTTTGCTTTCTCAACTCTTCTCTTATGGTCTGCTTAATTTTTTCATCATCCAACGGCTTTGCAAGATGTGCGTTCATTCCTGCTTCCATACACCTTTCGGCATCTTCCCTGAATGCATTTGCAGTCATAGCAATGATAGGGATTGTTTTTGCATCTTGCCGTTCCAGGTCTCTTATTGTTCTTGCAGCAGTAAGACCATCCATCACCGGCATCATAATATCCATTAAAATAACATCGTATGTTCCCGGTTCGGAAGCTTCAAAATGCTGAACAGCTTCTAACCCATTGTTCACTGTTTCTACTTTAGCTCCATTTTCCGTCAGCATAAATTCTGCTATTTCCGCATTCAGCTCATTATCTTCAACCAATAATATCCGGACACCTGATATATCTGCATTGAAATCTTCTTTTTCTTCTGGTCGTGCATTCGTATCAATTTCAAATGGAAGTACTACAGTAAAACAGCTCCCTTCACCCAGCTTACTTTCAACTGTTATGGTTCCACCCATCTTTTCTACAAGTTGTTTCACAATAGGCATTCCAAGACCTGTCCCATTATAATCAGAACGTGGGGAATTATCTGCCTGTACAAATGGAGTAAACAATTCATTTTTTATAAATTCTTCTGACATTCCAATTCCATTATCTCTTATTTTAAATTCACATGTCATGTGATCTTCTGATCTTTCAATCGTTCTCATACTCATGTAAATAAAACCATTCACCTTATTGTACTTCATACTGTTTGTAAACAGATTCATCAATACTTTTTTCAGATGAACTGCATTGCTCCAAACATATATACCACTGTAATCATCATGTTCTCCTATAACATGAAGTCCTTTTTCTTCTGCCTGAAAAGATAGTGACTCCGTGATTTCCTGACATACCTGATCCAGATTGATGGATTCATCACCAAAAACCACAGTATCCGATTCTAACTTTGCCATATCCAAAACATCATTTACCAATGATAATAGCAGTTTCGAAGACTCATTTATTTTATTCAGGCAATCTTTTGCCCGCTCACCATCATTTCCGCTTTTTTCAAGAATTGTAAGCATGCCCATAATGCCATTGATCGGTGTCCTGATGTCATGAGACATGTTATTTAAAAAGGAAGTCTTAGCCTTATT
>PVML01017463.1_pt1 | contig 123320 bp, 110 predicted proteins | sample 1853371 | NCBI WGS metagenome assembly PVML01 (sample SAMN08533508, study PRJNA380276) | Human gut metagenome, whole genome shotgun sequencing project. | isolation source: participant 1, chromium library | host: Homo sapiens | collected 2017 | reverse complement strand
ACACTGGCTTTTTTAAGCAACTCGATTTATTCAAACTCAATCGTTCCAGGTGGCTTACTCGTCAGATCATAAAATACTCGATTGACTCCCTTCACCTCATTTATAATTCTACTCATTACCTTTTGCAATACATCATATGGTATCTCAGCACTGTCTGCTGTCATGAAATCCACAGTATTAACTGCTCTTAATGCAACGGCATAGTCATAAGTTCTCTCGTCACCCATTACACCTACTGAACGCATATTTGTAAGGGCTGCAAAGTACTGTCCGATGCTGCGGTCTAGTCCTGCGTTTGCGATTTCTTCACGGTAGATTGCATCTGCTTCCTGAACAATTTTAACCTTGTCGGCTGTTACTTCACCGATAATTCTAATTCCGAGTCCCGGACCTGGAAACGGCTGACGGAATACAAGATTTTCAGGTATTCCGAGTTCAAGACCGGCTTTGCGAACCTCATCCTTAAACAGATTTCTGAGTGGCTCAATGATTTCTTTGAAGTCTACGAAATCAGGAAGTCCTCCTACATTATGATGCGATTTGATTACGGCAGATTCTCCGCCAAGTCCGCTTTCTACAACGTCAGGATAAATTGTTCCCTGTGCCAGGAAGTCAACGGCTCCGATTTTCTTTGCTTCTTCCTCAAAGACACGGATAAATTCTTCACCGATAATTTTTCTTTTCTGCTCAGGCTCTGTAACTCCTGCAAGCTTGTCATAATAACGTTGCTGTGCATTTACTCGTATAAAGTTTAAGTCAAACTGACCATTTGGTCCGAATACATTTTCTACTTCGTCGCCTTCGTCTTTTCTGAGTAAACCGTGGTCTACAAATACGCATGTAAGCTGTTTTCCAATGGCTCTTGACAAAAGTCCTGCTGCCACCGACGAATCTACTCCGCCGGACAATGCAAGTAAAACTTTACCGTTTCCGACTTTGTTGCGTATCTCTTCTATAGATTCTTTTACAAACGAATCCATTCTCCATGTGCCTGCACATCCACAAACTTCACGGACAAAATTATAAATCATTTTTGTTCCGTTTTCTGTATGAAGCACTTCAGGATGGAACTGTATCGCATAAAGATTCTTGCTTACATTCTGTGTTGCTGCTATTGGGCAGTCAGCGGTTGAAGCTGTAACTTCAAATCCCGGTGCTGCCTCGGCAATTCTGTCAAAATGGCTCATCCAACATATTGATTTCTTCGGAAGATTTTTTTGAAGAACCGAATTTTCTGTAAATTCAATCTCTGTCTTTCCATATTCTCCAACTTCCGGAGTAATTACTTTGCCGCCAAGTACATGCATCATAAGCTGTGCTCCGTAGCAAAGTCCAAGTACCGGAATTCCAAGTTCAAACAACTCTTTTGAGTATGTTGGCGAATCTTCTTCATAACAGCTGTTTGGTCCACCTGTAAGAATAATTCCCTTTGGATTCATCGCCTTGATTTCTTCAATTCCTGTACGATAAGAATATATTTCACAATATACATTGCATTCACGGACACGTCTTGCAACAAGCTGATTATACTGTCCGCCAAAATCAATGACTATTACTTTTTCCTTATCCATTGATATTCATCCTGCCATTTACAAATATTTTTATTTATAAATAGCTTTTCCTTTCATAAATTTTCGTAAAACCTCTGTTTTCTATTATAAATTAGGCTCTTTGCAATGACAAGAGCTAATTTTATTTTTCATTCTCAGTCTTGAAGTATCTTACCAACTTTCTCAATCAAACTCACATCTGCTGGCAGCCAATCCACTTCATAGAGTTGTTCTTTTTGAAGCCATTTCGCTGCCTCATGTTCTTTTAACTCAAGATTTCCAGATACTACCTCACACAAAAAACATTTCATTGATAAATGAAATTCAGGATAATTATATTCTACTGTATCTATAAGTTCTCCTACCTTTATTTTTGTTGCAAGTTCCTCAATAATTTCTCTTTCTAATGCTTCCTGTGAGGTTTCTCCCTGTTCTATTTTTCCTCCTGGGAATTCCCAACCCCCTTTAAATTCTCCGTATCCTCTCTGTGTTGCAAATATTTTTTTCGGTGATTTCATATCATCACATATAACTGCCGCAACTACAGTTACTATTTTTTTATCTGTTTTCATACTTTTTTATTAAATCCTTCCTGTTTTGTGCTAAGCTTCTCAGCCAACAAAATACTCATAAATATCTTCACGAACAGAATGTTCCAGTTTCATTTTAAAATTCATTATAGGAAGTTTCTGTCCATTGTCATTCTCTATTTCAGTCTGCATATAATCAATAGGCGAAACTTTTCCCATATAATAAAAATCAGTTCCTTCACCGTCACATTTCTTGATAAATAAATATATTTTCAAACCTATTTTACTATAATTTATAATCTTCTGGCTCTCTGGACTTTCAAGGCTTACTTTACTTCTTGTCATCCAACTAAATAGCTGATTATTTATAAACTGATCCTCATATTTTGTGCTGTTTGCTATATCATCTTTTTTCTCATATGTTACAAATATCGGACATGTATTATGTTTAATTCTGTAACCATAAACTGTAGAACTGTCATCATGCTCCCAGTTTAATATTCGGCATACATCTTTTCTTGAATATTTTTCATACAAAACAAGATTATCCTCATCGTGATTTTTAAATAAATCCTCATATCTTTTCAAGCCATATTTTACGAGACTTTCCACCTCATTTACAAATGCATTATTACTAAATAATGAATAAAACGCTGATGCACGTCTCAACATTCCATTTTTTGCATAATCCATACTTATAAATTCAATATTACTATATCTTTTCTTTTCCGACGGTGCATTTACAAACACTTTACCTAAAACATTTAATGCTGATACATAATCCGCTTCACGATATATTTCTCCCTTTTCGTGAACTACCCATTGTCTTAAGCCAATGGGCTTCCTGCTTCATCGACCTCGTAACCTACTATCTCCACAGGCGTTAATTTGGGCAGTCCCTGCCCTATATATTTCTTTATGCTATTTGTCTTAATCCTTCTGTCAGTATATTTTTCGCGGCATTGATATCCCTGTCATGCTCTGCTCCGCATTTCGGACATATCCATGTCCTCACTGACAAATCTTTTGTATCTGGATTCTGATACCCGCAAACAGAACATAATTGACTACTAGCATAAAATGTATCTATTTTGATGTATTTCCTGCCATTCCATTTTGCCTTATACTCTAACTGTCTTGTCAGCTCATACCATGATACATCACTTATGGCTTTTGCCAGATGATGATTTTTTACCATGTTTTTTATCTGTAAATTCTCTGAAACTATCACTTGGTTTTCGCTGATAATCTCATGTGAAACTTTATGTAGATAATCTTTTCTTATATTCCTTATTTTCTCATGGCATAATGCTATCTTTTTCTTTGTTTTATAATAGTTCTTACTTCTCTTTCCTTTATGTGACAGTTGCCTTTGCAGCTTTACAAGCTGTTTCTCGTATTTTTTTATAATTTTTAGATTCTCATATACCTTCCCATCGGAAGTAATACATAAATCTTTAATTCCTAAATCGATTCCTATGTTATGATTTGTATTTGCCAGTTCCTTATGCTCCGTTTCTACAAGTATGGACACATAGTATTTTCCACTGGAAACCTGCGAAACGGTCGCTGACTTAATCTTCCCACTATATTCCCTGTGTAACCTTGCTTTTACCTCTTTTAATTTTGGCATTTTTATCTTCCCTGTCTCAAAATCTACCGCAATATTTCCATTTGTGAAGTTTGTTGTGTATGATTTATGGGTATCGTGTTTGCTCTTGAATTTCGGATATCCTGCATGCTCCTTAAAGAATTTTTGATATGCAGCGTCCATGTTATAGATTGCGTTGGTCAGTGCAAATTTATCTATTTCTTTTAACCATTCATAGTCTTTCTTTAATTCTCTGTTACAGTAATTATTACAATCCGTTTTACTAACTGACTTTTTCTCTTTCTCGTATATTTCTTTCCGATATGCCAATGTCTGATTGTAAACAAAACGGCAACAGCCAAATGTTTTTGCAATCTGAATTCTTTGTTCGCTATTAGGATATATCCTGTATTTATATGCTTTTAACACCCACTGTCGCCACCTTCCTACTCTTGATTTTCTATATATTTTCTCAACATCTCTTCTGAAACATTTCCTACACTGCAGACAAAATATCCGTCCGTCCAAAAAGTATGTTCTTTCTAAAAATGTTTTCGTAGATAATCCGGATATCTTTTCCAAATATGATATGATACTGTAACAAATATTTGTGTCTGTTTTTTGATTTCCACGTTCCCATAACGCAAGTATAGCACAAACCTCCGCTTCCGGCTACCTTAACCCTCCGTCTAAAGCCAGTGGGATTGCGGTAGCCATATTTCAAGAAGTTCTCTATAAGTATCTGGACTCATTTTTTCATTATTTAAAATACATTTAAGCATCAACAGCTCATGTACTCTCTTTCCGTTTACAAGAGAAGATATAAATTCAAGTATTGCTTCTTCTCTATCTCCAAACATAATGTTAAAATCTTTATCTACTGTTTTTACAAATTGATCATAAGATCTTGAATATTGAATAAATAACATCGGATCAATTTCACCGTATTCATAAAAATCAAGTATATTTGGTACTCTCCCAAGTTTATATTTTAATGCAAAGTATTTCTCTTTCAAAAAACTCTTTGTTGTTTTGGAACTGTCAATCGACTCAAATATTCTTTTTTTACTTATCTCATCAAAATGAATTGTTGACTCGCCCGGTATTACTCTCGAACCTTCCCTTACATATTTGCGGATTGTATCCTTGTTATATGTTCTATCCCCCGACAAAGCAATCGGAATCATAAAATTATTCATATAATTTCCAATAAAATCAAGTATCACTACATATTCTTTACCTGCATATTTTCTAAGCCCACGTCCCAATTGCTGAATAAATACTATGGGTGATTCTGTGGGTCTTAACATAATTACCTGATTTACTGCCGGGACGTCAACACCTTCATTAAATATGTCAACCGTAAGAATATAATCAAGTGCATTCTCCTGCTCATTTTGCTCCAAACGTAATATAGCATCTTCTCTTTCATTCTGCGAACTATCACCTGTAAGAACAATGGTTCTCAATCCTCTCATGTTAAATTTTACAGATAAAGTTTTCGCTTCTTCCTTGCTGCTGCAAAACATAAGTCCCCTCACTCTATCCCCCGAATATCCATAATATTCTATCTGTTGCATAATATATTGCACTCTGTCATCACAAACCAACTTTGCAAAATTTTGCACATTTTTTAAATCATCATCATCAATTACATGCCCATCAACTTCCAAATCTGTTATTCCGAAATAATGAAACGGACACAGTAACTTTTCTTCCATTGCCTGTTGCAAACGAATTTCATAGGCTATATTGTGATTAAAAAGTCCATATATATCATAACCATCTGTCCTATCAGGAGATGCTGTCATTCCCATCCAAAACCTTGGTGTAAAATAATTCATTATCCTCTGATAACTATCAGCTCCCGCACGATGCACCTCATCAATTATTATAATATCAAAATCATTTGCATTAAATTTCTTCATTATATCTTCACGTGCCATCATCTGCATTGTAGAAAATAAAATGTCTGATTTATAATTCTTTGAGTTTCCCGACAAAAGTCCAAAACTATATCTTTCTCCAAATACATTTTTATAACTTCTAAGTGCCTGTTTAGCTATCTGCTCTCTATGTACCAAAAAAAGTGCTCTAACATTTCTACCTGTCTCCTTTGCCCGTTTCTGCAACATTTCTCTAAGTGCAAATGCAGACGCATATGTTTTCCCCGTTCCTGTTGAACTTATAAGAAGTGCCCTGTTTTCACCACTTTCATACAAATCCATTACACTCTCAATGAATTTAACCTGCATGCTGTTTGGTTCTAACTTATACTTTTCAATACTTATAACTTCACTTTCTCTTGCAAGTTTCTGCTGTTCCTTTTTTATTTTATATCTTATACGATAATCTTCTATAAAATCAGCATAATCACATGCTCTTTCGCTATTCCAAAGCCTGTCAAATTCTGAAATTATATCTTTGGCTACTGCTCCATTTTCCACAAAATTTGCTACCCACAACCTTTATTCCTAACTACATTCTACACACTTTCTCTTTTTTCAGCAACACATCCAAAAACTATGTTATACTTATATATAAGATGTTGGGGTCAAAAGGTATTTTGACCCTTGCATCATACCTAAAGAACCATTTAAAAAGCACAACCAAGGAGGGTAATGTCCAAATGAAAATGAAAAAGAAAAAACAAGCCAACAGACTGTCGCTCAAAAAAATAATTTCAATATCAGCCGTTACTGCTGTATTATGCACAAGCACATTAACACCGGCTTCAATAGCAACCGAGACATCTACAGCAAAAACGTTAAGCACAAAGGAAATCACGGCTACTGAAGGCCCTGTTATGACAAAAGAACCGGCTGCTACTAAAAAGCCTGACACCACTAAAAAACCTACTACTACTAAAAAGCCAACTTCAACTAAAAAGCCAACTGCTGCTAAAAAGCCGGCTGCTAATAAGAAAAGCAATATCACAAAAATTACTATCAGTGCTGCCGGTGATTGTACTCTCGGCTCTGACTACAAGTCACCGTCCAGCGTAAATTTCTATGCAAAATATAACGAGAAAAAAAATGTTTCTTATTTTTTTAAGAATGTCAAAAAGATATTTAAAAATGATGATTTGACTCTTGTCAATTTCGAGGGTACTTTGACCAAAAGGAATACCCGTGCTCAAAAGACTTTTGCTTTCAAGGGAAATCCTTCATATTTAAAGATTTTGCAAAAAGGAAATGTCGATGCTGTTTCTTTTGCAAATAACCACTGCCGTGATTACGGTGAGGGCAGCTATCAGGATACTATTTCTGTTTTTAAAAAGAATAAAATGCCTTATGCTTCTTACGGTAAAGTTTCTGTTTATAAAACTAAGGGCAAAAAAATCGGTATGATTGCTGTCAACGGTCTTGATGGTGTTTCATCAAGTGAATATTACATTAAAAAAGGTATTCAGAAACTCAAAAAGAAAAAAGTCAATCTCATCATTGTAAGTATGCATGCAGGTATTGAAAAGACAAGTTCGATAAACGATGTACAGAAAAGCATTGCTCATTATGCGGTTCAACATGGTGCAAATCTTGTACTCGGACATCATCCTCATACTTTACAGGGTATAGAAAAATACAAGGGGGCTTACATTGTCTACAGCCTTGCCAATTTCTGTTTTGGTGGAAACACCAATCCTGCCGATAAGGATACTATGATTTTTCAGCAGACCTTTACTTTTAAGAACAAAAAGTTAAAGAAAACTAAAGATGTAAAAATTATTCCTTGCAAAGTTTCATCTTCAAACAACATAAACAATTATCAGCCTACCCCGGCTAAAGGAGCCGCAAAAAAACGCATTATATCAAAAATGAACAGCTTCTGTAAACCTTATAATTTAAGTTTTAATAAAAATGGGAAATTAAAATAAAAATCACAAAGAGCGTGTGAATAATACTTTTCTCTTTTCACACGCTCTTATTTATTACATCCATCCCCTGATTATCAAACTAATCCTCGATTATCAAGTTGCTCTTCTATTATCGAATCATTCCACAATTATCAATGACTATCACCTGTTATCACTCAATTATGCCATGTATTGTTTCCAAAAATACTGCCGGCAGAAATGGCTTTGTGATATAATCTTCTACACCCATTTCCCGTGCTTTCTCTATTGTATCATAATCTCGTGTTGCTGTTATAAAGGCTGCTTTGACATCTGAGAATCCGCGTATCTGTGATAATGTATCAAAACCGTCCATCTCAGGCATTTCAATGTCAAGCAGCAAAAGGTCAATTTCTTTTTCTTTAACTATTTCGATTGCCTCTTTTCCGCTTTGTGCCGTAAGTATCTCATACATAGGCTCGTCTTTACATATTCCCTTCACCAGCATAAGGTTCATTTTCTGGTCATCTACAACAAGTATTGTCCGCTTCAATTCATCAGTCTGCTTCATGTCATAGTTTTTATCTTCGTCAATCATCTGAAGCATAATATCTGCAATTTCAGGGTCAAATTGTGTTCCTTTTCCCTTTTCAATTTCTCCACGGACAACCTCCTGCGGCAAAGCATTTCTGTAACTTCTGTTTGATGCCATTGCATCGTAGCTGTCTGCCACTGCTATTATTCGTGCAATCTCAGGTATATTTTCGCCTTTTAATCCGCTTGGATATCCTGTTCCGTCATAATGTTCATGATGATATTTTGCACCAATACCCAAGTCCTTAAATCTTCGTATTCCTTTTAAAATATGGTAACCTGTGACCGGATGAAGTTTTATCATTGAAAACTCCTGCTCTGTAAGTTTTCCCGGCTTGTTTATTATTGCATCAGGTATCCTTATCTTTCCCATATCATGAAGTAATGCTACCCTGTATATCTCATCCTGTTCTTTCTTCGACTTGCCCATTCGCGCCGAGATTTCCCTGCTGTACTTTGCCACTCTCTCTGAATGACCTTTTGTGTATTTATCTTTCGCATCAATTGTTTTTGCAAGTGCCTGCATTACACTGTCATTTATCTCAATAAGCTGATTGTTTGTCTCATCAAGTTCATTTAATGTGCGCATTGTAATTTTTCTTGACATCGTACAAAAAACAACAATTATTATGTAAAGCGCTATACTCAGCGATACATCATACATAATAAGTCTGCTTGTTTTTTGATACAACTTGTCATTATTTACAAGCATAACAGCATACCACTCACCCATAATCGGGGCAGAAAATACCGTAACTTTTCCGCTCTTCATATTGTATGTAAAAGTCTGCTCTTTGCCTGATTTTACTTTATTATAAATAGGTGCCATTTCACCTTTTGAATAATCTTTGCCAATGCTTTTATTATTTGAATGTGTAACGACAAGTCCGGTCTTATCACACACAAATCCATAACCGTGACCATTAAGTTTTATGGCTTCTGTCTCTTCCTGAAGAGTTCCAAGTTCTATATCTAAAGATATAACACTCTCCTTGTCCTCCAGAAGCTGGCTTATCGAAACCATAATAGTCCCTGTCTGCTCATCAAGATACGGCTGTACAAATGTAGGCTCGCCGTTTGCGGCAACAGCCGCTTTATACCACTCTCTATCCTGCGGCACATAATCTTTTTCAGGCTGCCAGCCTATTCCGTCAAGATATTCTCCATTGAAAAGTCCATAAATTCCCGTAAAACTTTTATCTACATCCCTCTTGTAATATTTTGACTCCTGTGTCAGAAAGTCTAAAATATCATCCCCACTGTAATTTTCACGCAGCATATATTCTACGGTAATAGCCGTAAGTTCAACTGCATCCATTCCTCTCGACAAATATGCATCCATCTGCTCTTTCTGTTGCTTTAATGCACTTTCTCCCACCGAAAGCGTATCATCCACAGCCTTTTTATAAAATGCCTGAATTGTACAAAATGATAAAATTGCAATCGCACAAAAACATACTATCAACGTCGAAATATACTGTCTCTTATTGATTTTTTTCATATGGCTCCATTCCCCTTATCAATCTGCTTTGAAACAAATAATTCATTTCTATGTAAGTTATTTTTATACATAAACAACTAAAAAATATAAATTTGCTTTGATTATATCAAAATATATTGTCCTATGCCATAAAAATATATAAATAAAGTAAAAAATGACTGCATATCAGCTTTTTTCAAAATATACAGTCACATTTTTATCATATTTTTTGTTTTAATTATTCATATTTATTCTGCTGTTTACAGATAAACTTTTCAATTTAAGCAATAAATCTTAGACAATAAATCTGCTCATATCTCCGACAAGTCCCTCTGCCTGCTGTGCCATCTCATCACAACTCTGTGCAACTCCTGTCATAAGTGCTTCAAGTTCCTGTGATGATGCTGTCACCTCTTCTGTAGATGCAGCCGTACTCTCAGTTCCTTTTTCTATGTTGCGCACTTTGTCAGATATATCGTTGACAGTTTCTGTCATGTTCTTTGTTATGCGATTTATGTCAACAAGCTTTTCGTTTGTAAATGATATTCCACTAAATACTTTATCAAACTGTTCAATAACCTGTTTTGTATATGATGCATTTTCTTCATTACTTCCTACAACATTATCAATATCTCTGTGGCATTCCTCAAAATCGGTAGTCAATGAATCAATAATATCTTTAATGTTGTTAAGCTCTGCTGATGTATTCTCGGCAAGTGTCTTTATATTTCCTGCAACCACGGCAAATCCATGTCCTGCCTCTCCTGCTCTTGCTGCTTCTATGCTTGCATTGAGAGATAAAAGGTTTGTTTGAACAGCTATTTCTTCAATAACATTCAATATCTGAGTCATATGTTTAATAGATTCATTTGTCTCATTTATCTTTGTTGCTATTCCGGAAATCTGTTCTGTCATTTCGGCACTTCCCTTGCTCATAAGCTCAACTTTTTCTTTCATCTCATTACTTGAGACATTGAGCTGTTCCACATACTCACTTACATTGTTTACACTCAAGTTCATTTCTTTACCGTCACCTGACATAACCTCAACATTGTTTGCAATTTCAGAAAGTAAATCGACCTGAGTTGTAACGTCTGTTGCAACATGTTCAATAGCTTTTGCAACCTGAGAAGTAGCCGTCAACGCTGTTTCTGTCTTTCCCTTTATATCTGTACTGTTGTTTTGTACTGTTCCGGCTGTCTCTTTTGCCTTGGAAATACTGTCTCTAAATGATTTGATGGCAAGATTGGTATGTGCCACCATCTGTCCCAATTCATCTGACCTTGAAACAACTTTGCCATCCAGAGTGCTTGACAAATCACCTGATGCAACTGACTCAAGTTTACCGCGCACCCTCTCGATAACTCCTACAAGCTGTCTTACAATTATGTATGATACAACGAGCATCAAAACTACAAGTACAACAGTAACTACTATCAGAAAACTTGTAGAACCGCTGAATATCTTTATAATTCTATTCAAACCTGTGGATTTCTGAACAATCCCCTGTATATCGTCTGAATAAATTCCTGTCGTAATAACCCAGTTCCACTTATCAAACTTCTGGCTGTAAGCAACCTTTGGTGCTACCGTCTTTCCATCCGATTTAGTAAAATAAAATTCATTAAATCCTCCACCCTCATCGGCAGTTTTCATGATAGACTGAATTATTTTTACTCCGTTTTTATCTGTAAGGTCATATCTGTTTGTTCCCTCCTGCTCCGGCAGAATTGGATGCATAACAAGATTATAATCGGTATCGTCAACCCAGAAATATCCTGAAGAATCATCTCCATATCTTAGATTGCGCAATGTTTCCAACGCATCTTTTTTCGCAGTATCTTCGTCAATCTTACCATCTTCACTAAGATTATAATAATATTCCACAGAACTTATTGCAGACTGAACCTCTGATTTAACTTCTGTTTTATATGATTCTAAAGTGTTCTCATATAAAACATTTTCCATTCTCTCCCGAATGTTTCCAAAAATCAATACTGTAATTCCAACTAAAATCAGACATGTCACCAAAACAACGCCTGAGAAAAATAAACTTAATTTATTCGCAAGTGATTTTTTCATACCCTTTACCCTTTCTTCCTTTATTTAATAATTTTTTTCAATAAACCTTACTCTATTAGTATATCACGCTATAATATAAAAATCCACAAAAATGTCGCATTTTCTCCTATTAACTTCCCGTTTTCGCATTTTAACGTACCTTATCAAAAAAATTGTTATCTGACTAATGTTTAATGCCTTTTTTCTAATTCCAATTTTATGCCACATCTGCTATACTATAAATAGACACACATCTAGGAGGAGAAGCACATGGTATCATATGAAAAAATTTCACTTATTTCAGAAAAAACTTATAACAAGGTATGGTTGGCAAATTTAAAAAATTCAGATACTATTGTTGTTGTAAAAGAAATTTCCAACGCAAATACAGATGTTTTAAATTCTGTTGCATCCATAAAAAATATTCACATTCCTAATATTTTATCCTGTGAAACAAACGGCGATATTACCACTATTGTCGAAGAATACATTTCAGGTATGCCCCTTGATTCCTATATCAAAGATAAACAATTATCAGAGCCTGAAATCATCAATCTCATTTCACAGGTGTGCGATGGCATTAAAACACTGCACACACAGAATCCGCCTATTATTCATAAAGATTTAAAACCGTCAAATATTCTTGTATCAACTGACGGCACAGTTAAAATTATAGATTTTGATGCAGCCAGAAAATATAATGATACTGCAGATACTGATACATGTCATCTCGGCACCTCCGGCTTTGCCTCACCTGAGCATTACGGTTATTCACAGACGGATGCACGAAGCGACATTTATTCCATAGGTGCTGTTATGTATGAATTATTTTCGGGCAGACAGTTTCCAAAAAATTCATCTGAATTAACTTTAAACGCAGACGAACTTTGCAATTCTGCGCATAAATCTTCCAAAAAACTAATTCATATTATTGAAAAATGCACTATGTTTAATCCTTCTGCAAGATACCAGAATATTGATGAATTAAAACGTGCATTAACAAATTACAATAACCGCACAAAAAAACTTGTAGCTTCATGCAGCGTTGCGGCACTCGCATTATGCTGTCTTATCGGAAGTCTCATCATATCATTAAAGCCAAATGATAAAGCTAACGGTGCAAAGCACATTGTTGCAAACACACCTGTTTCTGAACCGGCATCTGATGTTGACGCTGCACAAACCGAAACACCCGTAAAATCTGAAAATGTTTCCGTTTCTGAAACTGCTGACAATGATACAAAGAAAAATCCTGTTAAAAAATTAGCAAAAGCAACAAAAATAACTAAAAATAATACAAAAAAGAAAAAAGCCAAAAGCATTAAGCCACAAAAATCAGCTGTCCCAACAATAAGCAGTGCAGCCAATCCAACTAATACAGTTAAAAGCGAAAAAAATGTTGACAGCAACAGCAAAAAAAATACCACACAGAATAAAACTGCAACAAATAAAAAAACCATAAAAAGTGCACCTAAGGCAACTTCTACACCAAAAGCAACTTCAACTCCGAAGTTCTCCAATCCGGTTGCCGTAGAACTTTCAAACAAAGCAGTATATTATATTGATTCATATTTTGCAGACACTCAGGAATCTGTTGAATTTATTATTTTTTATTTGAAAACCAATCCGTCACTTACACCTGTCAATGTCGGATGTGGATTATTGGATACATATAAACTTCAAAATGTTTATCTTGAAGATATTTCCAACGGTTATACCTATCTTATTCCCGCAAAATATTGGTCACTTAAAGATAATCACATTGTAAATATATCTGACAAATTTTTAGACGCATTGCAGACAAATCATACATATAAAATTATTCTTGACTGTGACAACGCATATATTACCGTTAAGATTAGGGCTATAAAAGAACTCAGCAAAGTTACAAAACCTTTTAATCTTTTCGCAATATCACCTGCCTGCATTGACTATTCGTACAAAAATCCTAAAAATATAACGCTGTCATTGACAAACGGATACGGACGCAAGGTCACCAAGATTAAATTTAACGATTCAGGCAAAACATTAAGTTCAAAATATTACAGTATAGATAAAACTAATTCATACATTACTTTTAAGAAGTCTTTCTTTAAAGAATTTGGAAACAATGCAAATATTAAATTGCAGATTTATTACAATACTGTATCGCAGATAATTGACTCGAATAGGTACACACTACTCACCTTTAATATCAAAGACTAATAATATGAAACGAGGAAACAATGAAACAATCAACTGAAGAATTAAAAAATGAAATCACAGCTTCTGATTCACTTGAAAATTGGTCAGAAGACAAAAAGGATTCTATCGACGAGATTACCTTAGCAGAATATTTAAAACGTATGCTTGAAATACATAATATTTCTAAAATCAATGTAATTTCTAATGCACAGCTTGACACAACTTATGGTTACCAGATTTTTCAGGGTAAAAAACATCCAAGCAGAGACATACTTTTAAAAATTGCTTTCGGTTTTCCATTGACCGTCGATGAAACAAACCATTTACTCTACTATGGCAACGTGGGTACACTATATCCCCGCGTCAAAAGAGATGCCTATATTATGTTTGCACTACACCAGAAATATACCGTTATACAAGCTAACGATTATTTATATGAACACAACGAAAGGACGCTCTCAATTTAGCGTCCTTTTATTTATCAAAATAAATCCCTTTAAACAAATTTATCTGTCGTAATACGAATACAATAGAACAATTTGAACATCACATTGCAATTCATATTGTACACAAAACATACACATGTTAAAATATTTATAGTCGCGACAATATTACAGGAGGATTAAAAATGCTCTGGTATTATATGTATCCATCTACTGAAGGAGTTACAGATTTACCATTTTACGTTGTAAGTATTGGTTTACATGAATTGCAGCCACGCATTGAACGGCCCAATGGCTATGACTACGACCAGTTTTTCTATAATTGCACCGGTTCAGGATGGCTAGAAATAAATGATCATAAATATGAATTGCCGGAAGGTTCCGCTTTTTTTATTCCAGCAAAAAAACCACATTGTTATTATCCGGATGGGGATGTGTGGGATATTCGCTGGATGGTACCCGGTGGAAACAGCCTGACACCTCTTTACCATAAATATAATTTAGAAAACGGAGGAGTCTTTACATTACATGACGAATCAGAACTTGATCGTATATTAAACCAAATCCGTATGGAACTTATTAAACACCCTAAAACAGGAAATGTACTGGCTGCCGGTTCTGTTTATCCATTTATTATAGAATTTATATACCAGACTATGTTGTATAATTCAACAGAATTTAATAACACACCTTATGAACAACAAATGCGTACTTTACAAGAGTACATCAAGATACATTGTGTACACCCAATTTCTATAAGTGATTTATGCAAAGTATTAGCTGTATCACCTCAACATGTTTGTAGAATATTTAAAAAAACACTGGGTATACATCCAACTGAATATATAAATCAGGTACGTATCGAACTTGCATGTTCAATGTTGTTATACAGTAATCTTTCTATTAAAGAGATTGGAGAAAAATGTGGTTTTCAAAACACCAGCTATTTTTGCAAAAAATTTAAACAATTTGAACACTTAACCCCGCTGGAATACCGAAACAGTGTTATTTGATTACTATAATTATAGTTTCAATTCTCAAACCAACTTATTAACTTCATATTTTATTCATTTGGAGGTATTATTATGCGACTAAAAACTCTTATCAAAAAAACCAGTGCCATATTATTATCATCTGCTTTGAGCTTGTCACTTTTTTCAAATCCTAATAATTATCTGTCAGCCAAAGCACAAACGAAAACAAACACATTTAATAGCAATTCATTTTCATACAACGCTCTGCCACAATTAGAGGCGTCTAAAACCACACGCAAACCATGTACAGGCAATGAATGGACGGGAACCGGAAATAATCTTGATATTACTTCTGCCAATACTCTTCCTGACAGTTCAAATCTCACACCATACGCCGATATAAAAACCGCTTATTATGGTGCAAGAGATTATAAAAAAGAAAATTCAGCTTATTATCAATGCCTTACCGGTAAAGATGAAACCTGGGATCTTACAGTTCTTTCATCACCTGCAGAAGCTGACGCATTGAGTGGATTTGAAAAAGATTCTTATAAAGAAAATCCAACTGATGGCTGGAAACAGGTAGAACTTCCTGCAAGTTGGACAAGTTATGGCTTTGATTTTCCTATCTATACAAACTCCGCAATGCCATTCCGTGAAAGCACAGAATTTCCACTTGCTCCAACTCATAAAAATCCAGTAGGTCTTTATAGAAAAACTTTTACAGTAAAAGATTCAATGTTACAGGACAACGGAAAAGTGTATATTACGCTAGGTGGTGTAGAGTCTGCTTATTATCTCTATATAAATGGTACAGAAGCCGGATATAGTGAAGACAGTTATGACCCACATACGTTTGATATTACTGACCTTTTAAACAAAAAAGGTGAACCTAATACCTTAGCACTTAAAGTTTTTAAATTCTGTGATGGTACATGGTTAGAAGATCAGGATATGATTTATGATGGCGGTATTTTCCGCGATGTTTACCTGACAAGTACACCAGTCATACATATCCAAGACTACAAATTATCAACAAATCTCTCCGATAATTATGATTCTGCTTCGGCTGATTTTGACTTAACCATACAGAATAATTCAACTGTTTCCGTTGATAATATGGCTGCGCAGGTTGCACTTTATGACAATAACGAAAAGCTTGTGACAACCTCAGATGCTCCAATCAATACCATTGCATCTGACGAAAAACAAACTTCTACTGTGACAATCACAATAAAACAACCGAAATTATGGGATTGTGATAACCCAAATCTTTATACTGCCGTCATATCTTTATATGACAAAAAAACAGGCACACACTACGAAAGTGTAAGTCAAAATATAGGTTTCCGCAAATTAACTTTTACTTCAACGAAAGTCACCTCTGACGGAAAATACAACAATGCAACCGATTATTATGACACTGTAAAATTAAATGGTAAACGTCTTTTGATAAAGGGCGTAAATCGTCATGACACTGATCCTGAAACCGGAAAATATGTATCTAAAAAAGTTTACGAAACTGATATTCGTCTTATGAAGCAGAACAATATCAATGCAATTCGTACCTCACATTATCCAAATGATGATTATCTTTATTATCTTTGCGATAAATATGGTCTTTATGTAATGTGTGAAAGTAACAATGAGTCACATGCCATAAATTCTGATGAAATAAAGCTTTCAAAATTAGAAACTGCAGCTTTAACACGTCAATCAGCTTCTTATGAACGCTTTAAAAATACTACCTGTAACCTATTTTGGTCTATCGGAAATGAATCTTCTCAGGGTTGGTCACAACACGACGGAGACTATGCAAATGGATTATTTGCACATTTAGTTCAATTTTTTAAGGACCGCGATTCATCCAGAATGGTTCACTATGAAGGTATGAGTGGTGGTATAAAAGGTTCTACCGGAATTGATATGGTAAGTCATATGTACTACACTCCTGAAAGCTTAATAGAGTATGCCAACAGCAAATATCACATGCCTTTTATTTTATGTGAATATGATCATGCCATGGGCAATGCCGTTGGCAACCTCTCAGATTACTGGGATTTAATCCGTAAATATGACAACATGCTTGGTGGATTTATTTGGGATTGGGTTGATCAATCCAGAAAAATAAAAATCAGTCAAAATGACTGGGATTACTATTCTCAGGAATATGCCCACAAAAGCAACCTGAATCAATTAGCCGGCTATTATCTTGGTTACGGCGGTGACTGGGGTGATAAAACAGGAGATAAAAATTTCTGCCAAAACGGTCTTTTATCTGCCGACAGAGATCCTCAGCCTGAAATCAAAGAAGTAAAATATCAATATCAGAATTTTTGGTTTACAACAGCTGACACGAAATTAACAAGTCAAAAAATCTCTGTATATAATGAGAGCATATCAAAATCACTTTCTGATTATGATGTTACATGGGAACTTCTCGAAAATGCAACTACTATTCAATCAGGCGTAATAACCGACGAAGTACTCCCTCAATCCGAAAAAACGATAACTATACCTTATACGTTACCAAAAAAATTAAAAGCAGGCGCAACATATTATTTGAATATTTCTGTTAAAACAAAGACAGATTCTTTCTTAGAAAATGCAGGATATGAAAAAGCCTATGCCCAATTTACTATTGATGCACAATCTTCTGATATTCCACATACACTAAAAGGAGATAAAGTATCTATACAAAAACAGGATAATAATTATCTTGTATCAGGAAATGATTTTCACTTTAACCTAAATACTACTACAGGATTAATTGAGTCATATTATTATAAAGATAACCTTTTAATGGAACAGGGCCCAGCTCCAAATATTTCACGCGCAAAATTAGATAATGACAGCGACAAATATGTTGATTTAATGTCTTATCTGACATTAGATGGTGCACCTTCAATAGGCAAAACAAAGGATAATTGTTATGAAATAACCGTTCATTATAACTCTTCTTACAAAGCAGTTGACGATGTACCAGGTACAATTTCTATGACTTATTTAATTGAAAACAATGGTGCCATTACAGTTACCATGAACTTAAACTTTACAAAAACACGTATTAAAACGTTTACAAAAGTCGGTACAACATTGTCACTTGCAAAAGATACAGAAGATATTACATGGTATGGAAACGGTGATGACGAAAGCTATTGTGACCGTCAGACATACACTCGTGTTGGTTTATACACATCTACCATAAATAAAATGTATTATCCATTTGCAAAGCCTCAGGATTGCGGCAATTTGACAGGTGTTAAATGGGTGCATTTACAAAATACATCAACCAAAACAGGTATGCTTATATGTGGAAAACAGGATATCAATACCTCAGCTTTGCATTTTACGGCAAAGCAATTAGCTGAAGCAACACATGTAAACAAACTGACGCCTTGTTCACAAACATTTGTTACAGTAGATGCGGCTGTTAGTGGAACCGGAAACGGATCGTGTGGCTATAAAACACTTCCACAATATCAGCTCCAGAATCAGGTATACAACTATACTTATTCACTAATTCCAACCACTGAAGACACAAATTATATGGATACCGCTGCAAGTTATCGCAGTCAGAACAACTCATCTGCCACTAACAATTCTAAACCGCAGAAAGTAAGTTCAATTAAAACAAAAGCTTTAAAAAAGGCTTTGCGAATAACTTGGAAAGCACAGACAAATGTTTCATATCGTGTTGCCTACAGTACAAGTAAGGCACAGATTAAAAAGCTTAAAAACCAAAAACTTCCCACTACTAAAAATGTAAAACTATTGACTGCTAAACAGGCTTCTGTCACTTTAAAGAAACTAAAATCATATAAAAAATATTATATCAGAATTTGTTCAGTCAGCACAAAAAGCAAAAAAGCAGGTAACTGGTCTAAAATAGTATCAGTCAAAACTAAATAGACACACACAACACTTCTTCTCCCTGTTATACAGAAAAACGTATTGCCGATATATAACCATATATTGGCAATACGTTTAATTTAAAATGACGCCGGTTTCAATTTTAAAGTTAGAAAATCTCATCGGCAAATATGCATTTTTAATGGAGTAAGCTTCATCAAACCATCATATACAATTTCTCTTTTTGCTACTTCTTGTATCTGCTTAATCTGCCTAAATAGGATATGTATATTCAATGTCATCTTCAAACAAATCCTGCCATTTTTGATTACTGGTTAATACCCTAAGAACATGAACTTCATTTTCTTTCACTACATAAAAAATAAGAGATTTTTTATATATTCTTCTCTTAATAGTCCATCCTCTATATGTCATATCCAATTTTCTAAATATATCTGCATCTCGGTCTAGTGAGATTATCTTGCTATAAATTTCTGATTGAAAGTTATCAGCAACTTTTTTACCAAAATTCAATTCTATACTCTCAGCAATATCTACAATATCGTAGATTGCTTCCCATGTTACAATAACCTTACGCTCTTTCATTTCGTCTCGCAGTCCTCAATTTTGTAATCATTTCGAATGCTTCATCAATCGGCAATTCTCTTTTTTCCTCCATATCATCAATACCACGATCTAATACACGAAATATATCTTTCTCTTCATTTATTTCCTGTGATTTCATTACTGAGATATCCATATAAAACACCTCCCTGTTATGTTTATAATATAACCAAGCTTCTACTTGTCATTAAATATAGTTTATCACATATCACAAAAATATACTATGCATGCTTTTATATTCATTCAGTACTATCACATTCTGCTGGTTGTGCAAAAAACACTTTAGTCGCGCTCTGCTCTCCTCTTTTTTATGCGCTCACATACATCATCAATGGCGCTAACCATACCTTCTTGCATAGCTTTATATCCCTCGCCTATCAAAAGATACAATTCCAACTTTGTTGCATCTGTATTTTCTTTTTCCATTACGTGATTACCTGTTGCAGTTGCCATAAAATCACTCCTCAAAATTGCATCATTGCTTTCCACATAAATATTATATCCTAAGATTTCAGAAGTCACAAGCTAGCCTACATAATTTTTTCATACACAAAAATCATCTTGCAATACCAATTATTCAATATATTATTTAATCCACTTGATATTTCTTTTACATATGCATCTACACGAATTTATGCATATTCTTTCAGTCTGTCGTAAAATACTTTCAGTAAATTGTCCATTTGTTGTTGTGCTAGCCCATGTCATATTACAATTTTTTTGAAATAATGATACGATTTCACAAAAATCATTTCTCAAAAACGGTTCTCCTCCGCAAAAAAATTCTGATGCAAAAAAAACAATACTTTTTGCTAATTTTTCATATTCATCAAGAGGCAACGCATTTTTTCCATATTTATTATCATGATTAAAACAATGTTTACAGTTCAAATTGCACTTTTCTGTAATCAAAAACGAAAATGTTAGTGGTGCATTTGCCGTAGCCAACCACTGCTCCGATTGCTCCCACGATAGCTGCCAAAAGAATAATCAAAAGAAGTGCTATCCATACAGCCGGATTTGCCGCTACTGCCTGAACAACACTTTGTATTGTCTTTACAAAAGATTTTCCTGCCTGTGCTCCTGCTTTTGCTCCCGATCAAACAGCCTATGCCGATTTCTCCGTTGACTTTCTTGCAGCCTTTCTTTTTTCCCTGCTTTGCAAGTTTTTATGCACGAGCGTTTTCATGCCGCCCACTGCCGTATGTGTGCCTTTTCTGGCAGTTTCTTTAGAAAGACTAATGGGTGTGTCTGTTGTATGCTCCGTATTTCTTTCTTCATAAGAAGCATCTGCCACACTGCTTCCAAGCAGCATCAGATGCATGGACTGCACCATAAGCTCCCTTGTTTCATGAAAAGAAAAAAGGACACGCTCACTTTTTGATGAACTGCCCTTCTTCTGCTTTTTGCCTTTATTTAGTTTTTCAATGCCTTTTTTCTTGAACCGGCTCTTTTTCCGCCGTTTCATTTTTTCTGTCTTAGCCATTTCTCTGGCTTTCTTTAACATTCGCTGTTTGGAACGATAATCCAGACTTTCGAACACACGCTTTGCCGGTTCACTTAATGATTCAATGACCTCTTTATCAAGATGATCCATTCGCTGCCACCTCCAATTATATTCTGTGGGCTGTATGTATGCTTTTGATTTTTCTGTTGAATGTTTTGGGGAAATATGATATATTGATATTAGAAAAGGAAAGTACGCACTCCAAAGTGGATGCTCCCAGGTGGTTTTTAAATGTTCTTACGGACACCGCCTATCCTGTTTGCCGACAGGATAGGCATTTTTATTTTCGCTTGTTTCTCTTATTGAGAAAGGCAAGCAACGCTATAACAAGACTACCAAAGGCACATAACAATGTTAATATGCCGATGAAAATCGAAAGGATTTCAAAAGCTGTCATTCACGTCACCTCCCTTCCTATGTATTCCGGCAAGCCGGTCATTTGGTGTTGGGAGGCTACCACCCTGTCGTGGGTACTTTCCTATGGCTTACGCCATGCAACTAATATATCATTTTTCCCGCCATAATTCAACGATTTTCGTCAATTCATCTGCCCTTATTTTTCCTTATTTTTTCCCTGTTTACCTGTTATTTTTTTATTGACCATCTCATGGAAATTGGTATTAAATAACTGATACAGACTACTGTCTTTTTCCATCGTATTATCAAACGGAACAATCTTATCGCCAAACCGGATAAGTCCCATTCCCGGCTCTGCTCCATTCACACAGGCAAGCCACCCATACGATAATAACTATGTAATGCTCGCAAGCGTTCCGTGGCATCTAACGGTATCAGGCAACTCCCCAATCGGTGAAATAACTGCTGAATGGAAAATTCTATGGTGTTAAAATAATTTCTGGCACTTTCATAATCCGGCTTTCTGCAGCTGACAATGAAATACTTGGATTGCAAAAGTCCTCCCCGTCCTTCCTGCAATCGCTTTTCAATCAGCTTGTGGTATTCTTTCGCCAAAGGCTCCATTTCTTTGCTGACTGCCTTCTGCAGAATTTCTTCCCGCAACCTTCCATTGTCGGCATAATGATTGGATACAATCACCTTGTAGCTGACATTCATTGACCGAAGCAGCGTTTCAAATCGCTTGCTGGTTTCTTCTTTTTCTTGCTCATCCTGTGTGGAAAAGTTAATATCCTCAAACAGATACATCCTGTCAAACTGGTGAATCTTCTTTTTCACTCCGTCTTTGTTTGTTGGACTCTCCAGTTCAAAGATACCGTTTTCTGATATTCGATAGATTGGTATCGTATCCTGGATACACAATGGAACTTTGTAAATGTGTTGCGTCTGTGGAGTCAGTGAGTCCTTTCTGAATAATTTTAGCATTTGTTCTAACCTCCTGATCTTGTTTTAGATATGAAAAAAAGAACTACCGAAGTAATTCTTTTTTCATTTTTTGTATATGAATTTGTCCAATAGCTAAATTTCAATGTTTCCGAATAGAATGATAGAGAAACACCATTCCAGCACCCAATAATAAAACAGCTATTATTAAAATGCAAACCAAAGGGAACCGTAAAATATAATCTGACGAATTTGTAAAACACTCATTATAATTTCTAAATTCAAATGCTTGATACCATTTTGCAAATAACGGCATCAAGAAAGCAAATATCCCACCTATCATGATACACGTTATGGAGATACACCTTTCAATAATACTACCATTACTATTTTTCCTATCCATATTGTGATTATTTGTGTCCTGATCGTTATCGGTATCAACCTCGTCCTTCATAAGATAATCCAACGAACAGTCAAAATATCTTCCTAATTTGACCATATTTTCCATATCAGGAATCGTCCCCATTTCCCACTTGGAAACAGCCTGTCTGGAAACATTCAGTTTTTCTGCTAGCCGCTCCTGTGATAATCCGTTCTGTTTTCTTAATTTCTGTAATTTTTCAGCAAATGTCATAACTTACATCTCCTTTCTGTTTTTCAGTGTAATTACAGTATATCTTTATCTCCCAATCTATCTACCATCTGTACCTTGCAAATCCGCAATTCAAGGTTACATTCCGGAAAATACTGCCAATTTATGCACTTCTGCTATAAATCAGATCATGATAGGTACATCCACGACATTGCAGTCACCTCTGTTTTGATTTTATACCCTTTTATAAATAATAGGAGCATCATATCCAAATGTACGTTTCCCATTCACTTCCATACTCTCCGATACCTCCAAACATGTATCAGAAAATTTCTCCCACAACCGAAATATCATTACCGGCGAAAACCGGCTCACACTGCCCCCTTCCCATACTCCATCCTTTTCATGATACAAAGCCGGAGTAAATTTTTCTGACTTTTTCAATGCACTATATTTCACATTTTTCATTGTTTTGTAGGAAAATGTATTCTTATCCTCTCCTTCCGGAATTTCATAGGAAGAAAGCATAATCCCATCATCCTGCTCTGTCAACAAAAACAAATGTGGCGAAGAATGACGTTTTCCTTGGCTTTGATAATAACTTTCTTCCACAATGAATATGCCAGAAAAATCTGCCGGCAGATCCTGTATTTTATTGTTACACGGCGTATTAACATGCTCCGCATATGGATATATCTCTCCTGCTTCCTTCATTTTTTGAAATTGTTCCTGATTATCAAAGTGACCTGTCATCATTTTAATAAACTGCTCAAATTTAGATATATTTTCTGTATGGCTCATATAATTCTCCTCTCTCGACGATATTTTCTCTCATTATACACCCATCCATATGATAAAAAAAGAATGTTATCTTTCAATTTCTTTAACATGATTCCGCTTTTCTGCCTGCAAGTTCTCCAGTTCTTTCCTTATATTATTCACAACAAGAGAAAGCTCCTGACTAGCTGACTCTTCTTCATGACAGATACTCCCAGCCAAATCCTTCGCTTTACACATATCTTTCATGCTGGCATTGCAATATTTATTTATAAGTCTGGGTGTTCCATCGGCAGCGTTGAGTATTGCTTCAATAGCTGCATCTTCAAAGATGGTCTGATTGCAGCCGACACCTTTTAATTTTTCCAGTATATATGTTTTGCCTTCATCTTTTGTAAGACCTTCTAGTCTTTTGATCATGTGCCAAATCTCCTTTCTTGTATCTGAGATATTCAGAAATCCTATTTTCATCACCTCCAGATTTGCCTATTTTATAAAATAAAAAATGGGAACAAATCTTAACCATTTTAATAATTAAGACTTATTCCCAAATTTTGCTTTCTTTTATCGCAAAACAAGGGAAAGCATTGTGTAATACTTTCCCTTGCTGATAGTATGCATGTCAGATAAATACTTTAACGGTAATATCCTTAAATCTGTTGGCTTTCGTGTACTCATCACGCTGTGCCATAAAGGCTTTCACATCATCACGAGTAACCGTTATATCGCAACAGTGAACATACTGCTTCTTATTTACTCTTGTCAGCTATAGCTGCCTGTGCTGCTGCAAGTCTTGCGATTGGCACACGGAATGGTGAGCATGACACATAGTCAAGACCAATCTTGTGGCAGAATTCAACTGATGAAGGATCTCCACCGTGCTCACCACAGATACCGCAGTGAAGTGATGGACGAACTTTCTTTCCTTTTTCAACAGCCATTTCCATAAGCTGACCAACACCTGTCTGGTCAAGTTTTGCAAACGGATCGCTCTCGAAGATCTTAGCATCATAGTAAGCATCAAGGAACTTACCTGCATCATCACGAGAGAAACCAAATGTCATCTGTGTTAAATCATTTGTACCGAAGCAGAAGAATTCAGCTTCTTTAGCGATTTCGTCAGCTGTAAGAGCTGCTCTAGGAATCTCGATCATTGTACCAACTTCGTACTTCATCTCGATACCTGCTGCTGCGATTTCAGCATCAGCTGTCTCTACAACAACTTTCTTGACATACTTAAGCTCTTTGACTTCTCCAACAAGTGGAATCATGATTTCTGGCTCAACTGTCCAATCAGGATGTTTCTTCTTTACATTGATTGCTGCACGAATAACTGCTGCTGTCTGCATCTTAGCAATTTCAGGATATGTTACTGCAAGACGGCATCCACGATGTCCCATCATAGGGTTGAACTCGTGAAGTGAATCAATGATAGCCTTGATTTCTTCTACGCTCTTGTTCTTAGCCTTAGCTAACTTCTCGATATCCGCTTCCTCTGTAGGAACGAACTCATGAAGTGGTGGGTCTAAGAAACGGATTGTAACAGGATTTCCTTCAAGTGCCTCATAAAGAGCCTCGAAGTCTCCCTGCTGGTAAGGAAGAATCTTAGCAAGTGCTTCTTCTCTCTCTTCTACTGTATCAGAGCAGATCATCTCACGGAATGCAGCAATTCTGTCTTCCTCGAAGAACATATGCTCTGTACGGCAAAGTCCGATACCTTCAGCACCAAGCTCACGAGCTTTCTTAGCATCTGCAGGTGTATCAGCATTTGTACGAACTTTAAGTGTTCTATACTTGTCAGCCCAAGCCATAACACGTCCGAACTCACCGGCGATTGTTGCATCTACAGTTGGAATAAGACCATCATAGATGTTACCTGTTGTACCATCGATAGAAATCTCTGAACCTTCTGTGTATGTCTTTCCTGCTAATTCAAATTTCTTGTTCTCTTCGTCCATAACGATATCGCCACATCCTGATACACAGCATGTACCCATACCACGAGCAACTACGGCTGCGTGAGATGTCATACCACCACGAACTGTGAGGATACCCTGTGCACTCTTCATACCTGTGATATCTTCTGGAGATGTCTCAAGACGAACAAGTACAACCTTCTCTCCACGCTCAGCCCATTCTACAGCGTCTTCTGCTGTAAATACGACTTTACCGCAAGCAGCTCCTGGAGAAGCACCAAGTCCTTTTCCGATTGGAGTAGCTTTCTTTAACTCAGCAGCATCAAACTGTGGGTGAAGAAGTGTGTCAAGGTTACGAGGATCGATCATAGCTACTGCTTCTTCTTCTGTCTTATGTCCTTCATCAACAAGGTCACAAGCAATCTTTAATGCAGCAGGAGCTGTTCTCTTACCGTTACGGCACTGAAGCATGTAAAGTTTCTTGTTTTCTACTGTGAACTCCATATCCTGCATGTCATGGTAGTGATTCTCAAGTGTATCACAAACCTTAACGAACTCAGCATATGCCTCTGGGAATTCCTGCTCCATCTGAGCGATTGGCATTGGTGTACGAACACCGGCAACTACGTCCTCGCCCTGTGCGTTAATAAGGAACTCACCCATAAGTTTGTTCTCACCTGTTGCAGGGTCACGAGTAAATGCAACACCTGTACCAGATTCATTGTTTAAGTTACCGAATACCATAGGCATTACGTTAACAGCTGTTCCCCATGAGTAAGGGATGTCGTTGTCACGACGATATACGTTTGCACGAGGGTTGTCCCATGAACGGAATACAGCCTCTACAGCAAGTTTCATCTGCTCTACAGGGTCAGATGGGAAATCTGTTCCTAACTGATTTTTGTACTCAGCCTTGAACTGCTCTGCAAGAGTCTTAAGATCCTGTGCTGTAAGATCTACGTCATACTGAACACCTTTCTCTTCTTTCATCTTGTCGATGAGCTGCTCGAAATATTTCTTACCAACTTCCATAACTACGTCTGAGAACATCTGGATGAAACGTCTGTATGAGTCATATACGAAACGCTCGAATGTTGGATCTGGGTTTCCTTTGATCATTGTCTCTACAACATCGTCATTCAAACCGAGGTTAAGGATAGTATCCATCATACCAGGCATTGAAGCACGAGCACCTGAACGAACTGAAACTAATAATGGATTCTTAGAATCTCCGAATTTCTTTCCGTTGATTTCTTCCATCTTCTTAACGCCATCCATGATCTGAGCCATGATTTCATCGTTAATCTGACGACCATCTTCATAGTACTGTGTACAAGCTTCTGTAGTTACTGTAAATCCCTGTGGTACAGGAAGACCAATCTTAGTCATCTCTGCAAGGTTAGCACCCTTACCACCAAGTAAGTTACGCATGGTCATGTCGCCTTCGTCGAACATATATACCCATTTGTTTGCCATTGTAAAGTTACCTCCTAAATATGAATAAATAATTGACTGCGATAAAATCGCATTGCAACCGCCGTCATTCCGAATGAAATTCCGGCATCACACTGACCTCATGTCAGATATTCTGTATCGTATCTCCTGTAAAACATAAACTTGTACATATCATATATTCTGAACTGTACTAATATCAAACAATAATAATACGACATTCTCCGCTCCGCATGAAGCCGCTACCCATAGTATAACATATAAAACCAAAATGTAAAAATCTTTTTTTAAAAAAACACAAAAACATTTTATTTCTGCCAATATAATGTAGCAATGACTTTCGGTTAAATAATATAGGTAAATTTCCAACCTGCTGCAATTCCGATAGCACACACCAACTGTTTCTTATGCAAATTTAAAAGCGCAAATTCTTATATATCCTTTTAATCTTAATTTTAATTCAAATTTTTTATGCGGAATTTTATCCGTATCTACATTAATGTTGTACTTTTTAAAATCAGTCTTTCTTTCAAACGCTGCCCACGGCATCTTTTTGTCCGTTCTAAATGCCGCCTGACCTATTTCACTGTGCATGTCTTTTATTTTCGTCTGACCTTTTACAAACTTTCCAATTACATTGTCGTCTGCCAACACTTCAACCACACCACCGTCATCTATTGAAGCAAGAATTTCAAGTGTAATTTCTTTCATATCCGTACCGTCATTTCTTAAGAATACAGCTTCTTTCAAAAGTACATCTCTATAGGAAACATCACATTCAATTTCATTATCCTGCGTGCAGACCGCATCAAAACCATTTATGCCCTCATGCAGATAAACATTTTTATAGCTATCGTAATGGTCTGCTTTTATTGTCTGCCATGCTTCCCTTGCACCTCTTGATATACCTTTTATGTTCACTGTCTGACTCAGATAAATGTCTCTGCTTGATGAACCGGCTTGAATAATATAGTCCCCATCTTCAAGAATGCATCTTTCTTCAACAACATCATAATATTTCAAGTCTTTTATTTTTATCTGTAATACAATATCTCTTTTTTCTCCCGGTCTAAGTTTTTTCACTCTTTCAAATGCTTCAAGCTTCTTTATGGCACGCACAACCTGTGACTCTTTCTTTGTCACATAAACCTGAACAACCTCATCCGTCACATATTCACCTGCATTTTCAATACTCACGCATACCTCGATTTTCGTATAGTCCTTAATTGCTGCTCTCATATCAAGATATTTAATCTCAGAATATGTTTTCCCATATCCAAACGGATAAAGCACCTCTCCGTCATAGTAAGCATAAGTCCTCGGATGTGAAATTATATCATAATCTTCTTTTGGCGGAAGTTTATCAATATCCTTATACCACGTTGTACTAAGTCTTCCTGCAGGACTGACTTTTCCAAAAAGAATATCTGCAATAGCTGTTCCAAGTTCCATACATCCTGATGCCGATAATATCATTGCTTTTACATGCTCTTTTGCCCATAATATATCAAACGCTACATTTGAAACCAAAACAACAATTACATTTTCATTCACTTCATATACCGCTTCAAGAAGTTTCTGCTGATATATCGGAAAAGCTATGTCATCCCGGTCAACATCCTCTTTACATGTAACCATAGGGTCTCCGCCAATAAAAAGAATAGGATATTTGACTTTCTTTGCAAGTTCTGCTGCCGCCTCAATTCCATCTGCAACAATTTCAAATTGCAAATTGCTTACCTTTGCCGTTTCAGAAATATCCCTGCCCTCATTACCGGAACTGCTGTCTTTACTTCTATCTTCCGTTTTCTCAGCACCTGATTTTTCAAAAGCACTCTCGACTTTTAATACACCATTTTTATCTATATAAAAGCTTTCATCATTCCAGCTTGTCACCTTGCCCGAAAACGTTTTATCAAAAATTATTTCTTTATTTTCACTGTCTTTTATTTTAAATGCTTCTTTTACAAACCATCCAAAAGCCCTGTCTTTACAGGCACAAATATCTCCGCTTTCGCCACCTTCAATATCGTCCCTTACAGACAAAAGTTTCCCATTGGTACTGCTTCTTATCGTAAATTGTTTCTTATCCCACTGCTCAATCTGGAATATCTCGGCATTCATGCTGTCAGTGACAATAAGTCTTTCACTCTCATCAAGTCCGAGATATTTTCCGTCTGCCTTTATCTTAAATTCACATAGACCTTTCTCAAAAGGCACATCTGCATATTTTTCAATTCCTTCCAGTCCCGTCACACAATAAGGCGGCAGTCCCGAATACCAGTCAAGCTGCCAGACATCCGCCAAAGGTCCAAGTACACATATGTCATCTTTTGCTTTTGATAAATCAAGTGGAAGAATGCCTTTATTTTCAAGCAGTACAATAGAATTCTGCCCCATTTCAAGTGCTGTTTTCTGATTTTCTTTCGTACCTACATCATTTATTGTTATATGCGAGTAAGGATTGTCCCCATATGCATCAAACAATCCAAGTCTTATCATTGTTCCAAAGCGGTTTCTTATTGCCTCATCAATATCTTTAATATCGATAAGCCCAAGTTCATATGCCTCTCTAACTGCCGCTTCGACTTTAGCCGTATTATCAGAAAAACTGTCTATTCCCGCTTTTAGTCCTGCCGCTACCGTCTGCGCATCCGTACCAAAATATTCATGCTGATTTACGGTCTGGAACACATCTCCGCCGTCTGTTACAACATGGTGCAAACCCCATTTATTTTTCGCATAATTTTTTATGTCAGGCATCAGCATACACGGAACTCCGTTTATCTCATTGTATGCTGTCATAATTGCTTCAGCTCCATGTTCCATAATAATTCGTCTAAACGGTTCATGATAATACTCACGCTTATTTCTAGGGTCAACACCGGAAGACACAAATGTACGGTCCTCTTCCACATTATTGGCATAGAAATGTTTTAATGTTGCCGCACACATAAGATAGAAATCATCATCACCCTGCATGCCCTCAACATACGCTCCTGCAAGCTCACCCGTGAGATAAGCATCCTCTCCGTATGCCTCCTCGTTTCTTCCCCATCTGGGATCTCTTTCCATATCCACCGTAGGTGCCCAGACAGAAAGACAGCTGCTTCTGCCCTCCGCAAACAGACCTCTTGTTTCCGTTCCCGTAACTTTTCCTGCCTTTTTAATAAGTTCTCTGTCCCACGACCTGCTCATTCCTATAGGGTTTGGAAAAATTGTTGTATAATCAGGCCCGCTCAAATCCCAGCTCTGGTCGTGTCTTGCCTGAACCCCGTGTGCTCCTTCCCCTCCTATATTAAATGCCTTTATTCCCAATCTTTCTATATCCGGATTTGCATTGCTCATACAGCTTATTTTTTCATCGAGTGTAAGATTTTCAATTAAAAAATCAAGTCTTTTCTCAATATCAAGTTCAGAATTCCATAAAGGATTTTTTATTCTTTTATCTGTCATAATTTCCTCATTTCTATAATATCTTCATATACAACTTTATACCATAATTTCCTATAAATTTTCACCCAAAATTTCGTCAAAAAATACACTATTTATTAAGTATAAAAGAAAAATTCTCTTTAAGACAAACTATTACAAGTCAATCTTAAAGAGAATTTTTCTTTTATTTCAGATTTTTAATTTCAATTTTGTTTATAATACATTGCAAACTTCTTACTACTTTAAATAGTATACTGTCAGTCTGCAACCTTTATAGATTCGATAACCGGCTGATTTTCCTTTTCAACAGTACCGTTTGTATCTGTAACCGGTGTATCTTTACAAATCTTATCTACAATATCCATTCCGCTTGTGACCGTTCCGAAACCTGCATACTGTCCGTCAAGATATGTGCTGTCTGACTGCACAATGAAAAACTGTGAACTTGCACTGTCATTTTCAGATGAACGAGCCATTGAGATAGTTCCTCTGACATGCGAAATATTGTTCTCAACGCCATTTTCACTAAATTCACCCTTTATTGTTTCATCCGAACCACCTGTTCCATCACCATTTGGGTCACCGCCCTGAATCATAAATCCATCTATGATACGATGAAATGTAAGTCCGTCATAAAACCCCTGCTTAGCAAGCTTTACAAAGTTTGTAACTGAAATAGGTGCTGTATCAGCATCAAGCTCCACCTTTATATTTCCATAGTCTTTAACTTTTATAACCACATGATGCTTACCTGAAAGCTGGTTTGTATCATCTGATGACGAATCACTTGTTTCTGCATCCTGTCCGGAATTGTCTGTACTCTCAGGAGCAACAGTTTCTTCCTGTTTTGCGCTTTTTGAAGATGTATCATCCTTTTTAGAACCACATCCTACAAGCATGCATAATACAAGTGCCATAACTGCTATAATACTAAAATAACGTTTCATGTTTCCTCTTTCCTGCATATATTATAATTTATCACTGAAACTTATTCTGAAATCTCGGCTGCCGTCACACTGCTTTTAAATGAACTGTTTCCATTTGATGTTGAAATATTTGTCTTGACAAAATTTGCAACACCAAGCGCAATAACAACAATCGTAAGACCTACCATAACTCTGCGTAACATTGTTTTTTCCATAAATATGTACCTCCCGTTTCTTTTTTCCCTTTATACGTTAACAATATGTAGAATGAATGCAATTTAAACATCAAATTTACACTCACAATATAATCATACCATACGCTTAACATTTTTGCAATATTTTTAATATATTGTAAGATTTTTGTAAGAAAGTCATATTTATGTCAAAAAATCCCTGTTTTTGGCGCATTGCACGCTTTAAAACAATATCTTATTTTTCTAATTTTTTACTTAAATTGTAATATTTTACATTGTTTTTGTAATAATTTACATCAATCTATTTAATTTCCGTGCAATTCTAATATAATGTGTCCTCTAGGTCTATACAAAAAACAGGCAGCCACACATTCTAATGTAGCTGCCCACGTTTTTATTTATATTTTCCTGCAATATCAATTCTTGTAAGTGCCTTTTTAAGTGCAAGCTCTGCACGAAGCATATCAACAGCAGGTTCTCCGCTTTTAATACGGCGTTCTGCCCTTATCTTTGCTTCATTTGCTCTGTTTACATCTATCTCATCAGGCCATTCACATGATTCAGCAAGAATTGTCACTTTGTCTTTTGTTATCTTTACAAATCCATCATGAAGTGCCGCTTCTTTATCACCGTCATCATTCTTTATGCGAAGTAGACCCGGTTCAAGAATAGCAGTCAGCGGAATGTGACCGGCAAGTACACCTATCTCACCTTCCGTTGTCTTCATTTCTACCATATCTATGTCTCCATCAAAGAAAACCCTGGTAGGTGATATTATCTGAAGATTGAACTTCTTTTCAGCCATGCTCCACCTCCACTTTATACAAATCCTGAATTGTCATTTTTATTTTGAATTCATTCTTTCAACAACTTCGTCTATTGTTCCCGCATTGAGGAAAAGATTTTCAGGTATGTCATCATGTTTTCCTTCAAGAATTTCCTGGAAACCTCTAATAGTTTCTGCAACAGGTACATATTTACCAGGAAGTCCCGTAAACTGTTCTGCTACATGGAACGGCTGAGAAAGGAATCTCTGAATTTTTCTTGCTCTGTTTACGACAATCTTATCATCTTCTGAAAGTTCATCCATACCAAGAATTGCGATAATATCCTGCAGTTCTTTGTATTTCTGCAATATTTCCTGTACGCCACGCGCAACCTTATAGTGCTCTTCACCGACAACATGTGGGTCAAGAATACGTGATGTTGACTCAAGCGGATCTACTGCCGGGTAAATTCCAAGCTCAACGATAGAACGTGAAAGTACCGTTGTCGCATCAAGATGTGTAAATGTGTTTGCCGGAGCCGGGTCTGTAAGGTCATCGGCCGGCACATATACTGCCTGTACTGATGTGATAGAACCTTTCTTTGTAGATGTGATACGCTCCTGTAAAGCACCCATCTCCGTCTGAAGTGTAGGCTGATAACCTACGGCACTAGGCATACGTCCGAGAAGTGCTGAAACCTCGGAACCTGCCTGTGTAAAACGGAAAATATTATCAATGAACAAAAGAACGTCTTTTCCTGATCTGTCACGGAAGTTCTCTGCCATTGTAAGGCCTGTAAGCGCAACTCTCATACGAGCTCCAGGCGGCTCATTCATCTGACCGAATACCATTGTTGTCTTATCGATAACTCCGGACTCAATCATTTCATAATAAAGATCATTACCCTCTCTTGTACGCTCTCCTACACCTGTGAATACTGAATATCCACCATGCTCCTGAGCAATATTTGTGATAAGCTCCTGTATAAGTACAGTCTTACCAACACCCGCACCACCGAAAAGACCGATTTTTCCACCTTTCTGATAAGGACACAAAAGGTCAACGACTTTTATTCCTGTTTCAAGGATTTCTGTCTGTGTTGACTGCTCCTCAAAAGCAGGTGCTTTTCTGTGAATTGGATCATATTCAACACCTTCCGGTGCCGGTTTTTCATCTATAGGATTGCCAAGTACATTGAACATTCGTCCAAGTGTCTTTTCACCGACCGGAACTGATATAGGACCACCTGTAGCAACAGCTTCCATTCCTCGTACCAACCCATCTGTCGGACCCATGGCAATACAGCGGACAGTATCATCACCAAGATGCTGTGCTACTTCTACCACAAGTTCTTCTCCGTCTTTGAGTGGAACTTTGATAGCGTCATTGATTTCAGGAAGTTTTCCCTCTGAAAATCTGACATCGAGAACGGCACCAATGATCTGTGTAAGTTTACCTGTATTTAATTCTGCCATCTCTTTTTCCCTTCTTAAGATTTTTTATTTTTATTAAGATATTGCTGATGCACCCGCAATAATCTCCGTAAGCTCCTGAGTGATAGATGCCTGTCTTGCTCTGTTATATTTAAGTGACAGGTCACTTATCATCTCCTCCGCATTGCTTGTTGCCGAATCCATCGCCTGCATACGTGCACCGTTTTCACTGGCATGCGCCTCCACAAGTCCTCCATATATAAGACTGTTTATATACTTTGGAATTATGGCATCAAGTGCCTCCTCAGGCTCCGGCTCATAATTCATAAGCGTAAGCTTGTCTAACGGATTCTGGTCTTCCTCCTGCTCTGATACAATATCATCCGCATCAATAGGAAGAAGTTTCATAAATGTCGGAATCTGGACAACAGTATTTTTAAAGATTGTGTAAGCTATATAAATCTCGCCAATTTCACCTTTGACAAATTTACTAAGCACATCTTTCCCAATACCTGTCGCATCACTGTAAAGAGGCTCGTTCATCGCTTCCGAATAATCACCTGCTATCTCATATCCCTGACGCATAAGTGAATCTCTTCCCTTTGTTCCGACTGCATATATAATTGTATCTTCTTTTTTAAAGCGTTCATCATGTGTCACAAGTTTTACGACATTTGAATTGTAACCGCCCGCAAGTCCTCTGTTTGATGTAATGACTATAACAGCCTTTTTATCAGACTCGCTCTTTTTAAGAAACGGATGTGACAATCCTCCTGACCTTGCAATCATATCGGCAACTGTCTCATACATAGTATCAAAATAAGGTTTTGACAATTCTGCTCCGACTTTCGCCTTTTGCAATTTTACAGATGATACAAGCTTCATTGCTTTTGTAATCTGCCCTGTACTCTGGACACTTTCCTTACGCCTTTTTATATCTCTCATCGAGGCCATATCATCACACCTCTCTATCTGTTCTTAACGAACTCTGCCTTGAATTTCTCAATTGCCTGAACAAACTTGTCTTCCATTTCTTTTGAAAGTTCACCTGTCTCTTTAATCATATCCGGTACTTCAGGATATTTCTCATCAATGAACTGTAAAAGACCTTTTTCAAAGTCAGCAATATCTTCAAGTTCAATATCTATAAGATATTTATGTGTTGCCGCATAAATACTGATAAATTCATGTTCAACAGACATAGGATTGTAGTTATCCTGCTTTAATACCTCACGAATTCTCTCTCCCTGTGCAAGCTGTGCTTTTGTCTCAGGGTCAAGGTCTGAACTAAACTGTGAGAATGCCGCGAGCTCACGGTACTGAGCAAGTTCAATACGGATTGAACCCGAAATCTTCTTCATAGCTTTTATCTGTGCAGCTCCTCCAACTCGTGAAACTGAAAGACCCGCATTTACGGCAGGACGAAAACCAGAATTAAACATCTCTGTCTCAAGATAAATCTGTCCGTCTGTTATTGAGATAACATTTGTAGGAATATACGCAGATACATCGCCCGCCTGTGTCTCTATAATAGGAAGTGCTGTAAGTGAACCTCCGCCAAGCTTATCTGAAAGACGTGCTGCTCTTTCAAGAAGTCTTGAGTGGAGATAGAATACATCTCCCGGATATGCCTCACGTCCCGGTGGACGTTTTAAGAGCAATGCAAGTGTTCGATATGCTGCTGCATGCTTTGTAAGGTCATCATATATTACAAGTACGTCCTCACCATTCTCCATCCATTCTTCACCGATAGCACATCCTGAATATGGTGCAATATACTGTAACGGTGCAAGCTCGCTGGCTGTTGATGCAACTACTGTTGTATAGTCCATCGCACCGAACTCTTCAAGTTTATTTACAAGTGCTGCAACCGTAGATGCCTTCTGGCCTATTGCAACATAAATACACTTAACGCCCTGTCCCTTCTGATTAATAATTGTATCAATGGCTATCGCTGTCTTACCTGTCTGACGGTCACCAATGATAAGCTCACGCTGTCCTCTTCCGATAGGAACCATCGAGTCAATCGCCTTGATACCTGTCTGAAGTGGTGTATCTACCGATTTTCTTGAGATAACACCTGATGCTACTCTCTCAATCGGTCTTGTTTTTGTTGTCTTTATCGGACCTTTGCCGTCTATAGGCTGTCCGAGAGAATTTACTACTCGTCCGAGCATTTCATCGCCAACAGGCACCTCTACTACTCGTCCTGTAGTTTTTACTATATCGCCCTCATTGATATTTTTATGGTCACCCAAGAGTACTGCTCCGACATTGTCTTCCTCAAGGTTTAAAACCATGCCGTAAATTTCATTAGGAAATTCCAGCAATTCGCCTTCCATAGCCTTTGCAAGACCATGAATACGCGTAATACCATCGGCAACCTGTATAACAGTACCCGTATCTGCAACTTCAAATTTGGTACTGTACTGTTTAATCTGTTCTTTGATAACTGAACTGATTTCTTCAGGTTTCAAATTCATGATACTCTCGCACCTTCTTTCGATTTAATTTAGTTTGACAAACGAACCTTTGACAAATCTCTTGCCATAGTTTCAAGTTTTGTCTTTACGCTGCTGTCCACAATTCTGTCACCGATTCTGATAACCATACCGCCTATCAGTGACTTATCTACACTATACTTCGCAATAATTTTCTTATAGGCTGTAGTCGTAAGCAGCTTATCTTCAACCGCCTTTTTCTGTGCTTCACTAAGCTCTATAGCGGATGTAATTTCAGCAGTTCCTATTTTTTCTGCCTCATGCACTCTGTCAACAAAATAGTTTAAAATTTCCTCTATTTTTGAAAATCTTCCCTTTTCCACAATAACTGTGAGAAATCCAACCATATCGTCAGAAACCTTTCCCTTGAAAGCACTTTCTATCATGGTCTTTTTCTCTTCAATCGGAATTCTTGGATATCCTATAATGTTGATATACTCTTCATTTTCTTTGAGCACATCAAGCACAGCTTCCACTTCTTTGAGATGGCTCTCGAGCTTGTTTTCCTCAGCCGCTACCTCAAAAAGCGCATCGCCGTAAGTTTTAGATATCAGCTTAGCCATGTCTCTTCACCCATCTCTTCCAATGTATCTGTGATAAGCTGTGACTGTTTTTCCTCATCCAAAGAAGATGCCACAATCTTTTCAGCCATAACTGTTGCAACAGATATCATTTCTTTCTTAACATCATCTTTAACTTTAGATTTTTCAAGTTCTATATCATGATTTGCTCTGTCAACAATTCTTGCAGCCTCTGCTTTAGCCTCATCCACTATCTCGTTTTCTCTCTTGACAGCGTTCTTCCTTGTCTGGCTCAAAATCTGTTCTGCTTCCTTATCGACAGCTTTAAGTTTTTCATCATATTCTGCCTTAAATTCAATGGCATCCTTTTTTTCCTTTGCTGCTTCTTCAAGCTGTTCTTTTATATATGCCTGTCTCTTCTGTAAAAGATCCCTTGCCGGGTTGAAAAGAAGATACGACAAAAGCAAAAACATTGCGAACATTGCAAGTATTGTGATAGCTGAATCCACAAGAAGCTGTGGATCAAGACCAAATATATAATCTCCAAGTCCGTCACCTGCTAAAGCAACTTTTACCAAACCGTTCACTTTACAGCCTCCTTTCTATTTTAAATAGAGCATTATTTAAGTTTGCCATAAAGAGGGTTAGCAAATAAGAGAATAAGGGCAACTACGAGTCCGTAAAGACCTGTTGTCTCTGCTACCGCCTGTCCTAAAAGCATTGTTGACATGATGTCACCTTTTGCACCCGGATTACGTCCTACTGCTGATGCACCGTAACCTGCTGCAATACCCTGACCTACACCAGGTCCGATACCTGCGATAACTGCAAGACCTGCACCAATTGCAGAGCCCATCAAAACTAAACCTTCGTTTGTAATATTCATTGTTCTTCCTCCTCAAAATAAATATAATAATTGTTATGCGTCTTCTCCAATCGCATCTGCGACAAAGCACATAGTCAGCATACAGAATACATATGTCTGAATGCATCCCGAGAATACATCAAGATATACATGCAATGCTGCCGGCCATACCAAAGTAAGCACTTTTGGCAACAAACCATAGATAAGTCCCATCATTACGGTACCTGACAAGATGTTTCCGAAAAGTCGAAGAGACATCGATACCGGTGTTGAAAACTCACTGATAAGATTCATTGGGAAAAATAAGAAAATCGGTTCAAACAATCCTTTTATCTTGCCCATCTTCTGGTACTTGAATCCGTTGTACTGAATCATCACCCATGTAATAACGGCGAGCGGAAATGTCACACCAAAATCCGCAGTCGGCGGTCTTAAACCTAATAATCCTGATAAGTTACATGTAAGTATGAACAAAAACAATGCACTTACATAATTTCTGAACTTAACAGCATTTTTAGCTCCCATAGAGCTTGCAACCATACCGTCAAGTTTCTCAACTATCAGTTCAACCGCATTCAAAAACGGACCGGGCGCTTCCTTGGGATCTGCTTTCTTAATCGCACGGTTTGCAAATAAGGCAAAAATAAGCAGAAATACCATGACTATTATCATTGATATATGTGTCGTTGTAAGGTAGACTTCATGTCCGAGAAACATAAACTTCTTGTCGGTATATCCTCTGATGAAAAAGTCTACTTCACCGCCTGCAAGCAAAGCCTTACTGTTCAGCCATGACATATTTAAGATGTCACTTCCCACATTCTCATCCTCCTTCTTTATTTTTTATGACTATTGTAGTCATTACAACTATAGTCATGAAAATATATTTTAAATAAATATGCTCTCATCACCATAGTTTTTCAGTGTAATAATCAACAATCATCCTGCCATAGACTTTTTCTGTAAAAATTTATGCACATACGGCTGAATGTAAGCTGTCATCTTAACTCCCATCAAACCTAAGACAACACCAATTGGGTGAATATATCCGTACCATATCATAGAAAGCGTAAGAACTGCCGCCATTATAAATGTTCTCTGAAATGCTGATTTTAATGTATGTTTTCTCGCATTTTCCGGATCCATGTCAAGCGCAATGTCAAGATGTTTGTACATATGAAAAATAATGCCTGCTGCCGATAACACTCCAACAATGACACCACAAATAACCGCTGGTTTATTTGTGGCTGCTAAAGTAAGTATAACCAAAACCGGCATTGACCATATGAATAATCCTATAATCATTTCTTTTAAAATAATTTTTGCTTTCTTCATACCTTCTTCTACCCTTTTTCCTTATCTGTTTACATGTTCCGGATACCTTTTTTTCTTTTTCTCCATAACATCTGAAAAATCTTCATCAGGATGTGTTTTTTTATAATTCTTCAAATCTTCTATATACTGCTGTTTTTCACGCTCTTTTTTCATATCTGATGCATAAAACGATTTTGTGACCATATAGACACTCCTAAAACCTGAACCTATACCGAGCAAAACCAAAAGTGGAAATAAAATGTCTATTCCTGTAATTCTGTTCAGCCACACGCCCAAAGCCCCACATAAAAAAATCGGAACCATCATAACTATTCCAAGCTGTGTGACCATCATCATGCTTTTTAAGACCTTTCTGTTATCCTCTTTCAAAGCCGTCCTCCATACCTATATAATATATCCCTCATATCATTTTCACATACCACTATTATTATAAGTGATTAACCTCCAAAAGTCTACACAAAAAAACACCGACAATGCATGGCATACACCACAACATTATCAGTGTTTTTTTATCATATATTTTCAGCGTCCTCTATAATCTTTGTATAATTTACAAATTTGCCGGAATATATCACCTGCAATAACGCATCAGCACTTCTAAGTGCCTGTGCTATAACAGAGTTGTCAAGTCTCTTTTCGTCCATAACATCTGCAAACTCATCCATATCAACAACTTTCACAAAACCATCAGGGTAAACTAAAACATCTATCAGAAGGTCATTAAATACATATTTTAAACTTCCCTCTTCATGAACCGTTTCAATAATATCACAGTACCAGTAAACAAGGTTATCCTCTGCGTCATACACCTTGCTGACCTTTATGCCTTTATCGAGAAAATACGCAGACACACCTCTGGCAATATCCTTTCTCGGCTTTAAAACATTCCATTTTGTAAGAATCATTTTGTCATCTGCTGACAAAACAATATCATCTTTAAGTTCCTTTATTTCATCCGGGATATATCTTCTGCGGAAAAGCTGTATCTTATTCATATTCTCCCCCTGTATGATTAAATTTGTATAAAGTTAATTATAATATCCGCAGACAATGTTGTAAAGTAAAAAATCGCTACTCTCCAAATTCCATCATGACTATATGATAAAGAATATCAACAACTTTTTCCTCACCAAATTTAGATACATCAAGCATTACATGTTTCAGATGTCTGTCACTTCTGTTTACGCCTGTTACATATTTATAGTAATTGTGACGCTGTCTGTCAATCCTTTTTATAAGATGCTCTGCCTCGACAGCCGAAAGCGAATACGCTTTTTTAAGATGCTCTATTCTCGCTTCATATGAAGAATACAAAAATACATTCAATGTATTAGGATGCTCTCTAAGCACATAATCAGCACATCTTCCGAAAAAGATAGCTGAGTCTTTTGTATTTGCTATGTCTCTTATAACCTGACTCTGTGCTTCTATCGCCTCATCCGAATAAAATTTGCTTGAAGAACCGTATCCGAATCTCCTTGTAAGTTTCTCAACTGATGAGTCTATTACTTTGTCTGCATCCGCAAATTCATCGAGATTGATTCCCGCTTTTCTTGCCGCCATATCAACCAAATCTCTGTCATACATTTCCACACCAAGTCTGCTTGCAAGCATTCTTGTTATCTCTCTTGAATTACACCCAAATTCCCTGCTTATTGTTATATTAAATTTCTTCATGCCGAGCCTTCCTTTCATTACTGTGTACTTATTATTTATTGTCAATCATCAATATTTGCAAAAGCAAAAATCCTTTATCTTTCAGTCACATATTTTCCGATTTTTCTAACCGCAGATGCCTGACTTATTCCCAACTTTTTTGCAACTTCAACTGTCGTATGATATTTTTCGTATGCACGACAAATAATTCCCTTTTCATAAAGTTCCATCATATCTTTCAGACATGTGTCCTCAAGAAACAATTGTGCTGATTTTTCCGTCATTTTCTCTGGCAAATTGTAAACCTCAATAATATTTTCTTCTGCCGTTAATACCAGTCTTTCTATTGTGTATCTTATCTCTATTATATTTTCTTTCCATTCATAATTAAGCAGACAGTTTAATGCCTTTGGCGAAAAATCAATTTTTCTTCCATATTTCTTATTATAATGTTCAAGGTAATATTCAATAAAAGCCTGCAAATCCTCAGGTCTTTCATTTATTGGAAGAACCTCAACCTGATAACTTTTATAATAATAATAAAACTCATCAGTTATTTTCTGATTATCTTTTAATTCTTCAAGCGAATATTCCGACAGGCCAATACAAAGCTTATCTTCCGTTTTGAGTTTTGCAACAAGCTTTTTCTGCAGTTTGGGCGACAAAACTTCCACATCTCCCAAAATTATTGCCCTATAACCGATAAAATCAAGTATTCCTCCCTTTTCACTGTCTCCAAAAAGCTCAATTTCAAGATTTTCTTCGGATATGAGCTTACAATTATATTCATACACCGCACCGTCCTGCTCGTAAGCCATACGGCACAAATATCCTTTGCCGCATCCGGTCGGGCCATGTACAAATGCAGGGACATTCTGTTTTGAAAAAATCTTCAAAAGCCTTAAAGCATTCTGCACATTTCTGCTGCTGCCGATAAATGAGTTAAGCGTAAGTTCCCCTTTCGTAAGCCGCTTTATTTCATTTATGAGGTCACTGTTTTCCTTGCGCAGCTCTTCAAAATGTACTTTAAGTTCTTCCGAATTTGAAATATCCCAGGATGAGAAGCAAATAATCATATCAAGTTTTTTTTCATTGTCAAAAATAGGTATTCCTGTCACAAAAACTTCTTTATTTTGAAGATTTTTCTGAGTGGTAGTGACTTTCTTTCCGCTTTCAAGTACAAGCTGGGTTACACATGGTTTAAAAAGTTCCAAAACCGACGGATTATTGGCGTACATCCCCTTGATTTTCTCCGCATTTTCACTGTCAAATTCTTTAAATGCATTGCCGAGATAAACGAATTTCCCCGTACCGTCAGCAATCGTCACACTTGGATGAATGCTTTCAAGAATCCTCCCGATATATTCATATCTTTCCTCACCCATAAATTCTCACCTCACTTTGCAGCCTGTCTTATAAACGTAAATTATAAAATTATACATTTAAAATTTTTGAGAAAAACTGTTTTGCCCTGTCTGACTTTGGATTTTTAAATACTTCTTCCGGTGTTCCATCCTCTATTACATAGCCGCCATCCATAAATATAACTCTGTTAGCTACTTCCGCAGCAAATCCCATCTCATGTGTTACGACAAGCATAGTCATTCCGTCTTTCGCAAGATTTTTCATAACCGATAAAACTTCACCTACATACTCAGGATCAAGTGCCGATGTCGGCTCGTCAAACAAAATCAAATCAGGTTCCATTGCAAGTGTTCGGACAATCGCAACACGCTGCTGCTGTCCTCCTGAAAGCTGTCCCGGATATGCATCTTTTTTAGCCAGCATACCAACCTTATCAAGCAGCTTTTCTGCTGTCTTTACCGCATCCTCTTTTTTTACTTTTTTAATCTGCACAGGCCCTTCTATTACATTTTCAAGAACCGTCTTATGAGGCCAGAGATTAAACTGCTGAAATACCATTCCGACATTTTTTCTTATCTCTCTCGCAGCCTTTTCGTTTTTCTTTTTCATCCCTGCCTTGCTCTCACCATATAAAGAATGACCGTATATCTCAATCTCTCCGTCAGTAAGATGTTCCAGATAATTAAGACACCTTAAAAAGGTACTTTTTCCTGAACCCGAAGGACCAACAATACTTATAACCTCTCCCTCATGTATATCAAGGTCAATTTTCTTTAAAACTTCTATCTCTCCGTATTTTTTTGCCATACTTTTTACCGACATTACTACTTTTCCTTTTTCGCCCATAATAATCCCTCCTAGTAATTTATATGCTTCTTCTCTTATAACTCTTTTCAATCTTTTTAGACGACAATTCTATAACCAGATTTAATGCCCAGTACAAAAGTCCTACACAAATGTAAACAATAAGCGGACTAAATGTAATTCCTATAGCCTCTTTTGTCATCATTGTCATTTCTGCAACTGTTATGATTGATAAAATAGATGAATCTTTCACCGTCTGCACAAGCTGACCTGTTATAGACGGAATTATTACCACGACTGTCTGAGGTAAAAGTATTCTAAGTAATGTTTTTGTTTTTGACATTCCTATTGCATATGCTGCTTCTGACTGTCCTTTTGGCAAAGACGACAATCCACTCTCAAGTATTACTGCCACATATGCTGCTGTATAAAATCCAAGTATCAAAGCACCTGTCCAAAATGCCGGTACATCGAAACCAATCATTGGCAGACCATAATACGCAAGATATACCTGAACCATAAACGGTGTATTTCTGAATATCTTGATATAAATTTCCGCAATCGCTTTAAGTAACACCATATCTGAAATTTTCATATATGCCACGACAGCTCCGATTATTATTGCCATTATTATCGCCAAAACCGATATTTGAATTGTGACCAGAATTCCCTGAAACAAAAGAGGAAATGCAATTTCTGCCACATGTAAAAATTCTCCCATTGCTTTGCCCTCCTTTATGCCTTTCTGATTCTGCGCTGCTGAAGTTTCACAAATTCTTCAAGTATTGTACAGACAATGAAATATATAATCGCAATTGTTACATAGAATGGTATTGCCTCGCCTGTCACCTTGACAAGTCTTTCTGCTGTTCTTGTAAGTTCTACGACAGAAAGAACAGAGAGCATCGGCGACACCTTGATTACGTTTATAAACTCACTTGTGAGCTGAGGTATGACAATTCTGAATACCTGCGGCAATATTATTCTTGTCCATATTTTTGCCTTTGGCATTCCTATTGCTTCTGCCGCTTCAATCTGCCCTTTCGGTATTGCCGAAAAACCACCGCGAAGTATCTCCGCCATAAATCCGCCACTGTTTAAGCTTAAAGCAATGACACCTGATGTATATGCTGACAAATTCAACCCAAGCATAGATAATGCCTGAAAGATAATATAAATCTGTACCAAAATCGGTGTTCCACGCACAAAACTTATGTACACCGCAACTATTTTTTGAATGATGCGGTTGAATAGAGAATCTCCTCCCATTCTAAGCACTGTCAATATCGTACCAATACAAACGGCTACGATAATCGCTTCCACCGACACCATCATGGTATATCCAAGACCTTTTAAAAAAAGTTCTTTGTAACCCATAACCATTTTTATTGATTCAGCCATAAAATTCCTCGTTTCTGAGCGAAATCCTGCGAGGGGATGTCATCAACCTATCTGCCTTCGCTCTGTAGCAAATAGCCCATGCCCGCATATACCCGTCTGCCTGTTACTATTTTTCTGGAATATAATCCTTATCAGGAAGTTCTACAGTCTGTCCAAACCATTTTTTCTGAAGTTTATCGAGTGTTCCGTCTTTCTTAAACTTCTTAATTTCACTATTAATATAATCTGAAAGTTCTGTATCTGATTTTCTTACAGCCCATGAAAGCCATGTATCGGTATCACTTACCATTGCCACATTGCCTTTTCCATCCTGAACAAGCTCATAATCATCCGGATTATTTTTTACAAGAGCTGCTGATGATGCATAGTTCTGTGCTACAATATCAAGCTTCCCATTCTTTAATTCCATATAAGCATCTGGAAAACCATCATATGTCTTTAAAGCCTTATATCCCTTTCCACCTTTTGATATAAGTTTTTTATTAAATGCCTTTGTATCTGTCTCGTTATAACATGATGTCTGTGTTCCCACGACTTTTCCTTCCATATCCTCAGGTGTCTTTATAGAATTGTCACCTTTTCTTTTAATAAATACATTTGTACCTTTTTGAATAGGCAATGTCATTGTATATTTATCTGCTCTCTCCTTTGTTATTCCAAGTGTTGCACCTACAACATCATATTTTTTAGCTTCAAGCCCTGCAAGAATCCCCTGAAATGGTACATCCATATAATCAAGTTCTACACCGAGGCCATTACAGATTTCCTTAAACAAATCCGCATTGTAACCGATGATGGTTTCACCGTCTTTGTCAAGGTACTCAAAAGGCTCATAAGCTGCTTCTGTCGCAACAATAAGCTTTCCGTTTTTCTTTATCTGTTCAATTGTAAGAGGTCCTTTGCTTGAAGAACCGCTTCCTCCACATCCCGTAAGACTTGTGATGACCATTGTTCCTGCAAGTACCGCCGCTAATAACTTTTTCAATTTTCTCATAAATGCCTCCGTTTCCGCATATTAAAATGCTTTGCTGCTGATTTTTTTGCTTTTATAGACGAAAAGAGACCAGTAAACCCGTCAGGGGTTTTACCAGCCTCTTTGCTGTTAATACATGTTTATTTTTAAATTCAAAACTGATTTTTATTTATTCTTATTTGCTTTCTGATAAGCAAGGATTGATAAAAATTCAAATATAAGGTTTGCACCCATGTATGCCGTAATCTCTGAATGGTCATATGGCGGTGCGACTTCTACAACATCAAATCCTACAAAGTTAAGGTCTTTTATACCTCTTATGTACTGAAGTGCTTCATATGAAGTAAATCCTCCGACTTCCGGTGTACCTGTTCCCGGTGCATAAGCCGGGTCAATAAAGTCTATATCGAATGTAAGGAACACTTTGTTGTCTCCAACTCTTTCCTTAATTGCATTTGCAAGATCTGCTGGTGTCATAGTATGTAATGTATCTCCCGGAATAACCTTAAACCCTAAATCTGCTGCAATCTTAAAATCATCAGGATCGTAAAGTGAACCTCTCATACCAATCTGAATTGATTTTGAAGGGTCAATAAGACCTTCTTCCATCGCTCTTCTAAAAGGTGTTCCGTGATTGTATTTCTGTCCAAATACAGTATCACAGAGATCAAGATGTGAATCAAAATGAACAAGTGAAACTTTTCCGTGTTTTTTCGCTATTGCACGAAGCTCTCCAAGTGTGATCGCATGGTCACCTCCGATACTAATCGGAACTGCTCCAGCATCCAAAACTCCTGTAAGTGTTTCTTCAATAGCCGCATAAGTTTCATGTATATAATCAGGAATAACAGGGACATCACCAAGATCTGCGCCTTTAAGTGTATCCATAATATTCACACCCATAGCCACATTATTTGGTTTAATCATGGCTGAAATATTTCTCACGCCGTTAGGACCAAATCTTGCTCCGGCTCTAAATGAAGCTGCCGTATCAAATGGAATACCTATAATTCCAAAATCAAGACCTTCTGCACTCTGTGCATGTGGAAGTCTCATAAAATTTCCCATATTGCAAAAACGTGGTGAACCTGATGCGCTAGGTGGCTGATAATTACTCATATTGCATACCTCTTTTCCGTCTGTTAAATCTCTTGTCTGTCATAGTTGCATTTTGTTCTCAGCTGATGAACCCCATTTTAGACAAAAAAATTCACTTGTCAAGTCAAAAAATAATTTTTTTATAACAAAATTTGTCTGCCTCTGCTTTATTATTCATTTTTGAATAGCGTTGAAATCAGTATAAAACAGGATTTTCCATTTTATAGTTTTGCAAAAAATAATTTTTATTCATTTTTGAATACGCCTTTACAAAACCGGCGTTTTGTATGTATAATAAATACAACAAAAACGAAGGCGTTTTTGAACATTTTGTTCAAGACGCCTTTTTCTTTTGTATAAAACAATAACAATAATAATAATTAACTGATTAGGAAAGGATGATTGATATGATTAGATACAAAGCAGCAGATTCACAGGAATCTCCAAGATTTTCCGGAATAAAAACATTTATGAGAATGGAATATATCAAAACAACAGAAGATGTTGATTTTGCTGTTGTGGGTATTCCTTTCGATACATGTGCATCATATAGAGTAGGTTCACGATTTGGACCAAGTGCGATTAGAGAAATTTCCTCTCTTACCAAACCGTATAATCCTGAACTTAATGTAAACATCTTTGATTATTGCAGTGGAATTGATTATGGCGATGTAAAAACAGTTCCGGGATATATAGAAGATTCATACGAAGCAATAACCTCCGATATGCTCACCTTATTTAAAAACAACATTGTTCCTATCGCAATGGGCGGTGATCACTCTGTCACGCTTCCTGAGCTTCGTGCCTGTTATCAGGCTAATGGCAAAGTAGCTCTTATTCATTTTGATTCCCATTATGATACATGGGATGAATACTTCGGAAAAAAATACAACCATGGAACCCCATTCAGGATTGCTGCAAATGAAGGCATTATTGACACTTCAAAGTCAATACAGGTGGGCATACGTGGCGGTCTTTATACTGAAGCCGATACAAAAATGAGTCCCGATCTCGGTTTTAAAGTCATAACTGCCACTCAATGCCATAAAATCGGCATGAATGAAATTGTTAGACAGATAAAAGAACGTGTCGGTGATTCTAAAGCATTTTTAACATTTGATATAGATTTTTTGGATCCGGCATTCGCTCCAGGAACAGGCACTCCTGAAATCGGTGGCTTTTCAACTGCACAGGCTCTTGAAATTGTGCGTGGTTTAAAAGACCTCAATATTGTAGGATATGATGTGGTAGAGGTAGCACCACAGTACGATGTTGGAAATATCACTTCCTTTGCAGCAGCAAATCTTATGACAGAATTTATGGCTCATCTTGCTTATAAGAAAAAAAACAAAATTTACTTTAAATAAGTATATTTAATATAGTAGGAAATCATTTACTTGAATTTACAGAGAGAGGAAAATAATAATGAGAATAACGCCAAAAGAAAGCGAAAAACTACTCTTACATCTTGCAGGTAATCTTGCAAAAGAAAGAAAAGAACGTGGTCTTAAACTAAACTATCCTGAAGCAGTAGCTTATATAAGTTCAGAACTTCTTGAACTTGCGAGAGACGGAAAGACCGTAACAGAACTTATGCACGAAGGCACAAAAATACTTACAAAAGATGATGTAATGGATGGAGTTGCAGACATGGTAACCGAAGTTCAGGTAGAAGCAACCTTTCCTGACGGCACAAAACTTGTAACCGTACACAACCCTATTCAGTAACTTTGCTTTATTAAAATTAAAGCAGAATGCCGCACAAACATCTGCAAAAGGAGGCTTTACAAATGAGTTTAAATATGAAGATAGGCGAAATTATCTCTAACAATGATGAGATAGTTCTAAATTCATCAGGCAAAACCAAAGAAATAAATGTATCTAATACAGGTGACAGACCTATTCAGGTCGGCTCACATTTCCATTTTTTTGAGACAAATAAATTTCTTGATTTTCCAAGAAAAGAATCTTTCGGATACAGACTTGATATTCCGTCAGGTACTTCCGTAAGATTTGAGCCGGGTGAGACAAAAAGCGTACAGCTTGTTGAACTCGGCGGCAAAAAGCGGGTTTTTGGTTTAAATGACCTGACATGTGGTCAGACAAACAAAGCTGCAAAAATCAAATTAGGATTGGAGGATTAAAATGAGTTGTAAAATAACCGGAAAAAAATATGCCATGATGTACGGTCCTACTGTCGGTGACAAAGTAAGACTCGCCGATACAGACCTTATAATAGAAGTAGAAAAGGATTACACCTCTTATGGTGATGAAGTAAAATTTGGCGGCGGAAAAACAATCCGTGATGGAATGGGGCAGTCTGTCCGCACAACAAGTTCTGACGGTGATCTCGACCTCGTCATCACAAATGCCCTGATATTGGATTACACCGGTATCATTAAAGCAGACATCGGAATTAAAAACGGCAGAATCGCAGGTATAGGAAAAGCCGGCAACCCCGATATTATGACTGATGTAACACCCGGAATGACTATAGGTGCATCAACAGAAGCTCTCGCCGGAGAAAATCTTATCGTAACAGCAGGCGGAATTGACTCCCATATTCATTTTATAAGCCCTACTCAGATAGACTGTGCACTCTACAGTGGTGTGACAACCATGATTGGCGGTGGTACAGGTCCGGCAGACGGAACAAACGCAACAACCTGTACACCTGGTCCTTGGAACCTTGCAATGATGTTAAAAGCAGCCGAAGAATATCCTATGAATCTCGGATTTTTAGGAAAAGGTAACTGCTCGGACGAAAGACCGCTTGAAGAACAGATAAAAGCAGGCGCAATGGGATTGAAAATACATGAGGACTGGGGTGCAACTCCTGCGGTTATAAACCATTGTCTGAATGTTGCAGATGAATACGATGTTCCTGTCGCAATCCACACAGACACCTTAAATGAAGCCGGATGCGTTGAGGATACAATTGCCGCTATCGACGGAAGAACAATACATACATATCACACCGAAGGTGCCGGCGGCGGTCATGCTCCTGATATTATCAAGGCTGCTTCATTTTTAAATGTACTGCCTTCAAGTACAAATCCAACAATGCCATTTACCATTAACACTCTCGACGAACATATGGATATGCTTATGGTGTGTCATCACCTCGATAAAAACATTCCTGAGGATGTTGCATTTGCTGACTCCCGAATAAGACCTGAGACAATTGCAGCAGAAGATGTTCTTCACGACATGGGTATTTTCAGTATGATGAGTTCCGATTCACAGGCTATGGGACGTGTCGGTGAGGTCATCACAAGAACATGGCAGACAGCCCATAAAATGAAGATTCAAAGAGGTGCTCTTCCTGAGGACGAAGATCACGGCAATGACAATTTTAGAGCAAAAAGATATATTGCAAAATATACAATAAACCCGGCAATAACACATGGTATTTCCGAATATGTCGGTTCTGTAGAAAAAGGAAAATTCGCAGACCTTGTTCTTTGGAATCCGGCATTTTTCGGCAGCAAACCTGACATTATTATAAAAGGCGGCATGATAATTGCCTCAAAAATGGGTGATGCCAATGCCTCAATTCCTACAACCGAACCTATAATGTACCGACATATGTTTGGCGCACATGGACTTGCTAAAAAGGCATCATGTATTACCTTTGTCTCAAAAGCGGCATATGAAGCAGATATAAAAGATGCTCTTGAATTAAATAAAGTAATTCTCCCGGTCAAAAACTGCCGAAGCATCACAAAGAAAAATATGGTATTTAATGACAAGACACCTTCAATCGATGTAGACCCTGAAACATATGAAGTAAAAGTTGACGGCACCCCTGTGACATCAGAACCTGCTGATAAACTTCCGCTGACACAACTTTACAATCTTTTTTAAGATAAAGAAATGAGGTAGAAATATGCTCTGTGAAAAAATACTCGGAAACATAAATAACACCAATCATACTAAAGCTGTAGAAACAGTTGATTTTGAATGGCATGAAATATATAAAAAACTCCATAAAAAAATCACAAGCTCAGGTGAAGAAATCGGCATAAGACTGGACAATGACATCTTAAAAAAAGGACTTCGTGACGGTGATATTTTATATGAGGATGACAAGAAAACAGTTGTCGTAAATATTCTTCCATGCGAGACAATCATTGTTGATGTCAGACCCGACCACTTAGCATCAGTTGCAAAAGTATGTTACGAAATAGGCAACCGTCATGCCACACTTTTACATGGCGAGGGAGACTTTCAATTTTTAACTCCATACACAGCGCCTATGAAAGAAATGCTTGAAAAAATACACGGCACGACTGTACATGTTGACACTATTCACCTTGACTTTGACAAAAGCATCTCATCAACAGTAAACAACCACACTCATTAGAGTAAAAATAGTACAACGAAAATCAAATCTTTGATATATAAATCATTCGTTGTACTATCACAAAAGGAATGTTATGCATAATAAGAACGATTTTTTACTTCTGCAGATAAATGATGCATTATTTCCCATAGGCGGGTACTCACACTCCTATGGTCTTGAAACTTACATTCAGAAGGACATTATAAAAAACGCAGATGATGCAGCATTATATATAGAAGAAAAACTTTCAAATTCACTTTTTTACACGGAACTTTTATCCGTAAAACTTGCATATAAATATAGTCTTTCAGGCAATGTTGACAGGCTTAAAAGTCTCGAAGCCAAATTAAGGGCAGCAAAAACACCGAAAGAAATAAGGCTTTCTGCCCAAAAACTCGGTTCAAGATTTGTAAAAACGGTATCAGGCTGGCAGACCGATGATAAATCCACGGCAGATATATTTAATACTTATATTAAAGAAGTAAAACAGCCAAGCCATTCCGTTGCCTATGGTGTATTCTGTGCTTCTGCAGGTCTTGATAAAGCCAAAACTTTAGAAACATATCTGTATGCACAAACATCGGCGATGGTCACAAATTGCGTAAAAACAATTCCCCTGAGCCAGACACAGGGACAAATAATTCTTTATGACTGTCATGAACTCTTTGAAACTCTTCTTGAAAAGCTTGAAAACACTTCAGAAGATATGCTTTGTCTGTCCTGTCCCGGATTTGACATAAGATGCATGCAGCATGAAAGATTATATTCCAGACTTTATATGTCTTAAAACAAACAAGGAGGTACCTAAATATGTATACAAAAATCGGTGTAGCCGGCCCTGTCGGTTCGGGAAAAACAGCTCTTATCGAAGCGCTGACAAGAAAACTTTCAAAAGAATACAGTATTGGCGTTATAACAAATGATATTTACACTAAAGAGGACGCTGAATTTTTATCTAAAAACAGTGTTCTGCCAAAAGAACGTATTATAGGTGTAGAAACAGGTGGCTGTCCGCACACCGCCATAAGGGAGGACGCCTCCATGAATCTTGAAGCTGTCGATGAACTTATCGACAAATTTCCTGACATAGAGCTTCTTTTTATAGAAAGCGGCGGTGACAATCTCTCCGCAACATTCAGCCCTGAACTTGTCGAAGCTACAATATTTGTAATAGATGTTGCCGAGGGCGATAAAATACCACGCAAAGGCGGCCCTGGAATCACCCGTTCCGACCTGCTTGTAATAAACAAAACCGATTTGGCTCCGATGGTTGGTGCTGACCTCGGTGTAATGGAACGTGACTCAAAAAAAATGCGTGGTGACAGACCTTTTATATTTACAAACATAAGAGGTGACGAAAATGTGGATACAGTTGTAGAATGGATTAAGGAAAATGTTCTTTTCTGACAATTTTTTTACTGCTGTATGAATATTTTCATATTCCATCAAAAGGAGATTTCGATATAATGCCTGACACAAATATAAACCGCTTTGGAAAAACCTCCACACTGAGGCTGTCAGCCGCCTCAAAGGACGGTAAGACAATTATTGATGATGTGTATTTTACATCTCCATATAAAATACTCCCCCCTTTTTATAACGATAACAGCCAATTTGCATCAACCATGATAATTTCCGTATCTGCCGGACTTATGGAGGGCGACAGACAGGACGTTTTCATACATGCAAAAGAAAATGCAAACCTTTTATGCACATCACAGGCGTTTGAAAAAATTCACAAAATGAATAACGGCGAGGCCGGACGCACCATAAAACTCACAGTTGATAGCAATGCAACGCTTTGGTACGAGCCGCTTCCCGTCATTCCGTTTGCAGACTCCGCATTTACAAATCAAATTGACATATCATTAAATGACAATACATCCCGCTTTGCACTCACTGATATTATCAGTGCAGGACGAATAGCACACGGGGAGGCATTTAAATACAAATATTACAACTCGTTAATAAACGCTTATATCGGAGATGAACTTGTCTTTTTCGATAATACAAGATACTCTCCTCGCAAATCTGATTTAAACGGACTTGGCATGTTTGAAAAACATTCACATCTTGCCACCGTTCTTTTGCTGAATTTTCTCCTTACAGAACGGGAACAATCCTCAATATATGAAAAAATAAATGAAAATCCCGAAATGACAGGAGGCATTTCAGCAATTGAACACGGATTTATAATCAAAGTTCTCGGAAACAACGCACAGCAGCTCCAAAATGTTACAAGTCTTCTTAAACATATCTTAAACATACTTTAACAAAAAAGATGAAAATATCACAAAAAAACGTATAAATCTGTTAATCATTTTGTAATTTTTAATTAAATTGTATTGACAAATATATATCAAGTTGTTACAATAAAAATCGTGATGTAATATTTTTGTAACAAACTTAAATAATTCATTACAAATTCTTTTAACAAAAATACAATTTACTTATAAAACGAATAATTATGGAGGATAATATGTTTAAGGAAGGCTTGACAAAAAAAGCATTATCACTTGGAACAGCGTTGACAATGTCTGTTGCTTGCGTACTTTCATCGTTTAGTACACCTGCTGAGACTAAAGCGGCAACAATTCCGGGAATGATATATTTCGACGATCAGATTACAGATGATGACAATACTACAGATGTAGATGACAATACAGACGATACTGTAACAACAGGTTCAGCTATCAACTCAGCAATCAAAGTTACAACAAATTTCAGCAAACTTGGTATCGTTGTTAAAAAGAGTGGTTTTATCAATGTAAACAAAAAAGCTGGAAGAGGTACAGTCGTTGGAAGGCTTTACAAAGGCTATAAAGTAAACATCATTGGTTCTACAAATAAAAGCTGGCTCAAAGTTAAATCAGGAAGAGTTTCAGGATATGTAAACAAAAAATATTTAGCAATCGGTACTGATGCGGCAAAAGTTGCAAATAAATATGGTACTGAATATGTAAAAGTTAATAAGTCAGTAAAGAAAATCTCATTAAAGAAATCAAAAAATTCAAGTGCAAAAACACTTACAAGCATTAAGACAGGAAAAAGCTACAAGTTAGTTAACTTATATAGTGATGGATGGGCAAAAGTTAAATCAGGAAACAAAACAGGTTATACTGATAAGCTTTCAGCTATGACAGCTTACTACTCATTCAGCAACGCTCTCACACTTAACGGTGTCAGAGCAAGAAAATACGGTTCAAGCAAAGGATATAAAGCTTCCGTATATGCACAAAAATTTGTCGGAAATCGTTACGTATGGGGTGGCACAAGCCTTACTCGCGGAACTGACTGCTCAGGCTTTACAATGAGTGTTTACAAAAAGTTCGGATACAGAATTCCTAGAACTTCCCGTGAACAGTCAACATACGGAAAGAAAGTCAGCTTTTCGCATCTTGCACCCGGAGACCTTATCTTCTACACACACGGTACAGGTCGTGTAAACCATGTTGCAATGTATATCGGAAACGGTAATATTGTTCATGCAAGCAATCCAAAGACAGGTATCAAGATTTCAAAATACAATTATTCAAGACCTAAATGTGCAAGAAGAATTGCTTACAAATAATTTAAGATAATTAAAAGCCACTGAAAACAGTGGCTTTTTTAGTGCCATAAAAGTGCAGACGTCAAACTGTAAATAACTCTGACATCTGCACTTATTTTATTTGAAAAATTCAAAAACTTCTTGACAAAAGCATCCCTCATACATATAATCATATATATCCTATCAGATTAGTATGATAAGTATGAATTTAAATTTGATTTATTTAGTTGGAGGGTTATATATATGAAAGAGATATTATGCTTTGGAGATTCAAATACATATGGACTTATCCCGGGAACTACATCCCGCTTTGACCGTGATACACGCTGGACCGGTATACTCGAATCAGAACTTTTTTCAAAAGGTTATAAGATTGTCGAGGAGGGTTTGTGCGGCCGCACTACAATTTTTGAAGATGAACTTCGTGACAACAGACGTGGTGTAGATATGCTTCCGGCTCTTCTCGAATCACACAATCCTATCGATTATGTAATTCTTATGCTCGGAACAAACGATTGCAAAACTTACTACAACGCTTCTGCCGGACTTATCGGAAAAGGCATTGAAAAGCTTATTGCACAGATTAAAAGCTACAATTCAGAACTCGGTATACTGCTTATGTCTCCTATTGTTTTAGGTGATGAAGTCTGGAAGCCTGAGTATGACCCTGAATTTAACAAAACTTCCGTAAAGACTTCACATAAACTTAAAGATGTATATAAAAAAATAGCAAAAAAATACGGCTGCCATTTTCTAGCAGCCTCAGATGCCGCATCCTACAGTGACGATGATATGGAACATATGGATGCCATAGGCCACCGCCACCTTGCAGATGCAATATTAAATCTTGGTTTGTTTAACTGATAAATCAGTTTGTTTCAGTATTATCTCCGCTTTCATCACCGCCGGATGTACCGGTGCTTTGAGAATAGCTGAACTCATACGGATTTTCATTTTCAACATCATATTTATAACTGCCCTTAACAGTGACATTGTTTTTTGCATTAGCTGCAAATCCAATTTTAAGAATATCTTTATCTTTCTCCAGCAGCGTGTAAACGACAATGTCTTTTTTGCCAAACGTAATACTGTCTCCGTTGTAACGTTCAAAAACTTTGCTCAGGGTGCTGTTTCCATCCTCCTGTTTATAATACACGTCTTTAAGCTTTGTATCGAAAACTATGAATGTCTGTGATTTTGTACCGTTATATGTCAAAATTGCATATCTCTGTTCATCCTGCGTATCCTGAACCCATTTAATATCACAATAGTAGCCTTTTATATTCTTAAACGACTTACTTACGCCATCCGGCGTTATCTCCACTTTTTTGATTTCCTCCGAACCTGTACTGTCCTTTTGTGTAGTAACTCTTATAATCTCACGGTCAGAATCATTGTTTAATAAATGCGTAGTCTTTTCTGCATTATGAGAAGTATCAGCTTTTTTGTAGCTTTTTAACTCCGCCTTGCTAAGCTCTTTTTTTACAAATAACTTTTTATCTGTATCCCACACATAGAACATTTTGTTTCCTGCAATTTTGCTCTTTATAACACCTGTTGTATTCTCAGGAATTTTAAACTCACAGGAATTTGCCGAATTATCACTCTTTCCTGTAAGGTAAATCGGTTCTGATGCTCTGCGCAAATCATTTCCTTCTATATTCCAAAGATAGTATTCCTGCAGGCTCTTTATATTCTTTTCTTTTTTGGTCTTTGCTTTCTTTCCTAATGCCACTTTCACGTTTTTGTCAGAAACCTCTATATCCTGTCCCACAGAAATCTCATTTATGCTGTCATTATTGTAATCTGATATATGTACCTCAAAATCTTTGTTAAAATGAAGCTTATTCTCTTCTCTCACAGAATACAAATTATCAAGGCTTTCCTCCGCAAGTTTATTTCCGCTGTTGTCCTCAAGCATTATACTAAAACGGCCATCATAACCGTTATCATTTTCAATTCCGTCCGTCATAACAATTTTTACAATTTTTTCAAGTCCGTCGGAACTTTTAACCGACGCTTTTGTCACAACCTTCTGATTATCATTTGAAAACAACGGTTCGCTTGTGGTGTTTGTCTGCGATTCATTTGCATTGCCATCCCACAAACCTCCGTTCCACAATATCTGAAGCGGCCTTACCATAAACCACCATATGAATATAAGCAGACACACTAAAATAACTATCTGCCTGTCCTTTTTTTTCACCTTTTGCTGATATAACATTTTTGATGCCCTGTCCTCAAGATAATTTTCCTGAAATGTTACCAGCGATGGATTTATGATTTTCTTTCCTTTATTCATGTTAATTATTTCCTGAGCATACTCTGCACGCTTTTCCAAGCCGAAATAACTAATCGTGTCCTCGTCTGCCGCCGTCTCAATATCCCTGCATATAAAATAATACGCAAGCCACATAAATGGGTTAAACCACTGAATTGACATAATGACAAATGCTGCTGCTCTCAAAACCCCATCATGCCTGCCGGCATGTATATCCATATGTTTAATTATGTACTTTGCCTCTGCCGCCTTCATCTCCTGCGGTATATATTTCTTCTGATTAAATATACCCGTCATAACAGGTATGTTTAATTTTTCACGCTGATATATATCACTCTCAAGCCTCTTCGCCCCGCTGTTAAGCCAGTTTCTTATGCGTGCCTGTTTCACAAACGTATATATACATATAAAAACGGCTCCTGCTGCCCATATAATACTGCAAAATCTAAAGTTTATGTTTACGGTAAACGGCTCGACAAAAACACTCCGCCATCCTTTTAAACTTCCGCCATTCGAAACAAACGAAAGTCCCATCGTCTCCATAAAAATATGCACTTTCCTGTTAAATGATGGAACAATCGCAAAGATGCTCGACAGCGATACGGGACATATGCTTCTCACCAGATAAAGCATCCACAAATACATAATAAATTTTTTTGGAATATTGATAACAATAAATCTTATAAACAATATCACCGGCAAAGCTGCCGCCGAAACAATGGCAAGCAAAAAAACAGTATAAAATAGGCTATACAATATATTCAACCAAGATTTCCTCCTATTTGTTTATCTAAAAATTTCCATATAATATCATAATACCACTTTATTGTATTGTAATCAGAACCATAAATCTCATGTTTTGAATTTGGTATCTTAATAAGAATAACATTTTTATTCGCCTTTGCAAACTTATCCTGTCCCTTGTTGTCAACAACCATATCATTGTCTGCCTGCATCAAAAGTACAGGAATGTCAACCTTATGTGCATTTTTCTGCAGCTTTTTAACTGCATTCATCGCACCTACACTCCATCCGTAAGTTGCACCATTCATATGATACCTGTCATTTCTTTCACGTTTTTTAAAGATGTATTCATATCTTGCACCACAGGTGCAGCATCCAAAATCATCTTCTCTATCTCCGGTAAATGCCTTTTGACCAATGACGTATTTCTTTCCAACCGGAAACAATGCCGCATATGCCTTCAAAAACTTTACCAATAACTCAGGCATCCCGTTGTATCTCATTTTAAGCATAGGTGACGTTAATATTGCACAGTCAAACAAATGTGGATATTTCTCCAGTACCAGTGCTCCTATGGCACCTCCCATGGAATGTGCATATAAAATAATTTTTTTATCTTTCTCTGTTTCCTTTTTTACTATGTCATTTACAAAACCCGCAAAGTCACTCACATATTCATCAAAACTTTTAACATACACCTTTGATAAATCGTCCACGTCCCTGTCAGACTTGCCATGCCCTCTGTGCTCCGGTATATATACCGAATATCCCTTGCACAAAAAATAGTATATAACTTCCTCAAACTTTTCCGCAAATTCACAAAACCCGTGAGAAATAACTACAACCGCACGCTCATTCTCATTTATGAACTTCTCATAATAAAGTCTTTTTCCGTCCTTTGTACCATAATAACCTGACTCCTTCATTTTTGAGAGCTTTGGCACAACTGTCTTTTCCATATCCTCAATAAATCTGCTGTCTTTTAGATACATATCGCACATAACAATCTCCATTCTAAAATTAAATTTCTCAAATCTCTGATTTTTAATGCATTAACATGTCTGAATAATACCATATTTATTCGTATTTGTGTATTTATTTAATCTTCATTTTATTGTAAAATAAATATATTATGATTCGAAAGGAGAAAATTTATGAATTTTAAAAATATTAGTGTAAAATTCAAAATCATGATGCCCGTCGCATTAATATCAATACTTCTTGTAATATCAAGTTTAACTTCTATAAGAATAGCAAATAATATGCTCAGTGTAGGTCAAAAAATTTCCGGCAATTACTCGGCAAGCCTTACCCAACTTGGTGAGATATCTGAAAAGTTTGAAAAATTAAATGGTACTATCTACAAGCACTGCATTGCTACAGACAGCGCGGCCAAAGAACAACTTGTCACAGAATACGAAAACACCATAAATGAAATTTCAAAACTCATTGCTAATTTCAAGAAAACACTTGATACCGGCAAAGAAACAGAGATTTTTAATAAATTTCAGGAGAATTACAATGCATATCTGACAGACTACAAAACAGCAATAAATGCCAGTGCATCAGGTCAGGGTACTATTGCTGCCCAGATGGCAAATGATACTCTTATAACACAATCTGCGAAAATTGAAGACAATATTACTCAATTACAGGAAACAAATCAGGCTGCTATGGATAACGGTGTTCTTAGACAGACAAGTGTTTATAAAACAAGCCAGATCAGCGGTATAGTATTGCTTGTAGCCGGCTTAATTCTCGGATTAAGTGTACTCTACATATGCTATAAAGCCGTATGTCGTCCTGTTGCCCGCATGAATAAAGAACTTACTGAAATCATAGACGATATAAATTCCGGACACGGTGACCTTACAAAACGGGTTTATGTCGCAGGCAATGACGAAATCGGAGTTATCGGTATAAGTGTTAATCATTTTATAGAAACTTTACAGAACATTATGAAAAAAATCACCAACAACACAAATCAGCTTGAAAGTATTGTTGGTACGGTTACCGACAAAGTTGTTAAAGCAAACGACAACTCATGTGACATTTCAGCAGTTATGGAAGAGCTTTCATCATCAATGGAAGAAGTATCCGCAACCGTTATATCTGTAAATGACAATACAAACTCCGTTGATTCAAGCATTTCTGAACTTTCAGGTGAATCAATAAAACTTCTTGACTATGTAAACGAAATGAAAGTTCGTGCAAATGAACTTGAAGAAACCGCTGTTAAAAACGGTGACAATGCAAATCAGATTATTAGCGAAATTGTAGAAAGTCTTGAAAATGCAATTGAAGAAAGTAAGAGCGTGGACAAAGTCAACGATCTCACAATGGATATATTAAACATCTCAAGCCAGACAAATCTTCTTGCATTAAATGCTTCCATTGAAGCAGCAAGAGCCGGAGATGCCGGAAAAGGATTTGCCGTAGTAGCTGATGAAATCCGCCAGCTTGCTGACTCGAGCAGAGAAGCGGCAAACAACATACAGAATATAAATGGAATGGTTATTGTTGCAGTCAAAGAATTAACCAAAAATTCAAATGAAATGATTGACTACATAAAAAACAATGTAATGGAAGACTATGTAGGCTTTGTAAAATCAGGACATCAATATAGCAATGATGCGGTGCACGTTTCTGAAATAGTCAGCAAATTTAATGATATGGCATCATCCATAAAATCGTCAATGTCAAATGTTGCAGAATCCCTCGATGGAATTTCATCTGCAATTGAAGAGAGTACAAACGGCATAACGACAGTTGCAACAAACACAACAGACTTGGTTGCAGGCATTGAAGACATCTCATCAGAAATGACAACAAATGAACAGATTTCAAATGAATTAAAAGATGAGGCAGACCGATTCGTCACATTATAATCACAATAAGATTATTTAAAACGGGAGATATTGAAAACATATATAATTTTCAATATCTCCCTTAATATTTTAAGATTCATTTCATAAATTTATTTACTTAATATTATATTTATCTATTTCATATTTATCTACTTCATAAATTTATCTATTGCTTCTTCAAGCTGATGTATCGCTTCTTCATCATCATTTTTGGCAGCATGAACAATACAATGTTCTATGTGGTCTTTCAAAATAAGTTTTCCGGTGTTATTTATTGCCGATTTTACTGCTGAAAGCTGTATCAGCACTTCTGTACAGTCCCTTCCGTCCTCCACCATCCGTTTCACGGATTCGAGATGTCCGATTGCCCTCGACAGCCTGTTTACAACGGCTTTAGTCTGTGTATGGCTGTGACTATGACTATGTTTTTCTTTATCCGTATTTTGAACATCACACATATTATCCCTCCATATCTTTCCCAAAAAACTATATTTTTATTATTTATCTCACTGTAATTTTAAACAGTAACAGTATTTTCTCTATCCTTTATAATTACTTTCTGATATTTTTTAACTTCTCCATCTCGGCTGCTGCATACAAAGCGGAAGTTCCAGACCTGCATCCAAAAGCAATTGTTCATCAGTCAGAATTTCCTTTGCTTTTGCGTCTTTCATTATTCTTCCATCCGCCATCAAAATAACCCTGTCACAAACTTCAAGCACCATATCAAGGTCATGTGAAGCGATTATTTTAAGCTGCTTTGTTTCCTTTAAAATATTTATAAGATTTCTTCTGTTCGCAGGGTCAAGTGCAATTGATGGCTCATCCATCAATATTATATCAGGCTCCATTCCAAGGATAGTAGCTATCGAGACCATCTTTTTCTCCCCGCCCGACATTTTATATATCTGTCTGCCACGCAGATATTCAATATGAATACTCTTTAGAGCATTCTCAACTCTTTTCTCTGTCTCACCCTCACTCAATCCATAATTTCTCGGTGCAAAAGCTATCTCATCATAAACATTTGACATAAAAAGCTGGCTTTCCGAATCCTGAAACACATATCCAATCTTCGCTCTTATTCCAGCTAGATTTTCTTTAGTGACAGGTATTCCCTCTATCTCTATGTCACCCTGAAATCCTAAATCCAAACCGACAAGAAGTTTTAGCAATGTTGATTTTCCGACACCGTTTGCACCAATAAGACCTATGTTTTCATCGCCCCTTGCATTTATAGAAATATCATTTAAAATATTTTTTCCCGCTTCATAACAAAAGCTGACATTTTTTATATTAACAGTTATATCATCTACCATTTTAATCCCCATTTCTTTATCTCCATCTTCATATTATTATGACAAAAAAACATCTTATTTTCAAGTTTAAAACCCTTCTCTAAACTTTTGCATTTCATGTGTCTGATTCTTATCATGTTTTCCAAACTTTCACTATTTTACACAAATTATTCCAAAAAATATCCCCCTGGGAAGCTTCCAGACAGTATTATAATATGTTAATATAACACAATAAACGTATTATCAATAATAAAAAAAGTATCCGGACAACGATGTTCACAGTTCAGATGCTTTTTTTATTTATATTAAATTTTTATAGAATGGAGTGATTTATATGCATATGGCAGATGCCCTTGTCTCTGCAACAGTTGCCGGAACCATGTATGCACTTTCGGCAGGCGCAGCAGCTTATTCAGTAAAAAAAATTCGTCTTGAGAATGACGACAAAAAAATTCCTGTCATGGGAGTTATGGGTGCATTTATTTTTGCAGCCCAGATGATAAATTTCACAATTCCGGGTACAGGTTCAAGCGGGCACCTCTGTGGCGGCATGCTTTTGACAGCCTTATTAGGCCCTTACGCCGCTTTTTTAACACTCATCAGTGTTTTACTAATTCAATGTCTTTTCTTTGCTGACGGCGGTTTGCTGGCGTTTGGATGTAATGTATGGAATATGGCATTTTATGGATGCTTTCTCGGATATTTTCTCGTGTGGAAACCGATTATCAAAAAAGGCATAAACAAAGCAGGAATTATAACAGCCTCTATCCTCGGCTCAGTCATTTCTCTTCAATTCGGAGCATTTAGTGTATCAGTCGAAACAAAAATCTCAGGCATCACTGAACTGCCGTTTATGACATTTGTAAAAACAATGCAGCCGATACACCTTGCAATCGGACTTGTCGAGGGACTTATAACTGCCGCTGTACTTGTATTCATATACGAATCACGTCCTGAAATGCTTGGGACCAATAAAAACGAAAACTTTGTCACACACGAAACAAACACAGCATTGCCGCAAACAGACTTTACCAAAAAATTATCACTGAAAAAGATACTTACAATTTTATTCACAGTTACACTTGTAACAGGAGGAATTATTTCCCTCTTTGCTTCTTCACACCCTGACGGACTTGAATGGTCTATAGCAAAGCTTACAGGCTCAACTGACATTTCAGGAAACTCCGATAAAGTACATTCTGTATTTTCATCAATACAAAGCATGCTTTCGTTCCTGCCTGATTACGCTTTCAAAAATTCCGATACAGTGGGCGGCACATCATTTTCCGGTATAGCCGGTTCACTTATCGTACTAATTCTTTGCACAGTCATATGCCTTATAATCAGGTCTGTAAGCAGACACAAAAACAAATAGGAAAAATACAAATGACAAAAAGAAAACCGAAAGATAAAATCGGAAATACAATACATGAAATAACAAAAATTGACGAACTTGCAAGGCAGGACAAATTGATAAATAACATACACCCCTTAATTAAACTTATTATAACCATCGGATATATACTGCTTGTCATATCCACACCAAAATATAATGTAAGCAGGCTTGTTATAATGGCAGTTTATCCGGTGGCAATGTTTATTCTTGGAGATATAAATTTTAAGGACAGTATTAAACGCCTTAGAATAGTTCTGCCGCTTGTCTGTCTTATAGGAATATTAAATCCTTTTTTTGACAGACATGTACTCTTTCGCTCTAACGGCATTGAACTAACTCAAAATTTATCGCTATTTAAAAACCTTGCCATAACAGGCGGCATAATATCAATGCTTACTCTGGCATTAAAAGGTATACTAACCGTAATTGCATCATACATCCTCATCGCAACGACAACAATTGAAAAAATATGCTATGCTATGCGTCTTATAAAAATTCCATCTGTAATTGTAACACAGGTAATGCTCACCTACAGATATGTCACACTTCTGCTCTCTGAAGCAGGACGCATTACTCAAGCATATGCTTTGCGTGCGCCAAATCAAAAAGGTATAAATATTAAAAACTGGGGTTCACTTCTCGGTCATCTTCTGTTACGCACAATTGACCGTGCTGACGAAATTTACAATGCCATGCTTCTGCGTGGCTTCAATGGAGATTTTCCAAACCCCGAAGGCAAGAAAAACAGTAATAAAAAAATTTAAAAGTTCCAAAACTAAAAAAACTAAAATCACAAAATTTAGAACTAAAAACCCCCGCACTCTATAAAAGAAGCGGAGATTTTTAGTTAATTATCAATCCCATTTTTAATGGCAGGATTTAAAGAATTATTCATTAATTCTCGTACAACTTAAATTTCTTTATATAATTACTCATATCTGTAGACAGATTCTGTAAAGCTACTGCACTCTCACTGATTTCATTGATTGAAGAACCAATCTCCTGAACTGAAGCTGATGTTTCCTGTGTACTTGCGGCATTTTCTTCTGCAATTGCCGAAAGACTCTCGAGAACACTACTTACATTGTTCTTAGCACTATTGATTTTATCCACCTGAGCTGATATCGTCTCTGTAAGCTCAATAACCTTGTCTGTCTCTTCAGTAAGACCTTTAAACGATTTTCTTGTATTACCAAGTCTGTCAACCTGAATAGCAACATCATTACTTACAGTTTCCATTCTCTTAACACTTATATTTGAATTGTCCAAAAGTTCTGAAACTATTCTTTCAATTTCATCAGCACTGTTCATACTGCTGTCAGAAAGACTTCTTATCTCATTCGCTACAACAGCAAATCCTTTTCCATGTTCACCGGCTCTTGCTGCTTCTATGGATGCATTAAGAGAAAGAAGACTTGTCTGGTCTGCAATTGACTGTATCAATTCAACTGCACTTCTGATAGCCTCTGCCGAAGTATGTGTTCTGAATGTCTCGTCTTTTAATGTTGCAATTTCTTCTGAAGTATTTTCGCTTATCTTAACAAGCTCCTTGAGCACTTTTGATGTCTCGTTGCTCATGTCTTTCATTTTTTCTACAGTTTCAGATAATATTCTCATAGAATCCGTACATGCATCTATATCATTGCCTATACTTATAACATTTTCATTTGCACGCTGTGTATCATCAGCCTGGCTTCCGGCACCATCTGCAATCCCCGTAACAGCCTGTTCAATACCGGATACGGTATCATCTACCTGTTCAATGCTGTTTTTCAAGGCAATCGATGCATCATCCAGATGATTTCCATTTTCCATAAGAGACTTTGCCATAGCAGCAAGTTCATCTTTCAAAATCAAAGCTGAGCTTGCAAGCATACCAATTTCATCATTTTGTTTCGCAACCTTATGTACACTTATATCTCTATGTGCCAAATCAAGCTCTGCCATACGGTTCATTGAAAATACAACATCCTTTATAGGTCTTGCTATCCTTCTAGGAACCACAGTTCCTATGATTCCCATAATTATCAATATAATTATGAGTGCAATACCTGTTCTCGTATACACCTTATTTACAGGAGCATTTATTTCTGATTTATCGCAGCAAAGCACCAAAGTAAACGAATATGTACTGCTTACAAAATATACAGCATGCTTTTGTTCACCATTATAAGTATAGTCCAAAAATCCAGGGCTGACTTTCTCTTTCGCAACCATTTTATCAACTATATTCTGTACCTCAGAAATACCAATCTTTTCCCCAATCAGTTTTTCATTTGGATGCCATGCCACATTGCCACTTCCGTTTATAATATACATATAGCTGCTTTTTAAGCCATTGACCTTGACGGATGCCAATGAATTTCTCAATGTAATAGGTGTAAGAACTATATTGGCACCGCTTCTGTCAATCTGCTTATCAAATGACTGACCAAGTATGGTGGTAACATCTTTCATAGATGTACTTATATTCTGTTGCAGTGAGTTCTTTATATAAGGAATAATCAGCACCCCAACAAACAAAACTGTAATAAGGATACCCATATATACAAGCCCTGCTATTCTTACAACAATAGATTTATGCTTTGCAACTTCACCATTATGCTGATTTACTTTATCCTCATTTTTGCTTTTATCAGTATCTTGTATATTTTCGCTCTCAACAGATTTTTTTGTATTCAATTTTCGTTTGGTATTTTTTTTCTTAGTCCTTGTCTCTTTATTCTTTGACATAAAATCTAATTTTTTTTTCATACGTCCAACCTCCATTTAATACAATTCAGACTAACTATATATGATATTTTATAGCAAACTGCACAAAAATTCAATCATTTAAAACTGATATTTTAACTTTTCAGTAACAGTTCACACAATTTATTAAAGCCTAATTTACTCATAATAATAATGTTGTATCATAATCATATATATTAAAAAATCCCCCATGCCAAAGCACGGGGGAATAAACATTCATATAAGAAACAACTTTAATCCTAGTTGCTTAATGCCTTCTCTAATGAACGACGAGTTGCAGCTTCGTTCTCACACCACTTGAGACACTCATCATATCCATAAGCGGCTGTATCTTTCTTCATCTTCTGAACAAACTTGTTAAACTCTGCATCTGTCTCAGCATAAATAGCATTCCAACAATTCTCTCTGATAGATGTTGTAACCTGTTTCCAAGTTGTCTTTAATTCATCATCCTTAGCACTTGCTGAATAAGATGTTGCAGGAGCAACTACATAATTTCCACCTTTTTCCATGTATTCGTTAAGGTTCTTGCAACCTGTCTTGTCAACCCAATCCTGCTGAATCTTGTATTCAGGAGTTGTAATGTTGCTCTTCCAGTTGTCACAGTTGTATGTTTCACCATTTGAATCAGGGTTGTCAGCATCATTAGCCCATGTATCAAATGCAGCCTGAATCTCGCCATCTTAGAATGATGCCTTATGTTTCTCCATCTTTGTCTTCCATCAGCATGAGTCTTCTTACCCATTTCTGTAAAATATGTATTATGATCCTTGTCATAATCCCATGTCTCTCCCTTAGGACCATACTTGTATGTCATAAATCCTTCCGGAGTTGCAAAGTAGTTGATGATTTCCATACATAAGTCTGGGTACTCTGTCTTTGCACCGATTGTTGTGATACGGTCACCACCCTGTGTATTCATACCATAAACGATAGGCTTTGCTTCCTCAGGTTTCATACAATACATGTACTTGCCTGCTTTAAGATGTGCATCTGTATTGTATCCAAGTGAACCGGAATAGTTGAAGATTGAGAATAATACACCACCACTCTTAACCTTAGCACTCATCTGGTCGTATGTCTGTGTCATTGAGTCAGGATCTACAAGACCTGCACGATATAAGTCATTGTAGAACTTAAGCATCTGAAGATATGGTCCGTTCTCCTCGAGTGCATCATGGAATTTACCTGTCTGAGGATCATACAATCCAATACCCATCTCATCATAACCATAGTAAGCTGTAACTGTTGACTTAACATACATAACCATTCCGTCATCCCAGTCAGACCAAAGTGAAACAGCATATGTAGGATTTCCATTGTCATCCTTAGGGCAGATATCATGCATCTTGATAAGCATATTCTTAAATGCATCAAGGTCTTTAATCTTAGGATAACCTAACTTCTTATATAAGTCCCAACGAGTATCCCATGTATAGAAGAATGCATCATGGTTCTTACTGTTTGTTGCAACGCTGTGAGCAATACCGTATGTAGTATCTTTTGCACCGTTCGTGATAGTCTTTGTAAGACCACTGTTTTTCTTAAGGGCATCTGCCATATGCTTCTTAATGTATGGTCCGCAGTCGGTAAGAAGATCATCTTCATTCCAGTCAAGGAGAAGATCATTCTGAACAGCGTCAACATAATCTTTTGAATCACTACCCCAGATAACGATGTCACCAAGGTTTCCATTCTGTGCACGTGTCTGATATACACCATCTGCATCAGGAATAATATTCAGCTCAACATTGAACTTTTCTTTAAGTACATCTGCACCCCAGCCTGTCTGCATACCCTGTGTATTCGCCAACTGACTGTAGACATCTAATTTTATAACTCCATTTTTCTTTTTCGTACCACATCCTGTAAGCATTGATGTAGAACCAACAACCATACTGCCTGCAAGCAATACAGAAAGCATTTTTTTACTAAATGCAGCTTTTCTCATAATTTTCCTCTTTTCTGTGTTGTATATTAAAGTTCTCCGGTCTGTGCACAACACAGCACAAACCATTACTATTTCCTATGTGTATATTTTACAATTTAACCGGAAAATGTGCAATATTTTTAAGCACTTTTATTACCCTCACTTTTTTTGAAGATATATCCTATATTTTCTACATTTTTTATTTTTTTAATTATTTTTTATTTTCTTCTGCTTTTTTGGCAAGCTTTTCATAGTCAATATTTTCATATTCGGATAAATCAGCTTCATCCTCTTCATCGCTGCTTTCTTCACCGCTGTTATCTCTTTCAATCTGCAGGAATATCGGCTTTGCCATTCCGCTTATTGTAAGAATAACACATACCGGACCTATTATTATTCCAATAAACTGTGTTGTCCCCGACCACATGAATAATAAAATTTCAAAGGCAACAACCAAAAATATCAATATTGTTTTCTTGAAATATCTAAGTGATATTGTAAATGAATTTTTCAAAGTATTTACAACCGTATTCTCATATCTTCCCATAAGAGCATACGAATATACATAATGTGTAAACAGCAAAAACAATCCAAGAACAAACACTATCAAAAACATAATATTTGAATCTTTGACATTATTATAAAGCTGGAAATCAAGATACAATGCATATACTGCAAATGTCTGTATCATACCTGCTATACCGCCTTTAAAAAAACTTGTCTTAAACTCTTTGAAAAAAGGTTTTAATATATAACCTTCCTCATCATCTACCATCTTTAATGTTATTGAAAATGCGGCTACCGATGCGGCTCCCATCGTAAAGGCTCCGATTATTCCACATGGAATCCAGAACAATCCCAGCCACTTAGGAATTGTAAGAGCAAGTAACAGTGGCAGACTGCAGAAGAGCCATAAAAAATTAAGAACAAGCACATCTACAAGTCTCGTGCCAAATTTGTACAATGGACTTTCAAAGAAACCATTTTTAAACATACTATAATTTATCCTCCTATCTGACTATAAATTTTGCTTATATTTTTTAATGGGTGACCGCTTACGCAATCACCCATTTATAAAAACCATAATCAGATTATCAAATTTTGATATAAAATGCAATATATTGTAATATCAACCCTTAACTGCACCAAGCATGATACCTTTCTCGAAATATCTCTGCATGAACGGATATACACAAAGGATAGGAATAACTGATACCATTGAAATAGTATACTTAATAACCTTTGTATTCATAGCCTGTTCAATCGCAGACTTAGCAGTTGAAGAATCTGCACCGTTCATCAATGCGCCGAGGTTTGATGACTGATGCAGGTAAATGTAAAGTCTGTGCTGTAATGTAAAGAGATTAGCATTACCTGACATAAGGATAAGGGAATCCTGGAATGAATTCCAATGTCCTACTGCACCAAAAATAGCGATTGTTGCAAGGATTGGTTTACTAAGAGGCCATATAAGCTTTCTAAATACCATCATATATGAAGCACCGTCAATAAATGCACTTTCCTCAAGTTCTGCCGGTATTGACTCTATGTATGTCTTTACCAGGATAATATTATACGGAGCTACGATAGCAGGGATAATATATGCTGAGTAATGGTTTGTCATACCAAGCATTGCAAAATTCATGTACCATGGAATAAGTCCTGCATTGAAGTACATTGTGATAACAAGGAAACGATACCAGAAACTTCTGTGCCACATCTCCTGCTTTGTAACAATATAACCGATAAATGCTGAAGCAACTACCATGAGTGCAGTACCAAGAATAGTTCTTGATACAGAAACAATAAATGCTGAACCAAGGTCTCCTACATCTTTAAGTGCAAGATAATTCTGGATATTGAATCCTTTTGGCCAGAAGTTTACGATACCTCGCTGTACATAATCGTTTCTTGATACTGTATTTACAAACAGATACCAGAACGGGAATATACATGTTATTGTAAACAATGTAAAGAACAAATAGTTGCAAATATTAAATACTATATCACCAGGTGTAAGACGATATTTTCTTTTATGCTTCTTTTCGTATTCTCTTTCTCTCTTAGCATCTTCTTTTTCCTGTTTTGTCATTGCCATATCGTACTCACCTCCTATATAATACTCTCACCACGAAGCAGCTTAGATGCTCCATTGGCAGCAAACAACAATACTACGGATATGACTGATTTAAACATACCTACAACCGTTGACAACGGAATACTTCCACTGCTTCCCATACCTAACTGGTATACATAAAGATCAAGTACTCTAAGTGACTGTGCATTCTGTGCTGTTGAGAAACAGAGATACTGATCAAGACCATTTGTAAGGATGTTTGCAATTGACATAAGTAAAAGTACGAAGAATGTTGGTAAAAGTCCCGGAAGTGTTACATGCCACATCTTCTGGAATCTTCCTGCTCCATCAACCGTTGCCGCCTCGTAAAGACTCTGGTCAATTCCTGAAATACCGGCTATATAGATGATAGCAGACCATCCGACACCCTTCCATGTGCCCCAGCCCCACATCTTAAGCCACATATGTGAGTTACCAAGCAGGTAGTTATGACCTTTTGCATCAGCTGCAAGCATACCAAACTCTTTCATAAATGTATTGATAAATCCGTCTGTAGAGAAAATGGCAATAGCGATAGCATATACAAGTACCCAGCTTATGAAGTTAGGAATTGTTGTAAATGTCTGTACAAATCTACGGAATCTTAAACTCTTGATTTCACAAAGGAATACAGCGAACATCATCGGCACCCAGCTTGTAAGTACGTTTAAAGCACTAAGACCAAGTGTGTTTTTCATAACATTTAAAAGGTCACGTCTTGTAGCTGCATTCTTGAATAAATATGTAAACCACTTAAATCCTACAAAATTGCTCATTGATAAAGTTCCACCGGCTTTGTAATCGAAGAATGCATATCTCCAGCCCCAAAGTGGTAAGTAACAGAATACGAATGCAAGTGCTGCAAATGGAAGGAACATAAGAAAAAGCTTATATTTTGATTCCATTTCATACTTATCTGCCTTGTCTGCCTTAGGCAGTCCAAGCATAAGAACAAGCGTTGTAATAAGCATAAGAACTGCAAACACTATGTATAAAACCATTCCGCTCGGAAATACAGGTTTTACTCTTCTTATATTCTCACTGTTCTGAACCATATTATAACTTACATAACAAAGAACAATACCTGCTATCTGAACTACCGAACCTGCAAGTGAAAAAACAAGTCCAAATCTCTGTAATTTGAGATTTCCTAATGACATACATCCACCTGCAATAGCAAGTGCTATACCCACTATCAATAAAAGTGAACCTATAAATACAATAACAAATACACTTTCATCAACCCATCCCATACGCAATGCCCTGCTCGCACCATCAGTAAGACTTGAATATGAGACACCAGATGTAAATAATGAAATAGTTCCATCAATCAGTTTAGTAACTCTCGATGGACTAAATGCTGGAAAGAATGCTGCGACTATAGCTAATATTATAACTAATCTCTGCATCACAAAGACATAGTCTAACGCACCTCTCCTTTCTTTTTTTTCTTCTTTCATAATGACCTCCTAAATCATAATTGGATAATCTTTCGGTTGTTAAAACCTTTATATTTTATTTCACCTTCTTCTTGTGATAATTATATAAATTTAAGCTTTAAAATACTACCACAAATTATTGACCGAAAATACATTTATTTTTCATACAACTTTAACATTAATTAATAATGTGCATGTAAAATTTATTTTTAATACATAATTTTTTCTACATAAATGAAAAGACTGCCGTGCCCAAAAGCACGACAGTCTTTTTATTTAAACATTTATTATCTTTTTTCAATAAACAACTGAATAGTCAATTTATCTTTTTATTAGTTTTTCTTTTTCTTAACGTATACTACAACACCTGCTACAACAACTACTGCAATAACAACTACTACTGCTACAGTTCCTGTTGATGAGCCTGAACCTGAATCAGTGCTGCTTGTGCTTGTTGTTCCTGAACTTGAAGTCGAAGCACTGCTTGTATCTGCTGCTGCCGGAGTAGCCTCAACTGCATCAGGATTGTCATTGTTAAATCCGCTGATTGTAAATGTGATAGTAACGCTATCCTTTGGTGTTAAGATTGATGGATTTTCGTATCCTTCATTCTGATATGTATTTACACAATCAAACTGATAAAGTTTAAGAAGCTTTGTATCCTCATTTATATATGGGTCTCCTGAGAATGCTTCTTTTCCGTCAATTGACAACTTTACATCAGTAACTTTAACTGTTCCATCCTCTACTGCACTAAGAGGAATATCTGTTGATGCATAGATAAGTGAAATAACATTGTTTGTTCCGTCTACATCAGGAAGTGCACCGTTGAGTCCTGTTACACCGATAGTGTATGTTCCGTTTCCTGTGATTTCTGCATCAGTAACAGTAGTTCCCTCGAGCTGCTCTACACCATTGTCTCCTGATTTAAGTAATCCGTTATAATCTAAATCCTTAATATCTGAACCGTCACGTCCTGTTGTTGGGTTGAACCATGCATCACGGAAAATCCATGTAGTTGTCTGCTGGAAACCTAAGTATGCGTGATATGTTCCATCCGGATCAAATTTTGCCTTTCCAGCTTTTATTCCTGCCTTTGTAGACTGTGGCTTTGTTGCCGCATCTGCTGCATTAGGTACCGCACTTACAGTAAGTGCCATTGCAAGAGCGCATCCTGCGATAGCTGCTGAAATTTTTCTTAAAGATTTTCTCATATTAAATCTTCCTCCTATACTTTACTTTTAATATCCGACGGCGATTTCAATTAAAAACAGACTTCGCCGACTTACCAATACTTTATCTTAATTCTAGGGGTAAACATTGTAAAATAAAACCATATTTTTTTGACATATTTACCCTTAGAATTAGTTAATATATTTATTTAATTTTTTAATACAATCTACTCATCCACAAAAATCAACGGCATACGAATTGTTATCTTTGTTCCGGCGTTCTTTTTGCTGTCAACCGTAATTCCATACTGCTCACCATATTGAAGTTTAAGTCTCTGATTTACGTTACTTACTCCTATATGACCTTTTTCTGCTGCCTCTCCAGAATTTATGGCATATCTTAGTTTTCCAAGTTCATAGTAGTCCATTCCAACACCATCATCCTCAACATTGACAATTATAACGCCCATATCTCTGCTCACATGAACCGTAAGATTTCCCCCATCTTCACTTGATTCAAGTCCGTGAACAAATGCATTTTCAACAAACGGCTGGATTATAAGCGGAAGTACCTTCGCATCCATCTCGACATTTTCATCAACGATTACCTGCGAATGTATTCTGTCTCCAAATCTGTAATTTTGAATTTTAAGATAATATTCAATAAGCTGGACTTCAGATTTAAGTGTAACTTTTTTATCACTGACCTGAATATTTCTTCTCATTATTTTGGCAAGCATCTTTACAAGTTCTTCTATCTCAGGTTCTTTATTTATCTTTGCCTTCATCCTTATTGTTTCAAGGGTATTATATAAGAAATGAGGATTTATCTGGCTTGCAAGCATCTTAAATTCCACCTCACGCTGTTTTGTGTGAATTTTTTCTTTCTGAACCTGCTCATCAACAACTTTCTGCATAAGCGCCTTGTTGTCATCCATCATTTTTTCCAATTCTTTGTATAACTCGGCAATTTCATCCTCTCCTGAGATTTCAGTAACCTTATCATATTCACCTATCGCAACATAATGCATCTGCTTTCTCAGAAGTTCCATTCTGTTTGCATACATTTTTGAGAAAACAAGAATCAGAATTACCGATGCAAAAAGTCCCGCTATAACTGCCGTATAACTCTTCAGACTGTTCATATATAAATTCGAAGTAAGGTCCTGATACCTCTCAATTGTTGCAAATGTATAATGAGGCGAATTTTCACCTTCAAGCCTGTTAACCATCGGATAAATTTTGTTATATACAAGCAGATAATCCTCAACAACCTCGGTAATTCTTCCTGCAAATACATGATTTTTCATTTTTTTCAATTTTTTTGAGAGAAACGGTGTATCCGCCTCCATTGAAAAATTTGTGTAAATCGTATCTGTATCGTTAAATAAAAGTATAGTATGCATTGAACGCTCAGTAATTGTATTCACGATAAAATCATTTTGAAGCTGCACACAAAGTATACCGACAATAGTTCCATAATCATTCTTTATCGCCCTTGTAACCTGCATATGATTCTGCTTTGTTGTCCTGCATCTTCCATAATTCCAGCACGCCTCTCCATCCCTCTCTATTGTAGGTTTATACCAGCTTTCCGACTTGACGGCATCCCCAAGATAAAAGAAATAATTGTTTGCACTTATAGGTTTATTATCCACAAATATTTTTATATCTGATATTTCTCTTTTATAATAATTAAGATATCTGTCTATTATACCAAGTTTTTCATTACAGTCATCCTCAAATTCCGATATACTTTTGTATTTCTTTCCTGTAATTTCGTTCACTTCATAATTTCCATACAATTCATCACACACATCCAGTGCGACAGTCATGGAATCCCTAATCTGATTTTTGACGATTTCAACTTCACTTTTCTGTGTATTTTTATTCAGACTTATCATGTTTGCCTGATTTTTGGCATTTGTATACAAGCTTGCACTTATAAACGGAATCATCCCGCCAACAACATATATAAGTATCATCCTGTGATGTAATCTTAATCCGCCCTTTATTTTGTTTCTGACTCTATCAAATATTTTCATCTGTCTGTCCTTTACCGTTTTTATGACCTAATATTGTCACTTTTTTACATTATAGTAATTCAGAAAAATATGTGCGTCAAGATTTGCTTTTCTAATATATTTATATTATGATGCAATTGTCAAAAGCAATGTAGCAATCCGTGGCATCAGCAGAGATAATGATAAGTATAATTGGGAAATATCCGATAATCATACATCGGAAGAATGGAGAGTTAAATGTTTAAAAAAAATAAATTTTTGATATTCTTTGAAATCGTATGTGCTGTTTCAATATGTCTTTTTGCTGCCAGAATATTAAAAACCAAGGCAGCTTCGGTTTACAGCACTTCCTTGTCATTTTTTTCGGATGACAATAGCGCCCCGGAACCATCTGCAACACCCGAATTTAACGGTATGGTAACTTCGTCCCACACAACTGCTGCCACCTCGTCAGCAATAACAATTGAATGGGACTCCGTAGAAGATGCTGATGGATACAGTCTTGCACTTACATACAACAATCAGACAACAACACTTGATACGGAGGACACTTCCTATGAAATAAAAGAACTCAGTCCAGCGACAATTGTCACATACAACTTGACATGTTACAAGAAAAATATACTCGGACAAAAACAGTACGGAACTGTCTCACAGGAATTTAAGACCTGCTCATCAGTCACAAAAGTCACAGGTATTGCTTTAGCTGACAAACTGACGGCTGCTGACGGCAACGGCCAAATCACTTTGGTCTGGGATACTCTCGGCAACGCATCGTATAAGGTATATTATAAACCAAAAGAAAATTCCGAGTTTGTACTTTCCGGTCTGTCAACATCAAATTCATACACTGTCACAGGACTTAATGCCTCTGCCTACTACGATTTTTACGTTCAGGCTTATTGTCTTACGGAAGAAAATACCGGCGACGCATCAAATATTATTTCTGACGCAACTCTCCCTTCCATTGTTTCGGATTTCAAATCCGAGGTAGAGACAGAAACCCAGATTGAACTCTCATGGAACGAGAATGCAAGCGGAAATTATTACAACTTATACAGAAGCGTAAACGACGGTCCGTATGAACTTCTCTTACAGACAACAGAAACTTCATACATTGACCTTAATCTTGACCCCGGTACCGTATGTTCATATCAGATTACAAGTGTCAGTGAAAATACCGGACTTGAAAGTGCAAGAACAGGCGTACTCCGCTGTGCTTCAAGACCGACCGCTGCCAGCGGCGTTGCCATAAGCGAGGGAACAGCAGAGTCCATATCTATTACATGGGAAGAAAATAATACTGCTACCGGTTACCTTATATATAGAAAGAAAGGCTCAGGTTCATATGTCTACCTTGCAAGCACAACCTCTCTTTCATATACGGATACAGGTCTTGACTCAGGTACCAATTACCGCTACAAACTGCTTACATATACAGACACTGCAAACCACCCTGCACTCAGCTATTCAAACGAAGTAAAAACTTCTACTCTGCCTGCAAAACTGACAGTTACGGGCAAAGCAGGCTTTGGAAAAGTAAGACTTTCGTGGCCTGCAACAACCGGTGCACAGGGCTATTACATATATCAGTTTATTGACGGCAATTATCAGCTCATTGACACCCTTAAGGGAAAATCAAATGTTTCAAAGACATATGAAAACATGACCGTAGGCACTTCATATATCTACAGTGTGTCAGCCTACAGAACTGCTTTTTCCCAAAGCTTTACCGGTGAAAACTCAGAACAGGTAACAGTAAAACCTGTAAAAACAAAAAAGACTACTACAGTTCCAAGTTACTACAAAACAAAAAAGACTTTGCTTAACAGTGCTGCATGGTCTAAAGTAGCTTCGGTGAAAAAATATGCAAATTACAATAAATGCGTAACAATCCCCGGAATAAAATCTACAAATGTCGGCGGATTTGAAAGCACAAAAATGTGTCCTCAGGGAATAACTTTTGCAAAGAAATATCTGCTCATAACCGCCTATGACACATATTCTGAGGAAAAATCCGTCATTTACATAATGGATAAATATACGAGAAAACTTCTTTCCGTTGCCGTACTTCCAAACAAAACCCACGCCGGCGGTATATGTTTTGACGGCAGCACTGTATGGGTGACAAACGGTAAAAAAATAAGCGGCGTAGCCTTTTCCGATATAAATCAGGCTGCCACTAAGAAAATGACCTACAAAGAAGTTACTTACGCAAAAACTTTTACAACCAATTATACCTGCTCATTTTTGACATATTACAAAAACCTTATATGGACAGGAGATTTTCAGTATACAAAAAACGGAACATTGAGAAGTTACTCAATTGTAAATCCAAATTCCGACACAAGTTCATTAAAAGAAAAATCAAGCGTAACTATTCCTGCTGCCGTTCAGGGACTGACATTTGCAACCGGAGGTAAACTTGTCCTTTCAAGAGCATACGGTTACACAAATGAGCTTAATATTTACAAACCGGCAAAAACCGGCACTGCTTCAATGAAGCTTGGCAAAAAGCTCAAAACCGTCATCACACCGGCACTCAACGAGGGAATAGCCATAAATGCAACTTATCTATATGTAAACTTTGAATCTGCACTTCCGGGTTCACTTGCCCTAAATCATATGGATAGAGTTGTTGCATTCAAACTAAAATCAATATTAAAATGATGCAAGAGTCAAAAGACATTTTGACCCCAACATCATTAAAACAAAAGGAAAGCATGTCCAATCAATGAACTGCTTTCCTTTTATTTTCTTTTTCAATTTTATCCATATACATGAGAAATATGTAACTGCCTGTCAATCTATCTTAAACTGAACCTGTATAGGTTTCTTGAGTGGTTTTCCGTTGAGAGATTTTACATTTGTCGTAATATTTAAAATATACGATTCATTCTGTGCATACGCCTCCATCGGTTCAATCTCAATCTCATTTTCAAGAGAATTATATCTGATTGCAGTCTTTAAAGGTGCAAGATTTAATGATGTAACATATAAGTTCACATTGTTTACAGTCTTTGGGTCAAGCGGAACATTAAACTTTATCTTCCACACAAAATTTCCTGTCTTAAACTTCAAGTTCTGCTTTACCTTATCTTCCATACCCTCACTCATAGATTCAAATTCCAAATAGTTAGCCATACCTTTTTCCCCTGCCTTTCACTACTGCTTCTGTGCTGTCTTTCTTACCGTAAGTGCTAAGAGCAATCCGCTGACTTAATTCTATCACAATATTTTTTATTTGAATAGTGTTTTTAAAGATAAGATTTGTTATACTGTCTATATAACAAGCTGCCGCTTACACTTGCAATACAGCCGGCAGCTTCACGAAAAATTAACTGAAAGGATATATACAATGAGCAAAACCAGTTTTAAACCGGGCAACATGATATACCCGTTACCTGCCGTCATGGTTTCATGCGGCGACATAGACAGTGATTCCAATATACTCACTGTTGCGTGGACAGGTACTATTTGTACCAATCCTCCAATGGCTTACATATCCGTCCGACCCGAACGTCATTCATACGACATGATTAAAAATTCAGGCGAATTTGTGATAAATCTCACAAACGAACAGCTTATCAAGGCAACAGATTTCTGCGGTGTACGCTCAGGCAGAGATGTTGACAAATGGAAAGAGTGCAGGCTCACAAAGGCAAAAGCCGACACCGTAAAATGTCCGCTTATAGATGAAGCTCCCGTAAACATTGAATGTAAAGTAAAAGAAATAAGAGAGCTCGGCTCACATCATATGTTTATCGCAGATGTCACCGCCGTTCATGCCGATGACAAATACATGGACGCAAACAATTCATTTCATCTGAATGATTCAAATCTGCTTGCTTACTCACATGGCGCATACTTTGAACTTGGCAGACAACTTGGAACATTCGGTTATTCCGTTCGCAAAAAAAAGACAGACAGAAAAAAGAAGCACAAATAAATTTTTTAAACATAAATTATTATACAAAGAGAGGGTGTCTGTATGAAAATTATTTATATTAAAATAAAGAATTACAAATCAATTCGTGAACTTGAAATTAACGATATTGAAAACGCACTTATATTAGTAGGAAAAAATAATACAGGAAAAACATCCGTAATTGATGCTTTACTTTTAGCATCGGATTTAAAACCTGCTCCTGCCCATGAATTTCTCGACATCACAAAACCGATTGATATTTCAATTCAGATTGAATTTACGGAAGAGGATTTAAATTATTATTATTCAAGAGGAATACTATGCAAATCAAACAGCTTTGAAAAATGGTTTGAAGAATTTAAAGAACGTATTCCGTCATATAAAGACGGCATCGTATCTTTTACTTTCCATAACAACCCAAACGGAACAACAAGATATAATGACGGATTTAACAAACATAATCCCGACATTGAAAAAATAATTCCAAAAATTTATCACATAGACCAGACACGCAATTTAGAAGCATTACAAAATGACGTTTTTAGTTTTTATGATAAAGAATCTTTTCAAAAATTAAAAGAAAATGAATGTACTTTTGACCCAAAGCGAAAATGCAACCGCTGTTTCCAGTGTATAGGACTTATAAATAAAAAGACTCCTGAAGAACTCACTCTTTTTGAAACTGTCCGTCTGCTCCAGTTCAAACTTTTCCATACAAACCTGCGTGAATTTGAGCGCAAAGTAAACGAACATTTTCATATAAACGGAAGTCCTTCGCAGGAAATACGATATGAATTAAATTATAATATCTATAACCTGTTGAAAGTAGACACTAAAGTCTACAATAAAGAAAGAGACAAAATTATCGGCTCGCTAAATGTTCTCGGTGAGGGACTTAAAAGTATTTATACGCTTTCACTTCTCGAAGCCTATATTGATGAAAAAAATACTCTCCCTTGCATTATACTTATGGAGGACCCTGAAATATACCTTCATCCACAGCTTCAAAAGGTGGCAAGTGAGATACTTTACAACCTTTCAAAAAAGAATCAGGTTGTATTTTCAACCCATTCTCCTAACCTTATATTTAACTTCTCTACAAAACAGATACGTGAAGTAATCTTAAATGAAGAATACTATACCGACATACGCCAAAACACAGATATTGACATGATACTCAATGACCTTGGCTACACTGCAAATGACCTTATGAACGTAAGCTTTGTATTTATTGTCGAGGGGAAACAAGACAGCAACCGTCTTCCTCTGTTGCTGAAAAAATATTATTCTGAAATTTATGACGAAAACGGACAATTACAGCGAATTACAATTATTCCGACAAACAGCTGCACAAATATCAAAACTTACGCAAACCTTAAATATATAAACAAACTGTATCTTAAAGACCAGTTTCTTATGATACGTGACAGTGACGGAAAAAATCCAAAATATCTCAAAAAGCAGCTCTGCAGTTACTATACACAGCGCTCAAAAGAGGATATTGGAAATCTGCCAAAAGTAGAGCCAAAAAATGTACTTATATTAAAATATTATTCTTTTGAAAATTATTTCCTTGACCCAAAAATCATGGCAAAAATAGGTGTCATAAAATCAGAAGAAGATTTTTATAATATACTCTACAAAAAATTCAAAGACTATCTTTATAAACTTACAAGCGTCAAGAAAATGCAGCGTGTAATCGGCAAACGCATAAAGACAAAACAGGATATAAAAGATAATATTGAAAACATTAAAATTTATGTACGCGGCCACAACCTTTTTGACATCTTCTACGGCAGATATCACGGAACTGCCGAACAGGAAATACTGCAGCAATACATTGACATTGCACCACGCGATACTTTCAAAGACATTTTCGATGCAATAGATGCTTTCGTATATTTTGAAAATCGCAGAAAATAATAAAACGATATTCAGCTTAAATTTTTCTTAATAATTTTTAGGTTGACATAACTGTACATTTGACTATAATAGTTTTATGTGTTGAAGTCTGCCTATGTCTGCGTAATGCACTTATTTTTCAGCACTATACGGACATAGTTTTACATATGCACAACACATGTTCTTATTTACAGACATGTATAAAAAAATACTTATATGAATATAACAAACTTGATATAAATAAAAAATAAAAATATCCGTTCTAATGAGGTGCAAAATGGAAAATCAGTATATTATAAAAGGCGGTACTCCACTCAAGGGTGAAGTAACTATCGGGGGGGCCAAAAATGCAGCACTCGGAATACTCGCTGCTGCAATCATGACAGATGAAACAGTTACTATTGACAATTTACCTGACGTTCGTGACATAAATGTTTTGTTACAGGCTATAGAGGGAATAGGTGCTACAGTTGAGCGCATCGATGCCCACACTGTAAGAATTAACGGAAGTACCATCGGAAATATTACCATTGACTATGATTCTATCAGAAAAATAAGAGCTTCATACTATCTTCTCGGTGCATTACTTGGAAAATATAAAAAAGCACAGGTTGCTCTTCCGGGAGGCTGTGACATCGGAAGCCGTCCTATCGACCAGCATTTAAAAGGCTTTAGAGCACTCGGTGCTACAGTTACTATCGAACATGGTATGATAAACACTTTCGCAGACTCACTTCTGGGAAATCATATTTTCCTCGACGTTGTATCTGTAGGTGCTACTATAAATATTATGCTTGCTTCCTGTATGGCTGAGGGTCGTACTGTTATTGAGAATGCCGCAAAAGAACCGCATATAGTTGATGTAGCAAACTTCCTTAACAGCATGGGAGCAGACATTAAGGGTGCAGGTACAGATAAAATCCGTATAAACGGTGTATCTAAACTCCACTCAAGCGAATATTCAATAATTCCGGATCAGATTGAAGCCGGAACATTTATGGTTGCCGCTGCTGCGACACACGGTGATGTCCTCATCAAAAATGTTATTCCAAAACATTTAGAGGCAATATCCGTAAAACTTATAGAAATCGGTGCTACAGTTGAAGAATATGATGATGCTGTAAGAGTTTCTTCTGACCACAGACTTGGTCATACTCAGATAAAAACTCTTCCATATCCGGGATTTCCTACGGATATGCAGCCTCAGATAGCAACACTTCTCGCCCTTTCAACAGGTACAAGTACCGTTACTGAAAGCATATTTGAAAACCGTTTCAAATATGTAGACGAACTTTCCCGCATGGGAGCTTCCATCAAAGTTGAGGGAAATGTTGCAATTATCGAAGGTGTTGAGGGTTTTACAGGTGCTGCCATAACTGCGCCTGATTTGCGTGCCGGTGCGGCATTGGTTGTTGCCGGACTTGTAGCGGAAGGCTATACAACTATCGACTCAATTCATTTTATTGAACGTGGATATGAAGACTTTGAAGGAAAAATGACAGCTCTCGGTGCATCTATGGAAAAAATTCCTGTCGATGACGAACGTGCCGTTATGAAATTCAAACTAAAAGTAAGTTAATATATACAAATAAGGGCAGGCTTTTGGCTTGCCCTTGCTTGCAATGAGGGGGTGTATTAAAATTTATCCTTTTAACTTTAAGGACTATTATCAGATTTTACAGGTACATTATGATGCATCGCCTGATGTTATCAAAGCAGCCTATAGAAAACTTTGTACATTGTACCACCCTGATGTAAGCCACAATCCCAACGAGGACAAGCGTATGCTCGAGATAAACGAAGCATACAATATTCTTTCAAACCCTGATAAACGAACAGCATATCATAAACAATGGCTTGAAAACCGCACTATGCGTTCAAAAAATGTTTATCCTGCTGCCTCATTCAGCTGTTCTTTGACAAGTATGTCAGCAAAAGATGTTCTTGACAGATTCTTTCACGCACTTCTCACTAGAAACTGGACGAATGCTTACTCCTGCCTTACGCTAGAGGATCAGGAAAAATTTTCACTTGAAGAATTTAGTGCCTGGAAAGAAGCTGTAAACTCATGTTTTGAAATGCAGGATTACAGAATATCTTTTTACAAAAACTATCATAAATGCCGTCTCGAGGGCATTATTTATCCACAGGTAACAGAATTTGCAGTTGTGATAAACGACACCGATTTGCAATTGTCACAAACTTCGCAGAATGTATCTCACAAATACGTTGCCTATGACGGAAATTCGTGGAAAGTATGCCTTGGAATGCATTCTCTCAAACAGGCAACATTAAAATTTAAGCTGATGGCAGCAAGGCGACAAAATTATGACCCTGTTTTGATTTATAATAATGCCGTATCAAGAAATGACCCTTTGACAGGATTGCTAAGTGAAAGAGGATTTTATGACGATGCATTTAAAGAGATTGAAAGACACAAACGATACAACAATCCTGTATCATTTGCCGTTTTTCAGATTGACTGTGAAAAAACTGACAGAGAGTTATATTGTCTTTGTCAATGTGCCAGCATAATAAAAACAGAATGCCGCATAAACGATATTATCGCAAGACTCGGAAATAAACAGATAATATGCCTGTTTGCCGAAACAAACGAACTTCAGGCAACAGCCGCAGTCAACAAATTTTTACATGCCATCAAACAGCGTCAAAGCGAACCTTTTACAGTAAACGCCGGCATTATGCAATACAACAAAGTTCATTCTCTTGAAGATACCGTTTTTTCTATTTCTTCAAATGTAAGCAAACAGAAAAACACCATAAAGATGAACAATATACACATATAAGGGGGACTAAGTATGACTACAAACAAAAACAAAAAACAACAGACATACAGACTGCTTATTGTAAGTCTTTTTCTTGTCTTGGCAGCGTTTTTCTGCTTTTCAAACAAATCATTTGCTGCTACCAAAAAAACAACATTAAAAAAAACTTCGGCATCAATTTATGTAAACGGTACATATACAATATCTTTAAAAAATAAAATTACAAACGCAACTTATTTTTATACTTCAAACAAAACATCTATTGCCAAAGTTTCCGCAAAAGGTGTTATTACAGGCCGTGGAAAAGGTACTGCGAAAATCAATGTGCGTTATAAATACAAGGGAAACTTTAAACGTGTCGGCTCATTTAAAGTAACAGTAAAAAAATCTTTATTAAAAGGTAATTATAAAAAAGTAACTGCCACAGTAGGGGATGTTCTTAACCCTTCTGATTATCTGAGCAGCGAGAACACAGCAGCCGAATATGAGATTACAAGCAGCTCATTACAGGTTGCATCTGTTGCCACAAGCGGTGCTATTACTTGTCTGAAAGCAGGTACTACTTCACTCACTATACACGAAATCTACAATAACAAAAATCGTAAAATAGGCAGCATTGAACTTACTGTAATAGGTGCATCTCTTCGCACTAACTATTTTAAAATCGCCTACCTCAACACTCTTCCGTTAGATGAAATTGTTGAGAACACCGATGAAAATGCAGTCTATTCTTTGATTTCAGATTCAACAGATATATACAAATATCTTGATTTGTCAAATAGCGGCATTATATCAACAGTCACCGGAAACAGTGTTAAAAGCTTTAACATAACTATGATAGAGACAAAATTTACCGGCGAGACAAGAACCATCGGAACATTTGAGCTTGAACTCACCAATGAACCGTTCGTATCAGAAACCAACCAGTCTATTAAAATAGGACTTGGTGCAACTCTGTCACTCTCCGATTATGAGGGAATTAACATAACAAACCGGCGCTCAGGTGCAACTTATTCATTCAAGCCAAAGGATACAAGCATTATCTCAAACGATATGGTTGCAACAAAACACGGAACAACTACCGTGGAAATAGAGGAAACTTATCTCAACAAAGTTACCACTCTCGATGAGACAGTAGAAGTTACCGTAACAACGGCTTCAATAAAAAAAGAACTCAGCTTAAATGGATTTACGACAATGGTCGATGGTGACATTTACGGTGATTTTCCGGTTGACTGCCGTGACCATACAAAAACATATCATTATGAGGCAGAGAACACTTCAATCTGTACTGTAACAACAGGAGGTACAGATGCAGACCAGGATTACCTTGTAATCTCTCCTTTAAAAGTCGGTGTAACTTCAATTTCCGTATTTGAAACAGTTACCGGAACATCTACAAAAGAAAGAGTCGGAAGCTTCAAAGTAACAATTAAAGAAGATACAAGTGAACTTCCAAATATAGCAAAATTAAAAGCAAGCGACATCATAAGAAATATATCATTTACACATAATAACAAAACTGTAAACGGTGTAATCAGTACTACAAATCTTACATGTAACTTCTATGATGCCAGCGGCGGATTTATTGACTACGGTACAAAATTTTCAGAGTTAACACGTGGAAGTTTCACAATGATACTCAAAAAATCAAAATATATTGTTAAAAATGCTGAGGCAAGCAACGGTGGCACTGTATGGACATTTACAATAGACCTCGGTGACACTGACCACACACTTGTAAATGTGCCGGTAGTGTTAACTGCTTCCAGACTTGACCCTAGCACATTTATTGATAATATTGTTGTAAAACTCGGACCAACAACAAATAAAATAACTGACATCGGTACAACAGGTATTTTATTTACTACACAGTTTACAGCAGCACAATATGTAGCAGCTGGAGCAACTGAGTACAGCAGCAATTATGCAACAAAAGTTCCTCTGAGCAGTCTTACAAATGTAAGCTGTCAGGTAAACCAGAAAACTTACAACCGAATCAATACACCTACAGCAAATGCAGCAGTAAAGAAAATAAGCACTCCTGTTACAAACGACAACAGAACATGGACATTTAATGTAGAATTTGAGAACGGTACAACACAGGCTTACACTGTATTATTAGGATTAAAATAAACTTAGGAGGCATAAATAACATGTCAGAAAAAAAAGGCAGCTTTATTGTATTTGAAGGCATTGATGGAAGCGGCAAAACAACACAGATAAATCTTTTAAAACAAAAAATAGAAGCACTTAATATAAAATGTCTTGAAACCAGAGAACCATCTGACGGACCAATCGGCGTTATGATACGCCAATGTCTCACAGGCCGCATGCAGATGGACGAAGCTGCCCTTGCCGCTTTATTTGCGGCAGACAGGCTTGACCACATCAACAACGGCACAAACGGACTTAAAAACAAACTTGAAGATGGAATTTGTGTAATTTCAGACAGATTTGTATTGTCAAACTATGCTTATCAGAGTGTGAAAGCCCCCCTTGACTGGGTAATGAATTTAAACAGTCAGGCACTTAAAATTCTCCGCCCCGACTGCCATATATTTATTGATGTGTCTCCTGAAATTACACTTGAAAGAATGGCTCAGGGACGTTTTCAGACAGAACTTTTTGAAAACAAAACACGCCTTACTCAGGTTCGTGAAAAATATCTCGAACTCATAGAAAAACTCAGACAGACAGAAAATATAATTATTATTGACGGAAATAACTCTATAGATGAAATTGCCGCAGACATTTGGAAAAAAGTGTCATATTTATTCACCGATTGATACATGATATAAATTTGTGATATAATAAATCCATAAACATTCACATAATAAATTTTGTGACAAAATTTCGTTATGTGCAGTTATTTTTGCGTATAAGTCAAGGAAAAGGAGGGGATTGTCTTTGGATTTAAAAATTACACCTATGCAGCAGCTTCAACAGATTGAACAAGCAGCAAAAACATCAGAATCAGATGGTTCCTTTCGTTTTACTTTGCTTAGTACCATAGAAGAACAGGAACTGCAGGCAACTCTTTTTACCATGATGGAAGAAATTACTCAACAGGGTGACAAGCTTGGTAAACGCATGGATATAAGAGACATGAAAAATTATCGCCGGCTTATAAAAGAATTTATGAATGAAATAGCTTCACATTCCCATGAATTCAGCCGTGAGAACTTTCTTGATAAAAAGGGACGCCACCGAGTATATGGTATCGTAAAAAAAATAAATCAGACCTTGGACGAACTGGCCGCAGAACTTTTAAGAGAAGAAAAAGACCACTTGGCTATACTTGGAAAAATTGACGAAATCAGAGGTCTCATACTTGATATTATCACATAATTTACTTTCATAATCATAAACAATCGGAGGTTTAATATGGCAAACTTTAATGACATTATCGGCCAGGAAAATATTAAAAAACATTTACAGACTGCTATCAAACTCGGCAATCTGTCACATGCATATATTATCAACGGAGAAGATGGTTCCGGCAGACAGACGCTTGCATCTGCACTTGCAAAAACACTTCAATGTGAAAACCGTACTTCTGATGGCGACGCGTGCGGTATATGTAAATCATGCAAACAGGCAGAGTCTCACAATCATCCTGATATTATATATATCACCCATGACAAATCCAGCATAAGTGTAAATGATATCAGAGAACAGTTAAACAACGACATTTCCATCAAACCGTACAGCAGCGAATATAAAATATATATTATTCCTGACGCAAACAAAATGACCGAACAGGCACAAAATGCACTTTTAAAAACAATTGAGGAACCACCCGCATATGCTGTCATTATACTTCTCACAGAAAATGTGGACAGTCTTCTTCCTACAATACAATCACGCTGCGTGACACTTACCATGAATCCGTTAGACAAAGATGAAATCTGCAATTACCTTGTGAACAAACTTCAAATGGAAGATTCACAGGCACAGATAGCAGCCAACTATTGTCAGGGAAACATAGGCAAAGCAATACGATTTGCAAGTTCAAGTGATTTTATTGAAATGAAAAATCAGGTACTTAAACTTCTCAAAAATGTTGATTCAATGGATGTTCCTTCCATTATGGATACAATAAAAGAGTTTGCAAATCATAAAAATGATATAAATGATTATCTTGACCTTATGCTTTTATGGTATCGTGATGTCCTTATGTTTAAAGTTACGAAAGATGCCAATCTTTTATTATACAGTGACGAATATTCAGCCATTTCAGAACAGGCAACAAAAAGAAATTATGAGGACATTGAAAATATCATAGCCGCAATTGACAAAGCGAAAGTTCGTCTCAAAGCAAACGTAAATTTCGATGTCACAATCGAATTAATGATTCTTACAATGAAAGACTGATTTTAATTGCTGGTTACATCTATATTGTGGCCGGCAGTTAATTTTATATATGGAGGAAAAAATGATTTTAATTATAGGAGTTAGATTCCGAAAATCAGGTAAGGTATACTACTTTGATCCTACGAATCTTGACATAAATAAGGGTGACCATGTAATTGTAGAAACCGCCCGCGGAATTGAATATGGTCTTGTTGTTCTCGGCAAAAAAGAGGTAACGGATGATAAAGTAGTACAGCCTTTAAAACCGGTTATAAGAATAGCAACAAGTGAAGATGACAAAATAAATGCCGAAAATGAAGAGAAAGAAAAAGAAGCATTTGATATATGTCTTGAAAAAATTTCAAAACACGGTCTTGAAATGAAGCTTATTGATTCTGAATATACTTTTGACAAAAATAAACTTCTCTTCTATTTCACCGCTGATGGCAGAATAGATTTCAGAGAACTTGTAAAAGACCTTGCATCGATTTTCAGAACAAGAATTGAACTCAGGCAAATAGGCGTGCGTGATGAGACAAAACTTATCGGAGGAATAGGTATATGCGGCAGACCTCTCTGCTGCCATACATTTCTTTCAGAATTTGCTCCTGTTTCAATCAAGATGGCAAAAGAACAAAACCTTTCACTCAACCCAAGCAAAATTTCCGGTGTGTGCGGCAGACTTATGTGTTGTCTGAAAAACGAACAGGAGGCCTATGAATATCTGAACGAACGTCTTCCTCATATAAATGAAAACGTTTCAACTTCAGACGGTTACAACGGTACAGTACAAAGTGTCAGCGTTCTCAAACAGCTTGTCAAAGTCGTTATCACAAAAGAAAACGATGAAAAAGAAGTCAGAGAATATCATGTAGATGACCTCGAATTTGAAAAGAATGTAAAAAGAACATCTGCTTCACCGGGACTTACACTTCCTGATGAAGAACTTGACGAAAATGCATTAAAAGAACTTGAACAGATGGAAAAAGGTGATATTGAGGATCTTGCCGAAGAAAACGAGCAGAATAAACCTAAGGCTAAACGCCAGCAAAAAAAGAATTTTAATAAACCTAAAAAGAACTTTGAGCAAAAAAATAACTCTCGCGATACTTATCCTGAAAAAAAAGGCAAACATGGTAATCGTGAAAATTATCATCACACACAAAAGAATTTCCGTCGTGGCAATGGCAACAATAACAACGGTGGTTACAGCAACAACTACAATAATTTTAAACCTGAATAGGAATTATATATGAACAATAATATACATTTAAAAGACGGTGAACGCCTGGATGATTTGCAATTAAACAATCTGCATATAATACAAAATCCTGAAAAATTCTGCTTTGGAATGGACGCTGTATTATTATCATCGTTCGCCTCAAAAACCATACGGACAAACGACAACGTACTTGATCTTGGAACAGGCACAGGCATTCTTCCGATACTTCTTTCTGCAAAAACAAAAGCAAAGCATTACAGTGCTCTTGAAATTCAAGAAGAAAGCGTTGATATGGCAAAAAGAAGTGTATTGCTAAATAATCTTGATGAAAAAATTGATATTGTAAACGGGGATATAAAAACAGCTTCACAAATTTTTGGTGCGGCTGTTTTTGATGCTGTTACAACAAATCCACCATATATGAATGACAATCACGGTATCAAAAACCCCGATATGCCAAAAGCAATAGCAAGACATGAAATATTATGTACGCTTGATGACATAGCAAGAGAATCCTCAAAATTATTAAAAACAAGCGGACGGTTTTATATGGTTCACCGCCCATTCAGAATGACTGAAATTCTGTGCACACTTGCAAAATACAAACTTGAAACAAAACGAATATGTATGGTACAGCCTTTTGTTTCAAAAGAGCCAAACATGGTTTTGATTGAATCCGTAAAAAACGGAAAACCGTTTGTTAAATTTGAGCCGCCGATAATCGTATATGATACTCCCGGTGTATATACCACACAACTTTTAAATATATATGGAGGAACAGTATGACACAAAACACTTCCGAAACAGGAACACTTTATCTTTGTGCAACACCTATAGGCAATCTCGAAGACATGACTTTCAGAGTAATAAAAACACTTAAAGAAGTTGATTTGATTGCCGCCGAGGACACAAGAAACACAATAAAACTGCTCAATCATTTTGAAATAAAAACACCTATGACAAGTTATCACGAATACAACAAAATAGATAAAGCCAAATATCTTGTTGAAAAAATGTTAAACGGAACAAATATTGCACTTGTTACAGACGCCGGTACACCGGGTATTTCAGACCCCGGAGAAGAAATCGTAAAACAGGCATACCAGGCAGGCATAACCGTCACATCTCTCCCCGGAGCTTGTGCATGCATTACTGCGCTTACTTTATCCGGACTCTCGACAAGACGTTTTTCATTTGAAGCATTTCTTCCAACAGATAAAAAAGAAAGAAAATTCATTCTTGATTCTCTCAAGACCGAAACACGTACAACAATAATATATGAAGCTCCGCACCATTTGAAATCAACATTGGCAGAACTTTATTCATATATAGGAAACCGTAAAATAACTCTTTGCAGGGAACTCACCAAACTGCATGAAACAATTCAGCAGATGACACTTGAATCTGCAATGGAATACTACAATACAACAGCTCCTAAGGGCGAATATGTTATGGTCATAGAAGGTATTTCCCACAGACAACTTGAAGAACAGTCTATTCAGGAATGGGAAAAAATAACCATTCAGGAACATATGGATATATACCTTACACAGGGCATGGATAAAAAATCTGCAATGAAACAGGTTGCAGCTGACAGAGGAATACCGAAACGCGAAGTATACAATTCTCTTATAAATGACTGATAACTATATTCTGCTTTTACTTTTAATGCTGGCGTGTCTGTTTTTTCTATAAACAATCACGCCGATTAAAAGTGCATAGATTAACAAATCACCGTTTTTATCCACAAAAAAATCATTATTCTGCTGCTCATCATTATATTTTTCTGCTACCATTTTAACAATCCCATCCACAAACATTGCATCCGGAAGTTCATCGAACATTGGACTGTCTTCGTATTCGTATTTATCACACTCATCATTTATATATTTTAATATAACCCTTAACTCCATTGGCATAATATAGTCATACTTATATTCATCTCCCTGTTCCATACCGCACAAACATCCGTTATTATTTAATACTTCCATTGCCGCTAAAGGCATTATATTTCCATTCATATACATTCCATTTAATATATTTTTTTTCATAAAAATACACCATTAAATATTTTCTCTACATTATATGCTTAAGATTTTATTAAGTTCATTGCAATTTGCCCAAGATATACAAAAACAACCTTGCGTGTACGGTTTTTTCATACTATACTAATTTATTGAATAATACATTTTTATTTAGGAGGACAATCTTGAAACATTTATATAAAGCAGTAGCATTATTTTTATTATTTGGAGTGTCTGTTTTTCTCTTTAGAAAAATGATTCCTGAAGCATCTGTCGGGACGTCAAGTGCAACAGAGCTCCAGACGGCAACATTTCCAATAATGTATCTTCAACTCGGAAACGATTACACCATAAATACACTTCACGGCTACAGCAGTGAATTAAACAGTTCATCAGTAAGAGACTCAATTACTCCTCTCTCATCAGACAAATCATTTTATATTAAATTAAAAGAAAACAAATTAAAAATAAAAAAGCTTACTTACAGTTTAAAAGACATCGCAAACAACAGAGTAATAGAAACAAATACTCTTACAGCATTTGATTTAAAAAACGGTTATAAAACACTGAAAATAAAATTGTCTGAAAGTATTGATACAAGCACCGAATACGGAATGTGTTTTACGCTTACAACAAGCATGAGTAAAAAAATATATTTTTATACACGCATAAAATATTATGACAATACGGATTTCTTTTTAAAACAGAAATTAGAGTTTGTAACTAATTTCCACAATGCCACATTTAAACAAAATAAAAAGTTTAAGTATCAGAGTTACCTTGAAAGTAATACTTCAAGTAATTCATCATATGCCGACGTAGATATAAATTCCTCTCCTGAGCTTGTTACGTGGGGCAAATTAAGTCCAAAAGTTATTTCCGAAACAATTCCTACAATAAAGGAAATAAACGTCGAAACAGCGGCTATACAGTATCAGTACTATGTGCGTGCAAAAACCTCATCAGGCAATGAAACTTTTCTTATAAAGGAGTTTTACAGAGTCCGCTATTCAGGCGGCAGAATTTATCTTCTTTATTTTAAAAGAAATATGGAAGCTGATTTTAATCCAAAATTAATTTCCGTCAAGAAAAGCCAATTTAAAATAGGAATAACAAACGAGCAAAATTTTGATATTACCACAAACGAAAAAGCAAATGAAGTTGCATTTGTACGCAACGGTTCTCTTTGGTACTACAATTTAGACCGGAATACACTTCACGAAGTCTTTAGTTTTTCACAGGAAAAAACGGACTATCTCAGAGACTGTTATGACCAGCACAATATAAAAATACTTAACTTTGACGACAAAAACACCATAAATTTTGTGGTTTACGGCTATATGAACTGCGGTGATTACGAGGGACGTGTAGGTATTATACTTTACAACTATAATCCTTCAAAAAATCTGATTACCGAGCGTGTATACATTCCGCTTGAGACAACTTACCAGCAGTTAAAAGAGGACTTTGGTAAATATTGTTATGTAAATAAACAAAATATTTTCTATTTCTCCATAAATGATGTTGTATACGCTTATAATATATCATCAAGAAAATATGAAATACTTACAAAAAATGCCAATAAAGATAATTTTTCAATGATGCAGGACGCCAAATGTTTTGTATGGTCAAATGCTTCAAGTTCCGATTATGCAGAAAAGATTACTATATTAAATCTTGATACCGCAAAAAAACTCGAAGTTACGGCAAAATCAAAACAAAGTATTGTTGTTCTGGGCACAATTGATGCCAATGTAGTTTACGGATTTGTAAAAAATAAAGATATTTATGAAAACAGCAGCGGTGAACTTGTTCAGCCTGCCTACAAACTTGTAATATCAGATTGCAACGGCAATATACAGAGAGAATATCAGAATAAGGGAATTTACGTTATTTCTGCAACTGTCGATGACAATGTCATACGATTAAAAAGAGTACGCAAATCAGGAAATGGTTTCAAAGCTACCAACTCTGACAGCATACTCAATCAGAAGAAAAAAACTGCAACAACCATACGAGTTACAAAAAGAGTTACAAACCAATCGCTTACCGAAAAATATATATGCATGCCGTCCGGTTATAGCATTAAACAAATGCCGACAATACAAAAATCAAAGCATGTAACGGTAACTGAAAATACAACATTGCATCTTTCAGAACCCAGCGATACACCTGTAAAATATTATATATATGCTTACGGTCAAATAACATCCAGCTCTACAAATGCAGCCAAAGCAATCCAAAAAGCCGATGAACAAATGGGCGTTGTTATGGATAATAAGACACATATTATTTGGGAACGTGGCGGAAAATTCCTTTCAAAAGAAGTATCAGGAATGTCTTATCCTTCAACCACCGACAGCATAAAAGGCTCAGCATACATGCTTATGCAGGCGGCTCAGGCACAGATAGACGAATCTAAAATCAAAGGCAGTTCGTTAATGTCAATGATTAAAAAGCAAATCGACCAGCCTGTTGACCTTACAGGATGTACACTCGATGAAATTCTCTATTTTGTCAGCAGTGGAAAACCTGTTGTCGGTATGTTAAGTTCTTCTCATGCAGTAGTAATAACAGGCTACACAGGAAGTACAGTTACATGGCTTGACCCTGTAACACACAAAAAGACAACAACGTCACTTAACTCAGCCGACAGCACATTTAAAAATGCCGGATATGTATTTGTAAGTTATATAAATTAAAGGATTTAAAAGTTGAAGTTATATAATTTATAAATACAGAACGTCAAAAAAAGAAACAGTTTAATTTTTCAGACTGTTTCTTTTTTATTGTAACTTTTTAACAAAAATAAATATAATTTTTGTTATTTTTGACACTGGAAAAATAATCAAAAACATATTAGAATGTGAAACATCTTAATTTTATTATTTGATGTGTGGAAAGGAATACCATGAAAAAACGCACACATTTATATAAAACATACCATTATTTTCGAGACATATTTCAGACTGGATTACATAGCTTACTTTTCATATCAGGAAAGCTGATATTCAGTTTGATTTTCACTATAACATTGTTAATGTTTTTCTTTGTTGTATCCGAAAAAACATCAGCGAAAAACTCTATTTTTAACTCAGACAAAAAGACGCAAATTATCAATACCCCACACAATAAACTGACACAGGCATTCAAATTAAACAAAGATGTTATCTACAGTGACACCTTAAACAAATCAGCAATAAACTTTTATTATATAAGCAGCCCTAAAACTGACTATACATTATATATAAAATGCCCCGGTGAAACTATTTCACAAAAATATATCCAAATATTTGACAGCACATACAAAGAGCTTGATTATAAATTACAGAAAAAATCGTCGTATTTATGCATCAACTTATCCACTCCGCTATCTGACATATCAGATAAAACATGTATATATATTTCTATAGGCAGCATATCAACTGTTAATAATAAAATATATATTCTTTATACAAAAACCGAGACATCAAAAACTAAAAGCAGCACATCAAACAAACCAAAAACCGGAGATAAAATTAAGAAAACACAGACAAACAAAACTACAAGTAAAAAACATAACAATATAAAGCCCCAGACAGCTGTCGGCAATTCCAAAAAAGATACAGCTGCCAACAGCAAACCTAAAACAAATAAAGCAACACAAAATAAGACAACACACACAAAACCTGTCAAAATAAATAAACACAAAAATAAGACAACACGCACAAAGCCTGTCAAAGTAAATAAACGCAAAAATAAGAAACTTAAAACTAACACCAAAAAACATGCAGCCAAAAAGAATAACAAAAAACTCACACCTAAACTACAAGGAATTTCACTTTCAAAACATTATATTTTATTAAAAAAAAGAAATTCACTGCAATTAAATTTTACTACTCAACCTGCAAATTTACATGGTTGTAAATACATTTGGACAACTACCAACCCTAAAGTTGCATCTGTTTCCTCCGGAAAAATAACCGCAAAATCCACCGGGCTGGCTGTCGTTAAATTAAAGATAATTCACAATCAGATTGTCAAAACATCAACTTGTACCGTGCGTGTCACATTATAAAAAGAAAGGCGGTTAAGGTTACTATGCCTAAAAGAAATCAAACTACAATAAAAAGAAGAAATGACACCACCATAACAACAAAATTTTTGCCAAATAAAATCCGAAAAATTGTTTCTTCTTTTGAAAATATTTATGTATCAAATAATACCTGCGTATTAAAATTTTTTGATAAAAACAATAATATAAAAATATTAAAAATATCTGTTTGCAACAAGGATGAATATAGACTGCTTATGATTTTAAAACAGTCTAACAATAAATATTTATTAAAACCGGAAATAATTCAAAAACAAAATGGATTTATTTATGCTGTTTTTCCATATAAAAAAACGCTTATAGAACACTTATCTTCAAATAATTTGACTTTTTACAATTTAGTTGATTTAGCAATTGACTTGTGCCTTGGAATAATTTTTATACACAAAAATAAATTTTTACATTTGGATATTTCTCCCGATAATATTTTTGTGAATGAGGACAATTCTTTTTGTATAGGCGACTACTCTTCTGTGCAAAAAACGGTTAAAAAAATTAAACACGCCAACTTATATTTGACCCCCGGTTTTTCACCTCCCGAATTTAATTCACTGTCAACCGGCTCTCAAACAATTATCAATGAATTGTCAGATGAATATTCAATAGCAAAAACTATTCTTTCAATTTGCAATATACATAACAAACAAACTATTGATAATAATACTGATACTAACGAACAAACTAAAATTGATAAAAAATTTATCAATATAATAAATAAAGCATGTTCGGAAGTCCAGGCTTTCCGATATGCATCAGTATATGAATTAAAAAATGCTCTGGTAACATACGGGAAAAAAAATAAAACACGACCAGATACATACAACTTTAATCTGAATATAAATACTTCAGACAGTTTATTTGATAGCTTAAAAACAATACCAATAACAAAAAAAGCTGATGATGCCGCCACAAATAAACTTGTTACATTTTTTAATACACCCGCCTTTATTACAATAGCAATTCTGCTTGCTATACTGCTGCCATGTGCAGCATTGTATAATATATTTTTTATTTCAAATACAGACAAAGTACCCATGGCACACCAAACTGAAATTGTAACTGTTACAAACGAACCTGTCACGTTGCAGCTTGAAGAATTTGATGTTAAACAAAATATTATAACATCAATATCCATTAACATATTAAATAATATTGCAGGCAATAATATTGATGCAGCTTCACTAAAAATATTATCTGCAAATGACAATTCCATTACTGATATAACCGGAATTACTGCATTTAAAAATATTGAAGAACTTTATCTTTCTTCAAATAAAATAACAGATATTGATGCTCTGACTAAACTAAAAAAATTAAATACTTTAGTTATCTCATCAAATTCAATTGACAATATCAGTATGTTACCTCAAATACAAACCCTTAAAAATCTTGATTTATCATACAACCAAAAACTAAAAAACATAGAGCCGCTTTTAAAACTGAAATCACTTAAGCTGCTATGTATAACCGATACAGGCATTACACAAAAAGATATTTTAAAATTAAAAAAAGCACTTCCATATTGTGAAATAATATATTAAAGAAAGAGAGATGATATTTATGAATACTATTTTTAACTCAAAATCAAACAACAATAAAAACGATTTATTATTTATTGCACATCCAATTTTATTTATATTTTTTTATATCATTCTGTTAACAATAACCCTTTTATATATTCCTAAAATTTCAGGTGCAAAAAATACAAATGAACCCGCTCCAAAATTTCAAAATAAATATAATACAATATATGTAGGCAAATCCTATAAATATATCATTTTAAATAAACCACAAAACTCATCTGTCAGGTTTTCCATAAACAATAAAAAGCTTGCGAAACTTAACTCAAATACTGGATTATTATTAGCGAAAAAAAAAGGAACTGTCAAATTAAAAGCTGAAATTAAAAACAAAAATAAAAGTATAATTTTAACAAAACATATAACCATAAAATATAAAACAAATAAAATAAACAAGAAAAGTAACTCTGAATTATTCAGCCCGCCGTCACATGTAAATAATATAAATTTCACTGTTAAATTAAAATGTGCCAGAATAATGCAACAGTCGCAGGTTGAAAATTCATCCATTTCATTATCAAAAGATAACAGTCTTGCAAACGGAAACTTCAAATCTTTGTCAGACGACGGACGCTATATCACATATGAATTAAATAATTCTTCCATAAAGTTATTATCTCCTGGTGACCGTTCTATGGATGGAACATACCGATTATCCTGCACTTTATCTAAAGAAACCTACAACATTAATTATTATGAACACATGCTTGGACAAGCTGTAACCGGTTTTGTTTTTGACAGAAACAGACATGCACTTGAAAACGCTGATATAACCCTTACAGATAATAATATAACTGTATCTGCCAAAACAGATAAAAACGGATATTATATGATTCGGTTTCCAAAAGCAACAAATGTGACAATGTCTGTTTCATACAAAAACTATTTTTCAAAATACTGTGATAACATATCTCTAAAAGTCACAAAAGCAATATGCAAAAATATCATACTGCATAATGAAAATTCCAAAAACCTTGCTCTATCTTTCAATATCGCAGGAAATGATAATTCAGCAAAAAAAATAGAAATTGCAACACATTACACAGCATTCAATACTCCTGATGACCAGACAGCATTAAAAACATTTTTCACTGACAGCCTTGGAAATCTTTTGCTTACAGACAGTGAACAATCATCCTTATCCTCACAAACAGATGCGGATATAATCACTATATCCGATAAGCAAAAATTTCTTTCTCACACCGACAACGCTGATATTAGCGGCAATATTAAAAAAGACATTTTTAATTTCTCGTATAATCAAAATTACTATGTCAAAGTGTACTCGGAAAATAATAATACATATACATTGAAATCTGAATTCTGTTTTTCATTCAATGATTTTACGTCAAAATATCTTGTCTTTAATATAACTCCGCCAAGCACAGAGAAAACCAATTATACAAAAGCATTACTGCCTATTAACGTAGGCAGTAATGTTGATTACAATAAAATAAATTATTGTAATGTACGTCTTTACAGAATAGGTATTAACTTGCCTTTATGCACATTTAACTTTTCTGAAAACACGCCCGCAGACTTCAAAAATCAAATCGATAAAATGAACCTTTATTTAAACGACGGAAATATTTATTATGCCATTTTTCAATTGTATAATTATGAAAGCAAAGAATTGTTAACTCCTGTTCTCCACAGGTTCCGCATAAACAATTCTAAGATTTATTTTGAAAACGACACAATAACTTTTAATGATTCTTTTAATGCTGATACCAAACTTTTAACCTTACCTTCCTACAAAAATACTATAACTAATGTTTCATTACTTCCTGAAGACACAACTTGCTTAAACACAGTTTTTTGTTCGTACAACAGTTATGGTGATATAAAGAAAACCGTACTCACTTCTCTTTCATCACAATTAATGCAACAGGAACTTTTAAAGTCATCCACACCCTGTATTGTCTATACAAATAATTCTGAATTTGGTATAAACTCAGATAACTAACGGCAATCTTACAAACATCCACTTCCATGACATCTATATAAAAATATTCAGCTTTGCTAACATAATCAATTCTTAATTATTTTTTGTACTAAATATAATAAATTGTTATAAATAATTAAGAAATATTTACTTTTATCTGTGTCAATTTCATTATATAATATAGGTATGGTAAACTATAATTATTTAAACGAATGGAGATATTATGAAATTATTAAGCGTTACAATTCCAAGTTATAATTCACATGAATATATGGAAAAGGCAATAAAATCAGCTCTTGTAGGTGGAGATGACATTGAAATCCTTGTTGTCGATGATGGTTCATCCGATAACACATTAGAAATTGCACTCAAATACGAAAAGGCATATCCGGGTATAGTACGTGCAATTCATAAAGAAAACGGCGGACACGGCTCTGCCGTAAATACAGGTCTTGCCAATGCAACAGGTCTTTATTTTAAAGTTCTCGACAGTGATGATTGGTTTGATAAAACAAGCCTGCTCAAAGTCTTGGATTTTTTGCGTGAGACTGTAACTGACACAAAGCCTCTCGACATGTTAATATGCAACTATGTCTACGAAAAGCCGAGTGCTCATAAACATAAAGCAATAAATTATCACAGTGCTATTCCATGCAACAAATTTATCAGCTGGAAAGATGTAAAGCATTTTAAAATGAGTCAGAATTTACTTATGCACTCAATCATTTATAAAACCAAATTATTAAAAGAATGCAACCTTAAATTACCTGAACACACATTTTATGTAGATAATTTATATGCTTATATACCGTTACCATATGTAAAAAATATGTTCTATCTTGATGTAGACCTTTACAGGTATTTTATTGGTCGAGAAGACCAGTCTGTAAACGAAGCTATCATGATTAAGCGTATTGACCAGCAGCTCAAAGTTACCAAGTTGATGATTGATGCACATGATTTGTCTTCAATCAAAAACAAAAAATTACAGGCATACCTTACAAAATATCTTGCTATGATGATGATTGTAAGTTCTGCACTTTTAGTCAAAGAGGGAACACCTGAAAGTCTTGAAAAAAGAAAAGACCTTTGGGCATACCTCAAAAGTAAAAATAAGAGATTGTACCGGATTATATCAAATAGAAAGTTTGGACGTCCATTACAATTGAAAAGTAAAGTCGGCAGACAGGTTATCATTCTTGGCTATCGTTTTTGCAATAAGATTTACGGTTTTAACTAATACAGAAATCTAAAAGGGGGGTTTTTATGGAAGTACCAATTTACTATAATGAGGAAGAAGAATGGCAGCGTGCACTCCTTTTATACGATGCCGTACTCAAAGAAATTTGCACGAAAATCGAAATATTAAATAATGAATTTAAACTTGCTCATCAATACAATCCTATAGAACATATCTCTTCAAGAATAAAATCAGCTGACAGTATTGCCAGAAAAATGCGAATTAACAACAGAGAACTTACTGTAGAAAATATAATCAGATATGTAAATGATGTTGCTGGCGTTCGTATTATATGTACATTTACATCTGACATTTATCGCATAGCCGATGCTATAGCCAAACAAAGTGATGTTACTGTTCTTCGTGTAAAAGATTATATTGCCAATCCAAAGCCAAACGGATACACAAGTTATCATATGATAGTGTCTATTCCTATCTTTCTTTCAAATGATAAAATAGACACAAAAGTTGAAATTCAAATCCGAACTATTGCAATGGATTTTTGGGCTAGCCTTGAGCACAAAATTTATTATAAATTTGACGGCAAAGCACCTGATGGAATTCGTGAAGAATTAAAAGAATGTGCAAATATAATCTCATTCCTTGACCAAAAAATGTTCTCAATCAATGAGGATGTAAAGCACTATCATGATGACTTTAATGGCGGTTCATTTGTCACAAACGACCTGCCTGCGCACATAACAAAAGAAAATTCAGATACCATTCCACCTGAATTAAAATCATTATATGGAAGTGTTGTCTCAGATTAAAATATTCAAAAAAGAGTACACATTTGTTTTATCACTGTGTACTCTTTTTTATTACATCATTATTTTTATTTTCTATTTCTATTCCATGTTTCCGAAATTTTTAAGTCCTGTGTTTGATTTTGCCTCATCCAATGCCTGCTGTTCTTCTTCTGACAATATTACAAATGCCTCGCCGTTTACAACTTCTTTTGCATATGTAAAACAGCCTTCTCTTGAACTATGCATTGAATTTATTATAAATCCGTTATTTTCATCTGTGAGCAATACAAGAACAAAACTTAATTTTCCGCCAATCTCTTTAAACGCATCATACTTAACTAAACCAATTTTTTGATAGCAGGTAACAAGTCTTGTAGAAACATCATCTACTCTTTTATTTAATTCAGCTACCTCTGTTTCAAGTATATCGACTGATGAAAATTTATCAAGGATTGCTTTTTCAAGATTTTTCCCATTCTCTCCTGCCATGAATTGTTTATATTTTTTTCTTGTACTACTGTTTTTTGCCATTGTAATTATAAGCAAAAGAAAAAGTAACAATATAACCCCTGCCATACCAATAACTACATAGCCAATATCAATTCCAAACTCATTAAATAAATCCATTTTAATTAACCTCGCTCTCATTCTTAATACCGTTTATCAACTCAAGTATTCTTTCAAATTCACTCTGCGAATAGTATTCTATTTCTATTCTTCCTTTATCTCTAGATTTTCTGTTAATATTAACCTTTGTTCCAAAAGTCATTTTTAAATCCTCTTCATATCGTTTATATATTATTTCTTCTTGAGGACTAATCTGCTTTTTGTTTTCTTTTTTCTTTTTGTTTCCGTTTAATATACCCTTAACAAGCTTTTCTGTTTCTCTCACGCTCAATTTTTCGTCAAATATTTTTTGAGCGATTTCATACTGCAAATCACCATCTTCTATAGGAATAAGCGTTCTTGCATGTCCACTTTTTAATTTTTCCTCAATCACCATCTGTCTTACTCTCTCATCCAACTTTAAAAGTCTGAGAGAATTTGTGATAGCAACTCTGCTTTTAGACACTTTTTCCGCAACTTCATCCTGTTTTAAACTATATTCTTTTATAAGCTGCTCATACGCTTCTGCTTCTTCAATAGGATTTAAGTCCTCTCTCTGAATATTTTCAATAAGAGCGATTTCCATAATCTCCTGATTGCTATAATTTTTTACTACAACAGGAATTTTCTTTAAACCGGCAATTTTAGCCGCTCTCCATCTTCTCTCACCTGCAATTATTGTATACAAATTTTTTTCTGATTTTTGCACTACAAGAGGCTGGATTATTCCCTTTTGTTTAATCGACTCAGCAAGTTCGTGTATTGCATCTTCATCAAAACTCTTTCGTGGCTGATTTTTATTTGGCTCAATTCTATTTATATCTATTGTGTCAACCTCTTTTATAACTTCTTTTATAACTTCTTTTGTTCTTATATTTTCTTTTTCAGACTTAGTTTTTTCTTTCGCCTGAGGTATAAGAACATCAATACCTTTTCCAAGTCCTTTTTTTGCCATAACTTGTTTCCTTTCATATCATGCTTAATCTTTAATTTAATTCATCAAATTATCTTTCAATAACTTCATCAGCCAAAGCCCTATATGCATCTGCTCCTGCTGACCTTGGAGAATACATGTTAATTGGCTGACCATAACTCGGTGCTTCTGCCAATCTAACATTTCTCGGAATTATAGATTTATAAATATTTTTATCTATATTTTCTTTTACATTCTCCACAACCTGTAATGATAAGCAAGTTCTGGCATCATACATTGTAAATACAACACCCTCTATTTCCAAATTATTGTTTAGTCTTTCCTTTACAAGCTGAATTGTATACATAAGTTCACTGAGACCTTCCAATGCATAATATTCACATTGTATCGGTACTATAACAGAATCAGCCGTAGTCATTGCATTCACTGTCAATGTATTTAACGAAGGCGGACAATCGATTATAATAAAATCATAATCATCTCGTATTCTATCAACCTCTTTTTTTAAGATATACTCCCTTTCATCCTTTCCTATAAGTTCAATTTCTGCGCCGGACAATCCTCTTTCAGAAGGAATGACAACCAAATTTTCAACGATAGATTTAGTTATCGTTTCTTCTATTTTCGCCTCACCCAAAAGCAGCTCATAACTTGTATTTTCCACTTCATTTTTGTCAATTCCTAACCCACTTGTAGTATTTCCCTGAGGGTCCATATCAATTGTAAGCACCTTTTTGCCTTTTTCAGCCAGACATGCTGAAAGATTTATTGCGGTTGTTGTTTTTCCTACCCCACCTTTTTGGTTTGATATTGCAATTATTCTCCCCATTTTTCCACCTCATTTCTCTTAAAATATATTATATTAATATTACTTAATATTTACATATATCGTAAACATCCATTCAAAATGTTTCACGTGAAACATTTTATTAGATATAAACTGCTTTTGCATTTAGAACACACTATTTTCATGTGACAATGACTATTTTATCATATCTTATACTCTTTTGCATTTATAATACACATATTGAAAGTAATTTTTTCATTTATAAATTTTTCTGTTATCTTATTACTATTTTTTTGGGATATTTCTTGGCTACTTTTCTCGCCCATCTTTTATTTGATTTTATATGTTTAAATCCTTTTTACATTTAAATCTTTTTATCTATTAAATCTTTTATCCATATATCTTTTATGTATAAATTTTTGTCACTTTAGTATCCAATAAATATTTATCTTTTAATTCCTTAAGTTCTTTCATATGCTCTGTTTTTAAATGATTTTGCTGTTTTTCTTCAAATTCCCATTCTTCAACAAGCAATAAATCATCTGCTTCTTTTGCATCATAAAAATATTTGTATGATATAAATCCATCTTCACATTTAATTTTATCAATTATGTGCAAATCAAATACATCATTTACAAACTTTTCTCTTAGCCCATGCTTAGCCTTATACTTTACAATAAGCATTATTTTTTTCATTTGTTTATCTACTTCTTTCTACCTTTTATTATTTGTTATTAAAACATTTAACAAATAAAATATTTAACAAAAAAATGGTATAATGTTTCACGTGAAACATTATACCATTTTTAATAATATTCTTCTACAGCCAACTTGAAATATTCATATATTTTTAAGATGAATATTGTTTGTTCTTTTGTGTAGTATAAGTAAGTAGTGAACAAAATAAAACAACATATATTGCCTTTTTTTACTAAATCACAAATTACAGTGGATTTTTTTTAGGTTTACCGCCTTGTCTCGGATACTTTTTATTCAATTCTTTTTTCTTCTCAAATATAACAAAACTTCTATTTATATCTGTATTAGGCAAACTAAATTTAATCACATCTTTATTCTTACAAAACAATTGCTTTTGTGCATTATCTGCTGCCACAAGTTCTTCTTTTATATCTCCCGATTTATAAGAAACAAAAACGCCGCCAACTTTAACAAAAGGAATACAATATTCAAGTAATGTTGACATATTAGCGACCGCTCTCGAAACACAAACATCAAACTTTTCTCTATATTGTACATCTCTGCCAAGTTCTTCCGCTCTCGCATGAATTGCAGATACATTTTTCAATTCGCACATTTTTGTTACTTCATTCAAAAAATTTATCCTTTTATTAAGAGAGTCCATCAATACAAATTCTGCATTGTCAAGCACAATCGCAAGAGGTATTCCCGGAAATCCTGCCCCTGTACCAACATCTATAATTTTTTTCTCTTTAAAATCCATCTTTGGTATTAAAGCAATACTGTCTACAAAATGTTTATATACTACTTCTCTCTCATCAGTGATTGCTGTTAAATTCATAACTTTATTTTTTTCTATCAAATATTCATAATATTTTTCAAATTTATCAAGCTGTTCATCTGTCAATTCAACTTGTGCGGCTGAGGCTCCTTCTTTTAAAAGTTCTTTCAACATATCACTCATATTTACATTTTTCCTCTCATATTTTTATGTATAAATATATTTTCATATCTTAGTACAAAAATCTACGGAAATTTAAAAATATTAAAATCAATTTTTAATTACTTGCCAAGATATATAAGCAATACTGAAATATCTGCCGGTGAAACTCCCGAAATTCTTGAAGCCTGTCCGACTGATGCCGGTCTTAATTCTTTCAATTTCTGTACAGCTTCCTTTCTCAAACTATAAACATCATCATAGTCAATATCATCCGGAATTTTTTTGTTTTCCAATTTTTTGTACTGCTCTACCTGTCTCAACTGTCTTTTTATATATCCCTCATATTTAAGTTCAATATTTACCTGTTCTTTGACATCCTCAGGCAGCTCTTGTCTATCCTTATCGATTTTTCCAATTATCTCGTATGACAACTCAGGTCTTTTTAACAATTCCGCTAAAGTTGTTCCTGACTGTAATGCAGTACTTTCATATCTAGCCAGCAATTCCTGTACTTCCGCTCTTGCCCCAACAGTTGTCTTTTTCATTCGTTCTACTTCTGCATCAATCATCTTCTCTTTATCAAGCAGTTTTTTATAACGTTCATTGTCAATAAGTCCAATGTCATAACCGATTTTTGTAAGACGTAAATCTGCATTATCCTGTCTCAAAAGCAACCTGTACTCGGCTCTTGATGTCATCATTCTGTAAGGTTCATTGGTTCCCTTTGTAACAAGGTCATCAATAAGAACTCCTATATATGCCTGTGAACGGTCTAAAACAAGAGCATCTTTTCCCAAAAACTTCATAGCCGCATTTATTCCGGCAACAATTCCCTGCGCAGCCGCCTCTTCATATCCCGAACTTCCGTTCGCCTGTCCTGCACTGAAAAATCCCGATATATTTTTAAATTCCAGAGAAGATTTCAACTGAGTAGGATTTATACAATCGTACTCAATTGCATATGCGTTTCTTACAATAGCTGCATGCTCAAGTCCCGGTACTGTATGATACATTCTATATTGAACATCCTCAGGCAGAGAACTTGACATTCCACCTATATACATTTCATTTGTATATAATCCTTCCGGCTCCAAAAATACCTGATGTCTTTTTTTATCTGCAAATCTTACTACTTTATCTTCTATGGAAGGACAATATCTTGGACCTGTCCCCTTTATATTTCCAGAGTATATCGGTGACCTGTCAATATTATCCCTGATAATTTTATGAGTTTCTTCATTAGTGTATGTAAGCCAGCATGATATCTGCTCTCTCTCCAACTCTTCAGGCGTATTTGTAAACGAAAACGGAACAATTTTTTCGTCACCTTTCTGCTCCTCCATCTTTGAAAAATCAATCGTCCTTTTATCGACTCTTGCCGGAGTACCCGTTTTAAATCGTCTAAGCTCTATTCCAAGGTCTAAAAGTGATTGACTCAAAGAATTAGCTGCACTAAGCCCGTTAGGACCTGTATACTGGCTTACATCGCCATATATGCATCTCGCCTTTAAATATGTTCCCGTACACATAATTACAACGCTGCATGGGTAAATTGCGTCAGACGTTGTTCTTACTCCTGTCACTTTTCCGTCCTCAACAATCACTTCTGCCACTTCGCCCTGTTTTATTGTAAGGTTATCCGTATTTTCAAGTACATTCCTCATTGAATTGCTGTAATTTTTTTTATCAGCTTGCGCCCTAAGTGAATGAACAGCCGGGCCTTTAGACATATTTAACATCTTTGTCTGAATAAATGTCCTGTCAATATTTTTTCCCATCTCTCCGCCAAGAGCATCTATTTCTCTTACAAGATGTCCCTTTGAACTTCCTCCGACATTAGGATTACACGGCATCATAGCTATGCTATCCACACTCACCGTAAATATAAGCGTTTTTAATCCAAGCCTTGCTGTTGCTAAAGCAGCTTCACATCCCGCATGTCCAGCACCTATTACAACCGCATCATAACTTTCATAAGTATATGACATCTTCTCAACCTCCATCATGTTTTATTCTTTACATTATCTTCGCACTCTTACAAGCAGACTTCTACTCATGCCATTATCCACTATTTTCCCATACAAAATTCTTTAAATATCTTATTAACTAAATCTTCAGACGCTGTCTCCCCATTTATAAGCCCGAGTTCCTTATAGGCATCCATCATATCAATAGTATAAAAATCCTCCGGCATATCATCATCTATCGCCTGCAATACGGCATTTATGCTTTCTATTGCAGAAATAACAGCCTCTTTATGTCTTATTCCCGTCAGATAAACCTGATTATTAAATGAAATATTTCCGTCAAGGAATGAGTTATTTACATAGTTTTCAAGTTCTTTCATTCCCTGCTTTGTTTCATTTGAAAATGTTATGCATTCCCAATTTAATTTCTTTTGAATATCTTCAACCGTTATTACAGGATTTAAATCAGATTTATTCATCAATATTACACCTTTTTTCTGTTGTAATATATCAATAATCTGGAAATCAGCATCATCAAGTCTCTCGCTTGAATCTACTACATAAATTATAAAATCACACTTATCTGCATATTCAATTGCCTTGTTTACACCTATATTTTCAACTATATCATTTGTTTCATGTATACCGGCAGTGTCAACAAGATTTAATATCACATCTCCAAGTTTTACTCTCTCTTCAAGAATATCCCTTGTAGTTCCTGCAACATTTGTTACTATCGCTCTATCCTCATCAAGCAGAAGATTCATCAGTGATGATTTACCTGCATTCGGTTTTCCGACAATAACCGTATTTATACCTTCAGATTTCATTCTGCCATCATCAAAATGTTCAATAAGTTCATTTAGTTTTTCCCTGTCATTTTGAAGTCTATCTTTTAATTCAAATCTGAACTCCCCAAGTTCATAATGTTCTGGGTCATCAAGTGCAGCTTCAATATATCCAGTATCATGAAGTATATCCTGTCTTATATTTTCAATATATTTTGAAAGATTTCCCTCAAGCTGGCTTAAAGCACTATCCAATGCATAATTATTTTCAGAAGATATAAGTTTCATAACGGCTTCTGCCTGTGCAAGGTCTATTCTTCCATTCAAAAAAGCTCTTTTCGTAAACTCTCCCGGCTCCGCCAAGACAGCTCCGTTTTTTAATACTGTTTCCAAAATTTTTTTGACAATAAACGGGCCTCCGTGAGAATCTATTTCAACAACATCTTCTCTGGTATAACTGTTAGGTTTTTTCATGAGTAAAACCATAACTTCATCAATCACTTTTCCGTTATCAACTATAAAACCATAATGTATTGTATGTGATTCTTTTTTCCAAAAATATTTATCATCGTATTGAATGCCGTCTTTTTCACATTCTGAAGTCAAATCAATCTGGCTTCTTTTTCTAAATATTTTTCCGGCTACAGTAAGAGCATCATCACCACTTATTCTTATTACGCCTATTCCGCCGCCCATTCCACTTGCTATACTCGCAATAGTTTTTGTATACATCAAATCCTCCAATATACCAGAACACGCCTGTTTTATACCAGAAAAGGGACTGACAAAACCAGCCCCTTTCCTTTTATTCGCTATCTGTTACTTTTTCTTCATCAACAGAAACCGTCTCTGCATTCTGATTGTCTCTGTTGTAATTCTTTCTGTATGAATTATTGTATTTCTTATAACCACCGTTGTTTCGATATCTTGATTTATTACCATAACCATACTTTTTCTTCTTTTCGTAATCTTTCTCAAAACCAGGCTTCAAAGAAATAACAACTTTTCTGTATGGCTCTTCACCCTCACTGTGAGTCTCAACATATTTATCATTCTGAAGTGTAGAGTGAATAACACGTCTCTCATAAGGATTCATAGGCTCAAGAATAACACTCTTGTGAATTCTTTTAACCTTATGTGCAAGATTTCTCGCAAGATTTTCTAATGTTTCTTTTCGTCTCTCACGATAATTCTCTGTATCTATTTTAACCTTCACATAATCCTCTGTTTTTTTATTTATAACAAGACTTACGAGATATTGAAGTGAATCAAGAGTTACACCTCTCTTACCGATGAGCATTCCCATTTCATCACCTGAAAGCTCTATATTCATCTGCTTCTCAACATCATTGTACTCAATTTCGATATCAACATTCATTTCCATCGCTTTAAATACATCACTTAAAAACTCAACCGCATTTTCCTGTATGTCATCTTTTTTTCTGACACGTATTACAGCCTGTTTACTAAATAATCCAAGTATACCTGAACTTCCTTCTTCAACAACTTCATACTCAATCTTATCACTTGTTGTCTGTAAATCAACTAACGCATTTGTTATAGCATCATCGACAGTCTTTGCTGAAAACTCTCTCCAATCTGACATATTCTCCTCCGTTTCCATAACGGCAAATGCAAATTCAGCTATTATTTTTTACCCGTATTATTATCATCACGAGCCAGCATATTTGCATATGCAGCTATACTACCTTTTTTATAATTTTTATTTCCGCCATTGTTAGGTGATTCTTTTGTGCTGACCACCTTTGCATTTTTATTTATTCCGCTGTTCTTATTTGTTTTCTGAGTTTTTGTATTATTTATTGAGCTTGTCCTCTGTTTTGCAATATCCTGCATTGTAGAATTAGGATCAATGCCCATTTTTTCCATACGCTTTTTGTTTTTCTCAGCATTCTTTGCCATCTCCGCATCCATGTCAATTTTGGAGAAATAAACATTTATTCCAATTCCCTGGAATATACGGAAAACATTACCTGCAACCCAGTATATACCAACACCTATAGGGAACATAAAACACATCAAACCTGTAATAAACGGCATAACATTATTCATTGTCTTCATAGACTGCGCAGTCGGATTGTCTGATGCATCCTGCTGCTGTGTTCCTGCCATACTAATCTTTGTACTAAGCATCTGTGTGATAACAGATAATATTGGTATAATAATACTAACACTCTTTATTCCCGGTGTATCTGCTATATTCAATCCTAAAAATGTGTTGATATGCTTAGATTTATCTGCCACTTCCATAATAGCTGTTTTTAAATCCGGACACTTTGCTGCAAGCTGCGTCCACGCACTTGTATTAAACTGACCTAAAACATCTACAAAATAGCTTATATTATCGCTCTTTTTTGCTGCTGACACGGCATTTGTGACAACATAGGTGCTGGATGAAACCATCTTTGAAAGCTGTTCAACACTTATTCCTGCACTTTTAACCTGCTCTGCAATTCCACTATAAATATCATAAACCTGTGGAACATAAGCTGGAATATTGTAAATCACACGATACAATGCCAATAATATAGGAAATGTAATCAACATAGGTAGACATCCGCTTGCCGGACTAACTCCATATTTCTGATACACTGCCTGTGTTTCTAAAGACATCTTTTGCTGTGATGCCTGATCTTTCTTATTTTTATATTTCTTCTGAATCGCCTGAATTTCAGGATTCATTATCATCGACATTTTAGAAAATTTCTGCTGTTTGATTTGCATAGGCATCATCAAGCCATTTACTAAAAATGTAAATAAAATCATACAAATTCCCGTATTTTCAATACCGAAATTCGCCAATAAAGCATACAACGCCTGTAAAATATAACCCAAAACTCTCGCAATAGGTCCCAAAATAGCACCCTGGTAAGTTGTTAAAATTACATTCATAAACTATAAGTCCTCCTGTGCCAAGTCAAAGGGAAATCAAGGAACCGGATCGTACCCTCCCTTCGCAAAAGGATGACACCTCAAAATTCTTTTTACAGCCAAAAAACTCCCTTTAAAAAAACCATACTTTTCAAGCGCTTCTATAGCGTATTTAGAACAAGTAGGTGTATATATACACGCCGGTCTTCCTTTCAAGGGAGATATATATTTACGATATATTTTTATAACAAATATAAGTATCGATTTCATAACTAATTATCTCTTAAAATCCCATGCATCTTACCTAAATGCAAGAATGCACCGGAAATATCACTATACTTTTTACCTTTAGCTGTATTCCTAGCAATTATAACAATGTCATAACCCCTGGCAAACTTTTCTTCATTTAACCTGATACTCTCTCTTATCAATCTGGTAACCCTATGCCTGACAACACTATTTCCAACTTTTTTACTGACTGTTATTCCATATCTGTTTTCACTGCTGCCATTCTTCAATAAATACATAACTAAGTATCTGTTGGCATAGGATTTCCCATGATGATATACATTTAAAAATTCAAAATTCTTCGAAATAGATATAAACACAACTTTTCCCTCTACAAAGGCAAATCTTTATAATAGAAGAAAAGGTCACATAAATGCGACCTATGCGGATAACTTATGTCTTCCTTTTGCTCTTCTGCTTGCTAATACTTTTCTTCCATTAGCTGTCTGCATTCTTTTTCTAAAACCATGAACCTTTGATCTTGATCTTTTCTTTGGCTGAAATGTCATCTTCATTACAAAACACCTCCTTTAATTTCTACTTCTACGCATATAATCACGCATATCACATATTATATTAGCAAAAGTCAATTTCGTCAAGTAAAAATCTTGATTTTAGTGGATTTTAATTGTTTTTTATGAATTGATAACAATTGATAATGTAATATGATTTTCAACATCATTATTAACATACTTTAACAGTTTTTCAACATTATTATGCACAAGTGGAAACTGTTAATCTCAAAAATTGTAGATATGTTTATGTAAATTAACACATATATAATAGGAAGAAACTTTTTCAGTTCAACAATTATGATATAAATTTCCACATAAAAAATCAACATCATTAACATTAGCGTTTATATATCATGAAGTACTGTAAACACTATATGTCTGATTGTTAACAAAATATATGTTTGCCCTGAAGTTATGAACAAATTGTGCACAAAATGTTGATAACTTCGACTTTTTACTATGTACTTTCAACAGTTATCAACAAAGTTATTAACATTATCCACTTTTTTGTTGATTTTAGGCATTTTTCCATGTTTATTAACAACTAACAAGTTATGCACAATTTTTGTTCATATAGTGTGGATAACTGTTAACAACCTTAATTTTTCAGTTTTATCTTTATTATTAACATTATAAACAACTTATACACAGCTTTTATTAACATATCCTCACTTTTGTTGATAAAAACTTGTATTTTAACTGTTTTTGAGATAAAATGAGTATGTATGATGTGTTAATAGCGCCTATTTTTCTTTGTTTTATTTATTAGGTTATGCACATTTGTGAAATTTTAAAGAAATGAGGTACAAAATCTTGGAAAATGAGCTTTATGAAAGATGGGATGACATTCTTGAGCGTATGAAAATTGATTTTGACATTTCAGATGTATCTTTTCGTACTTTTATCAAGAAATTAAGTTTATACGGAGTTGAAAATAACCTTATTACAGTTCTTATAGATGATACAAGCATCGGAAGTAACAGCAAACAATTTATTGAGCAAAAATACAATACTTTTCTTTCTGTTGCCATCGAAGAGGTAACCAATATTCATTATGACCTTACCTACATTTCTTTAACTGAACTTGACGCTAAAAGCTCAAACAATGTTCCTGAAAAAGAAGAAAAGAAGGTCAGATTAAACCCTTCTATAAACCCTAACTATACATTTGATACATTTATTGTCGGAGACAATAATGATTATGCCCATGCTGCATCTTTAAAGGTTGCAGAAGAACCCGGTGACACTTACAATCCTCTTTTTATATATGGAGGTGCAGGTCTTGGAAAGACGCATCTGATGCATGCAATTGCAAACTACATTTTGGAGCATGATAAATCTAAAAAAGTCGTTTATGTTACAAGTGAGACTTTTACCAATGAAATCGTAGACGCAGTCCGTGACAGCAAAAATGAACATTCTACTGCCCGTCAGGACTTCAGAAATAAATATAGAACAGTGGATGTCCTTCTTATAGATGATATTCAGTTTATTGAAGGTAAGGAAGCAACGCAGCTTGAATTTTTCCATACATTTAACCACCTGCATCAGCAGGGCAAACAGATTATTATCTCCAGCGATAAACATCCGTCTACCATGACAACACTTGAGGAACGTCTCCGCTCACGCTTTGAGATGGGACTTACTGTAGACATCAAGGCGCCAACCTACGAAACACGAATGGCCATCTTGCGCAAGAAAGTTATAGAAGAAAACATTGCCATAGATGATTCTATACTTGATTATATTGCTTCTAATATTGTTTCTAATATAAGAGAGTTACAGGGAGCAATAAATAAAGTTATATCATTTTCAAATTTATGCGGCAAAGAGGTAACAATGGAGCTTGCTAAAGAAGCCCTGTCAGACATGATAAATCCTAATATGAAGCGGCAGATTACTATAGATTACATTTCAGAGACTGTTGCCGACCACTTTGGAATTACGGTAAAAGACCTCATGTCTACAAAACGTAACTCCAATATTGCCTTTCCACGTCATATATGTATGTATTTATGCCGTCAACTTACCAGCAGTCCGCTTGCTGAGATAGGCAATAAACTTGGAAACAGACATCACTCAACCATATTACATGGTATTGAGATAATAGAAAAAAAATTAAATGACCCTGATAATAATGAGGAGCTTATTAAAACTTTGGATGTTCTTAATAAGAAGATAGACCCTCAATAACTATTTTTAATGAATTAAAGTTTATATACATGAAATCAGTGGCACTATTGTTAAAATAGAATTGACATATCGACATTTTCTGTTGATACAGTTCAACAATTTTGCTGTTTTTAATTTTTGGTTTGTGGATAAAACATGAGTTTTCAACATTAATTCATATTTTGTTAAGATAGTTATCCATATCAACAAATTCAGTGTTCACAGTGGCTGGAGGTACTTTTCAACTTATCAACACCCCCTACTACTGCTACTGCTGAAATCCTTAATATTATTTTATATTTTTTTCGCCAATAACACTTTGAAGGGAGTTATACACAATGAACATCATTTGTGATAAGAATAAGTTACTTGAAGGTATTAATATTGTATTAAAAGCTATTCCCGGTAAATCAACAATGGCTATATTAGAATGTCTTGTTATTGAAGCTGATAATAATACTATAAAATTAATTGCCAATGATCTTGAAATCGGTATTGAGACTGTTATTGAAGGTGAGATTGTTGAAGAAGGCTGTGTTGCCATAAGTGCAAAGGTATTTTCCGATATTATCCGTAAGTTACCTTCAGAACAGGTAGAAATTAATGTTGATGAAGCTTATCAGCTTAATATTAAATGTGGAAAAGCAAAATTTAACATTTCTGCAAAACCTACAGATGAATTTCCATATTTACCACAGATTGTCAAAGATAAATATGTTGAAATATCTCAATTTACACTTAAAGATATTATCAGACAGACGGTATTCAGCATTTCTGACAATGAAAATGCTAAGGTTATGACGGGTGAATTATTTGAAATTAATAATTCAACACTCAAAGTCGTTTCACTCGATGGACATAGAATATCTATAAGAAAAGTTGAACTTAAAAATAACTACGATAATATCAGCGTTATAATTCCGGGCAAAACACTGATTGAAATAAATAAAATTCTTAATGGTGGAATTGATGATGAAGTTAAGATTTACTTTACTGAAAAGCATATTCTTTTTGAATTTGATAATACAATTGTTTTATCAAGACTTATAGAAGGAGAATACTATAAAATTGATAAAATGTTATCAAGTGATTACGAAACAAAGATTACAGTAAATAAAAAAGACATGCTTGACAGTATTGACAGAACTACACTTTTGGTAAAAGAGTCTGAAAAGAAACCTGTTATTATTGATATTAAAGACAATAGTATTGGATTTGCCATGAATTCATCAATTGGTTCCATGTATGAGGAAATGGATGCCGTTAGGGAAGGTAAGGATATACTTATAGGGTTTAATCCACGTTTTCTTATGGATGCGTTGAGGGTTATTGATGATGAAGAGATTACTCTTTACATGATAAATCCTAAGGCTCCTTGTTTTATAAGGGATAAGGATGAAAGTTATATTTATCTGATTTTACCGGTTAATTTTAATTAAAATGATTGGAGGTTGTGATGGAAGCAATACAGATTAGTGATGAATTTATAAAACTTGGCCAGGCACTCAAACTTGCAAATCTTGTTTCTTCAGGAGTTGAAGCTAAAGTGGTAGTGCAGAACGGTGAAGTTAAGGTTAATGGTGAAGTTGATACCAGAAGAGGAAGAAAACTTTATCCTCAGGATGTATTTGAGTACGATGGAAAGCAAGTGACTGTTATTGGAGAGTAAAGTGAGGGCATTATGAAAATTGATTCTATAGAGGTTGGAAATTTTAGAAATTATAATTCTGCCAGACTTGATTTTCATGAGCATACGAATATTCTCTATGGTGATAATGCTCAGGGAAAGACAAATATCTTAGAATCCATTTTTGTTGCAGGAACTACGAAATCACATAAGGGAAGCAATGACAGGGAACTTATAAAGATAGGCTGTGATGAAGCCCATATACGAATGTTTATCAATAAACGTGGAATATCTCATCGAATAGATATGCATCTGAGAAAGAACAAGGCAAAGGGCATTGCAATTGACGGAATACCTATAAGGCGTTCAAGTGAATTGCTTGGCATGGTAAATATTATTTTCTTTTCTCCGGAGGATTTAAGAATTATAAAAAACGGTCCATCTGAGAGAAGAAGATTTGTCAATTTAGAGTTATCACAGCTTGACAATGTCTATCTTTATGATTTGGGCGAGTACAATAAAGTACTTCAGCAGAGAAATAAGCTTTTAAAGCAGATAGCGTATAAGCCGTCACTTATAGATACACTTGATATATGGGATGAACAGCTTGTTCTATACGGTACAAAAATAATTAAAAGTCGTACCAAATTTTTAGAAATGCTTTCAGAAATTGTAACTGAAAATAACATTAAGCTGACCGGCGGAAGAGAACATGTTAAAGTTTTTTATGAACCTGATATTTTGGTTGATGACTTTTCAAGAAAATTAAAAGAGAACCGAGAAAAGGATATGCATTTTTGTAATACGGGTGTCGGGCCGCACAGAGATGACATTTGTTTTATCAATGATGATATAGATATACGCAGGTATGGTTCACAGGGGCAGCAGAGAACATGTGCTCTTTCATTAAAACTTGCAGAGATAGAACTTGTAAAAAAAATAATAGGTGATACACCGGTATTATTGCTTGACGATGTATTATCGGAACTTGACAGAAACAGACAGAATTTTTTGCTTGAAAGTATAAGCGATATACAGACAATAGTAACCTGTACCGGACTTGAAGAATTCATTGATAAAAGTCTTGCTTTAGACAGAATTTTCAAGGTAACAAATGGTACAGTACAGATAGAAAAGTAAAGTGGAGAGTATATAAAGACAATGCAGTTAGCAGGAAATGGAGGAAGAGATGGGAACAGAAGTGAATGGTGAATACGGTGCAGACCAGATTCAGATATTAGAGGGACTTGAGGCTGTGCGTAAAAGACCGGGTATGTACATTGGAAGTACATCTGTAAGAGGACTTCATCACCTGGTTTACGAGATAGTAGACAACTCAGTTGATGAGGCACTGGCAGGATATTGTACTGAGATTGAGGTATCAATCAATGAGGACAATTCCATCTGTGTAAAGGACAACGGTCGAGGAATACCTGTGGGAATAAATAAAAAAGCAGGTTTACCGGCAGTAGAAGTTGTATTTACAATCCTTCATGCCGGAGGAAAGTTTGGCGGAGGCGGATATAAAGTATCCGGAGGACTTCACGGTGTAGGTGCATCTGTTGTAAATGCTTTGTCAGAGTGGCTTGAAGTTACAATAAACAAAGACGGAAAGATGTACAGACAAAGATATGAGCGTGGAAAAGTTATGTATCCTCTAAAAGTTGTAGGTGATACAAACAAAAGAGGAACGCAGGTTGTATTTTTACCTGACAAAGAAATTTTTGAGGAAACAGTTTTTGACTTTGACACACTCAGACAGAGACTTCGTGAGATGGCATTTTTGACAAAGGGAATAAAGATAACACTTATAGATAAAAGACTTGAAGAGCCAAAAATAAGAGCATTTCACTATGAAGGCGGTATTAAGGAGTATGTCGACTATTTAAATAAAAGCCAGACTCCGCTTTATGATGATGTAATTTACTGTGAGGGTACTAAGAATAATATTTATGTTGAGGTTGCAATGCAGCACAATGATTCTTATACAGAGAGTACATACAGTTTTGTAAATAATATTACAACTCCTGAGGGTGGAACACATCTTACAGGTTTTAGAAATGCACTTACAAAGTGTTTTAATGATTATGCAAGGTCAAATAAACTGCTTAAAGACAGTGAGCCTAATCTTGCCGGTGAGGATATAAGAGAGGGGCTTGCTGCTATAGTAAGCATTAAAATTTCTGAACCTCAGTTTGAAGGTCAGACTAAACAAAAACTTGGTAACAGTGAGGCGAGAGGTGCTGTTGAGAGTGTAATGACCGAACAGCTCACATATTTCCTTGAACAAAATCCGCAGGTTGCGAAAATTATTTGTGACAAGGCTATTCTTGCGCAGAGAGCAAGAGATGCTGCGAGAAAAGCAAGAGATTTGACAAGAAGAAAGACAGCACTTGAAAGTACAAGTCTTCCGGGAAAACTTGCAGACTGCAGCGACAAAGACCCAAAGAATTGTGAGATTTATATAGTTGAGGGAGATTCAGCCGGAGGAAGTGCAAAGACTGCAAGAAACAGAGCAACGCAGGCTATACTTCCGCTTCGTGGTAAAATATTAAATGTTGAGAAGTCAAGACTTGATAAAATTCTTGTAAACAACGAAATCAAGGCAATGATAACGGCATTTGGTACAGGCATTGGTGAAGATTTTGACATAACAAAACTCAGATACAACAAGATAGTAATAATGACAGATGCCGATGTAGATGGTGCACATATTGCTACGCTTATGCTTACATTCCTTTACAGATTTATGCCTGAACTTATTAAGCAGGGACATGTTTATCTTGCGCAGCCGCCTCTCTACAAAGTAGAAAGAAATAAGGTTGTAAGATATGCTTATGATGATAATGAGCTTGCACAGATTCTTGCCGAAATCGGCAGAGATAGCAATAATAAGATACAGCGTTATAAAGGTCTTGGTGAAATGGATGCAGAACAGCTTTGGGATACGACAATGGATCCTGAGAAGAGAATACTTCTTCGTGTAAACATGGATAATGATTCTGAGGCAGAAATGAATGTTGTATTTAATACATTGATGGGTGACAAAGTTGAGCCACGTCGTCAATTTATTGAGGAAAATGCAAAGTATGTAAGAAACTTAGATATATAGTGTGAAAAATCCATATATGCAAAATTTTTCACAAGCCCATACAAGTAAGGACTTGTGAAAGGCATAATTGATTAGTATGAAAATTAGCAAAATGCAGAAATGAGGATGAAAATGGACGAGAATATCTTTGATAAGATTAATGAAGTTGACCTTAAAAAGACCATGGAGACCTCATACATAGATTACGCTATGTCAGTAATAGCCGCAAGAGCATTACCTGATGTCAGGGACGGTCTAAAGCCGGTTCAGAGGCGTATTATGTATGCCATGATAGAATTAAATAATGGACCAGATAAGCCACATCGTAAATGTGCACGTATCGTTGGTGATACAATGGGTAAATACCATCCACACGGTGACAGTTCTATTTACGGAGCTCTTGTAAATCTTGCACAGGACTGGTCTACAAGATATCCGCTTGTTGACGGACACGGAAACTTTGGTTCTGTCGATGGTGACGGGGCAGCAGCCATGCGTTATACAGAGGCAAGACTTAGCAAAATTTCAATGGAGATGCTTCGAGACATAAAGAAGGATACCGTTGACTTTATACCAAACTTTGATGAAACTGAAAAAGAGCCGGTTGTACTCCCTTCAAGATTTCCAAATCTTCTTGTAAACGGAACATCGGGTATAGCTGTAGGTATGGCAACAAATATACCGCCTCACAACCTTCGTGAGGTTATTAATGGCGTCGTAAAAATAATCGATAATTATGAGATTGACAAAGAAACAGAGATTGAAGAATTATTAAAAATAATTAAGGGACCTGATTTTCCTACAGGTGCGGAAATTCTTGGTACAAACGGGATAGAGCAGGCTTACAGAACAGGAAGAGGAAAGATAAGAGTTCGTGCCGTATCAAATATAGAGTCTATGGAAAACGGTAAAAACAGGATTGTTGTAACTGAACTTCCATACATGGTAAACAAAGCTAAGCTTATAGAAAAAATATCCGAACTTCACAGAGATAAAAGGGTTGATGGAATAACAGACCTCAGAGATGAGACAAGCAGAGAAGGTATGCGTATCTGTATTGAGTTAAGACGAGATGTCAATCCAAACATAGTGCTTAATCAGTTATATAAACATACTCAGCTTCAGGACACTTTCGGTGTAATTATGCTTGCACTTGTAAATAATGAGCCTGTTGTCATGAATCTTTTACAGATGCTTCAGTATTATCTGAAACATCAGGAAGAGGTCGTTACAAGAAGGACACAGTACGACTTAAACAAGGCTGAGGAGAGAGCTCACATTGTAGAGGGATTACTTATTGCTCTTGATAACATAGATGAGGTAATTCAGCTTATAAGATCGTCAAAAACGGCAGCAGAAGCTAAAGAAAAACTTATGGAGAGATTTTCTCTGAGTGAACAGCAGGCAAATTCAATTGTTGAAATGCGTCTCCGTTCACTCACAGGTTTGGAGAGAGAAAAGCTCGAGAACGAATATGCCGAGTTAAAGAAAGTAATTGAAGAATATAGAGCAATCCTTGCAGACCGTAAGGTATTACTTGGAGTTGTTAAAAAAGAGATTATCGAAATCCGCGATAAATATGGTGATGACAGAAGAACATCTATAGGATATGATGAATTTGATTTGTCAATGGAGGACCTTATTCCAAACGAAAATACGGTTATCACAATGACAAAACTTGGTTACATCAAGCGTATGTCCGTAGACAACTTTAAGAGCCAGCATCGTGGCGGTAAAGGCATAAAAGGCATGCAGACAATAGATGATGACTATATTGAAAACATGCTTATGACGACTACACACCACTATATTATGTTCTTTACAAACAAGGGAAGAATGTACAGGCTCAAGGTATATCAGATACCTGAATGTGGACGTACAGCGAGAGGAACAGCGATAATAAATCTCATACAGCTTATGCCGGATGAAAGAATAACAGCGGTTATTACACTACGTGATTACGATGAAAACAAGTATCTCTTTATGGCAACAAAGAAAGGTATCGTAAAGAAAACTTCAATCATGGAATATGCCAATATCAGAAAATCAGGTCTTCAGGCAATAAATCTCAGAGATGATGATGATTTGATAGAAGTTAAGGTTACAGACAATACAAAAGATATATTCCTTGTAACAAAACACGGTCAGTGTATCAGATTTAATGAAAATGATGTAAGAACAACAGGAAGAGTATCTATGGGTGTTATCGGTATGAATCTTTCATATGACGATGAAGTTGTTGCAATGCAGTTAAATACCCAGGGAGAGCATCTGCTTATCGTATCTGAGTATGGTATGGGTAAAAGAACGGCAATTGAAGAATTTACCGTACAGCATCGTGGCGGAAAAGGAATAAAATGTTATAAGATTACCGAGAAAACAGGTAATGTAGTAGCTGCAAAGGCTGTAAATGAAGATACTGAAGTTATGATTATAAATACAGAGGGTATAATCATACAGCTTATGGTAAACGAAGTATCAGTTCTTGGACGTATTACATCGGGTGTAAAGATGATTGAGATGGATTCGGAAAATAAAGAAGTTATAGTAGCAAGTATGACTCGTGTCAGAGAAACTATTCCTGAAGAAGTTGAGAATGGTCTTATCGAGGAAGATGAAATAAAATAATAAAATTATTAGCCCGGTTGAAAATGACCGGGCTATATTGAAGTACAAATATATTTAAGAAAGAGGGATAAAATGAGAGAAGTTTCAACAGAGGAAATAACAAAGAATATAAAAGAAATGTGTATAGAGGCGAACTATACATTGTCAGATGATGTAAAAAATAAAATAATAAATTCGGCAGCAGTTGAAGAATCTGAAATCGGTAAAAAAATATTAAATCAGCTTGAAGAAAATATGAATATAGCAGATAGTGATAACATTCCAATATGTCAGGACACAGGAATGGCAGTAATATTTATAAAAATCGGACAGGATGTACATATAACAGGAGGAAATCTTGAGGATGCAATAAATCAGGGTGTAAGAGAGGGATACATAGAGGGATATTTAAGAAAATCAGTTGTAAAAGACCCGATTATTAGGGAAAATACAAAGGACAATACACCTGCTGTGATACACTATGAGATAATTCCGGGAGATAAAATTGAAATTACAGTAGCACCAAAAGGATTTGGAAGTGAAAACATGAGCAGAGTATGCATGCTCAAACCAGCTGATGGAATTGAGGGTGTAAAAAATGCCGTAATTGAGACTGTAAAGCTTGCAGGTCCAAATGCATGTCCTCCGGTAGTAGTTGGAGTTGGTGTAGGGGGAACATTTGAAAAATGCGCTCTGCTTGCAAAAAAAGCACTTACAAGAGACATTGACAGTGAAAACAGCATTGAATATGTGGCAGAACTTGAAAAAGAACTTTTAAACGAAATAAATAAACTTAACATCGGACCGGGAGGACTTGGCGGCAAGGTGACTGCACTTGGCGTAAATATTGAGACATATCCAACACATATAGCAGGACTTCCGGTAGCAGTAAACATGTGCTGCCATGTAAACCGTCATAAAAAAAGAGTGATATAGTATGATGCAAGGGTCAAAAGAAGAGAGCAATATAGCAATCCATAGCATTAGGCAAAATAACTTTAGCCCACAACATCAAAGTATTAAAGTATAAAAGGAATGTAAAAAGAAAAGAGGCATATAATGGACAAATATATAAAAGCACCAATAGATGATGAAGTAGTAAATTCATTAAAGGCAGGAGACTATGTATATATAACTGGAACAATATATACTGCAAGGGATGCAGCACATAAAAGAATGTATGAGGCGATAAATAACGGCGAAAGTATACCATTTGAGTTGAAGAATAATATAATCTATTATCTTGGCCCGTCTCCGGCGAGAGAAGGAAAGGTAATAGGGTCAGCAGGACCGACAACGAGCAGCCGAATGGACAAATATACACCATTACTGCTTGAACACGGTTTAAAAGGAATGATAGGCAAAGGAAAGCGTTCAAATGAAGTTATAAAATCAATGCATAAAAATAATGCAGTATATTTTGCAGCAATAGGTGGGGCAGGAGCATTATTATCAAAATGTATTAAAAAGGCAGAGGTAATAGCTTATGATGATTTAGGAACAGAGGCAATAAGAAAATTAGAGGTAGAAAATCTTCCTACAATAGTTGTAATAGACAATCAGGAAAATAACATGTATGACATAGATAAATAATAAGATGTTGGGGTCAAAAGGTATTCTGACCCCAACTAATTGTTATTGTAATACGGAAAAATATCGATAAAATACCTGAAAAATAAAAAAATATCAAAAAAATGAAAAAAATGATTGACAAGATAGAACAAAGTTGATATACTAAGTCTTGCTCAGCAGAAATTTGCTGAATGGAGAAATACTCAAGAGGCTGAAGAGGCGCCCCTGCTAAGGGTGTAGGTCGTTCACGCGGCGCGAGGGTTCAAATCCCTCTTTCTCCGTTGTGGTTGATTCCACTAAAATTCAATTTATTGGACGGTCGTGAGACGAGATACAAAAGATTGAAAAAAAGTTCTTGACAATGTCGAAAAGATGTTGTAAGATAAATATCGCTGTCGCACAAATCGGTGAGAGAATGAAGCTTGAAAGCAAAGGTTTTCTTATCAGATGCGAAAGTGGGAAATCTTAAAGATTTCCGAGCTTTATTTTTTGAAAAGCTTCAAAAAATAAAATAAAAAAGTTCTTGACAAGCTGAAAACAAAGTGATAAAATATATATCGCTGACGCAAACAGCAAGTCAGTAAAACTAACAACAAGTTGTTAGTTGCAGAGGTCGGACAAAGACCTTGAACCTTGATAATTGAACAGTAAAACAACCCTGAAAATTCTAAAATAAATTTTCAAAAGTTCTTATTTAACACATGCAAATAAGAACACGCGAGGTAAATCGGATTGTAAAATCCAAACTTTAAAATCATTGATTTTAAAAAGACGAAGCCAAGTTTTTGCTTGGACAGGTTAAAACTTAAACATGAGAGTTTGATCCTGGCTCAGGATGAACGCTGGCGGCGTGCCTAACACATGCAAGTCGAACGAGGTATTTTGATTGAAGTTTTCGGACGGATTTCAAGATACCGAGTGGCGGACGGGTGAGTAACGCGTGGGTAACCTGCCTCATACAGGGGGATAACAGTTAGAAATGGCTGCTAATACCGCATAAGACCACAGCACCGCATGGTGCAGGGGTAAAAACTCCGGTGGTACAGGATGGACCCGCGTCTGATTAGCTGGTTGGTGAGGTAACGGCTCACCAAGGCGACGATCAGTAGCCGGCTTGAGAGAGTGAACGGCCACATTGGGACTGAGACACGGCCCAAACTCCTACGGGAGGCAGCAGTGGGGAATATTGCACAATGGAGGAAACTCTGATGCAGCGACGCCGCGTGAGTGAAGAAGTAATTCGTTATGTAAAGCTCTATCAGCAGGGAAGATAATGACGGTACCTGACTAAGAAGCACCGGCTAAATACGTGCCAGCAGCCGCGGTAATACGGAGGATCCGAGCGTTATCCGGATTTATTGGGTTTAAAGGGAGCGTAGGCGGACGCTTAAGTCAGTTGTGAAAGTTTGCGGCTCAACCGTAAAATTGCAGTTGATACTGGGTGTCTTGAGTACAGTAGAGGCAGGCGGAATTCGTGGTGTAGCGGTGAAATGCTTAGATATCACGAAGAACTCCGATTGCGAAGGCAGCCTGCTGGACTGTAACTGACGCTGATGCTCGAA